>Ga0351871_1032_pt1 | contig 54167 bp, 43 predicted proteins | sample TotcelHFGM3001N8_FD_206786 | JGI IMG/M metagenome (GOLD analysis project Ga0351871, IMG submission 206786) | Enriched cells from coal bed in the Powder River Basin, Montana, United States - Total cells FGM rep2 HSBNCT.FGM.300.1.N8 ...
CCAGGAGAATTTCCGCCCCGATGTGCTGGTGCAGGCTTTTTAACGCCGCGGCGCAACCGGGGTACTGTTCCCGGCGGGCAGCCTCCGGCCAGCCCATGACGATGAACTGCAGGGCGCTCTGGGCCCGGGCGAAGGCCAGGACTTCATTGCAGAACCCGCCGGCCGCCAGGAAGATCTCCAGGTTCACCCTTTCCTGTTGGCACCGCTCCCGTACCTTTCCCAGCCACAGGCTCTGTTCTTCCGCCAGGCCCTCCAGGGAAATATCGCCGGGATCAGCGGGGGCGCCGCCCCGGGCCGGGAACACCGCCATGAGCACCAGGGATAATTTCAGGCGCGCCGCCAACTGCACCGCATAGGAGGCGGCCCGGGAATCCGGCACGTCCAGGTCGATAGCTAAGAGCACCCGCTTGTTCATCTCCCTTGACGGCAATGCACCAACCGGGCCAATACGCATTGTGTTGTAATAACAGTAAGATATCCTGATGGGGCGGAGGGTGGTGTTTCAATTTGGAACGGGAGTTTTGCCGGAAAAGGCCGAAAAGGCGGGAAATAGGGGTGATACAGTTTATTTCATTTTGAAACGGACCAGTGGGGGCGCGTTTTAAGCATTGGAGTGATTATGACTTTCCACTTTATAGAAAATGCGCTAATGTAAACAATAATCCTTAAGTAAGCCTTCTCATATTTTCTGGAAGGCGGAGGGGGTGGTCACATGGGAAGGGTGGCCATCAATGAAGATGTTTTGCTATGGGCGATAGACCGCGCTGGGCTGACGCCAGACGGCCTACAGTCCAAGTTTCCGAAAATCCGGAAGTGGGTAGATGGCCAAAGCCAACCCACACGCCGGCAATTGGAATCCTTGGCAAAAGCCACGCTTACGCCCCTTGGATTTTTCTTTCTCTCTAAACCGCCTGAGTTGCGGTTGCCCATTCCTCATTTCCGCACACTTGGCGATAAAACCCCAAGCACCCCCAGCCCCGATCTTATTGATACCATCCAATTGATGCAACGCCGGCAGGAATGGATGCGCGAATTCCTAATCGAGGAAGGTCAGGAACCATCGCCGATAGCATGGTCTTCCCAACCGGACGCCTCCCCGGTATCGGTCGCCTATCATATTCGACATGCACTGAAGTTAGATGAAGGATGGGCCGCTCAACAAAGGACTTGGGAAGAAGCCCTGCGTGTTCTCCGGAAAACCATGGAAGATGCTGGGATCATTGTTATTGTTAACGGGGTGGTTGGAAATAACACTCACCGCAAGCTCAATCCTGTAGAATTTCGCGGTTTCGTTCTCGTAGATAAGTATGCGCCGCTTGTATTCGTCAATGGCGTTGACGCCAAAGCCGCGCAGATGTTTACGCTCGCCCATGAGTTGGCCCACGTCTTTTTTGGTAGCAGCGCCGCTTTCGACCTGCGGGAAATGCAACCGGCAGACGACCCGATTGAACAGGCGTGCAACCAGGTAGCTGCTGAATTCCTTGTTCCAGAACGCGAGTTACGCCAAGTTTGGCCTTCTGTCAAAAATGATCCAGAGCCTTTTCAGACAATCGCCCGCCAATTCAAGGTCAGTACCCTTGTGGCGGCTCGTAGGTTGATGGATTTACAATTAATTCAAAAAGAGGTTTTTTTCGACTTTTACCGTGCATATCAAAAGGACGAGCGAGAACGACGCGCTGCTGCCCCCCCATCAAAGGGGGGCGATTTCCATCTCATCCAAAATCTCCGTGTTGGTCGGCGATTCGCCTCCGCCGTGGCACGGGCGGCTATAGAAGGGAAGCTGCCTTACTCTGAAGCCTATCGCCTCACCGGACTTTACGGAAAAACCTTCGATAGCTATGTGAACTCTCTCAGAATCGGCGGGCAGTGATGGACGACCCTCCATTTGTCCTTGATGCCAATGTGTTTATTACGGCCAAGAGGGATTATTATGCATTCGATCTGGCTCCTGGGTTTTGGCAGAGTTTGAAATATCTTGCAGAAAACGGGCGGATTCTGAGTATTGATTACGTAAAAGGGGAATTAGAAAAAGGAAAGGATCAGCTTACACAATGGGCAAAAAATGACTTCTCGCATGCGTTTATTTCGACCGATGAAGAAGACGTTAAAGAATGTTACAGAGAAGTTATGACTTGGGTACAAGCCCAAGATCAATATTCAGATGCAGCCAAGGCCGATTTCGCGAGAGGCGCTGATGGTTGGCTGGTAGCTTATGCTAAGGCCAAGGGATGTATTATCGTAACTCTTGAAGCCATAAAGCCTGGCATCAAATGGGGGTCCCGATTCCAAATGTTTGTCAAGCCTTCGGTCTGCAATTCGTCAACACTTTTGAAATGCTTAGGCGTCTTGGCGTGCAATGGACGAGTTGATATAGTTATCATATTTGGCTTTCGAAATCTGCCGGAATAGTTGATTGTAGCACTCAAAGTTAAAAGTACTCTGATCTCGATTTATCAAGCCTCAGGCTCAAGTCTTGATCAAACCGTACTTTTTCATCTTGCGCCAGAGGGTGGTGCGGGGCAGGTTTAGGATGCGGGCGCTCTCCTTCGTCTGGTGGTTGGTGAAGGCCAGGACTTTTTGGATATACTCCCGCTCCTGGGCCTCGAGGGTGGGCCAGGAGCCGTTGCCGCTGGGGGCCAGTTCCTGGAGGTCCGGCGGCAGGTCCGCCAGGGTCACCGTGTCCCCCTCGGCCAGGGCCACGGCCCGTTCGATGATGTTCTGCAGTTCCCGGACATTGCCGGGATAGGCATAGGCCTGGAGCACCGCCCGGGCGGCCTGGTCGATGCCGGCGAGGCGCTTGGCGAACTTGTGGCTGAAGCGGTTTAAGAAGTACTGGATCAGGAGGGGAATGTCTTCCTGGCGTTCCATGAGGCTGGGCAGGGTGATTTGCACCACGTTGAGGCGGAAATAGAGGTCCTCCCGGAAGCGGCCCTCGGCCACGGCCCGTTTCAGGTCTTTGTTGGTGGCCGCAATGAACCTGAGGTCCAGTTGCAGGGGCCGGTTGCCCCCGACCCGGGTAATCTGGTTTTCCTGGATGACCCGGAGGAGCTTGCCTTGCATGGACAGGGGCATATCCCCGATTTCGTCCATGAACACCGTACCCCGGTGGGCCGTTTCCAGGATGCCGATCTTGGTGGCGATGGCCCCGGTGAAGGCGCCCCGCTCATAGCCGAACAGTTCGCTGGCGATGAGCTCCTCGGTAAAGCCGCCGCAGTTGAAGGCCACGAAGGGCCTGGTGTTCCGGGCGCTCTCCCGGTGGATGAGACGGGCCACCAGCTCCTTGCCGGTGCCGCTCTCCCCCTGGATGATGACGTTGCAGTCCAGAGGGGCGACCTTCCGGCTGATCTGGAACACCTCCTGCATTTTCGGGCTCACCCCGATCATTTCCCCCCAGCCGTCCAGGGGTTCCAGCCGGGCCTTGAGCCGGCGGTTCTCGCTGACCAGGAGCTTATGCTCCAGGGCGCGGCGGGTCAGGTTGCGGATGTCCTCCAGTTTCAGGGGCTTGGCCACATAGTGAAAGGCCCCCTGCTTGATGGCCCCGACCGCGGCATCCAGGGAGGCGTGGCCGGTAATCAGGATGACCTCGATTTCGGGCCGCCGGGCTTTGGCCTGCTGCAACACCTCCATGCCGTTCTGTCCGGGCAGCACCACATCCAAAAAGACCAGATCAAAATTTCCCGGCTCCAGGTCCAGGAGAAAGGCCTCGCCGGCGCCATAGGTCTTGACGCTATGGCCCTCTTTTTCCAGGGCCGCCTGGAGCCTTTTCTGGACGATAACCTCATCGTCAACGATGGCGATGTTCATGGCACTCCCGATTCCGGTCCGCCGCCGGTTAGGCCTCAAGCTTTAAGGGCAGGGTCACGGTGAAGGTGGCGCCCGCACCTTTCCGGCTCTTGGCCTCGATATGGCCGCCGTGTTTTTCCACAATGCCGTAAGTCACCGACAGGCCCAGGCCGGTGCCCCGCCCCACCTGTTTGGTGGTGTAAAAGGGATCAAAGATCTGGGGCAGGTGCTCCGGATCGATGCCCACCCCCGTGTCCTTCACGTCAATGACCATCCACTGGCCATCGGGGGACGGGTGGGCGCTGACCTGGAGGGTGCCCCCGTCCAGCATGGCCTGGATGGCGTTGATGAACAAATTAAGAAAGACCTGTTGCAGGCTTTTCTTTTCGCCGCGGATGGGGGGCAGGTCCGCAGGCATATCCTGTTCCACATTGATGCCCGAGAGGGTCAGTTGGTTGCGCACCAGCTTCAAGGTATCCTGGATGACGCCCCCGATGGACAGGGGGCCGAATTCCGGGTGCTCGGCGCGGGAGAAATCCAGGAGACCTTTGACGATCTCCGAGGCCCGGTCGGACTGGATCAGGATGTCCTGAATCAACCCCATGGCCTCCTCCTGGGACAAGCTCCCAAAATCCTCCTTCAGGGACTCCGCGGTGAGGACGATGTTATTGATGGGGTTGTTCAACTCATGGGCGATCCCCGAGGTCAGGGTGCCCACCGCGGCAATCTTCCGGGATTGCACCAGTTGCTCCTGATGCTCCTCCAACTCGTGAATCATGCGGTTGAAGGCCCGGAACAGGGCGAAGAATTCCTCCGACGAGGTGGGCGGGTCCGGGAGCGGGGTGAAATCGCCGTGGGCGATCTTGTCCATGGCCTGCTGCATCTGCAGCAGGGGCTGCACCAGCATGCGGGAGAGGTAGAAGGCCACAATGATGCCCAGGGCCAGGAACACCACCACGGAAATAACGAAGAGGATCATGGCCCGTTGAAACAACTGGTCAATCAGGAGCCGTTCTTCCTTTTCCCAGTTTTCCGTGATGGTGAGCAGTTCCTGGCCCTGGTGGCGCAAGGATTCTTCCAAGGGAGCAAAATTATGATTGGCCAGGTCCGGGCCGGCTCGATCAATCTGTAGTTTAATCTTGGTGAGAATTTCCCGGTAGCTGGTCAGGATACGGCCAAATTCCGGCTGTTGGGGACTTTTCTTTAACCGCTGGATTTCACTTTCATGGCCCAGGAAAATTTCTTCGACGCGCTTCAGATACGTCTCGGCCTCATTTAGGCTGGCCACCTGCCGGTAGAGGAAGAAATTTTTCTCCACCCGGCGCAACTCCAAGATGTTGTGAAACATATCGTCGGTGAGTTCCAGAAGCCGCAGGCGATGGCCGATTTCCCGGTGGACCTGGAAACTGAACGCCGAGAAAATCAACACCGACAGCAGGCTGAACAGGAAAGCCAGAATGATCTTGCGCCGAATCTTAAAGGTGGTTTGTTGCATAACCTGACCGGTTCAGGGTGAAATTAACCGCGGCACTGCTATTTTTCATCATAACAAGAACCTGCCGGGGATTAAAGCAGAGAAAATCGGCGTCTGGCTGAGGCCGGGGGTTTCCCCATTGCCGGCCGGGCCGCCAGGAATGCGGGACCAAAAAGTAAAGGCGGGTTTCCCCCGCCTCTCGCCTGGCCGCCGCCCGGTTTAGGACCATGAACTAACTGCCGTCCTTCCGGGTATCCTGCATTTTTTCCAGGGCTCGCTGCAGGTTGGTTTTGGCCTCCTGGTAGAAGGTGGGCCTGAGCTCCAGGGCTCGCTGGAAACATTTGGCGGCCTCCTCGTAGTGCCCATCCATAAAGAAGAACACCCCGATGTTGTTATAGGCCTGAGCTTCGTCCCCCGCCTGCATGAAGGCCTCCAGGGCCTGGGGATACTGCTTTTGGGCCCCCAGCGCCCGTCCCATCAGTTGGTTGATCTTTTGGTCCTTCGGGGCCAGGGTTTGGGCCTGCTTGAGACTGGCCACGGCATGCGGATAATCCTTTTGCTGCAGGTAGGCCTGGGCCAGGGCGACGTGCGAGGATACCTGGCGAGGGTCCAGGTCGGTGGCTTTTTTCAGCGCCGGAATGGCGCGATCGGGCTGGCCGGACTCCAGGAAGGAAACGCCCAGAAGATGCTGGGTCTTGGCCCGCTTGGGGTCTTGAGCTAAAACCTGCTGAAACTCGTTGATGGCCAGCGGATATTGTTTGCCTTGGAGGTGCACCAGTCCCATCGCTTCGTGGGCCTTGAGCATCTCTGGCTGGTGCACCAGGACCAGGGCCAGTTCTTTCTGGGCCGCCTCCAACTTCCCGGACAGGAGAAAAATGACCCCCACCTTATAGTGCAGATCATAGCGCTCCGGGTGATCCCGCAGGATTTGCAGGTAATTGACCAGCGAGTTTTCAAAGTTCCGGTTTTTCAGGGCTAAGTCGCCCACGGCCTCCAGGCGGTCTTCGGGCACCTGCTCCGGCGGCTTGTACTTCTGGTCAGGCCAGGGGTCGTGGAGGGCCTGGAATTTTTCCGTCTGATCCGGGTTCAGCCCCCGCACCGCAGGAGACTCAGGTGATTTCTTGGAGCACTGGCTTAACAGCAGAGGCAAAGCCAATACCAAAACTGCGGCGGCCAGCCTCCGGAGAGGAGGTAATGCCGCCATCAACTATCCCCGGCAGCCAAACGCGCCATCAGTTGCGGGCGTTCGAGGAGATCAGCGCCTAAGAGGATCTTAATATCCATCCCCTTCTTGAGCTTCAGGTTTGGTTCCAGGGCTGCTTGCGGGAAAACCGTCCGGCCCACCGTGCGGGCGACCCTTTCCGCCTCGGGCCGATAATAAATTATGGTTTTTGCGGCGCCGAAATCCACGTGATTGCCGATCATGGCCACGAAGAAGCCTTCCTGGCAAAGCCGGGAGCGGGTCTGACGGGCCAGATTTTTAGTCCAGGTGCCGTTCCTGACCTCGATGGCCGTGTCCACCAGTTCGGCGGCGGTCAGGGGCGTTGGCGCCGGTGAGGTGAGGGACGGGGCCGCATTTGCCTCGGATTTGGGCGCTAAGGGCGGTTGCCCGGGCCCGGCCTCGGCCCGGCTCGTTCCCAGGGGTTCCTGGCGGCTGGCGGCGGGCCGTTCCGCCTCGGTCTTGGCGGCCACGGGGGTATCGGCGGTGGTCAGGGGGGCCTGAGAGGTCAGGCCAGACACCTGGGGGGCTGGCGCCGGCGCTGCGGCCGCAGGGGCCTTTTGGGCAACGGCAGCCTGCTTCCGGGCCTCCGGCTGCGGGCCGGCCTCAACCGGAACCGGCTTCAGCGCGGGAGGTTTGGCGGCCAACTGTCCGGCGGATACTTTAGGAGTTATCGGTTGAGCCGGGGTGTCTGGCTTGGCTGGAATAGCGGCAGGCAACCGGGAGGCGGCCGCCTTCGGGATTGGGGCTTGGTTTGCCCTGGCCACCGGGGGAGTGGGGTCGGGCTTCCGGGCGGCATACACGGCGCTTTCCGGCATCCCCAGGACTGCCAGGGCCTGGCTCATTTTGGCGTCAGCGGCCGCAACCCCTTCGGCTTCCTGCCAGAGCCGGTGGGCCTCGTTTTGGCGGCCGAGCCGGCAATAGAGCAGCCCCAGGTTGTTGCGGGCTGCGACATTGCCGGGATCACGGGTCAGGGTTTGGCGAAAGCACGTCTCGGCTTCTTCCCAACGGCCCTCATTATAATAAGAGAAGCATAAATTATTGGCCAAAACGGCATTCGGGCCCTGCCGGGTGAGCGCCTCCTGGTAAAGCTGGCGGGCGGCCTCGAACTTCCCCAGCTCTTCATAGTTCTGGGCCAGTAAATCGGTGATCTGGAGATTGTCAGGATTTTGTTGATGGGCCAGTTCCATTTCCTTGAGCCCCAACTCGGGTTGCCCCATCAACTTGTAATAGTGCGCATTCCGCTCCAACCGGGAGATTTCCTCGGGAGACTGGCGCATGTTGGCAAACAAAGAGCCGGGGGATTTTGCTATCCGAGTGTAGTCCGACCCCGGAACGGAGCAGCCGACCACTGCCAAAGACCAGGCTCCCCAAAGGGCCAACACCGCCAGAACGCCCAGCCGATATACGCCAGAGGGCCTGCGGCTGGCAGATCGCGGCAACCCCGGCCCGGTCCCGGCCCGGCGCCCACGTCGGGGGCCGTGAGGCCGAGTCTCCGTGGTTGCTGCCGGTTTTTGCTCTCCCCCATAAACCATGGCGTTCTCCCCCTATGCCGAATCTCAGGCCCTCTCGGTCCCCCTGGTCTTGCGGCTAGTGCGGTTCATTGTTGTTTCATCTGATATTCTAATTGTTTCCCCATTGCCTTCGGTTCTTCCTTAAATGTCTTATCGTATCTCTCCATCTCGTTGGCGGCGGCCTGGGGCGACAGCCCCACCGCGGGCTTCGGGTTGTAGCCGGCCCGGGGGTTCACCACCTGCTGGGCGATGTTGTTGCGCACCGAATTTCCGTAATCCATCTCCAGGGCGCTGGGCGGGTAGCACCCGGCCAGCCCCAGCAGCGCTACCCCCAGGGCCAGGCCCCTCAGGGCTTGGGGTGTTTTCGTGTCCTTTGTGTGCATGGCTCTCTCTCCGGCGCCGGGCGCCTAGTTCAGGGACTGGTGCCCAAATTGCGGCGGCATCGGCGCCGCCGGTGCGGGTGCAGGCGCTGGCCCCGCCGCCGGCTTCTGCCGGCCCTGGTCCCGACCCAGCAGGTAGAAGTCGACGTCCGTGGGATCGATCCACTTATCCGTGGGCAGCCGGGCCGCGCCTGGGGCCATGGGCTTCACCAGGTGGGGGGTCACCAGGGCCACCAACTCAGTCAGGTTCTTCTGGTATTCGTTGGAGCTGAACAGAGGCCCCAGGATCGGGATATCCCCCAGCACCGGAAATTTTCTGATGATGGTCCGGGAATTGTCCGACAGCAGCCCGGCGATGGCGAAGGTCTGACCGTCGCCGACCTCCACCTGGGTGTTCATCTCCCGGGAGCGCAGGCCCGGCACCACGTAGCCCCCTGGCAGGACGAAGGTCTGCCCGAAGGTGTTATCCAGTTCGCTCACGGTGGGATGCACCTTCACCGCGATCTTGCCTTCGGTCAGCACCGTGGGGGTGAATTCCAGCTGCACCCCGAATTTCTTGTACTCCACCGTGATGGTGGTGCCCCCGGTGGCGCTGGACTGGGGCACCGGGATGGGAAACTCGCCGCCCGCCAGGAAGGAGGCCTGCTGGCCGCTGGTGGTCACCAGATTGGGCTCCGCCAGCACCCGGCCCAGGTTATGCTGCTTCAGGAGATCCAGAAACACGGTCCACAGGGCCCCGGCCGCGGTCCAGCCCCCCATGGCCGTGAGCGCGGTACCGACCCCCTGGGTAAAAGCGGTGCCCGGCGCCCCGGATTCTCCGGTCTGGAGTCCTATCTTCGGGTTGAGGGTGCGCGCCAGTCCGGTTATAGAAGCCAGGCTGTTGATCTGGTTGACGCCGAAATTGCCCCCGCTGGGGGACACGGCGTTAAAGTTAACCCCGATGCGTTCGGCCACCACCCGGTTGATCTCGGCTACCCGGACCTCCAGCATCACCTGCTGGACCCCGCCCACGTGCATCACGTTTACTATTTTATCCTTCTTACCCCCGGCAAAGGGCACGGCCAGGGCCAAGGCGGTGCTCTGGGCCACCGGCCCCGAGACCTCCCCGGTCAGGACGATGGAGTCTCCGGCAGCCTCCGCCCCGATCTTCTCCTTGGGCAGGATCTGGTGGAGCTTCTCTTTCAGAAGGGTCAGGTCGGCCTCCACCGTGACGGTGGCGGAGGTGAAGCGGGACTTGCCCCACATGCTGATGTTGGTCGCGCCCGGGGCCAGGGCGTTGATGTAAATCTCCCGCTCGCTGATGAGAATAAGGTCGGCAATATCCGGGTCGGCGACTGAGATGCGGGTAAGGGCAAAGGGCGTGCGCAACACTTTGGAGCGGCCTACCTTGAGGCGCAGCACCTGGTTGATCTCCTGGTTCTTCACCCGATCCAGCAGGTCCACAGCCTGGGCCGGCGCCGCACCCAGAAGAGCCAGGATTATCCCCCACCAGAGCCACGTCCACCGTCGGGCTGGCTTTTTCACGACTGCATCCCCCCTGGCGGCCTGAAAGTTTTCCCCCTCTTTCAAGCCACGTAACCTCAAAAGCAGTAGTTTTTGTTTGTACTCTAAAGATTGTATTCTATTTGTCAACTGTTTTTTTGTAATCGTGGAGATCAAATTAATAAGAACCCTATACTTTTTCAAATTACTAACCAGTATCAAGATCGAATTGCCTAAGATTGCCACTTTTGATATTCCGAGGGTCCACAGCAAGGTGAGTAATCCGGACCGTTGAGCTGCGGCGCCAGGCGATACAGCAAGGCATAACGGAGAACCACCTAATAGCTTGAGAGGCAGCATAAAATTCCCCCTGGCACGGCATCCTAAAACAATGATACTGTCCCCAAGTTCAGGTCCCGATGTTGTCGAAACAGTTGCGCCCCAAAAATATATTCCGAAAAAATGCTCCCGCTCCATCAAGATTTTCAGTCGCACCGGGTTTTGTAAAAAGACCTTAAACCGGTCACCGGCCCCGCGCCATCGGGAACACCCTGATATCAGCGGTCAATAACCCTGTTTTTTGCCGGGGAAAAGGAAAAAAATCGCCGCCCGCCAGAGCCGTTATCCACGCGGACGAATTAAATCCGGAGGGATAAAATCGACCAAAACAACTCACCGGCAGAGTTCATTCTTGCCGTGTTGTGACCCCGGGCTAAAAGAGTAGACGGGTGGTAAAAGCTGTATTATAATGGGCCATTTAAAAAAAATTGCAGGCGAAAATTGACGATAATGCGTGGCATGCAAGCTGTGTTGGGTCTCGGATTGGCCGGCTTCTGGCTGGTTTGGGGCGCGGGCCATCTCGGAGAACCCCGTCCGGGCATGATGGGAGGCCGGAACTGCTCCCGGGTGGCCGAGTCAATCCCCGTGGCCCCCAAGACCGAGACCGCCGAAGAGGTTGGCGGGCCGGCGCCACCGGCGACAGTGCCCCAGCCGGGGAGTGAACGGCAAACCCTCGGCGAGACTTTGCTGCTAACGGACAGGGAGAGATGCAGTCCGCCGCCCCGTTTACCGGCTCGGATTGCGCACCTGGTCCAACGCCAAAACCTGATAAAAGTAATTGAGAAATATGCACAGCAGTATGGCGTGGACCAAGATCTGGTGTGGGCCGTCATCCGCCAGGAGTCAGGGTTTAATTCCCATGCCGTCTCCCCCAAGGGCGCCATGGGACTCATGCAGTTGATGCCGGGGACCGCGGCCATGATGGGAGTAGCCGACGCTTTTGATGTGGAGCAAAACATTGCCGGCGGCATTAAATATCTGGAACGGTGCCTCAGCCAATTCAACCAGGATGTTGGTCTGGCCCTGGCCGCATACAACGCCGGGCCGGATAATGTGGTGAAATACCAGGGTTGCCCGCCGTTTGCCGAGACGCGGCATTATGTCGCCAGCGTCCTTTCAGCCTATGCCGGGGAGCCGATTCGGGAAGACCTGCAACGCCTCGGTTCAAGTCCGGTCATGGACGCAGATATCCCCAACCCGGTGGTGCCCCGGGGATTAGCCTGGAGGGTCCCCCGGGCCCGATGGCATATTGCGGTTCCGCAATGCAAGTTGAGCTCTCCCCGCTGGAAAGTGGCCCTGCTGCCTTTCTGAGCGTGTCAGAGCTCGCCCCTCCCGGCCGGCTGGCTTTCAGTGGACCCCAAAGGGGTTTTACATTATTTGAGCAACCGTGCCGGGATACATATGATTCTGTTTTCGGCTTTCGATCAAAAACTATAAAAATTACCATTGGTTATGGTTGTGTAGGGTCGCGCTGGGAAGAGCACTTGGGATAATTATTTCTTAGGAAGGTTTGAAACGTCATGGAGAGACAACTGTGTTCCCCGCGTAATGCAGCCGTCTGGGTACTGGCGCTGCTGGTGGCCGTCTCTTGCTGTGCCTGCAGCAGCATGGAGGAAAAACGGGATAAATTCCTGGCCTCGGGGCAGGCATTATACCAGCAGGAGGACTATGTCCGGGCGCGCCTCCAATTCCAGAACGCCTTGCAGATTGACCCCAAATTTGCCCCGGCCTACCTGTGGAAGGCTAAAACGGAGCTCAAACTGCACAATCCCCGGGGGGCATACGGGGCCTTGAATGAAGCGGTGGAACTCGACCCCACCCTCACGGAGGCCCAAACCCTCCTGGGGGATCTCTTCCTGATGGCCAAGAAACTGGACAAGGCCAAGGAAAAGATCGAGATCGCCCTTAAGCAGGAACCCGACAATACCGACGCCCTAATGTTGTCCGCTTCTTTAGCTATGGCCCAATCGCAGCCCCAGAAGGCCCTGGAAGTACTGGCGGAAGTGCGCCGGCTGGACCCCGGCAAGGTCTCCGCCTATCTCCTGGAGGCCTCCATCCTGGCGAAAGAGGAAAAACTGGAAGGAGTCGCGGCCATATTGGAACAGGGCATTAAGGCCAATCCCAAAGCCTTGCACCTCTATATTGCCAGGGCCGGTCTGGCTGACAACCAAAAGCAGTTCGAGGCCGGAGAGTCATACCTGCTGCAAGCCATTGCCCATGAACCCAAGAACCCCGGCCTTTACAACCATTTAGTCCGCCATTACGTCACGGCCGGGCAACCGGATAAAGCCGAGGCGGCGCTTCGCCAGAGCGTCAGCCTGGAGCCGGACAGCGAGAAACCGGTTATCATACTGGCGCGCTTCCTGGTCAGCCAGGGGCGCCGCCAGGAAGCGGAGGCCACTCTCCAGGGGTTTATTAAGGGACATCCGCAAAATTATCCGGCTCGCTTCAGCCTGGCAGAATTTTACTCAGCCCTTAAACGGCAAGGGCAAGCCGTGCAAGTGCTGGAAGAAATCATCAAATTGGACCCCGATGGACCTAAAGGGGCCCAAGCCAAAAACGAACTGGCCCGGCTTAATTTGGCCCAGGGCCATATCGAGGCAGCCGAGAAGCTGGTAACCGAAATCCTGAAGGCTTACCCCAAGGACATGCAAGCCACCGAAACCCGGGGGATCATCGCCCTGAACAAACAGGACGGCTTGACTGCGGTGAACAGTTTCCGTCTCCTCACCCAGGACCGGCCTCAAGACCCTCAGGTCTGGCTGCTCCTGGCCAGGGGCCACCTGATGAATAAGGAGGAGAGGCAGGCCAAGGAATCGGCTAAGAAGGCGCTGGAGATCAAACCGGATTTTCTGGATGCCAGGAAATTCCTCTACGGCATTTTTCTCCAGGATAAGGATTATGACGGCGCCATTGCGACTATCCAAAGTTATCTGCGCCTCAACGACCAGGACCTGTTTAATCTTGCCACCCTGGGAGAGGTTTATGCCCTTAAAGGTGATTCCGCCCAGGCCAGGGCCACCTTTCAGAAACTCATTGATTTGGAGCCTAAGGACCCCCAAGGGTATTTTCACTTGGCGCGGCTAGCATTACAGACCAAAAAGACGGCTGAAGCCCTCAAGTACGCCGGCAAAGCCCTGGAGGAAACCCCCGATTTCCTGCCCGCCTTGAAACTCGAGGCGGACATCTACCAGGATCAGAAGCAGCCTGAAAAGGCCGTAGCCGCAGTGCGCCGGACTCTGGCTCGCAGTCCCCAAAACCCGCATTTGCACCAGCTGTTGGGAGAACTGCTGTTGGTCCAAAAGCAGCCCCAGGCCGCCATCGCCCCCCTGGAGGCAGCCCTGAACCTGAATCCCCGGCAGGTACCGGCCCTGCAACTGTTGGCCATGGCCTACCAGCAGATGCCCGATGCGGACCAGGCCCTGAAGCAGTTGGAAGCCAAGGCGGGCGATCCCAAGTCTTCCCCTATCTTCTCCCTGGTGTTGGCTACGGTCTATGAGCAGCAGCAAAAGGTTGACCAGGCTATCAACCTCTATAACAGCTTGCTGGCCCAAAAACTCTTTCCCTCGCTGGCTCGTAACAACCTGGCCTACCTGATGGCGGAACACCGGCCCACCGCCGACAACCTCGCCCGGGCTCAGAAACTCTCGGCGGAAACCCTGGAGGATAACCCCGAAGAACCCGGCTTTTTGGACACTATGGGCTGGGTCCTGTGTAAACAGGAAAAATACGCCCAGGGCAAGACCTACCTGGAAAAGGCGTCGGAGCACGCCCCCGGTCAACCTGCCGTGCTGTATCATTTGGGATGGTGTGAAGCCAAACTGGGAGACACGGCCGGGGCTCGGGCGGCACTCCAAAAGGCGCTGGACAGCAAGATCAAATTTACGGAGCGGGACGCGGCCCAAAAGCTGCTGGACAGTCTCCCCGCCGGAGGGAAATAGCCGGGTCCCGGCCAGCTACCGGTTGGGAAAACCCTGGCCCCACGGGCGGCGAGACCCCGATTGCCTCCGAGGCCGGGGAAGGCCGTGTCTTTTGCCTATCCCGCCTCACGGCGACCCTCCCGGAACCCAAGACTCTTCCAGGCCATCTTAAAGGCGTTAGCACGATTAAACCCGTTTTTCAGGAAAGTCATTCATGGGCTTTCGGCCCACCCGTATGTTATAAAAAGATTTGGGCTGCTTTTCATGGAGCGCGGTTCGCGCCCTCTATGAGCTTTGAACTTTTCCAAGCAGGTAACGACCATGGTTGATGCCGCAAAAATTCCTCTCTATGGCGTAATTCTAGCCGGGGGATGGGGGACCCGGTTTTGGCCCCTGAGCCGCTCCCAGTACCCCAAACAGGTCCTGCGCCTCCTGGGCCCCGAATCCATGCTGCAAACCACCGTCGAACGCCTGCTGCCTCGGATTCCGGCCTCGCGCCAGGCGGTGGTGACCAACGCCGCCCAGGCCGAACTTATTCACCAGGAATTGCACCGCAAGGGCTGGGACGAGGTCCGCATCTGGATTGAACCCGAGGGCAAAAATACCGCCGCCGCGGTGGGGCTGGCCGCGGTGTATCTGGGAGAGGCGGCCGAAGATGCCCTCATGGCGGTCTTCCCGGCCGATCATTTCATCCAGGACCAGGCCAGTCTGCTCCAGGCCCTGGACCTGGGCGCCCACTGGGCCCAGGCCGGCTACCTGGTGACCTTCGGCATTCCTCCCACCCGTCCGGAGACGGGCTATGGCTACATCAAGCAGGGGGCTCCCCTGGATGACCAGGGGAAAGTTTACCGGACCGACCGGTTTATCGAAAAACCCCCCCTGAGCCGGGCCCGGGAGTTTGTGGACGCAGGAGGTTACTACTGGAACAGCGGCATCTTTGTCTTTCGCCGGGATGTCTTGCTGGCCGCCATGTCCCGTTATTTGCCCGACCTTTACCGGGAACTGGCCCGGCTGCAGGTCAAGGAAAACCGGCCGCCTCTGGCCGAAGTCTATCAAAATTGCCCCAGCATCTCGTTGGATCACGGCATTCTCGAGAAGGCCGAGAACGTGGCGGTGGTGCCGGTGGAGATGGGCTGGAACGACGTGGGGACCTGGGAAGCCGTGCACGAGCTGTTCCCCCGGGATGAGCGGGCTAACGTGCTCCTGGGCCGGGTGCTGGACCAGGATAGCCAGGACTGCATACTCTTTGCCCAAAACCGTCTGGTGGCCACCATCGGTTTAGAGCGGATTATCGTCGTGGATACCCCGGATGCCACGCTGATCTGCCACCGGGACCGGGCCCAGGAGGTCAAGAACCTGGTGACCGAATTGCACCGGCAACAGCTGGTGGAGTCGGTGCAGCACACCACCGTGGGGCGCCCCTGGGGCCGGTATACGGTCATGGACGAGGGGCCGAATTTTAAGGTCAAAAGAATCGTGGTGGACCCGGGCCAGAAGCTTAGTCTCCAGGTGCACCAACACCGGGCGGAACACTGGGTGGTGGTCACGGGCACCGCCCGGGTCACCATCGGCCAAGAGGTCAGACTGGTGGCCAGCAACCAGAGCGTGTACATCCCCCAGAAGACCCCGCATCGCCTGGAAAACCCCACGGTGGAGCCCATCCAACTCATCGAGGTCCAGACCGGGGCCTACCTGGAAGAAGACGACATCCAACGCCTGGAGGATGACTACTGGCACCCGGATAAGGGCTGAACCTAAGATCCGTAGGGCGCGTCTCACGCACCTTGTTTGGTGCGTGAGACCAAAGAGCAGTCAGACGATATTATTTGTCATTCTGAGTGTAGCGAAGAATCTCCCTTTTTGGACGGCCTGAGATTCTTCACTCCGCTGCGCTCCGTTCAGAATGACAAGATTATTTATTCCCTTCTGACTGCTCTTCGTATGAGGCGCACCCTGCGATGGGAAATAACCTGTTTGAGCGCAGATTGGATTTATATCCGCCAGGACCAGGCGGCGAATTATCATGATAATATGGGTAACTAAATGACGGATCACACCGCTGAAATAAGCCGTACTACCTTCCTGGTGACCGGCAGCGCCGGGTTCATCGGCTATCATGTGGCCCGGGCCTTGCTGGACCATGGGGCCCGGGTGGTGGGGCTGGACAACTTCAACGACTATTACTCCCCGGCCCTGAAGCATGACCGGGACCGGGAACTGCGCCGGCACCCCAATTTTGTCGCCGTTGCGGCCGACCTGACCGACCTGCCGGCCCTGGAGGCGTTGTTCGAGGCCCACCGGCCCGGGAAAATCTGCCATCTGGCGGCCCAGGCGGGGGTGCGGTATTCACTGGTCAACCCGTTTGCCTATCAGAAATCCAACCTGGAAGGGTTCCTGAATCTCCTGGAACTGGCCAAACGCTTTAAGCCGGAGCGCCTGGTCTACGCCTCCAGTTCCAGTGTCTATGCCGGCTTGACGGAAATGCCCTTCAGCGAGACCCAGCGGGTGGATACGCCCATCAGCCTCTATGCGGCCACCAAAAAGGCCAATGAACTCATGGCCCATGCCTACTCGCACCTGTTCGCCCTTCCCACCGTGGGGCTGCGATTTTTTACGGTCTACGGCCCCTGGGGCCGCCCGGACATGGCCATGTGGCTGTTTACCGAAGCCATGCTGAAGGGCCAACCCATCAAGGTGTTTAATTATGGCCAGATGCAGCGGGATTTCACCTATATTGACGACATTGTCCAGGGGGTGGTGGCGGCGCTGATGGCCCCGGGTCTGGACACCTACGAGATCATCAATCTGGGGAACCACCGGGCCGAAGACCTCCAGCGGGTGATCGGCATCCTGGAGAGTGAATTGAACCTCAAGGCGGAGCAAAACCTCCTGCCCATTCAACCCGGGGATGTCCCGGCCACCTTCGCCGATATCGACCGGGCCAGGACTAAACTGGATTTCGAGCCCCTCACCCCCATTGAGGTGGGGATTCCCCGCTTTATCCAATGGTATTTTAATTATCACCGCCTGCCGCGCCGATAAAGGAAACACCAGCGCCCCGGTTCACAATCATGACCTTAAGGTTACAACCAGCCAAGAAATTAATGGAGTAAGTGGGGCGGGCATGCCTGGCCGCCATACCGGTTGGCGGGCGGGGACGCCCGCCCCACTGCACGAAGGCCCGCCCCTACGGTCAATTTTCAGAGCAAAGTGGAGCATATGATGGATTTACTGGATAAGATCAAGGCAAAACAGGCCGTGGTCGGCATCATCGGTTTGGGCTACGTGGGGCTCCCCCTGGTATTGCGCTTCTGCGAAGTGGGGTTCAAGGTCCTGGGTTTTGACACCGATGCGTCCAAGGTGGAACGCCTCAACCGGGGGGAGTCTTATATCCAGCACATCCCGTCCTCCCGGCTGGCCGCCTTGCTCACGCCCCGGGAGGGCGCCGGGCAGTTTGCCGCCACCCATGACCTGGGCCGCCTGGGCGAACCGGATGTCCTGATTATCTGCGTGCCCACCCCCCTGACTTCGAAGCGGGAGCCGGACCTGCGCTTTGTGGAGCAAACCACCCGGCAGATTGCCGCCTGCCTGCGCCCCGGCCAGCTGGTGTCGCTGGAATCCACCACCTACCCCGGCACCACCGCGGAACTGCTCCTGCCCATCCTGGGCTCAAAGCACAAGGTGGGGGAAGAGGTCTACCTGGTCTTCTCTCCCGAACGTGAAGACCCGGGCAACCCCACCTTTCAGGTGAACACCATCCCCAAGGTGGTGGGCGGCGTGACCCCCGCCTGTCTGGCCCACGGGGTGGCGCTATATTCCCAGGTGATCGACCGGGTGATTCCGGTGTCCTCCACCCAGGCGGCGGAAATGAGCAAGCTCCTGGAGAACATCTACCGGGCGGTGAACATCGCCCTGGTTAATGAACTCAAGATGCTGTGCCTGAGGATGGGAGTGGATATCTTTGAGGTCATCGAGGCCTCCAAGACCAAGCCCTTTGGGTTCCAGGCCTTTTATCCCGGTCCGGGTCTGGGGGGCCATTGCATCCCCATCGACCCATTTTACCTGACCTGGAAGGCCCGGGAATATGATTTTTCCACCCGCTTTATCGAGCTGGCCGGGGACATCAACTCCTCGATGCCCTATTTCGTGGTGCAGCGGGTGGCCCGGGCCCTGAGCGACCACCACCGGGCCCTGAACGGCGCCAAAATCCTGGTGCTGGGGGTGGCCTACAAGAAGGACGTGGATGATAACCGGGAATCTCCGGCCATGAAGATCATGGACCTGCTCAAGCAGGAGGGGGCCGAGGTCAGCTATAACGACCCCCACATCCCCCGGTGCGCCGGGATGCGGCATTACCCCCACTTCGACCTGACCTCGACGCCCCTAAATGAGCGCACCCTGCAAGAAGCCGACCTGGTGCTCCTGGTAACGGACCACTCGGCCTACGACTACGCTTGGATCGCCTCCCAGGCCCGCCTCATCGTCGACACCCGCAACGCCTTCCAGGGGATAAAAGGGGATCATATTTATCCGGCCTGAGCGATACCAAATCGCCAACCAACGGCTATCTTCTCGTAGGGGCGGACCCATGTGTCCGCCCTTGTTTTAGGGTGCTTGCGCAGGTGCCCCCTAAAGAACGAACATGACTAAAAGTCTACTTATACCAAGTTGCCGTCAAACAAGTAATAATCCTCATTGTAGGGGCGGTTCGCGAACCGCCCCTACGGCGGGTGCGACCATGAAGCCAGAATTACCTCTATGACGGCAACTTGGTATTAAGCCAGGGCAGTCTAAATTTCTTCTGGGAGTCTCGATCCGGATAGTATTGGTGATAGTTATACGATAATTCTCTGGGGTCTATTTTATTGAGCACAAACCCCAGAACCGGAAATTCTTGGAGCATTTCCTGGGCGCGGGTGATTTCTTCCCGGGGAGTGCTGCCGGCCTCAACGATCAAAAGAATGCCGTCCACCAGGGGGGCAAAGGCCAAGGGGTCCGCATAGAGCAACGGGGGCAAATCAAAGAGCACGTACCGGTCCGGATAAAAATGTTTCAGCTCCCGGACCAAATCCACCATGAGGGGAGAACTGAGGAGTTCTACGGATTGAGTGGTAGATCGGCCCGCGGGGAGCACCACCAGTTTGGAGAGTCCTTCGGGATGCACCAGGGAATCCGCAATGGGATACCCCGAGGTCAAATAATCCACCAGTCCCGGTCCCAAGGGCAGATCAAGATAACGGTGCACTGACGGATTGCGCAGATCAGCATCCACCAGGAGCACCGTCTGGCCGACTTCACGGGAAATGGCCATGGCTAAGTTGATAGCCGTCAGGGTTTTGCCTTCGTTGGGCAGCGGGCCGGTAACCATCAAGGTGTTCCGGCTTTCCGCCTTGGTGCGCTGCAAAATGTGGGTCCGCAACAATTTGTAGGCTTCCCCCAGGGTCTCGTCTATGCCAGCCACCATCAAGTGATTCCGGCGCAGACGATCCAGGTCCACCGCCACCGTGCGAGTATAGGTGTAGTGAATCTCTCCTGAGGTCCCGGCAAAGCCGGTGGCCGCATCCGCGGGAGGCAAAGGCGGCGGCGGTGAAGCCTGGCTGGGGCCAGGATCGGGCTTCACCGGCTGGCGATGCAAAGATTTGGCTTTTTCTAAAGCTTTATTAATGAAACTCACGGTCTTAACTCCCCAGGTTTAGCTAATCATCCGGATCAGGTGTATTTATCCGCCAGGCGTAGCAGCCTGGCGGTGAGCACCCAGAGATCCATATAAAAAAAGTGGAACAGGGCCAGTCCCATAATGAGGGCCACACCGGTAACCGCCCAGATCAAGTTCCGTTTCTGGCGGACCCGGGTGATATCTTCGCCGGTCTGAAAGCGCATGATCGATCCCAGGACCGGCAGGCCGGTGAGCCGGGCCAGTTCATCGCGGCTTTTTACCGAATGGTCCAGGTGTTCGGTGAGAGCCACGGCGCCAAACCCCACCCCCAGGCTCAGGATGACTCCGGCCAAAAGGATCAGCCACCTTTTCGGGGACACCGGTTTCTCCGGGAAACTCGCCGGGTCGATGAGGGTGAATTTCTCGCCTTTCTGACCCTCTTCCATGCCTTCGGAAATGCGCGCCTCCAGGATTTTGTTCATGACTTCCTGGTGCTTGGCAGAGGCATTTTGATAATCCCGCGCCAGGGCCAGGTATTCCTGCTCCACCTTCGGGGCGTCTTCGAGACGCTGCCGGTACATCTGCAGTTTATCTTTCAGGCCGGCTTGCTGGGTGCGCAGGGAGGCGATTTCATTCTCGGCGCCCTTGATTTGGGTCGTAAGGCTGATGTAAGCGGGGTTCTCCGGTTCAGCCACCGGTCTGGAGGGACTCGCGGTTGCCGGGGTTTGTTCCAGGCGGGCAATCTCGTTTTTCAGCTGCTTCACTTCCGGGTGCTGGCCGGAATATTTCCCTTGTTTCTCGGCTAATTCCGCCTTCAATTGGGTGAGCTTTTGGCGGCGGATAGCGGCGCTGCCACCGGTTTGGCCCGCCATTTTCTGGAGTTCGGCGATTTCCCGGCGGGCCTTCTTAACCTCCGGGTGGTCGGGCGAAAACTTGGACTGGAGGTCGGCCATGGCTACCTCCAAGGTCTTGAGGCGGTCGGCCGGGGCCATAACCCGCTCCCCGGTGGCGCCGATGAGCGGGGTATCGGGCTTCACCGTGGCTAATTGGCCCTCGATATAGATTCTGCGATCCTCGGCGCTCCGGATGGTGGCATCCATCTGTTTAATGTCCATCTCCAGGCGAGCCGCTTGTTGCCGGTTAAACTCCTGCTGTTCCGGGAGCAAACCCTCATGCTGCCCTTTGAAGGCGGTAATCTTTTCCCCGAGGCCTTGGAGGCGCTCCTGCAATTGTTTCAGTTCCGCCTCTAAGAAATGGGTGGTGGATTGGGCCTGGGCCTCCCGGGTCTTGAGATTTTGTTCCAAATAAAGGGAGGCCAGGGTGCCCGCCACCTTTTGCACCATATCCGGATTTTTGCCTCGATAGGCGATGGAGAAGGCAATGGTTACCGACGTCGTCTGGGTGGGCCGCCGTCCTCCCTTCTTATCGGCGATCTCGGCGCTGATGGTCTCCAGTTTAATATCATCGCGCATCTTTTCGGTGATCTCTTCCCGGGTAAGTTTTTCCCGCAGGTCCGGGTAGAGGTTAAATTGATTAATAATTTCCCAGAGTTTGACCCGGGAGAGAATCTGTTGCGTCAGGCTCTGGATGCGCTGGTCGGCAAAGCCGGTTACCGTGGACCTGACAAACTCCTGGGGAATCTGCTGTTCTTCGATTAAGATAGTTGAACTTGATTCGTAGATGGAAGGCAGGAGTCCGGCTACCAGGATAGCCACCACCAACACCGCCAGGGCTGAAATAATAAAGGTCTTTTTTCTGATTTTGAGGATAGTTATAAAATGAGCGATACCGGCTTGTTCACGAGGCATCATGTTGTGCCTTCCCTGGCGCCGGAATTGCTTAATCCTGCCAAGCCGGGTGTTGAACCCGGCCCAGCCGTCAGATCAATTCCGGTTGATAAATATCATGAATCCGAATCAGGCCCAGGCAACGTTGGCTGGGCGAGTCGACTACCGGGAGGACGGATATCTGGGAGGGACGATCTTCCATCAGCCGGGTAGCATCCCTGAGGCTGGCCTCCGGGGTTATGGTAATGGGCTGCCGCATCATGCAGTCGGAGGCGTGCAGCCTGCGGATATCTTCATGGGTCAGGAGGGCCCGCCGCAAGTCACCGTCGGTGATGATCCCCAGCAACTGAAACTGTTCATCCACAACGCACGCCGCCCCTAAAGGGCGCTCCGACATGGCAATGATCACCTGGCGCAAAGGGGTTTCAGGTTTGACCCAGGCCACGGCATCATTTTCGTGCATCACATCCGCCACCTTTAACCATAAATTTCGTCCCAACTGGCCGGCGGGGTGGTAGCGGGCAAAATCCTGGTCGGTAAAACGGCGGGCCATCATCAAGGCGACCGCCAAGGCATCCCCCAAGGCCAAGGCCACGATAGTGCTGCAGGTGGGCGCCAGATTCAGGGGATCGGCCTCCTGTTCCACCCGGGCGTCCAGAACCACGTCAGCCTGTTTGGCCATGGGTGAGTTCAAATTGCCCACGATGGCGATCAACGGCGACCGGAATTGCCGCAGGACCGGGATGAGCCGCAGCAATTCCGCGGTGCTGCCGCTCTTGGAGATCAGGATACTGGGGTCGCCCGGGGTATAGATCCCCAGATCGCCGTGCACGGCCTCGGCGGCATGGAGAAACACCGCCGGGGTCCCGGTGCTGGCCAGGGTGGCGGCGATTTTCTGGCCGATATGGCCGGATTTGCCGATGCCACTGACCACTACCTTGCCGGCATGGGCCAGCAGCAGTTCCACGGCTTTGGTCATGGTCTGGTCCAAACGATCCGCCGCCGCCGCCAGGGCTTGAGCCTCGACCTTCAGCACGGCTTGGGCAATTTCCCGCCAATCCTTGGCAGGAGGGCTTTGGGGCAAATTTGAGGGAGAAGATTTCACTTGATTATTACGCCCAGTAAAATGAGATATAAGCTCGTTCTGGCCTAAGCAACGAGCTTCATTGTTGATAGTGTATCGGATAATTATAACTTAACATTAAGTACGCCGAATGCGCCTGGGCCGACCGGTCCCCGGTCACGTCATCATAACGGCTAAACCGGTAGCCTGGGGTTACGGACAATTTTTCCGTAATTTTATAAGCCAACGCCGCAGCGACCGTAAAGTAATTATAATCCTGATTATTCGCCTGAGAAGCCTGGGAACTTGAAGAAAAACTGCTCCCCAAGGTCCCGGTCAGGCGCTCTGTAAAGGTATATCCCATAGAGGCGTAAATGCGGGTGAAGTTTAAGACGTACCCATAGGCCGAGGGGGTTTGATCCCGGGAAAATCCGGCCATGAGATTCAAATTGGTCCAACGGCGCGTGGTGGATACCTTAAAATATGGAGTCCCCTTGGTGTGTTTGACCCGCTTTTGCACCACCGAGGTGAAGAAGGGAAACTGGGAAGTATCCTCCACTTGCGTGTCAAAGTCAGATTTATTGATGTTCAGGCCGCCCAGGAGGTCGAACTCCCAGTTTTCCGTGAATTTATGGTTGGCGCCCAGATAAACCCCCAGAGTTTTATAGGTGTTACCTCCTGGATAGAGTGTTTCCCGGGCAACATTGTTGTTGGTGAGGGTGGTCCGTTCATTGCTTAATAAGTAATTGAAGGTCAACCCCATCTGATGGGTGGAATAATCGGTGAACTGGGGCGCCTGGTAGAGAACTCGATTAAAATTATAGTTTATCGTGCTCGACAGACGTTCGGTGATATTGTACGTCATCCCCGGGTTTGCCAGGATCGAGGTGCGCGGCGAGCTGCCGATGACCAGACCGGAAGCCAGCAATTCCTCCAGCAAGGTAGTATCAACTATATAGGAGGTGTTCAACGACAGATTGACTTTAGGAGTTGCCTGATATTTGGTATTTATCTGGTAATTCTGGTCGATATGGTCCAGGTTGCTATTACTGAGGTAATGCTGCCCATTCAACCCCAAATGCCCCTGTAACTGGGTGATTTCCGTGTTGTAGTTGAAGTCCGCGGCCGGGGCCAGGGAAAAAATGTAGGCGCTGGTCGGGTTGGTAAAGGCCAGATTCACATTGCTGTTAAACTCGGATTTCTGCGTCACCGAAGGCACCAGGGACCAATCAGCCGCCACCCCGAGGTGAGCGGTCCACAGATTCATAATTAATGCAAGTCCCACCCAGGTTCTAGTGCCCATAAATTCCCTGTTTTCCTCACAGTCAGGGCACTACCACAACATCTCCCGGCAACAGCGTGCGATTCTGTTCCAAAAATTGGCCCTTAGCCACCTCTTTATAATTGAAAGGGAAGACCTCCTCTTTGCCGCCCATGGTCCTGAGGACCGTGATGGACCCGGGTGAAGCGAAGGGCGTCAGGCCGCCCGCCATGGAAATGGCCTGCATCACGTTGACGGGCTTGCCGATGACGAAATCACCGGGCTTGCTGACCTTGCCGGTGACATAGATCTTATAATTCTGCGCCTTGAGCAGGATCACGGTAACATGGGCGTCCGTCACATACTTCTCGAGACGTTTCAGGATTTCTTCCTGCAGTTGCTTGACGGTGCGCCCGGCGGCCTGAACTTCCCCGATTAAGGGGTAGGTAATCTTGCCGTCCGGCCGGACGACCAGTTGCTTGGTCAGGTCGGGTTCTTTCCAGACGGAAATTTCCAGGGTATCTTCCGGTCCCAGGAGATAGGTTGCCTGATCGGGGGTGGCAACCGCCGCGACCGCGGCCTGGGCCTCGGTGAGATGGCTCACCGGCGGGGTACAGCCGCACATCGCCAGGCTGAACACCACCATGAGGGGGCACATCAACCGTTTCCAGTGCGGCTGCGAAGGCAATCCAGTCAAACCCATACCCTCCTCCTTGAGGTTACTTCGGGTCTTAATTTTTACCATATCCCTAATCATTAAAGGTTATCAACAAAAAACTTTAATTTATTTCAGTAAAGTTAAACAAATTTTGCGAACCGTGCCTGCGAATGGACGTTCACGCCAAAAGCTCAAAGCTGACTACTGACCACTGACAGCTATCTCAGGGTCCCTCAAGCTTTACGGACGTTTCCATTCGGAGCCGGTATTTATCGATTTTGGACAAGAGGGTCGGCCGGGAAATGCCCAGGAGCTTGGCGGCCCGGCTGCGATTGCCGGAGGTCAGGTCCAGGGCCTCGCTGATGATCAGACTGGCAAAATGATCCATGCAGGTCTCGAAAACGTCTTTGCCTTCGCCGGCGGCCAGGGTTTGCCGCACCCACTGCCGGACAATCTCCTCTGTCTGCTGGTCACCCGCCTCTTTGGCCTGACTTTCGCCGCCGATAGCCCGGGAAACGTCATCCGGGTCAATAGGATACCCCCGGCTGAAGATCAGCGCCTTTTGCATGGCGTTGGCCAGTTCCCGCACGTTGCCGGGCCAGGGATAGTTCTGGAGCAACAGCCTGGCTTCGGCCGTGGTGCCGGGATTGCTCAGGCTCATTTCCTTGGCAAACCGGGCCAGGAAGTACTCCGCCAGCAGGGTGATGTCCCCGGAACGTTCCTTGAGGGGCGGCAGCCACAGGGTGACGACCTTGAGGCGGTAATACAAATCCTCCCGGAACCGCCCCTGGGCCAGGGCCGCTTCCAGGTCCCGGTTGGTGGCCGCGATGATGCGCACATCCACCGGAATAGGCTCCCGCCCCCCCAGCCGTTCGATGCTGCGCTCCTGGAGCAGGCGCAGGATTTTGGCCTGAATGGAAAACGGCATGTCGCCGATTTCATCCAGGAACACGGTGCCGCCGTGGGCCTGCTCGAACTTGCCCACCCGGCGGTTGACGGCCCCGGTAAAGGCCCCTTTTTCGTAGCCGAACAACTCGGACTCCAGCAAGGTCTCGGGAATAGCCACGCAGTTAATGATCAGAAAGGGTTTGGCCGACCTCAGGCTGTGTTGATAAATGGCCCGGGCCACCAGTTCCTTGCCGGTGCCCGAATCCCCCCGGATCAGCACCGTGGCGTCGGTGGGGGCCACCCGGCCGATGGCCTTATAGACCTCCTGCATGGGTTTGCTCTTGCCGATGATGGCATCCGCGGCGGTGGTATCCGGGGCCACGTCCAGTTCCACCCGGGAGCGCATGAAGCGCCCCGCTTCCAGGGCCTGGGAGATCAAGGCCAGGATATCCGGAATCTCGGGGGGTTTGAGGACGTATTCGAAGGCCCCCAGCTTGGTGGCCTCGATGGCGGTGTCCGTGGTCCCGAAGGCGGTCATAATGATGACCGGCAGCTTGGGCTCGATCTCGTGAATGGCCTGGAAGGCCTCCAGGCCGTTCATCCCCGGCATGCGCACATCCATGATCACCAGGTCCGGGACTGCCGCCTTGACCAGCGCAATGGCCACCTCGCCGCTGGAGGCGGTCTTCACGGTATGCCCTTCGCCGTTCAGGAGTTTCTCAAAACTTTGCCTAAGCTGCGCGTCGTCGTCCACAATCAGGATGTGGCCCATGATTCATTTCCCGAGGGGCAGGGTGATGATGAAGGTCGCCCCTTCATTCTGTTTGGATTCCAGTTCCAATCGGCCGCCGTGGTCTTCGATGATCCGGGTGGCAATACTCAGGCCCAGGCCGGTGCCTTCCTCTTTGGTGCTGAAAAAGGGCTGAAAAATCTTGTCCCGGACGGACTCGGGGATGCCGGGGCCATTGTCGCTCACCCGGATAACCACCGCCGGTCCCAGGGGCGGCACCAGGTGCTCCTCTTCCCGGATGGTGATGACCCCGCCGTTCACCATGACCTCGACGGCATTGACCAGGAGGTTGGCCAGGACTTCCTTCAACTGGTCAGGATCGGCCCAGATCTCGGGCAGCCGGCGGCCCCGGATGAGCTTCACTTCCACCCCGTAAGACTCCAGGCGGTAGCGCAGCAACGCCATGGCCATGTCGACCACGTCCGAGGGGCTGATCCGCTGCACCTTCAGCTTGGGCGGCCGGGAAAATTCCAGGAAATTGCGTAAGATGCTGTCTATGTGGCGAATTTCTTCGGAGATCACCTGGAAATCATCCTGCTGGGAAGGGGACATCTTCAGGGAAGTCTTCAGGGAATGGAGCCGGAAATTTACCGAAGTCAAGGGGTTGCGGATGCTGTGAGCCACTCCGGCGGCCAGTTTGCCCACCATGGCCAATTTGCCCGATTGCAGGAGATGTTCCTGGCTGCGTTCCAATTCAGTCTGGGCCTGGTCCACGTTCTCGATGAGACTGTGCACCCGGGAGCTCAGGGCCGTTACCTCATCCGGCACCCGGGCGCCCGGTTCGGGCGGCGCGGTGGAAAGGGCCAGTTGGCGGATCGGGCCCAGGATCTGTTTGATGAGGATATACGCCAGCAATACCCCCAGAAGCGCCACCGCGGGCATGGCCACCAGGGCGAAGGCGTTGATGAATCGCGCCCGGGCCTCGCTCTCGGTCCGCACCCGGGAGATGGCGTATTCATGGGTGGTTTTATATCGTTGACAAAGATTGAGAATCCCGACGTACTGGTGGCGCACTTCCCAGTGCAGTTTGGCGCCTGCGTCTCTCTTGCCCTCCCGGTAGAGGCTGATCACCTGTTCCCGGTTAATAACATATCGATGATATTCTGCATCAATCTGCCCGATGATCTCTCGCATGGCCTCGGTGTAGGCCGATTTCCGGGCCTTTGCGAGCCAGTCCTCGAAGATGCCGTTGTAGCGTTCAATTTCCTGGAGCCAGGCGGGATTGCCGTCCAGAAAGTAATAGGTCAGGTACCCTTTCTGTTGCAACAGGGAATTCTCAAGTTCTTCGGCGGCATGGTAGGAGGCTACATTTTTGTCGATCAAGGAGGTCAGGAGGGAATCCATGGCCGCATTGTGCCACAGGGTGACCACTCCGCCGCCGATGGTGGTGAGCACCAGGGCAATCAGGAGCACCAAGATGCGGACCCGCAGGCTGAGGCGCTTCCACATGGGCTTGACAAGACTCCTTGAGGTCAGGCGCGGGAGACCAGGTATCCCGCCTTGACGGGTTGGTCGCTGGCAACCTGGGCCACCGAAACCTTTTGGTTGCAGACCTCCACGGTACCGGTCCCCACCTGCTGGCCCCTTTCGTCATAAATGACGACCTTGGCTCCGGGACTCATTCCCTGCGCCGTGCCCAGGCCGAACCGAATTTCATAGCCGTCGTCTCCCCGGGTCACCTGGTAGACTTCGGCCCGGCCGGTTGCGGCCAAGAGCGCCTCCCGCTTCCCGGACAGCAGATAGACGGCGCCAAAGCCCAGCAAAATCCCCGGCAGGCAGCCGGCCGCCACGGCGAAGGCTGAGACCCCGAACCACCGCCGGACTACCGAGGTGGAACTCTTCTGCAGGCTGAGGGCCTCGGGGAAGACCAGAATGCGGAAGGCCGGCGCCTTCCGCGACGAGGCGCTTCTCCTGGGAAGAACCGACAGGCTATATTCCCCCGGAGGGATGTCCGGGCCGACGATCAGCCGCCCGCGCCACATATCTCCGCCCAGGAAATAACCCTTGTGAAGCGCCTCGAAAGTCACGGTAAGCTGGTTTGAATCGCTCGTAAAGGTCAAATCCTCAATCTGGCGGGCCTCGTCAGTCAGTTCCCCGTTAATTTCGAGGCTCGCCCCCGGCAGCACCTTAACGAGGTTGGCCGGTTCCCGAAAATGCACCAGCAGGCCGTCTACGAGGACCAGCAAGGCGATGACGCAGAAGGCCGCGGCGATTTTGCTCGCCAGGTCGCGCCATCGAGTTACCTGGGCTACATCCATTATTTTTTCCCTGCCGCAGGAGGCTTAACCATGAAAGTCGCCCCGTAAGGGCGAGGCCGGCTCGCCCCTACAAAAGATTTTCATTTTCGGGGGGGCCGAATTCCAGCCATGACCGTTTAATTACTTCCGTGACGCGACCTCTTTCTTTTACCACAAAAACAAGAGAATCGCCCGGGGTTTGTGCTTATGTTACCCCAGGGCGACTCTCTGATTGCACCTGCACAGGCGGATAACTTATTTCTTAAAAATGTCCGTCCTGGTTATGTTCATAAACCGCGCGGCCTTGCCCGGCTCTTTGTAGTAGATGCGCACCTCGTCTCCCGCCTCCCAGGTATTGTCCGGCAGGCCCAGGTATTCCTCGGGCACCGAGAAGGTCACCAGCAATTTCTGCCGGCCCGAATACACCGTGATGGCTTTCTTGTCTTTGTCCACGATGGGGAACTTCTTTTCCACCACCAAGGGGCTGTTTTTGCCGACGTTTTCCTTCTGGTCGATGAGGGTGTAGGTAATCTTCTTCATGGCTTTCGCGGCCGGATCGTAAATGACGATTTCCCGGGTCTTGGTGTCCAGCTTCATGCGCAGGCCGGGTTTGGGGTCTTCGCCCCGCTCCGCCGGGTCCTTGGGGAGTGAGAAGGTCTTAGGCGCCCCGCTGTAATCGGGATTGGCGGTGTCATGTTTGACATCCTCGATAAAAGTCACGGTTTCCTTTGTTTTATCAAAGGCGATCACCCTGCCCTGGTCCACCTTGCCCAATTCGCCGCAGCCGAAACCGCCCAGCACCAGGGTCGCCGTTAAGGTGGCGACGAGAGCCCACCAGTTAAGTTTCTTTCCCATCAGCTATCTCCTTTCCAGATAATCAATCCCACCGGTTATTGCGCCGCCGCAATCTTGGCCTTCTTGGCCGCGACCTCGGCCTTGGCCCCGATTACCATCCGTATGCCGATGTAAAGGGACATGGCTGCTACCAGGCCCAGGATGAGGACCGTGGCGGTCACGTCAAAGGCGGTTCCCCAGGCGGGAAACCACTTGGCCATCATCTTGAGGAGGATGGACAGGGCGCAGCCGATGACGGCCAGGCCGAAGGCGATGCGGATGCCGTAGCCTTTGATGTACTTGGTGGCTACGGTGCCCATCTGGGCCCCCACCGCCGCCCCGCACAGCATGATCATGGCCGCCACCAGCTCGGTCCGGCCCTTGTAGGTATAGGTGCCGGTGCCGTAGAGCCCGGAGATCATGACTTCGAAGAGGTCGGTGCCCACCGCCACGTGGGTGGGGCAGCCGATGAAGTAAATCAAGGCCGGCATGCGGATCAAGCCGCCGCCGATCCCCAGGATGCCAGCCAGCCAGCCGGTGGCGAAACTGATAAAAATTGGCAGCCAGGCGGTGCAGGTGACCTGGGCCTGTTTGAAGGTGACCATCGGGGGAATCTTGATCTTGTGCAGGGTCTTGTGCCATTCAATGCCGGTGGACAGCTTGTCCACTTCTTTGCCCGCGGCCACCGCCTCCCGGTCCTTTCTCTTCTTTTTAGCCACATCGGCAAAGACCGTCCAGGCGATGATCGACAACAGCCCCAGGTACAACAGGCGCACCCATTTTTCCACCTGGCCGATCCGCTCCAGCCACATGACCATCTGGGCCCCCACTTCGAAGCCCACCACCGTGCCCACCAGCATGATGATACCCAGTTTATAATCCACGTTGCCGAATTTGCCGTGGCGCATGGTGGAGATGAGGGACTTGCCCGCCATGTGGGCGATGTCGGTGCCGATGGCAAAGGCCATGGGAAAGCCCAGGATATTCAGGCCCGGGGTCACCATCCAGGCGCCCCCCATGCCGAAGAACCCGCCGATAATCCCTACCCCCACCCCTAAAATGATCAGCCCCGGCCAGAATATCGTAACTCCCGCAATGGGCATGAGAACATAAAAGAAATCCATGACTATCCTCCTAACCGTTTTGTCTTGAAGACCTTAATGTTCCGCCAGGTCCCGGTGCTTGAGGTCGATGCCGATCCAATTCATAACCACGTCGGCGATTAGCCCGAATATCAGACCCACCACGGGAATAATAGCGATAGTAAGGAGAGCGAAATAAAGATGACTCTCGTTATACAGGTTGGTCCACCAGGCCTCCCAGCCGGTAAACTTCCGGGTGTCGGCCACGATCACCAGGGGCGCCGCCTTCGGCCCGGCGGCCAGGACTATCTCTGGCAGCAGCAGGACGGCCATGATCACCAGCCCCGTGAGTTTTGACCACCACTTACGCATAGCGACCTCCTTGAAATTCTTGGTTATCTGACCACCGTGACTTCGCAGGGGGCATGCGCCACCACCTTGGCGGCGGTGCTGCCCATCAAGATCTTCTCCAGGGCGTTCTGCCCGGTGCTGCCGATGATGATGCGGTCAAACTTGCCATCTTGGGCTTTGGCGATGATTAAGTTGGCCGGTACCAGTCCTGCCTCCATCACCGTCTCCACCGGCAGGCTTTTGGCGTCAAACAGGGCCTTGGCCTTTTTCAACGCCGCCCTGGCCTCGTCTTCCAGCTTGTCCTGGATGTTGGGGGGCATGCCTTCCAGATAATCCGAGACGTAGTAGGCCACCGACATCAAGGTCACCTGGGCCCCTTGCTTTTCCGCCAATTCCAAGGCTCGTTGCACGGCCTTCATGGAATGCTCCGAGCCGTCTGTAGCCACCAATACTTTCATACAAGACCTCCTCGGCATGACTTAAGGTGCTTCACGGTTAAAGAGAAATGACACGTGCGGCAGTTTGACGGGGATTTGCGCTGGTGCCTCATGTTCCTGATATTTCCTCAATTAATGACAGATAAGCCCGAAAAATCTTTTCCCGGTTTGATACAATTGCACATGAGCCTTTTCACCGCCCCACTCGTTCACTAATGCATAAAGCAATGCCCGTGCCAGGGACGGTTGACAACCCGCAAATAGGGTAACTCGTTAATAAATCAACGTTATCAGACATCAGCCCGGAATCCCGGTCCCTGGCTGAACCGATAGTCTGTCAGCAATTTTTACAGAGTGTAAAGGAGGTATCAGGGGAAGCTGCGCCGGGGCTACGCTTTTTCGCCACCGCGCCGATTTACCTGAAGCGTATGATTAAATCGGCTTCACCTTATTTCCCCTCTCACTAATGGGCCTATCCTGAACCCACAAGTTTTTCTGGCTGGTGGCACAGCCTTTCCAGGCTGTGCGAAAATCCTCGCACAGGCTATAAAGCCTGTGCCACCAAAACCTTTTTGAATCAACCATTTCCCGGCTTGTGGGTAATGCATAGCACTAATGGGGGAGAGGGCAGGGTGAGGGTGAAGTGATCTTCCCGGAGGAAAAAGTGCGTTAGCGAATTTTTCTGGTATGATTCTTGTTAGATGAAAAGTAGTTATGGCGGATAATGCCGCTTATACTCGTTGCCAAAAGGTTTTTCTCCCCCCCTCACCCTAACCCTCTCCCCCCGTTGGGGGGAGAGGGGATAAGAGGAAAGAACTTTTGGCAAACGCTATAACTTTTCGGAGTCAACAGCCGGGCGGCGGTTCCACGGAAAACGGAAAACAGAAAACCTTTCGGACCGGAGTGACCGGCGATGGAAACCCTCAATTTATTCCGGGATATTTACCGTAAGTTCACCGGCCGCCGGGGCCGGCCCTCCCGGGATGACCTGGCCGCCGCCTTCCGTTTCCGCTATGCCTGCTTCAAGGACCTGCTGGACTCCAACACCCAGTTGTTGAACCTCATTACCGACCTGGAGGAGAAACTGACCGGCCGGCATGTGTTCGGCATGTCCTATGTCAGGTCCCAGGCAGCCCGGGCCGCGTTCCACGCCTTTCGAATGATCAAGAGTCTGGATGTCCTCTCGGGCCACAAGTATCCCGTCCTCTATGGGGTTCTGGACCGGATCAACGGAAACATCAAAGACCGCCTGGGTGAAAAAAAGGAACTCCCCCTCACCGACCCGGTCCTGCCCCTGTCGGAAGTGAACCGGGACATGGTGGATTGGGTGGGGGGCAAGAATGCCCACCTGGGCGAGGCCATGAAGCTCGGCCTGCCTATCCCCGCCGGTTTTGCCATCACCACCCGGGCCTTTGCCGATTTTCTGGCCTTTAATGATCTGGTGGATGAGATCAACAAGCAGAAGATGGAGATCGACCCCGCCGACCCCCAGACCATCAAGCAGGTGAGCGAGGCCATTCAAGCCTTGATTACCGAGGCCCAGATGCCCCCGGCCCTGTCCGGGGCCATCACTGCTGCTTATGCCCGGATGACCTCCGAGGTGGGTGAATCCGCGGTCCGGGTGTCCATGCGTTCCAGCGCCATCGGCGAAGACAGCGAACTGTCCTTCGCCGGGCAATATCTCACCATCTTGAATGTGCCGGGCAATGAGTTGCTCCCGGCCTATAAAAAAATCCTGGCCAGCCTCTACACGCCCCGGGCCATTTCCTACCGCCTCAACAAGGGCATCCGGGATGAAGACATCGCCATGAGCGTTGTCTGCCTCCAGATGGTGGACGCGGTGGCCAGCGGCGTGATGTATTCCCACCATCCTTTCAACGTCCGGGATGACAATATCCTCATCAGCGCGGTGTGGGGCCTGGGACCTTATGCGGTGGACGGGGTGATCACCCCGGACACCTATCGGGTCGCCAAGACCGGCGATCTCGGCATCCAGAATATGAAGGTGGCTCGCAAGGCCGTCCAGTTGGTGGCCAATCCCATTGCCGGCCTGCATGAGAGCCCGGTGCCGCCGCAGCTTCAGGATCAACCCTGCCTCTCTCCGGCCCAGATCAAGGTCCTGGCGGGGTATGGCGTCAGGCTGGAAGAGCACTACCACGGTCCCCAGGATGTGGAATGGGCCCTGAATCAAGCCGGCCGCCTCATGGTGCTCCAGAGCCGGCCCCTGGTCCTTCAGGCCCCCACCGGCAAGGAACTCCAAGACATCCCGGCGGTGACCGGCTATCCGGTGCTGGTGGAGGGCGGCGCCGCCGCCTTCCCCGGCGTCGGGTGCGGCCCGGCCTTTTTGGTCGGGAGCGACGAGGACCTGCTCAATTTTCCCGAGGGCGCGGTGCTGGTGGCCCGGCATTCTTCGCCCAAATTTGTCATGGTCATGGCCAAGGCCCAGGCCATTGTCACCGATTCCGGCAGCATCTCGGGACACATGGCGTCGCTCTCCCGGGAATTTTCCCTGCCCACCCTCCTGGACACCAAGGTGGCCACCGATACCATTACCCCGGGTCAGATCGTCACCGTGGACGCCTACACCTGCCGCGTCTATCAGGGGCAGGTGCCGGAATTGCTGGACCACCAGCCCCTCCGGGAATCCCTACTGAAAGACACCCCGGTTTACGAGACCCTGAAGCAGGTGGCCGAGTTCATCCTGCCCCTGCACCTGGTGGACCCCAGGGCCCCGGAATTTTCCCCGAATTTCTGCCGGTCCCTCCACGACCTCGGGAGGCTGGTGCACGAATACTCCTACACCGAGATGTTCAAGATCAGCGACCTGGTCTCGGCCCGGGAGGGGTACGCCCTGAAGCTGGACGCCGCTATTCCCCTGGACCTCTACCTCATCGACCTGGGCGGCGGCTTGACGGGGGCCGACCCCGAGGCCTCCAAGGTAACCCCGGACCAGGTGGCCTCGGTTCCCCTCCAGGCGCTCTTGCAGGGGATGCTCCGGGAGGACGTGCGGGCCAGCGAACCTCGCCCGGTGCAACTCTCCGGGCTGTTGTCGGTAATGCGGGAACAGATGCTGGCGGCCCCGAATGTGGAGGAACGCTTCGGTGAGCGCAGTTACGCCATCATCTCGGACAAATATCTCAATTTCTCTTCCCGGGTGGGCTACCACTACAGCGTTCTGGACGCTTACTGCGGCGCCACCGTCAACAAGAACTACATCACCTTCTCCTTCAAGGGCGGGGCTGCCGACGACGTGCGCCGCAGCCGCCGGGTCCGGGCCATCGCCATTGTCCTCATGGGCCTGGATTTCTCCGTCGAGGTCAAGGGCGACCGGGTGGACGCCCGCCTGCAAAAATACGACTCCCCGGTCATTCAGGAGAAGCTCGACCTCATCGGCCGCCTGCTCATCTTCACCCGCCAGATGGATATGCTCATGACCAGCGAGGCCGGGGTCGAGGCCGTGGCCCAAAATTTCCTCCAGGGCAACTACAGCCTGAATATGGAGGCCATTGCCGCCTCCGGCCCGGAGACTGCCCCGGGCAGTCCCGCGGCTGGCGATTAGCTTTTATAGGGCGGCCTGCGGCCGCCGGGATGCTGATATGGTGGCACAGGCTTTCCAGCCTGTGCGGACTGCCTGGCGGGCGAGGACGCCCGCCCCACGAACTTTTTATAATTTAGGGATGGGCCCAAGGCCCATGAATAACTGCCCTCCCCGTTAGCTCTCCGCCTGCCCTTGCTCTCAGACGGCTTCGTTCTTAGCTTCAATTCCAGGGTGCTGCCGCATGATTGAATCTGCTTCCCCCTTTAACGGCCTCTGTGCCGTGGGCTTCCTGGCCCGCGCTTCCTACGCCCTGGCCCGCACCCCGGTCCTGGCGCTATTTGCCGCCTCCCTGGGGGCCGGACCCGAGGCCATCGGTTTTTGCGTTGCAATCTCCACCATCACCGGCATCTTTTTCAAGATGCCGGCCGGGGTGGTGGCGGATGTCCTGGGCAAAACCCGGACTCTGTTCGTTGGATTAGCCTGTTTTGCCTTCATCCCTTTCGCTTACCTGCTGGTCTCCTCGTATGAAGCCCTGGTGGTGGTGCGGTTCTTCCACGGCTTCGCCACCGCCATTTACGGCCCGGTGGCCATGGCGGTGGTGGTCCAGGTGGCGGGTAACCGCCGGGGCGAGATGCTCTCCTGGTTTTCTTCCGTCACCATCCTGGGCAATCTGTTGGGCGCCCCCCTGGGCGGCTTCCTGCTGACCCGCTTATCCGCCGGGGACGCGACCCGCCTGAGCCACTTCCACCTCATCTATGGCGTGGTGGCAATCTTAGGCCTGGCGTCTTTCCTCCTGGCCCTCTGGGTGCTGCGCCGCCAGACCCGGGAACCGGAAGGCCCACGGGCGCGGACTTTGGCCGGGGTCCTGGCCCAGTTCAAGACCGGGGTGCGGGAAATTCTCCTGGACCGGCGAGTTTTGCTCACCAGCAACATGGAGGGGGTGCAAAATCTGTCCCTGGGCGCCCTGGAGGCCTTTCTGCCCATTTATGCCGTGACGATCGCCCACCTGTCAGCCTGGCAGGCGGGTCTCCTGTGGGGGGTGCAGATGGTGGCCACCATCGCCTCCAAACCCATCATGGGGCGCGTCTCCGACCGCTATGGCCGCCAGCCCCTGCTCTTCTGGGGCATGTGGGTCTGCGCCCTGCCCTTCGCCCTGATTCCCTGGTTCCAGGATTTTGGCGTGCTTATGGCCCTGGCCGCGGTCTTCGGTTTAGGCGAAGCCGTGGTGACCTCATCGGCCGCGGCCCTGGTGGCCGACTTCTGCCGCGAGGACCATCTGGGGTCGGCCATGGGCGCCTTCGGCACCATCTTCGACATCGGCCACGCCGCCGGCCCCCTCCTGGCCGGGGTCCTGATCGGTCTCTGGGGTGGACTGGACTACCGCGCCCCTTTTGCTATCATTGCGGGGCTGTTAATCATTGCCGCCTTAATTTTTAGGGGTTTCATAGGGGGTGCAAGAAGCAGGCAGACCTAAATAATTCTCTGGTGGGTGGAATAGCTGTGGGTTCGTGGAATTCTATTGCGGAACACGCGCAACGCTTATCATTACCGCCTTTTCCTTAGAAAAACCGCGGTAGGGCGGGAAAGTGAAATGCATCCCGCCGTTAGCTTTCATCCCGGTGTTTGCAGAAGGGAGAGCGACGCATTTGGGAACCCGCCAGCCGCGACGAGGGTTGCTGATTGGCCTCATGCAAGCTGCCACTGCGACGTTCGCAACGGTATTTATACCCTTAGCATAGGCGGCAGGTGATAACGTTCGGCGGCCAGAGACGGAATGATATTGAAGGCGGGATGCGTTTCACTTTCCCGCTACGGCCCTATGAAGCCGCAGGTTCCTCGGGCTTCTCAGGCGCCTCAGCCGGTTCGGCGGGCGCCGGCGTGGTTACCGGGGCGGGCGCCGGCGGCGGTTCTTTCGCCCAGGCGGCCCGGATCTTCTCCCGGATGGCGGCTATGGCCTGATAATTCTTGTCTCTGACCGCTTTTAAATCCTTCGCCCGGTTGACCGCATCGCTCACGGCGCTGACCACCAGGGGGTTGGTCTCGCCCTGTTCCAGGGCCTGGAAAAACTGTTCTCCCAAACGGCGCATGGCCTTATTGAGCTTCTGCTTCTGCCAGCAGGCCAGGGTGTAACGGCCCAGGATCAGGCCCCGGCGCAGCATATTGAGGCTCAGCGTCTTGGCGTACCACCCCACGGCTGTGAGTCCCTTTAGTCCTTTCGTGGCCAAACCTTGATAATCAGCGCTCATGCATCGCTCCTTTCCCGGGGAGCCGGGAACCGGGGGAGGAAACCTGGCATTGGGTCACCCGGAGATAGTTGCCCGGCCCCAGGCCTTTTTATAATTTTTACTATAGGGCAAGGGAGGGGGCGGTGCAATGGCAAAAGCGCCGGGAATGAAGGATCACTCTTGCAACGGTTCGGCGCCCCCGTCCTCCAGTTGCGCGACTTGGTCCCGCAAGGTCCCGGTAATGCCCCGCAGGTGGCTGCCGGGCCAGTAAACCCGGTGGCAGCGAGGGCATTCGTAGAACCGCCGGTGGTGCAGGAAGACATGCTCTGAAACCCGGCCCTGGACCTGGTCCCGGTGGAGCGGGAAGAGGAGATCGTTGCAATGGCCGCAACGGGTCAAGGGCTTGAGGTCGCGGACCGAAAGGCCCAGACGGTGGAGCACTTCCTGAAGCTGGCCTTCCGAATCCGGCGCGGCCAACACCATAAGGTCGGGCCGTTTCAGGCGTAGAGCGGCTGCCTGCCGGGTCAGGATGTGGGTCCCGGGTCTGGGGGGCGGCCAGTTCCCGGGCGGGTCCAAGGCCAGGCGCATGAGGGTGGCGTCGAAACCGCAGAAACGCAGCCACTTGGCCAGAGCGCCCAGAGGCTGATCCACTATGAATTTCATGGAATTATTGAAGCAATAATCAGCAATTTTACCCCCACCCCAGCTGGCAGCCTCAACGCCAAAGGCGGGATGCGCTTCTTCGCTTTCCCGCCCTACAGCTCTTAATAAGATTAAGCTATTATTTTGTAAAGAAAAACAGTTTCTTGTCATTCTGAACGGAGCGCAGCGCAGTGAAGAATCTCTATAACATGCCGATAATTCATAAGATTCTTCGCTTCACTCAGAATGACAACAAAAGGGTTAATAATGAAAACCGTCCTTAAGTTAGCGCCCATGCCCATTTGGGGAGAGGGGACAGAGAGGGAACCCCTTCTGTGACCTCCGCCATCTGGATAACCCCCTGGTTGTCCACCCCTGGAGGTTGTTTCCGCCATTGCCTATTTTTGGCTGATAGCTGAAAGCTGACAGCTAACTGCTAACTGCTACTTCCCCAGAGGGACCTGGACCACGCCGGCCGGGGACGCCAGGGTCAAGTCGGCCGGGGTCAGGGGCGGATTGAGCTTGAGGTCGCGATACACCAGGCGCATTTCCTTCTGGGGCGCCGAGGTCTTTAGGGTGATTTTTTCGGGCAGGTCGGGGGCCAGGGCGCCGAAGTTGGCCAGTTCCGCCGTAAATTGCGCTTCCGGGGCGCCGCCGAACCACTCCACATGTACAGGGTGAAGCCCCTGGGCCGCGACCCAGAGGCGTTCAGTCAGGGCGCCTCCCTGGCGCCACTCCAGGCGGTAACGGCCCGTGGCGGCCTCATAGTCGAAATTCTGGGGTGGTCCCGAACTCAAGGGCAGGGCCCCCACCAGCAGGCGCAGGGCCTGGGGCAGGCTGACGGTGGGGGGGATGAAGGCGGCCAGATTCCCGGGCGTGGCGGGCCCTTGAAACAGTTTGTTTTCCGACGGAGACAGTACCTTAACCTCGGTCCCGTCGGTGGCGAAGCTCAGGATGGTGCGGCCCAGGAAATCCAGGACATCAACCTTGAGACTGTCAGGCAGCCGGCCCGAGAGCAAGGCGTTGCCGGAATAATTCTGCTCCGGAGACAAAAAGGTAATGCGGCCTTTGGCCTGAAAGGATTGGACCTGCTCTTGCCGGGCCTGAAGTCGGGCCAGCAGCGCTTCCTGCGATATGACCGCTGCGGGTGGCGGGGCCGGCGGCAGGGTCCGGCAACCGGCCGGCCAGAGGAGCGCCGCCAGCATTAGCCATAAAAAGGTTCTGGGTTTCAATGGGCTGGCCCTTTCAAGATGCTTTCCACCTGAGTGATTTTCTTCCGCAGGGCCGAGGTGTTGGCGTTTTCCAGCACCAGGGCCCGGCGGTAGATGCGCAGGGCGTCCCGGTAGCGCTTATTCTGAAAATAGGCATCCCCCAAATGCTCGGCCACGGTGGCGTCCTGAGGCATGATCCGGTGAGCCCGCTCCAACTCGGCCACCGCCTTGTCGTACTGGCCTTTCTTGTAATAGATCCACCCCAGGCTATCCATAATGTGGCCGCTGTCAGGTTTGGCCCGCAGGGCCTCCCGGACCAGCTTTTCAGCCTCATCCAGGTTTACTCCGGCCTCGGCGTAAGAATAGCCGAGAAAATTTAGAGCATCGGCATTATTTGGGTTCAGTTCCAGCACTTTTTTAATTTGCTGGATGCTTTCGGGGCGATTATTCTGTTTCTCATAAAGCACGGCCAGGCGGAAATAGATTTCCTGCGGCCGCTCCACCTTTCCCAGCCCTGCCGTAAGGGCCTGGATGGCCAGGTCCCACTGGTTGTCTTCTTCATAAAAATAGGCGTTGGTAAGATAGACCTCTTCCTGCTTGGGAGCCTGGGTCAGGAGGTCGTTAAGGATCTCCCGGGCCCGCTTCTTATCACCCATTTGAAAGGTGAGATAGGCCATCCTGAGACGCGCCTGGAGGAAATTTTCGGATTCCCGGCCTACCAGCTGATACTCGAGGGCGGCCGCCTTCAGATCGCCTTTTTCCTCCAGGGCCATGGCGATAAAGTAGCGCACCCGATCCTGGTAGCGGGGCAGGGTCAGGAGAGGGCGGAAGAGGCGGATAGCATCATCCGGCAGCCTTTGCTCCAGACAGACCAAGGCGATGTTGAAGTCTGCGGCGGGATCATTCCGTTCCAGTTCCTTGACCTTGCGGAAGGCCTTCTGGGCATCGCCGTACCGGTTCATAATCAGGTAGAGACGGCCGATGCTGATCCAGACCTTGCTGTTGCGGGGGTGGGCCCGCAGAATCCGGTTATACATGGACAGGGCCCGGCTGTACTGGTGTTCCCGTTCCAGGGTTACCCCCAGGTCGAACATGGCCGGGACGAACTTGGGGTCCATGGCAAGGACCCGCTGGAATTCTTTTTTCGCATCCGACAGGCGGCCGGTTTCCATGTAGATGCGCCCGAGGTAGTAATAACCCACGACCAGGTGAGGGTCCAGGCGCAGGAGGTCCTGGACGGTGCGAATGGCTTTGGGATACCGTTTCTGTTGGGCGTAGAGAGTGGCCAGGAAGAGGCGGGCTTCGCGGTTTTCCGGGTCTAGAGTTATGATGCGCTCGTATTCCCGGGTGGCCTCCTCTAACTGGTTCAGGCCCACGTGCAGGCTGGCCAGGAGAAAATATGCCTCTTGCTGCTGGGGATTCAGCCGCAGGGATTTCTCGGCGTGAGCCAGGGCCTGCTTCACATCGCCCTGGCGTTGGTAGAGGGCGGCCAGCTCCATCTCCAGGAAGGCGGATTCGGGATCATTTTTTATGGCCGCCTCATATTCCTGAATGGCCCCCGCCATATCCTCGGCCACCAGCAGTTGTTGGGCTTTGAGGAAGTGATAGAAGGCCTGGCTTTTGGGGGTTTCCGAGGTGACGGAGTCCTTGGTTTCGGTGGGCGTCACCCGGCCCAGGGCGGCGCACCCCATGAATGCCAGGCAGAGACATATCCCCACGATCCCGCCGAGAAAGATGTGGGACCGGCAGGTACTGATGCAGAAACTGCCGTTCCGGCTGGCTAAAATTTTCCTCTTAAGCAAAGTTGTTCCTCGGCAGGCAGCCCCTGGCAAGCTAATCCCCTATCGGGGTCTGATAATCTTTCCAATCGTCGATTTCATTTTTGAGATATTGACGCAACCGTTTAATGAGCCGGTCCTCAATCTGACGCACCCGCTCCCGGGAAATCTGATGTCGAGCCCCGATCTCCTGCAAGGTCATAGGCTTTTCCGCCAACAGGCGTAAATCTAAAATATCCAGTTCCTTGTCGTTCAATTCGGTGCGAAACTCCCCCAGCTTCTGGCGGAACAGGTTTTTCAGTTCCGCATCGGCCAACATTTCTTCCACCTGGGGGTCAGTGGAGGGCAGGAAATTCTTATGATATTCATCGGAGCCGTCTTTCAAGGGGGCGTCCAGGGATAACTCCCAGGCCCCCAGACGCTGGTCCATCTCGATGACTTCCTCTTCCCGCACGTTCAAGACGTCGGCTAGGAGTTTGGGACCCGGCTCAAACCCCTGAGACCGGAGTTTTTCCTTTTCACGTTTCAGGTTGTAAAAGAGTTTGCGTTGGGACTGAGTGGTGCCGATCTTCACCAGCTTCCAGTTGTCCATGATGAACTTGAGAATGTAAGCCTTGATCCAGAAGGAAGCGTAGTAGGAAAGCTTGATGCCCCGGTAGGGGTCGAATTTCCTGATGGCATGCATGAGACCGATATTGCCTTCTTGAATCAGGTCCAGGAGGTTTTTCATCCAGTATTTCTGGAACTCCAGGGCAATCTTGATCACCAGTCTCAGGTTGCTGGTGATCAGGTGGGAACCGGTTTCCCGGTCACCGGTTTCATGGTAGAGGGTGGTGAGGGCTTTTTCCTCCTCCGGGGTCAGCAGGGCAAAGTGGTTCGCCTCGCGGATATAGCGCTGCACCAGATCGAGATCGCTGGGAACCGGTAGGGTGACCTCGGGCTCTTCAACCTCCTCCTCGATCTCGGGTTCCAGAATATCCGGCAGCTCTTTGGGGAAATCGGCCGCCTTCCTGTCAAACTGATCTTTCAAGAGCATCCTTCCTGGATCGGGTTCAGGCCTTTACCAGATGAGGCGAACCGGAATGTCGCGCTGGGCCAGATAGTCTTTAATTCCTTGAATGGTATAGGTGCCGTAATGCACCATGGAAGCAATGAGCGCGGCATCGGCCCGGCCCTGGGTGAGCACCTGGCGGAGGTGCTCGGGGGTGCCGGCGCCGCCCGAGGCAATCACCGGAATGGGCACAGCTTCGGAGATCATCCGGGTAAGGTTCAGTTCATAACCCGCCTGGGTGCCGTCGGCATCGATGGAGTTGAGGCAGATTTCTCCGGCTCCCAGCCGCACCGCCTCCTGGGCCCACCAGAGGGCGTCGATCCCCATGGGGGTGCGGCCCCCGTGAATCACCATTTCATAACCCGAAGGGATGGCAGGGGAGGAAGTGACTCGTTTCACGTCCATGCCCAAGACGATGCACTGGCTGCCGAAGGCCTGGGCCCCGGCAGTGATCAGCGCCGGGTCCAGGATCGCGGCGCTGTTGACGCTCACCTTCTCGGCCCCGGCCAAAAGGACATCCCGCATGTCGTTGAGATTGCGAATGCCGCCGCCCACCGAAAAGGGGATGAGGATTTCGGCGGCCACCCGCCGGACCACGTCAATCATGATGTTCCGGCGGTCACTGGAGGCGGTGATGTCGTAGAAGACCAGTTCATCGGCCCCGGCCTCATAGTAGAGCCGGGCCATGGCCACCGGGTCTCCGATATCCACGTTATTCCGGAATTTTATGCCCTTGGTGGTCCGGCCGTCCCGGACGTCCAGGCAGGGAATGATCCGCTTACTCAGCATCGGAGCCGTCCCAGGCCAGGAAATTCTCGAGGATCTGCAACCCGAAACGGCCGCTTTTCTCCGGGTGAAACTGGGTGGCCACCAGGTTGCGCCAGCCAATGGCGCAGGGAAACTCCATGCCGTGGTCCGTCACCCCCACCACCATGGCCGCGTCGGCCGGGGCGGGATAGTAACTGTGGACAAAGTAGTATTCGGCGCCTTCGGGCAAACCCTTGAATATCCGGTGGTCTCTGAGAAAGCGCACCCGGTTCCAGCCCATGTGGGGGATCTTCAAACCCTCGCCCCGGGGAAGCGCCCGGGTGCGGCCGGGCAACAGGCCCAGGCAGGCGGTATCATTTTCCTCGCTGTGCTCCAGGATAATTTGGGCCCCCAGACATATCCCCAGGATGGGGATGCCGCGCTGGAAACTCTGGCGCAGGGCCTGATCCAGACCCAACTCCCGGAGCGTGGCCATGGCTTTGCCGGCTGCTCCCACCCCGGGAAAGATGACGCGGGTGGCCTGGGCCACCACCGCCGGGTCCTGGGTCACCGTACCCTCCACCCCCAGGGCCTTGAGAGACCGGACCACGCTGGTGAGGTTGCCGGCTTGATAATCGATGATGACGATCACGGATTCCTTAAAATGGCGAGATGATTCGTGCAATTTAAAATTTATCAATCCGGGGGCTATGAGTCAACATCATTATCCCTGCCCGGGAAGTTCTGGTTGCGGCTCAGGGGAACTTTTTGGCGCCAAGGCCGTTCCGGCTGCACGGCCCCTGATTTTCCTTGACTTTAAACAATCTTAAACACTAGAATGAAAAAGTTATAATCTCATAGAGGGAAGAGAGTGCGGCGAGGCGGTATCACCGATTGGACATCGCTTGGAGCCGGTTGGTCTCCGAGGAAAAGATAACCGCATGAAGAGCATTTCCATTTTTCAAACCAATCTGTTGTTTGGCTTTTGTGGGATATAAGTCGGAAATAACCTGGGGGAAAAACACATGCTGAGAAACAGAAAAAATCGGCTATGGCCTGTGGTTCTTATGGTGATAATTTCCTGGTTGGTCTTTGTCACCCCCAAACCGGCGGCGGCTTCCCAAGGGGATACCCTGATCGTCACCGCCGTACCCATAGGCTCCGTGCTGGTTGTGGGAGCGGCCAGCTATCTGCTTTATAAACAGCGCTTCAGTCAACCCGCCGACGCCAAAGGCCGCATGGGGTATAAGGGCCCCGGGGAATTTTTCGTGGGCGGTTTTTTCGGCGGCTCCTTTGTGCCTGGCACCGATTGGACTTATAAGATACCCGGCCTGAATCCAACCGCCCGGAATATGGCCATCGACCCCGGGGTCACCGGTGGCATCAAATTGGGCTACTTCCTGGATAGTTGCCCCTATTTGGGATTTGAAGCAGAAGGCAGCATCGGTAGCCAGTCCCAGCCGTCTCAGACCGTGTCCTTGAATCCGCCGGTTGCGGGGTTCGCTGCTGGCAGGGTGCCCAGCCAATCCCTCCTGGTCTGGACCATGGCCTTTCACCTGGTGGGCCGCTATGGCTTCATGCCGGACCAGGAAGTGCCTTTCGGCCGGCTGCAACCGTATGTGGGGATAGGACCGGGTCTGGTGATGCTTTACGCCGAAGCTGATTCCGCCAAGAACTTCGGCTTGGAGGTGGAGGCCGGCCTGCGTTACATGTTCACCAAACATCTGGGCACCTTTCTGGAATATAAATTCAGCAAGCAATGGGCGGTCGAATTAGAATCCCAGCGCCTGGGCAACTTGCCCGCCAGCACAGCCGAATTTGACTTCAGCCGGCATCAGGTGGTTGCCGGCGTGTCATATCACTTCTAGAGACGATGGGGATAGTTTACCACTGGTAGGAAACGACCCCTCGAACCAGACGATCAGGTGGCCCCCGGGCCGCCTTTTCTTTGACTACAGCAGTTAGCCGTTAGCCATTAGCTTTCAGCTTTAAGCTATAAGCCGAGATCAAAGCCAGTTCCAAGCCTCATGCCGTAGACCAGGGTCAATCTGAACGCCGGGAAGAATCGGGCATTTTCAAATAATTGGTCTTGGCTAACGGCTAACTGCTACCCGCTAATTGCTAATACCCGGAAGGGTGTGTTATCTTAAACCGTAAATTCCTGATCCAGGTTGAGATATGAAACTCGTGACGGCATCAACGATGCGGGAGCTGGACCGCCGGGCTATACAAGACCTGGGCATTCCCTCCCTGGTCCTGATGGAGAATGCCGGGCGGACGACCTACCGGATTCTCCGGCGGGAATTTCCTGACCTCCAGGGCGAAGTGGCGGTGGTGGCCGGGCGGGGCAACAATGGCGGCGACGGTTTCGTGGTCGCCCGCTACCTGGCCAACGCCGGCATCCCGGTGGCCGTTTTCCTTCTGGGGTCGCGCGAGCAGGTGAGCGGCGATGCCAGGGTCAACCTGGAGATTTTGGCCCACCTGGGGATCGCAGTGACGGAGGTCCTCACCGAAGCGGACCTGAACCCCATGATCCACCGGCTGGCCAAAGCCGGCCTCATCGTGGACGCCCTGTTGGGTACCGGGCTCAATTCCCCGGTCACCGGGTTGATGGCCACGGTAATCGAGCGGCTCAACCATCTGCGGGCGCCGGTGCTGGCGGTGGATATCCCCACGGGGCTGTCGGCCGATACCGGGGAAGTGTTGGGCGCGGCCCTGAAGGCCCGGGTCACCGTGACCTACGGCTGGCCCAAGCTCGGCCAGGTGCTGGGGCCGGGCCGGGATTACGCCGGCCGTCTCTGGCAGGCGGATATCGGCATCCCGCCGATTCTCGCCCGGGACCTACCTCTCGATCTTGCCGAAGCCCGGGAAATGCAAGCCTTGCTGCCGTCCCGAGCCTTTGGCAGCCACAAGGGGAACTTTGGGCACCTCCTGGTTTTGGCCGGCTCCGCCGGCAAGACCGGGGCCGCGGCCCTGGCAGCCGAGGCCGCGCTCCGGGCCGGTGCCGGGCTGGTGACCCTGGGGGTCCCCGCTAGCCTCAACGATATCCTGGAAGCGAAGCTCACCGAGGCCATGACCCTGCCTCTGCCCGAGGCGGCGGCGGCCCGGGCCCTGGGCGCGGCGGCGTGGCGGCCCATCGTGGAGTTTCTGGACGAAAAATCCACCGTGGCCCTGGGGCCGGGAATCGGCACCCACCCGGAGACTCGGGAGTTGGTGGCCCGGCTGGGGCGCGACCTGCCCTGCCCCATGGTCATCGACGCCGACGGTATCAACAACCTGGCGGGCGCCGCCAACGACCTTAAAGACGCCGCGGGACCCCGGATTCTGACCCCCCACCCGGGCGAAATGGCCCGGCTGGTGGGGCTTACCACCCCGGAAGTCCAGGCCCGGCGCCTGGATGTGGCCCGGGAGACCGCGGCCCGTTTGGGGGTCACCCTGGTGTTGAAGGGCGCCCAAACGGTGGTGGCCGCCCCGGACGGCCGGGCTTCGATCAACTCCACCGGCAACCCGGCCCTGGCCAGCGGCGGCACCGGGGACGTGCTCACCGGCCTCATGGGCGGTTTTCTGGCCCAGGGCCTGGCCCCCTGGGACGCCGCCCGTCTGGGCGTCTACCTCCACGGCCTGGCCGCGGATTTTTTTATCAGCCGTCAAGGGCAACGGGGCATGATCGCCGGGGATTTACTGGCCGTCTGGCCCCAAATGCTGGCAGAATTCAGCCGGGGCACGATACCCCTGGCAGAGGGAGATATATGCTTTACGCGCGTGATATCATGACCACGGAGGTGCTCACGGTCAGCCCGGAGACCTCCATCGCCGATTTGTCCAAGACCCTGGAAAACCGCCAGATCGGCGGCGTGCCGGTGGTAGATCAAGGCGGCCGCCTGGTGGGGGTCATCACCCAGAGCGACCTGGTGGAGCGGGCCCGGGACCTGGAACTGCCCCCGGCCATCAATATCCTGGATTTCCACTTTTACCTCCAGATTCCCTCGCATTCAATCCACAAGGTGGAAAAAATGCTGGGGACCACGGTGGGCGATTGTATGACCCCGGACCCGGTCACGGTGGCCCCGGACACCCCGGTTGCCCGGGTCGCGGCGCTCATGGCCAAACAGCAAGTCCACACCATCCCGGTGCTCAAGGCGGGCAAAATCGTCGGCATTATCGGCAAGATGGACCTGGTCCGGGCCATGGCCCAAGAACCCGGCGAATGAGACCGAATGGCGCCAGCGGAGACCCCGGGGAAATCCCCCCCAACCCCCCTTTTCCAAAGGGGGGGGAACTTAGGGGAATTTTTTGAAAGTCCCCCTTTGTAAAAGGGGGATTTAGGGGGATTTTGGTTTTGCCGTTATGCTCGGATTTGGAGGATATTATCCGATCAAGGGTAACATGATATGAGGCCGTTCCGGTTGATCAGCCGCAGTCCCGAGGCGACCCGGGCCCTGGCGGCGCGCTTGGGAGACCGGCTGGCCCCGGGGGATGTGGTGGCCTTAAACGGTGAGTTGGGCAGCGGCAAAACCGAGTTCGTCCACGGCCTGGCCCAAGGGCTTGAGGTGCCGCCCCACATGGTCGCCAGCCCCAGCTTCACCCTGGTGCACGAGTATCCCGGCCGCGTGCCCCTGGTCCACCTGGACCTCTACCGCCTGGAAGACCTGCCGGCAGAGCTGCTCCCGGACCTGGAGGAATATCTCTCCGGCCCCCAGGTGGTGGCGGTGGAATGGGCCCGGCGGCTGGCCCCTTTGCTCCCCGGCGATTACCTGGAAGTGGATCTAACGATCCTGGGGGAAAACGAGCGGCAGCTTACCTTTACCGGCCACGGGGAGCGGAGTTGGGAGCTGGTGGGGCATCTGGCGTCGGTGGCTGATTTTAAATCGTAGCCGATAAGACCACGAATTTTCGGCGCGCACCTGTGTGTGCGCCCTCAAGGGGGGACACGCAGGTCCCCCCCTACGATCATAAACCTGAGAAGTGGTAGGGTGCGCACTGCGCACCACTCGGATATGATCATGACGGGCGGCGAGGTTTACTGCACCGGTTCTTGCGTACTATGCCTATGAACAGCCGAGGGCGGCTATTCTCCAGTTATTTTAAAAAGTTTTTAGGAGACCTACATGGCCAAGATAACTCCCCGGCGCCGGGTGGCGCTGGACAATCCTGAGGAAGTTTATACCCTGGCGCAGCGCCTGTTGGCGCCGGTGAGGCCCTATGCCAAATGGCTGGTAGTGGCGGGAGTCGTGATCGCGGTGGGTCTGGGGGCCTGGGGGGTGAACGCCAGGCTGCAAGAGGGCCGGGAGGACAAGGCCGTGGCGGCCCTGGCCCTGGTGACCCCCAAGGCGGACCTCAAGGCCCCGAACGTTGCCGCCGCCCAGGCGTTGGAGAAGTTCATCAACGCACATACCGGGACCCGGGCGGCCCGGGAAGCCCAGCTGACCCGGGCCAACTTGCTCTATGGGCTGAAGCAGTACGCCGAGGCCGCCAAGGCTTACGAATCCCTCCTGGACGGCCGCGACCCGGGTTGGGACACCCTGGTAAATGAAAGTCTCAGTTATTGTTACGAAGGCATGGGCAACTTCAAAAAGGCGGCCGAGGTGCTCAAACCCTTGGTGGAACAAAGTTCCGGACCCCTGAAGAACGAGGTCATGCGCCGGCTGGCCCTGCTCTATGAACAGGCCAAGGAACCCAAAGAAGCCGCGGTCTACTGGCGCAAGCTGCTGGACCAGCCGCCGGACGCCGCCCTGGTGCCGTATCTCCAGGAAAAGCTGGCCGCGGCGGAGGCCCAGGTCAAGAAATAGCGTCACCCAATCAAAACCCTGGGGATGGGAGGGCGGGGGCAGCGGTTTTCCGGGCCATCCCTTTATGCTGAGTAGCAATCAAAACAAGTGGCACCGGCATCTCGCCTGTGTAAGCCCAGGCTAAAACACCATGGCCCGTTGGGGCCACCCCCAATCATGAAATTTTTGTAGGGGCGGTTCGCGAACCGCCCCTACGGGGGGACTTTCACGGTAAAGCCTGCGCCTACCAACATAGCGTGTCAAAACAACTTTTCACCCTGAGTTGCAGTCAAAAACCTGGGTCAGAGCTCTTTACTTTTTCTCCTCCGCCAATTTGCTCCTGACCAGGCTGAGGTTCAACTGCACCAAGGGCTTCAGGTACTGGTTGCCGTAAACCGCCTCCAGGGGGCGGAAGGCCAGACAGAGGCCCTGCATGTCGCAGACGCGGTTCACCTTGATTTTATAGCCCTGGGCCCGGTCCTGGGCCTGGGAAAGGTAAGCGAGGGCTTCCGGTAATTTATTCTCTTTGACCTTGATGGCCCCCAGATTATTCAAGGCCAGGGGGTTGCCGGGGTCCTGCTTCAGGACCTGCTCGTAAATTTTCTGCGCCTCAGCTAAGTTACCCGCCTCCAGTAAATCATAGCTTTCCACCAGCATCTTGGTGAGGCCGGCGTCAGCCTGACCCCGGACGGGCCCCACCAGGGCCAGGCTCAGGGCCGCCACCATGACGACTATCTGCCAGGATTGCCGTTGCATATTTTACCCCCGGTTGAGGTGAATTAATTGAACCATAACGGCGTCCAGCCGGGATGTCAATGGCTGAGCTGTGGGCCTGAGAAAGATCCTTGGGCGAGTAAGTATAGTCTTGCATCCGGGCTCTGCTCCCCATAAATCCTTCGGGGCTCCGCCAAGGGCAGTTCCTCGTCCTCTCTCTTCAAACTTAATAATTTCCCACCGATGCCGATAATAATGTTGATAGAACTAAATGATCACCCCTCGAAAGGCCATATGGCCAGCCAGCATCCAATCAGCCGGAATCTTTCGGTCCGCTCTTTGCATAACTCTGGATAAACGGGGGCGCAGCGACATGGTGGATTTGTGGTGGAGCGGCGCAGTGGTCCTGACGTTGGCGGGGGCGCTGGTTTTTTGGGGAGCCCGGGTATTCGAGGTGGAAAGTTTCTTTATCGACAGCAGCGGCCTCCTGGGGCTCCCTGGTCTTGGCGGCCATAGCCTGCTTCTGAAGGATGCTTGGAAAGGCCAATCCCTCTCTTTTTCCGATGCTCATAATTTTCTCTCAGAACAAGAACAATTATCATAGGCTACGAGGTCAAACTCCATGAGTCTTAGGTTTAAGATGATTTTGTGGTTTGCCGTAATAGCGCTGATAGTGGGAACCCTGGGCGCGGTGGCCGTGAACCGTCAGAAGGCGGCGGCCGAAGCGTTGGCAATGAAGGATGCGGAACACATTGTCGCCTCTCTCGGGGCTTCCATTACCTTCGAAGACGACCCCCAAACAAATCCGGCCCTCTATAGGAATCGGCAAGCTCTCCAAGGTTATGTCGAATTGCTTCATCATGTCTATCAACGGGATTTGGAAATTGTCGATTTGAATAAAATTATCATAGCCGATGTCATCAAGAAAGATATCGGCACATTACTAACCCATGACAGTAATAATGAAGTAGGGCAAACCTTGAAAGATGGGAGTATTCGATACTATATAGAGAAAAGCGAGGAATATCCCCAAGGTATCAAACTAATAGTTTCACCGCTCAAAAATATGAAAGGCGATATAATCGGTGCGCTTATATTTGAGTATACTCCAATTATTAATGAATTGGCCAAAATAACCAATTCAACCATTAAACAACTTATCTTAGCAACTCTTATTTGTCTCTTATTGGCGATAATCTTAGGATTTGTTTTTTCGGAACATATTATAAGGCCGATCAACAGATTAAAAAGCACCGCCTTAGAGATTGTTAACGGTAATATCTCGGCCCAAGCCCCAATCGTTTCAAAAGATGAAATCGGCGAATTAGCGGCCACCTTTAACACCATGACCAGCAGCCTGGCGCAATCCAACCAAAAGTTGCAGGCAGAGATCACCGAACGCCGGCGCACCTCGGAGGAACGGGACCAAGTGGTGGCCCTCCTGGACACCATGGCCGTGCTGGTGTTGGTGCTGGATCAGGAAGGGCGCATCATCAGATTCAACCGCGCCTGCCAACGGGTCATCGGTTACTCCCAAGAAGAAGTCCAGGGCCGCCCGATCTGGGAGATCATGATCGCGCCGGAAGATGTTTCTCGAACCCAAGCCATGTTTACGGAGATGCTGGCCGGACGGATTCCACCGGTGTTCGAGGTTGATGTCGTCACCAAAGGAGGCGAGCGGCGTCTGTTTTCTTGGTATTATGCCTTATTGGCGACGGAAAACGACACCCTGACCTCCATCATCGGGGCCGGGCTGGACATAACCGACCGCAAACGGGCTGAGAGATCACTGGCCGAGCAATTTAACTTCTTACAACTTTTGATAGATACCATTCCCAGTCCAATTTTTTATAAAGATATAAACGGGGTCTATCAGGGATGTAACCAATACCTGGCTGATTTTTTGGGGAAGCCGAAAGAGGCAATCATCGGGAAGACTGTTTTTGATGTATACCCTAAAGAACAGGCAGGGAAATATTATGAAATGGACCAGAAATTAATTCAAAATCCTGGTATCCAGATTTACGAATTTATTATGGGTAGGTCTGATGGTAGTATAAGAAATTTTATATTTAATAAAGCTACCTTTGTTGATTCTGCCGGCAAGGTTACTGGATTAATAGGGGTAATGACTGACATCACCGAGCGTAAACTGGTGGAGGAAGCGCTGCTGGAGAGTGATAAAAGATTTAGAGATGTGACTGAGAATGCCCAGGAATGGGTTTGGGAGGTCGACACCGATGGTAAATATACTTATAGCAGTCCAATTGTAGAAAAATTACTGGGCTATAAGCCTAATGAAATACTTGACAAACACTTTTATGACCTATATATCCCTGAAGAACGGGAAGAACTTAAGAAAATGGCATTTGCAACACTTGGCGCCAAACAGCCATATAGCGAATTTATTAACCGAAACCTTCATAAGGATGGAAGCGTTGTTTGGTTATCAACCAGTGGGGCTCCCGTACTTGATAAAACGGGCAACCTCCTGGGATACCGGGGCGCCGATATCGATGTCACGGACCGGCAGAGGGCTCAAGAGGCCCTGGAAAATGCCAACATCCAACTAAAAGTCCTGGTGCAGGAAGCGGAGGAACGCAATAGCACGATGGCGCGGCTCAACAACATGAGCGAAATGCTGCAAACCTGTCAAACCTCCGAGGAAGCCTTTGCAACCATTAGCCATTTCGTGCCGAAGTTTTTCCCCACCGACGCCGGCGCCTTGTATCTCCTCCGCAACTCCAAAAATCTCCTGAGTTCGGTGACGACCTGGGGCCCCTCCCCACCCATCGAAGAGATGTTTCCTCCGGATGATTGTTGGGCCGTCCGCAGCGGCCGGGTCCACCGGGTGGACGACCCCGCCTCGCCCTTACTTTGTAAACATATTCCCGCCACCGGCGCCCCGGCCAGCGGCTATCTCTGCGTTCCTCTGGCGGCCCACGGTGTTTCCCTGGGTATCCTCCATATACGCTTCCTCTGTTGCGCCACCCAGGGGCGGGAGGCCGAGGAGTTGGAAGCCAAACAGCGTCTGGCAGTGGCCATCGGTGAGAATCTGGCCCTGTCCCTGGCCAACCTGAAGCTGCGGGAGACCCTGCAAAACCAGGCCATCCGTGATCCGCTCACCGGATTGTACAACCGGCGCTACCTGGAAGAGACCATGGACCGGGAGTTACATCGCTCCAGGCGTCTCAAGGCGCCGCTGGGGGTGGTGATGATGGACCTGGATCATTTTAAAGATTTCAACGACAGCTTTGGCCACGGGGCGGGAGACGCACTGCTCAGTGCCCTGGCCCACGTGATCACCGCCGGCATTCGAACCGAAGACATTGCCTGCCGGTACGGCGGGGAGGAATTCTTGCTCGTCCTGCCGGGGGCCTCGTTGGAAATCACCCGGGAGCGGGCGGACAATTTGCGCCAGGCGGTGAAGGCCCTCCAGGTGAAATACCACGGCCGTTTTCTGAAATCCACCACCATCTCCTTAGGGATAGCTATCTTCCCGGACCAGGGGCACACGGCCGAGGAGGTGATCACCGCCGCGGACGCCGCCCTCTATCGGGCCAAACAAGCCGGCCGGGATCGGGTGGAGATTGCCACGCTTCAATCCCCGGCGGCCGCGGCGCCCTGAGCCTTGCCGGCCTCACACCCGGGGCTTGCCCCAGATCTCCAGGACCGAGAGCTGCATGAAGCGTTTGGACGCGGCGCTTTTGACGATGGCCACGGTGTCCCAGCCCCGGGCGGTGCCGCCCACGGCCACCACCTCTTCTCCTTCCGGGATGAGGCCCGCATCCACCGCCTCCATGACGATCTCGCAGGCCACCTTGATCCCCTGCCCCAGGCGCCGCAAGGTGTTGGCGATGAGCAGGGTGGGGGCGCTGCCCTTGAATTGGTCCGCCAGGCTGGTCTCCAGGGAGTGGGTGAGGATGGTGGCTTTGAGCACTTTCCCTCCCAGGCGGACGATCTCCTGGTAAAGTTCCTCCCGAAACTCGTCGAGATTGGGCCCCTTGAACCCCACGGAGTGCCCCACCACCACCAGATTGACGTCCTTGCCCGTTAAGCGCCGGGCGGCCTGAGCCCCGGAATCGCCGGTGGTGGACGCCACCACCAGGTGGCGAAACCCCGCGGCCACGGCCTTCTCCATCAGCTCCAGACAGGCCGGGGTGTTCTGCGGACCCACACCCCGGAAATACCACACCTCCCGCTTAATCATCAGCTCACCTCATGGATTTTTTAGGGGATAAAAAACTGGGCTTATTATAGCAAATCGCCGCTCAGGTCGGGAAGGCAGACCGGGCCTAGACTGTATGCGGCGGCTCATCCCACCACATTCATGTTACCTGTCAATCTGCCGATAAGAGAACAGGCGGTTTTCACAACGAGTTGTGCCCAATGGATATTTTGTAGGGGGGGACCTGCGTGTCCCGCCAAGAGGGCGCACACACAGGTGCGCCCCTAGGTATCGTCTGCGTATTCTGACCGCAACTTCAGTCTCAGGGCGCGCCGGAAGTCGGGGAGGGTTTCCTCGAGGTGTGATGGAAGATTGGCGGCAACGGCGGGGAGCCCAGCAAGCGAGCCATCTCATGGAAATAAAGCATATTCCGGTGGATACCGGCACGGGACCCAAGGCCCCGGGGCGCAGGGCCGGGCTTCTTCCGGGGCCGGAGATCTCACCCGGGCGTTGGCATTCGGTCACGATACCGGCCTCGCAACCTCAGGCCGCACCGGACAATACCGATCTGGAGCGAAGCTTCCAAGAACTGGTGCGCTACTATCGCCACTCCAGCGTCGGCAGCCGCTGTTTGGGCCTTGTCCACCAGATGAACACCCCGCTGCAGGTCCTCTCGTTCCAGTTGGACCTCCTGGAGCAGAAAGCCCAGGAGGAGTTGGACCTGCTCACTGAATTCCTCCTGGCCGATACCGACCATTTGGTAACCCTGAACCACTACCGCCAGGCGAAATTCAGCCAATTACGCCGGGAACTCAACCGGCTGCAAGGCATGGCCCGCAGCCTGGTGCTCCAAGGGGTGCATGAGGAGGCCCAGGAAAAGTTCCCCCTGGATCTCAACCAGCTCTGCCGGCAGGAACTGGAGCTCTATCAGGCTGAGGCCTTTTTTAAACACCAGGTGACCGGTGAATTTCACTTCCAGGACGGCCTGCCCTTATTCCCTGGATACTATATCGATTTCAGCCAGAGTTTCCGGAATCTTATCGACAACTCCCTGGAGGCTATGGCCGGGACGGACCGCCGGCAGCTGACGGTGATAACGGCCTGCCAGCACCGGCGGATCATGCTGCGCATCGGCGACACCGGCGCAGGCATCCCGCCGGTGGATTTACC
>Ga0351871_1033_pt1 | contig 52685 bp, 38 predicted proteins | sample TotcelHFGM3001N8_FD_206786 | JGI IMG/M metagenome (GOLD analysis project Ga0351871, IMG submission 206786) | Enriched cells from coal bed in the Powder River Basin, Montana, United States - Total cells FGM rep2 HSBNCT.FGM.300.1.N8 ...
CGTTAAAGGGTAATTTCCAGAAATAGTTAATGATATACAGCAGGCCCACCACTCCAGTAACCACTCCCAACATGGGTTTGAGATATTTTTCCGGAATGAACTTTTGGGTTTTTGACGCCATCCAGGCGCCCAGGATGGCGCCGCTGGCGACAAACAGCCCGAAGCTCCAATCCGAAGGCGCTGAAACTCCCGTCAGCATGGGCAAAGTCACCGTGTAAGAAAACAGCCCGGTGATGGATAGGGTGATCACATAGGGTATGCTCGCAGCCACCAGCACGTACATGGGCAAACCAAAGAGCGATACCAGAATCGGCACCAATAAAAAGCCTCCCCCCGCTCCAATGGCTGAGCCGATCACCCCAACAATAAAACCAATAAACACCATGAGAGGTATATTTAAGGTTTGTTCTTCCCCCCAATATCCTATGGTTAAACGCCTCCATGACCTTTCCAGAGTGACGATGCGGAAATCCGCAGGCAATCCAGAAGGGGCTTTGCCAGCTTTGCGGCATTTTTTCATCAGATTATCAAACTTCTCTTTAAAAGATCTTTGGCGCGTAGTCTTATTTAAATACCAGGGCGTAACTTGTATACACAGGTCAATCGCCATGATCAATAAGGTAATGCCAATGACACATTTAAAAGGTACAGGATCGTTCAGGAGGAAAACGCGGATGAAGGGACCGATGGGGGAACCGAAAAAAGCGCCAATGCACAGCCATATCGCCAAATCAAAGTTCCATTGTTTCTCCCGCCAGAATCCGAGGAGGGCGCCGAAAGGGTTTAAAAAGGTGATAATTAAAGACGTAGGAGTAAGACTGACGTTGGTATATTGTAAGACTGACATGGCATAAGCCAAAAGGAAGATCCCTGATGCCTGCCCCACGATCCCCATGGTATAGCCGGTCCAGAGACCCATCCAGAGAAGATGCCAGATGGGCACCCTGATCCCGGCTATCGGGAAGGCGGAATCCGCGCCTGGCAAGTAGCCATATTTGAGATAGCTGATAAGTATCCCTGCTATGAAGACCCCCGTAATCAACGGTATTTGGTCGCGGATGAATTCCTTCAGTACAGGGTGTTGCCCCCAGAAACTCTCCTCGACCTGATTTTCAGTCAACGCTATTTTTTCCACTTGGGTATGCATTCATGCAAGGATAAGCCAATGCTTCTTTCTTGATTTCAGTATCTGGGAGAGTCACACTTTACCCCCTTTGCACATGATACCCCTCATCTGATGATGCCCGTTGAATTCTTCGAATGGAGGGCCATCCGAAATGATCGTATTCACGTTGTATTCGTAGATGCCGTGATCCGGACTCGTGATCTCCGGGTACCACCATCCCTGAGAAATGGAGACCACATTTGGGTGCATTTCAGACACAAGGCGGGCCCTGCCCTTTACCCTCTCTCCCTTCATCTGGCAGGACTCCAGCCACATCCAGTCCCCTTCTTTGATACCCAGGCCTTGAGCTGTCTGGGGATGGACCTCGATCTCAGGCTCAGAGGCCAGCTTTCGCAATGATGGACAATCAAATCGTTCCGAATTTTGATAGAATCGGAGCCGGTGGTGCCCCATGATGAGGGGATATTCTTTATAGATATCAGGTCGGCTCAGAGGACTCACCGGGTCTTCCCGGTAATTGGGCAGCGGGTCGTAATTTAATTTTTTAAACCAATACGAATAAAGTTCAATCTTACCTGTGGGGGTGTTCCATTTCCAACCAGGAAGTTCATATTTCTTAAAGTCCATGGGAAATATCATTTGGTGTTGGGGCTGCGCCATAAGCTCTTGATATGTGGTCCCGACAGGCTCAAGCATCCAGTCGTGGAACTCCTCTATATTTTCCCATGGAACATCTGCCCCCATCCTCTTGCCCAGCTCAATGACGATTCTCATATCGTCCCAGGCCTCGCCCGGAGGGTCGACCACTTTCGGGCAGGCTACGATGCTGTTCCCATAGGGCGCCCCGGGCGCCCCACTGAGCGTGTGATTGAGGGAGTCGATCTCGGCGGCGTGCGCGGCAGGCAGCACCAAGTCAGCGGCTTCGCAGGTGGGCGTCATGAAAAGATCGGCCACTACCATGAAGTCAAGTCCCTTGAGGATATTCCACAGCCTTTTGGGGTTGGCGTAATGCGCCATCGCATTGTTGCCGGGGATGTAGAGCCCTCGCACTTTCCCCTCTTCCATATGCTCCAGGAGCGTCGGGTAGTGACTGTTGTAGTCGAACCAGCTGATCTCCTGGGGGCCATTGTAGATCGGGTAATCTCTGTAGCCGGGCCTCTTGGCCTCCAAGTCGGGCGACCGGCGCCAATTGCGCATCATCCAATAGATGTTTCTAAACCCGTTGAGAGTGCTGTTGAGATACTCCCTGGGCCCGAGGGCGGCGGCCGAGGGAATATCTCCCGGTGTGTGCAGAATGTTTCCGCCGACGGAATCCAGATCCCCCTTGATGCTGAATATGCAGGTGATGGCCCGGCAAGTCTGGGTGGAATTGAGGGATTGGCCGTCCACGCCCAGCCGGGTATGAATGCACGAGGGCCGCGTCCTGCCGTAAATCCTCGCAGCCTCGATGATCTGCTCCTTGGGCACCCAGGTAATTTCTTCAGCCCGCTCCGGAGTCCACTCGGCCACCCTTTGCTTGAGTTCCTCAAAGCCGAGGCACTGTTGAGCTACGAATTCTCTATCGTAAAGACCTTCCTGGATCATCACGTTGAGCCAGGCTAGGGCCAAGGCGCCGTCCGACTGAGGCCGAACCCTGAGCCACATGTCCGCCCTCTTAGCGGTCTCGGTGAAACGGGGATCGATCACAATCACCTTGGCCCCCTTTTTCTGGGCCTCAAAGATGCGCCTCGCCTTGACGGGCCGGGTATCAACCACGTTGGCGCCCCAGATAACGATGCACTTGCTGTTCTCGTAATCGATCCGGGTCTCCCAGGTGGTCCATTCTCCAAAGGTCATGAAATCGGAGATGCAGCTGCACTGAGAGCATTGGTAGTTGGCATCCAGGATATTGGGAGTGTTCAGAAACTTTGCCAAGGAGTGGCAGGCGTCGCAGGTTCTTTCCTTGTGGTGAGAGGTTATTCCAACACAGTTTGCCTCAGGGCCGAAGCGGTCCCTGATGTCGGCAAATTTGCCGGCCATAAGATCCAGAGCCTCATCCCAGCTAATCCGGACCCATTTGCCAGTTCCCTTTTCCCCCGCGGCCTTTAAGGGGTATTTGAGTCGGTTGGGATGATGGAGGGTTTCAGCCATATAAAGGCCTTTTTCACACCCGGGATGCAAAACCTTCGCCAGCCGGCCATCCTTGACCTTGCACTCCAGAAAGCATCTCTCATGGCAGACTTGACAAATGGTCTCCACCGTAGCGGTCATGGTATTATTTCTGCCCATAGATCACCTCCCGTTAAACTGAGATTATGCGGCCATCTTGCCCTCCGCAGTCCAAAAATGGTCTGGGGGACCTCATCTTTCAGGACGTTCACGGATAATGCACCGGGATCGCAGCATTGTCCATTGAAATTTTTCAGGGGTATAATTAAACCCCTCAGAGTTTTTCAGGGTAGCGGGTGAGGAAAAGTTTCTCGGCCTCCCCGGTGCCGATGAGGATTAACTCGTCCATGGCTGCCAGAGGATGATCAGGGTCAGGGTTGAGACGCACTTTTTCATCGGTTTGGATGGCAATCAGGGTGCACCCGGTCTCTTCCCGAATCTTGCTCTCCCTCAGAGTTTTGCCGGCCAGGGAAGGATGCGTCTTGACCCGGAAGATATTGAGCCCCTCGCTGATCATCAGCACCTTGTTGTCGATGAGAAGATTAAAGATGGTGTTGGCGGCCAATGAGGCGGCGGACATTACCAGGTTGGCCCCCGCGGTGTGCAGAATGCTAATATTGCGATCCAGGGTGGCCCGGCTGATAATCTGCACGTCCGGCCGTAGACGGCGGCAGTAAATGGTGAGGTAAATGTTCAGATCGTCGGTATGGGTGGTGATGAAAACTGAGGGGGTCTTGTTAATTCCGGCTCGAATCAGGATGTGGAGATCTGCGGCGCTTCCCTGGATATACCTGGCGTCTCCTTCGATTATGTCGGGATTATTCTCGATGATCCGGAAGTCAATGCCCCGTTCCTCCAGGGCATCCGCCGCGGCCCGCCCCACCCGGCCACCACCCAAAATAAGAATAGGGCCGGCCAATTCCCCCACCCCTTCCATCAAAAGATCATACTTGGCCAATTGCTCCTCGGAGCCGGCCAGGACTAAAACTGTGGTGGGGTTGATAAGACTTTGGGGCCGGGGCGCCTCAAAGCGCCCTTTTTCCCAGAGACCCACCACGTTTATGCCTGTAGCCTGCCGGATGCCGCTGTCCTGAAGGGTTTTGCCCACCAGGGGGGTCCGCATGGCCGCGGCTTCAGCGATGAGCAACCGGTCGAAATGGCCGATGATATTGGCCCGAGAGCTGATCCCCAGGGCGCGGCGGGCCAGGGCCTGCCCCAGCAATTTCATGAACTGGTAAACGTGATTGCTTCCCGCGAGGTGCAAAATGTCAATGGATTCATCCAGGTCGGCATTAGTGATAATGCGGGTCTCGGTGGTAAGCTCCCGGATGGTGAACGTGATATTGGTATTTTTCATGTCGTCATTATTAACGACCACCATGGCGGCGTTAGCCACCCGGAGACGCCGGTAGGCTTCCGGGTCGTCCAGGTCTCCCACTACCACGTTATATCCTTGATCGATGAGCTCCAAAGCGAACTGGATATCCGGCGTCAGGATGACGTATGGCCGGTGGTATGGTCTCAGGCGTTCCACCAGGCTGATGGTTATGGGGTCGAAACTTGTAAAGATGACATGGTCACTGAAATCTTCCGGCAATTCCCGGGGGGCCCGTAACTTCGACTGCGCTTCGAGCCAGGGGGCATAGAAAAAGGTGATAAAGGTAAAGGGCAACATGATCAGAAGCAATAATATCCCGGAGAGCATCACGATGATGGAAAATATCTTGCCCAGATCGCTACCGAAGGTGATGTCTCCGAACCCTAAGGTGGACATAACGGTAAGGGTCCAGTAAAGGCCGGTTAGCCAGCTGAATTGGCGGCCCTCATATTGCATAAGAAAGTGGAAAATAGCACTAAAGGCGATTATCAGGAGGCCCAGGAGCAAGATAAACTTCAGTAATGACCGGATTTTATTTTTGGTCTCTCGGCCCTGGAGAAAAAACATCATTTGGGATGGAAGAAATTTCATCATTAACTCGGGGGAAAAAATGACCAAGCCAGAATTCAGGCGATAGCCTTGGAGTCGATTCAGTCCGTCAGGTCGCCACCTATGGGATAATCTGGTAATATATCAGACGTCTATCATGCTTGCATCATGGTGACCAGCCATTATTGGGTGACCATAGGTGCAGCCGTGGTAATCAGCCCTGATGCGGCGATGTTCTTCGAGAGAGAAGTTGGGGGCCTGGCGGGAAAAGATATCCCTTTGGCGCCGGCGCCACTTTTGGATGAAGAGCCATGATGTTTGAAAACATGTTCTATGAGATCACCGCAATTCTCCTGGTAGCCGCGGCGATCGGTGTTGTCGGGCTGGTATTGCGGCAGCCGTTAATTGTGTCTTTATTGGCCGCCGGGATTCTGGTGGGGCCTGCCGGCATCGGCCTGATCAGCAGCCATGACCAGATCGCCCTGTTGGCCCATATCGGCATCGCGCTCTTACTCTTTGTGGTGGGACTCAAGCTGGACTTGCATCTCATCCGCACCATGGGAATGGTGGCGCTGGCTACCGGCCTGGGCCAGGTAATCTTTACTTCGGTCTTCGGCTTTCTCATCGCCTTGGCGTTAGGCTTTGCCGTGATTGAAGGCATCTATGTCGCCGTCGCCCTGACTTTCTCCAGCACGATCATTATCGTCAAGCTCCTGTCCGACAAACGGGAAATCGATTCCCTGCATGGGCGCATCGCCATCGGCTTTTTGATCGTTCAGGACATCGTTGTCATCTTGGTAATGATCGGCCTGACAGCCATCGGAGGCCAAACTGCCGCCGGTTGGTCCGTTGTCGCACAACTCTTTCGGGTCTTAGGCACGGGCGCCGCGTTTTTGGGGGGAATTGCCCTGATGATGCGCTACGTGATGCCCGCTCTCCTGAAATACCTGGCTCGCACTCAGGAACTCCTGGTCCTCTTTGCCGTGGCCTGGGCCATTTCGCTGGCCACCCTGGGGGATGCCCTGGGGTTCAGCAAAGAAGTCGGGGCCTTTCTCGGCGGCGTCTCCCTGGCCTCGACTCCTTACCGGGAGGCCCTCAGTACCCGCCTGGTCAGCTTACGTGACTTCCTGCTCGTCTTCTTTTTCATTGACCTGGGGGCGCGGCTGAACCTGGCGGTTTTGGGGGCCCAGGTGGGGAATGCCATGATCTTTTCCCTTTTTGTCCTCATCGGCAATCCCCTCATTGTCCTGGCAATCATGGGTTATCTGGGCTACCGCAAGCGCACCGGCTTTCTGGCTGGATTGACAGTTGCCCAAATCAGCGAGTTTTCCCTGGTCTTGGGTTCCCTGGGGTTGAGTCTGGGCCACATCACCATGGAGACCATGGGCTTAATTACCCTGGTGGGTCTGTTAACCATCGGCGTCTCCACCTATTTAATTCTCTATTCCGGGCCCCTGTACCAGAGGTTATCCCCCTGGCTCAGGCCCTTTGAGAAAAAAATGCCGCATCGGGAAGCTACCCTGGACACCACGGCGGCGGTTCCAGATTCCGATATTATCATCATCGGCCTGGGGAACTTTGGCAGTGGTATTGCCCTCCGGCTTCTCCAAAGGAAAAGAAGGTTGGTGGGGGTGGATTTCGATCCCGAAGTGTTGGAGGCCTGGAGAAAACAGGGCCTGCCGGTTTTCTTCGGCGATGTGGGTGATCCGGACCTGTTGGAACATTTGCCTCTTAGCCGGGTCCGCCTGGTGGTCAGCACGGTGCGTGACCGCGACCTGAATCTGAACCTCAATAAAAATCTCAAGGCCCAAGGTTATCCCGGCCAGGTGGTGCTCACCGCCCGCCATGAAGAGGAAGCCCAGGATTTTCTGGCGGCCGGGGCGGATATCGTCCTGCGTCCGTTCTTTGATGCGGCCGAACAGGCCGCGGATTCCCTCACCGCCGCATTGCACGTGTTTACCGGAGGTTCCGGCTGGCCTGGGACTCTGAGAATTTTCCGTCTGGAAGTGGGTTCGTTACTCGCCGGTCGAATGATCGGGGACATTTCCTTGCGCCAGGAAACCGGGGTAACCATCATCGCCGTCACCCGGGCTGGAAAGACCTTTTTTGACCCCGACCCCCACCTGCCGTTGTATCCCGGAGACCGCCTGGTATTATTGGGAGAGCCCGAGGGATTAGCCCGAGCGGAGGCTTTCCTGGCGCTCAGCCAGATTACCGAAGCAGACGCCGAGGAGGAACGGTTCAGCTTGGCCGAAATTCCCCTGGCTGCCGATTCTCCCCTGACGGGCAGGAGCCTCGCAGAGGTAAAATTTCGGGAAACCTATGGAGTGAGCGTCATTGGGATTCTGCGGGACGGGCGGCATCTATCGGCCCCGGCGGGAAAAGAAATTCTTCAGGCCGGAGATAGCCTCATCGTGGCCGGACAGTCGGAAATCGTGAAGAAGTTGGAGAGCCGAGCCCCGTTCTGAGGGAAGCTACCTCTTCTTAATGGCTTTACCCCGGGAAGTGAAAGAGATTCCCTGCTGGCCGGCCGCGCCGATCATCACCCCTTCCATAATCGGTTCGTTGACTTCCGTTTCGGCGCGCCATTCCACCAGGAAGTTGGCCCCGGAACCGCCTTTGGTGTCCGATTCCTTGACGATGAACCGGCTGGAAGCCATGGGATTAAGAGTTAAAGGCTTGGGTAAATAGCTTTTGATGACTTTTCCATCGGAGTCGTAATAATCCGCCAGCATTATGGTAATGGCATGATTCGGGTCTGTATTGCGAATACTCACTATGCCAGTCAAGAGAAATTTTTTTTCCTGATCGCCATGATAGACGTGGGAATAAACCGGTACATAAACGAGTTGGCCTCTGGAGAGCCCCTCCTCGGGCGCCGCCTGGGCTGTGGATAAAGGAAGACCCAGGAGCGCCAACAGGCAGATGACAAAAAAGAACCAAAACCGGGTTGGCAGATTCATATCGTGGTCTCCTTTGCGGTTATTCTTCCAAATTAATGAGTTTCCCCTGAGAGCAGCGCCCCGGAAATTTCCTTGAACAGATCGGTCAGGCGAATCAATCCGGCCACTTTGTTGTCCTCCAGCACCGGTATCCTTTCGACGTTTTCCTGGAGCATCAAAGACAGAGCTTTTGCCAAAGAATCGCTGCCGGCCACGGTGACCTTAAAGGGACTCATGACTTCGCTCACCGGCTTTTGGGCCTGTTTCTTTAATTCAGGTCCTACCAGGTCCTTCCAGGATAGCGCCGCTCCTCCAGGCTCTCCCAAAATATCGCTTTCCAGTCCCCGGACGATGTCTTTCAGGGTTAAGATGCCTAAAAGCCCGTATTTCTCATCAAAAACCAGCACGGCCCGGGGTTCGAAGGAACCTTCAAATTTTATCGCCGCTTCCCGGACCATAATCACCGCCTGGTTCAGAGTGAACCAATAAGGAACATGCGGATAATCCTCTAAGGGGATCATCAAATCTTTCACTATCTTCTCATAAGACATGGAAACCTCCTATAAATTCCGGTTTTGCTCCAAATTCCCGAAAAAGTATTCTATCTTATTCGGGTAATCAAGAAGAAAAAGTCAACTTGTAAAAACCTCCCCAAAAAACCGGAGGGTAAGATGATTAGAACTATTGGGAAGATTTCAAGATTTCTGTTTGCCGCGCTCATCATCGTCTCGCTTTTCGCTCCTCAACTTTTGGCAGCTCCCCCTCCGGGAGATCGCCTCAGCCTGTCCGGGTCCATCAAGAACTTGCAGGGCAAAGGCGTCAAAGAGGTGGAAGTGGAAGTGCTGCTCAATGGGCAGCATCTCAAACCCACCGGAAAAGAAGAGACCATCACCACGGGCAGCCAGGGCAATTTCCTGGCGGTCTTTCTCCTCCCACAGAACTCCTTTCCCGGAGCCCGACTAGAAGTTAAGGCCGCCAAGCCCTGCTGGCAAGAGATTGCCCTGAGCCCGGTCATTCCAGTCCAAGTGGGAACCGACCAGCACGGCAACCGTCTCCTCCAGGCCCAGGCCGCCCTTACCATGAAGCGTCTGGTGACGCCGGCCTTCTGGCTGGCCGCCACGGTCCTGCTCCTGGTTTATATCATTATCGCCGCAGAAGTGATGCACCGCACCCTGGCGGCCCTACTCGGCGCCTCCTTGATCCTGTTCATCACCTATACCCTGGGGACCTTTAACAAAAACTATTTCATCCTGTCCTTCGAAGACGCCATGCGGGCCATGGACATGAACGTGATTTTCCTGCTCATGGGCATGATGATCATCGTCGGAGTCCTCAAGAAGACCGGCCTCTTTCAGTGGCTGGCCTACAAATCCTATGCCCTGGCGAGGGGAAATGTCTTCATTCTGTCTTGCATCCTGATGTTGGTCACTGCGGTGGCCTCGGCTTTTCTGGACAACGTCACCACCATGCTGCTCATGATTCCGGTCACCATTGAAATCGCCGTCACCCTGAAGATCAATCCCGTTGCCCTGTTGATTCCGGAGGTCTTTGCCTCCAACGTGGGGGGCACCGCCACCCTGATCGGCGACCCTCCCAACATCATCATCGGTTCTTTCGCCAAACTCAGCTTTGCGGACTTCGTGGTCAATCTGACCGGGATTGTGCTCATCTGTATGGTGGTAACCCTGATTTATTATGTGTATTGGTACAAGAAGGCCTATTTACAAGCCGAAGTTAAAGATGTGCATCGCACCATTGCCTACTTGAAGCAGGAGTACAGAATCACCGATAAAAAACTATTAATTCTATCCCTGTGCTTCCTGTCCTTGACCATCTTCCTGTTCATCATCCACGGCGTGCTCCACATGGAACCCTCAATTGCCGCGTTAATGGGCGCCATGCTCCTTTTGGTCATGTCCCGGGTGGATATCGTGGAGATGCTGGAGCACGAAGTGGAGTGGCCTACCCTGATCTTTTTCATGGCCCTGTTCATCGTGGTGGCCGGGGCGGAAGAAACCGGCCTGATCCAGGTCATCGCCGAATGGGTGGCGGACGTTTCCCGGGGTAACCTGGTGGTGGCCGTGCTCATGGTGCTGTGGGTTTCGGCCCTGGCTTCGGCGGCCATCGACAATATTCCTTTTACGGCCACCATGCTGCCCATCATCGCCTTCCTGAATGAAACCATCCCCGGGGCCGAAAGCGGCATCCTCTGGTGGTCGCTGGCGTTAGGGGCGTGTTTCGGGGGCAACGGCACCATGATCGGGGCCTCGGCCAACGTAGTCACCGTCGGGTTAGCTGAGAAAGCCGGATACCATATCTCCTTCCTTTATTATATGAAGGCCTGTTTTGTGCCGATGTTGATCACTATCGTCCTGGCTTCGTTTTATTTAGTTTTCTTTAAGATGTAAGGCGTTGTGGCTCCGGTTGCGAGCTCCCTGAGGATAGGACAATTCCTGTGAAGAAAACCGGCCCCCCCAAATCCCGGCGCGACCGGGCTCGAGCGCCGCAGCGGACCAGGCGAGCTCCGGTCAATCAAAAGGTCGGGCCTTATAGAAAACCAACGGCTTTCCATAGCGCCTATGCCAAAATTTTCTTTGCGGCTATGACTCTCCTCACGCTTTATTTCTCTTACGTCGTCATCAAGCCCTACTTAATCCAGATATTCCTCGCTTTTGTGTTGTTCTTCGCCGGCAAGCCCTTATATCGCCGCCTGGTCTGGCTGTTTCGGGGACAGCGGGCCCTGGCCGCCTTCTGCGCTTGCGCCCTGCTGGCCCTGCTCATCACCTTGCCCCTCTTCGCCCTGGTGAATATCCTCGCCAAACAAGCCTTGGAGCTTTACAGCGCCGCCAGCGCCGGACTGAAGAGCGATCAGGTCTGGCAGCAAATCAGCGGCAAATGGGACCTCCTGAGGACCAGCCTGGAACAACTTGGCCTGCCGTTGCCGGAACAGGCCAATCTGGAACAGGTGGTGCAGTCGGTTTTATCCCAGGTCAGCCAGTTCATGTATACCAATACCATCGCCCTGGTCCGGGGGTTCACGTCTTATTTGCTCAATCTGTTATTGATCCTGTTCATCACCTTTTTCATGTTTCTTCAGGGGGACCGGTTCATAGAAGAAATCAAAAAACTGTCTCCATTGGATGAGGCTCACAACCAGGAAATCCTTCAGGTAACGGAAAGAACCATCAAGGCCACTCTCTGGAGCACCCTGATCGTGGCCTTGGTTCAGGGTATATTAGGGGGAACCGGGTTTTTCTTTTTCCGGGTGCCTGATCCGGTGTTCTGGGGCGCCATGATGACGGTGGCTTCCATTTTGCCGGTAGTGGGCCCTGGCATCATTTGGCTTCCGGGCTCGGTCTACCTCTATTTCCGCGGTGACCTGGGGCTGGCGCTCGGACTCTTTCTGTGGGGGGCACTGATCATCAGCACCGTGGACAACCTCCTCCGGCCGATCTTGATCAGGGGGGCGGAATCTACTTCTACGGTGCTTATTTTTCTGAGCATCTTGGGGGGCGTAACCTATTTCGGCCTGGTCGGGTTTATCCTGGGGCCCCTGCTGCTCTCTTTTCTCCTGTCCCTTCTTCGCATTTACCAGAGCACAATTCTGGCAATCCTCCCTGACAAAGCTGTTTCCTCCTGCCCTTCAGAAATTCAGAACGAGTAGAAGTCACCTTGCCTTCTCGAAGCCTTTCCTCCTTTAAATAATGTTCGCTTTGATCAAAACATGGAGAAAAAAGTTATCTATATCTTCCGCAATATTATAGCTCTGTAAGTAGTAGCGGGTAGACACTAAAGGGATCAAAACCAGATGGAGGAGTTTGAGGCTCACTTGCCATCTCCCTCAATTATCGCCGAACCGGTAAAAATCCCCATATCATCCCTGGGCATTTGTGGAGAGGATGATTTCAGCCGGGCGCGTTTGAAAGAGGGCAGATTATCGGATGGAAGACAGGGAACCATCGGTTCAAAAAGAGTCGATATGCTCCGGATATAAATGGCTTATTGGACTGGTGATAACTGTCGGATCATAGCAGTTAGCCGCTCTTTAGCCGTACCAACATGGATGTCCTATTACCTTCAAGGGGGATGGTTATTTGATACCAGACTATGCCTTTCAATGAACGACTCGACGACCTTCCTTTCCTTTTATTGACGGCTTGTTAGTCGTTTAAACTCTTCGCCGCCAACCCCCAAGAATTAAGAAAACGACAAAGAGAATAAGGAAAGTATAAAACAAGATTTTGGCAATATCCGCAGCACCGGCCGCGATGCCGGTAAATCCTAACAACCCAGCGATAATAGCAATAAAAAAGAAAACTATTGCCCAAAGAAGCATGATCATCCCTCTTTTAAGAGATATAAGCTGAGATTATGCGGCCACCTTGGCCACCGCTGTCAAAATTATCTCCTGAAAGGCATGATAGCACAAATATCAATGAAAGGATGACTATCCTTAATTTTCTAGCATACCAAGCTTGCGTAACCAAATTTTTCGCAAATCGGCAACATAAAGGCCCCAGGCCGGTCTAAACTGGGAAAAAACGGGGGACATCTACAAACTGCCATCAGTGCCGGCGTTACTTGCCAGATGAGACAGTTATCACCGGACCCTCAAAAATTGCGGAGGTTATCTGCGTAGAGAAGGTGTTTGATCCGGTGATACGTTCGGAGCAAGGCAGTAATCAAAAAGATTGATAGTTTTTTGTGATACAACAACAAAGCTCACCGGAGCCTGGAGCGCAGCAGCATGGCCGTTCGATGGAGGGCTTTGTTATGGACTCTGAAGAGCGCGATCACCAGTAAAACAAAGCTTCTGCTCCAATTTCTTGCTCGATTTCCAACAAACGATTGTATTTGGCAATCCGCTCGCTCCGACTTGCCGATCCTGTCTTTAGATGTCCCCCATCCATAGCAACGGCAAAATCAGCCAAGAATGTATCTTCCGTCTCTCCGGAACGATGTGAGAGAAAATAGCGCCATCCTGCTTTCCGACACATGCGAACTGCTTCGATCGTTTCAGATACTGTGCCGATCTGGTTTAGTTTGATGAGCGCCGAATTCGCTGTGCGTTCTTTGATCCCCCTAGCTATGTATTGGGTATTGGTGACAAATATGTCGTCGCCGACAACTTCGATTTTCTCGCCATATTTGGCGGTAAACTGCTTAAAACCCTCCCAGTCCCCTTCCGCCAGGGGGTCTTCCCAGAGCACGATTGGGTATTTCTCGATCCAATCGCCGGCCAGAGCAATAAGCTCGCGGCTGGTCATTTTCCCGACCTGCGAGCGCTTCAGGTCGTACTCTCCAACCCGATCTAGCGCAAAGGAATTCGCAGCGCTGTCCAAGGCAATGGCAATCTGCTCCCCTGGCTTATATCCTGCCTTTTCAATCGCCTGCAGGATCGTTTCTATTGCGTCCTCGTTGCTGGAGAAATTCGGCGCGAAGCCCCCCTCGTCACCAACGCTGGTCGCCAGCCCCCGACCCTTCAAAATTCCCTTCAGGGTATGGAATGTTTCCGCAACGAAACGCAGGCCCTCCCGGAAAGAAGGTGCGCCGATGGGAACAGCCATGAACTCCTGGAAGTCCACACTGTTATCGGCATGTTGGCCGCCATTGACTATGTTCATGCAGGGGACCGGCAGTCTTCTTGCCCCAGGCCCACCGAGGTATTGGTACAGAGGGATCTGAGCGGATTGAGCCGCGGCCCGGGCCAAAGCCATGGACACGCCCAAGATGGCATTGGCGCCCAAGTGGCTTTTATTAGGGGTGCCATCCAGTTTGATGAGGAGCCGGTCGATTTCGGCCTGGCGGCTGGGATCGTGGCCGACCAGGTGGGAGGCGATTATGGTGTTGACGTTCTCCACGGCTTTGAGCACGCCTTTGCCGCCATAGCGGTTCTTATCATTATCCCGCAACTCTACCGCTTCGTTCTCACCGGTGGAGGCACCGGAAGGCACGGACGCAGAGGCGGAGATGCCATTGTCCAGAGTGACATAAGCCCGGAGAGTCGGGTTGCCGCGGGAATCCAGGATTTCCATGGCGCGGACGGATATTATTCTTCCACTCATAGTTGGTCCTTTCCGTATTCGGAGGATAGGCGGGTGCGGTCCCACCCGGATAAGATTTTCTCCTGGGTCGCGGCTCTTTGAGTGAAATTAAAAGTCCACGTACTCACCGCGGTGCATACCCCGCAGGTGGCAGATATCGTTTGCTAGTATGATTAAGTTTTAGGTTATGACAGGGTTCAAGTCAAGTCGGAGATGATTTGCCAAAGGAAAGCGAAAATCTTGGCATCAAGTGCTTGCCACTATCAAAACTTATCGAAATTCCAAAGAAATTTGTGATATTGTCTGTTTATCAGCATCAGCTGATGCCATCAAAAACTGGAGGTGGAGCATGAAAGTTTCCAAGGCCGTCAACCTGTTTCTGGATTACCACAAGCTGAACTCCCAAAAAAAATACGAATAACACACCACACTAGGGTAATTAATCTTTTTTAGAGCTAAACATGAATAAAAGATCACTTGCCTCCTTTCTGCTCAAAGATTCTAATAAGTTGAAGGTATGATCTGCATAGCGAACCCTTCAAAATTATTTTCAGAAGCGGAGATACAGCAGATATTCGAGCCTATGAATCCACTAATTCCAAGCGGAAAAGGTAATCGTTAGGGAGGGAGATAGGCAGGGAGATTCCCCAAAAACTCTTTAAAAATGTCCTTCAAGTAAGGAGTGGTGCTAAACTATGAAAAAACTATGAACTGCTTTACATAAGGTTCAAAAAATGAAGTCTTTTTAAAGGGGTTAAATTTAATACATACTTTAATATAACACGATCTGCACCTTACTTTAAGCCAGTTCGCTGAGCCATTGGAGTATCCGGTGTTCGATCTGGTCTCTGATTTCCCGGAATTTGGCCAGCTTTTCCTCATCAGTGCCTTCAAAGGCTGCGGGGTCTTCAAAGGGCCAGAACAGGCGCTGCTGCGAGATGCTGGGAAACGTGGTGGGACAGGTCTTCTCCGCTCTGGCGCAGACGATGATGACGTAAGCAAAATTTATTTTGCCCAGGTATTCTTTGACCCCTTTGGAGGACTGGCCGCCCAGATCGATCCCCACTTCTTCCATGACCCGGCGGGTAAAAGGATTGATGTCTGTGGGTTCATAACCGGCGCTATAAACCTCGAAACGGCCGCCGGCATGCTTTTTCAGCAAGGCCTCCGCCATCTGGCTGCGAGCCGTGTTGTGGGTGCACAGGAATAGAACCTGGGGTCTTTTCCGGCCATCCTGATCCAAGCTCATGGTTTCTCCTTGTGTAAACCCCTCCTCCCGGCGTCACTTGCCTCAACCTTATTCGGCCGGGAAGCATCTATGGGGGTGAAATTAATCTTCGCTAATTGTACCCCACCGGCGGATCATCACCCGAACCGGCCGGTGATGTACTCTTCAGTTTTTTTCTTGGCAGGATTGGTAAAGATTTGCTGGGTTTCGCCGAACTCGATGATATGTCCCTGAAAGAAGAAGGCGGTGAAATCGGAGATTCGGGCGGCCTGCTGCATGTTGTGGGTGACAATGACGATGGCATACCTTTCTTTGAGGCGGTTGACCAGCTCCTCGATCTTGGCGGTGGCAATGGGGTCGATGGCGGAGGTGGGTTCGTCCATGAGCAGGACTTCCGGCTCCACCGCCAGGGCCCGGGCGATGCATAGCCGCTGCTGCTGCCCCCCGGAAAGCGCGGTGCCCGGGCGGTGCAGGAAATCCTTGACTTCGTCCCACAAGGCGGCCCGGCTGAGGGCTTCCTCGACGCGATCCGTCATTTCGGCTTTTTTCATAGAATAATGCAGCTTCAGGCCGTAGGCCACGTTATCGAAGACGCTCATAGGAAAGGGGGTAGGCTTCTGGAAGATCATGCCGATCTTGCGCCGCAGTTCCATGATGTCATAGTGGGGGTCCAGGATATTGGCGCCATCCAACAGCACTTCCCCGGCGGCCCGCTGGTCGCGGTAGAGTTGATAAATCCGGTTGTAAATCCGGAGATGGGTGGATTTACCGCAACCGGAAGGGCCGATGATGGCGGTCACCCGGTGCTCGGCGATATCCAGGTTGTTGTCGAATAAGGCCTGGTTGTCGCCATAGTAAAAATCAAGCTGGCGGGTGGCGACTTTACTGGTCAAACCCAGACGCGCCAGAAGCGCCTCGGATTCTATGGAGGTCTTGACCTGACTGGTTGCTATGGGGAGTTTTCCTACTACCTGCATGGGAGTAGCCGGCTTGCCCTCGAGTTGGGGGAGCGCCGCGTCACGGGGAGCAGGATTCGCATCACGTCTGTTGGGGGTTAAGCGCCCGATAAGGGGAAGCGTGAGATGATGGGATGACATGGTCAGGCTCTCCGTTTATTCAAACTTTTTCTCCCGCAACAAAAAGCGGGCCGAGATTGTCAAGATGAGGACTCCAAAAGTAATCAGCAGCGAGGCGCCCCAGGCCTTCTGCTGCCAGTCCGGATAAGGCGACATGGCATAATTGAAAATGGTGACGGTGAGGTTGGGGGTGGGCTCATTCAGGGAGCTGACCCAGTAGGGGCTGTTGAGGGCGGTGAACAACAGGGGAGCGGTCTCGCCGCTCACCCGGGCCACTGCCAGCAGGATGCCGGTGATGAGCCCGCTCTTGGCGGCCCGGAACACGATGCCCAGGGTGACTTTCCACCGGGGCGCCCCTAAAGCCAGGGCCGATTCCCGCAAGGTGTTGGGCACCAGCCGCAGCATATCTTCAGTGGTGCGGGTGATCACCGGCAGCATCAGGATGGCCAGGGCCAGGGCCCCGGCATAACCGGAGAAGTGGCCCAGGGGCACCACCACCAGGGTATAGGCAAAGATTCCCACGATGATGGAAGGCATGCCCATGAGGACGTTGGCGGAAAAGCGGCTGTAGTCGCCCACTTTGGAGTCGTCGCTGAATTCGGCCAGATAAATTCCGGCCATCAGCCCCGCGGGAACGGCAATTAACGTGGCCACTCCGGTGAGCGCCAGAGTCCCGATGATGGCATTGGCCAGCCCCCCGCCCATGATCCCGGGAGGGGTGGGCAATTGGGTGAAGAAGGCCAGATTGAGGGCTCCCAGGCCCCGGGCCAAAACCACGTAAAGGATCCAGAACAGGATCAAGATTCCCAGGAGCGCCGAAGCCCCGGCCCAGAGGCTCACCGCCAGGTTGGTGATCCGGCGTCCGGTAGGCGGCCGCAGTTTCATAACCCCACGCTCCAGGCGCGGTACATGCGGCGCAGCATCATCTGGGCAACCACCTGCACCAAATAGGTGATGAGATAGAGCACCAACCCCAAGGCCACCAATGAACTGACGTAGAGCGGTTCTGTGGCCTCACTGAATTCATTGGCCAGGGTGGAGGCGATGGTGTTGCCGGGGGCAAACAGGGAGGCAGAAATGCGGTGGGCGTTGCCGATGACGAAAGTGACCGCCATGGTCTCACCCAGGGCCCGGCCCAAGCCCATGAACCCCGCGCCGATTATCCCTACCAGGCCGTACGGGATAGTAACCTTATAGGTTACTTCCCAGGTGGTGGCTCCCATGCCGAAGGCCGATTCCTTGACGACCGGAGGCACCAATTGAAAGACGTCCCGGGTGATGGCGCTGATGAATGGCAGCACCATGAAGGCCAGGATGATTCCGGCGGTGAGCATGCCAATCCCCATGGGCGGACCTTGAAACAAGGGGAGAAACCCCAGCGTCTTTCCCAGTAATGGCTGGACGTAGTGGGCCATGAAGGGGGCGAAGATAAACAGCCCCCACATGCCGAAAATGATGCTGGGCACCGCCGCCAAAAGCTCAATGAGCGTGCCGACGGTGCGGCTGATCCGGGGCGAGGCCAACTCCACCAGGAAGAGGGCGATGGCTAGGCTCAAGGGCACGGCAATGACCATGGCGATGAGGGTAGAGACCAGGGTGCCGACGATGCTGCTGGCCGCCCCGAATTCCTGGAGCACCGGGTTCCATTCCGAGGAAAAGAAAAAGCCGAAGCCGAATTGCTTGATCGCCGGCCAGGAAGAGCGGATCAGATCCAGCCCGATGGCCAGCATCACCAGAGGCACCAGCAGGGAGCACAGGAAGGTCAGCCAGCGGAAGGTCCGGTCGCCTCCCGCGGCAGTCTTGACCCTGTGGCCTTTAACGACGGTGAGCGGTGGAGGCGGCACGTCTTGCTGGCCCTTGGGCTGGACAGGTTTGAGCATCATAGGATGTCTGATATCGAATTAGCGCACTATGGACAATTATTGCAGGGGGGGACGTTTGTGTCCCCCCCAATCAAGGGCGCACACACAGGTGCGCCCCTACGTTTCGTCGGTATATTTTTGACCGCAACTCGCTATAACAATGGGCAAGAGAGGCGGGCTCATAGCCCCCGCCTCCCTTGGTGGTGTTTATTTGGAGTTGGTTAGGGCCAGAGGGGTTTGCCGCCGGATTTGATTTCCTTAGCCCATTCGGCCTCCACTAGCTTGACGACGTTATCCGGCAAGGGGACGTAATGCAGTTTTTTGGCCATGTCGGCCCCATGCTTATAAGCCCAATCAAAGAATTGGAGGATGGCTTTGCCTTTGTTGGCATCGGCATAATCTTTATACGCCATGATGTAAGTTGCGCCCACGATGGGCCAGCTGGCCTCCCCGGGTTGATTGTTCAGCATCAGGGAGAAGCCTTTGGGGGCCTTGGACCAGTCGGCATTGGCTGCGGCCGCCTGGAAGGATTCAATGCTGGGGGACACAAATTTGCCGGCCTGGTTTTTCAACTGGGCATAGGGAATTTTGTTCTGGAAGGCGTAGGCGTATTCCACGTAACCGATGGCGCCGCTGACCGCCTTGACCTGTCCGGCCACGCCTTCATTGCCCTTGCCGCCGATGCTGTTGGCAGCCGGCCACTTAACGGCCTTGCCGGCGCCCACCTTCTCTTTGAATTCCGGCGAGACCGCGGCTAAATAACTGGTAAAGATGAACGTGGTGCCCGAGCCGTCGGTGCGGTGCGCCACGGTGATGGCCTGGGAGGGCAGTTTCAGGTCGGGATTGAGCTTTTTGATGGCCGCATCATCCCATTTGTTGATGCTCCCCATGAAGATGGCCGCCAGGGTGGGGCCGTCCAGCTTGAGTTGGCCCGATTCAAGACCCGGGACATTGAGCACCGGCACGACGCCGCCCATCACGGTGGGAAACTGCACCAGGCCGATTTTTTCCAATTCCTCCGGCTTCATGGGCTCATCGGTGGCCCCGAAATCCACGGTTTTGGCCTTCGTCTGGGCGATGCCGCCACCGGAGCCGATAGATTGATAATTGAGCTTCACGCCGCTGAGCTCGTTATATTTATGAGCCCACTGGGAATAGACGGGGTAGGGAAAGGACGCCCCGGCGCCATTGAGGGCCACGGACTCGGCCTGGCCCAGGTTTACCAAGGCGAGCAGAGATAATGCCGCGACTGACAAGCACCAAAATTTTCTCATGTTATTACTCCTTCTGGTCTTAGAGACTGGATTATGACTAACCAGAAGTATAACGACTGATTGTTAGCGTTTGGTTAAGGCCAGGTTAATATTCGGGTAATTTTTACCCCGATTAAGGCAAAGATGTAATCTAAGGGATATCATCTTGATATTCTTTATAAAGAGCATCTTGGAAAACTGAGGGTCAATGTTTGCACCGACCTTCAACACGCATTTGCACAGGCTGGAAAGCCTGTGCCACCAGCCTTAGATGAATTTTGCACGTGCCGCCATTGATAATCTTTCCTGATTTTTGGCCGAAAACAGAAAACCGAAAACCGAAAACGGAGTTAATCGGCTGGCACCAGCAGGGAGAAGATGGTCTCCTGGCCGGGGGTGCTGGTCACGGCCACCTTGCCTCCATGGGCCAGGGCGATATGTTTGACAATGGCCAATCCCAGACCCGAGCCGCCGATCTTGCGGCTGCGGCCGGCATCGACCCGGTAGAACCGTTCAAAGATGCGCGGCAGGTGTTCCGGGGGGATGCCGGGGCCGTGGTCCCGCACCCGGATAATTACCTGGGGGCCTTGCCGCTGGGCTTCCACCTGGACTACCTGGCCGGGCTCGCTGAATTTGACCGCGTTATCCACCAGGTTCACCAGGGCTTGTTCCAGCAGAGGAGGGTTAATCTGGGCCCGGAGGTCGTCGGGACAATTCAGTTTTAGGGCAATTTTCTTGGCTGCGGCTTTGGCCTCGCATACCTGCACGGCACTTTGCAGGGCTCCCTTGATCTTCTGCCCTTTCAGGAATATCTGCCGGCGTTCCGCATCCTGTTCGATGCGCGACAGGGTGAGCAGGTCATCGATGATCTCATTGAGACGGTCAGTCTGTTTGGCAATGATCTTCAGGAAGTTTTCGGCGTTGTCCGGCTCTTTGAGCGCTCCCGCCAACAAGGTCTCCACAAATCCCTTGATGGCGGTTATGGGGGTCTTCAGTTCGTGGGACACGTTGGCCACGAAGTCCCGCCGGGTATTCTCCAGTTGCCGCAGTTGAGTGATATCGTGCAAAACGACCAGGGTTCCCAAAGAGGTCCCCTGGGAGTCCCGCAGGGAGGTGCCATGGGCTTTGAAGATTTTCCGCCCGTTGTCCTTGATCTCCACTTCCCCTTCAACCGGTTCTGGACTAGACAAGGTGCGATTGATGAACCATTTTAGCCCGGTGTCCTGGATGGCTTCTTGGATCGGCAGGTTGTGGGCCATGGCGGGATCGAGGCGCAGCATACCGGCCCCGGCGCTATTGACGGTAAGCAACCGCCCCTCGGCATCCAGGGCCAGCACCCCTTCGGTCATGCTGGAGAGGATGGCTTTTTGCTCCTGCCCCTGCCTGGTGAGAGACTGAATCTTATGTTGCAGTTGCTCCGCCATGTAGTTTAAGGCTTCGGCCAGGCTGGCCAGTTCAGCCGTATTGGGGATGGGCAACTTGCGGTCCAGGTCCCCTCCGGCAAAACGCAGCGCGCCCCGCTGGAGATTGTTCAACGGGCCGCTGATCCGCCGGGCAATGAATAAGCCCAGGACCGCCACCAGGAAAACTATCAACAGTCCCCCCAAGGCCACTTTGAGGTAAAGAGTCCGGATGGCCCCGGCAATGGCTTTCATGGGCAGGGCGGCCCGCACCACTCCCAAGGATTGATCTTTCTGTCTCCAGGGGACGGCCACATACATCATATTGTGGCCCAGGGTGAAGCTGAAGCGGGTCGACACGCCCACCTTCCCCTGCATGGCCTCCCGAAATTCCGGGCGGTCGGCGTGATTATCCATGCGCTGAGGGTCTTCCTGCGAGTCCCCCGCAACGAGGCCCGAAGCCAGGATAACGGTGAGGCGAGTTGAGGTAAGTTCTCCCAATTTCCGGCAGATTGCATTGATCTGCATTGCATCGGGAACCGGGCGCACATCCTCCAGGTAGATTTCCACCAGACGGGCCCGATTCGCCAGATTCTCCGCCGTCTCCCCCAGATAAAAGGTCCGCCAGGAACTGGCCGTGTACCAAGTGCCGGCCACCAAGCAGATCACCGCAATCAGGATGAAGGCGGGAAAGAGCCGCCATACCAGTTTTATGCGAGTCATGGGCTAGTCCTTAAACCGGTAACCGATGCCCCGGATGGTCTCTATATGGCTGCCGAAGGCCCCCAGTTTTTTTCGCAGGCTGACGATTTGCACGTCAATGGAGCGGTCCGACACCGGGTAGTCCTCGCCGTGGATTTCATTGACAATTTGGGTCCGGGTAAAGACCCACCCGGGCTTTCGCACCAGGAGATGCAGGAGGCGAAACTCGGTCACCGTGAGCTGTATGGACTGTCCTTGCAGCAGCACCTCATGGCGGCCGGGGTGAATGACCAGTTCATCGGTCGTTAGAGGCGCGGTTTGCGCCGGGAGCGGTTGACTGCGGCGCCGAAGCGCGGCGCGCAACCGGGCCAGCAGCACCCGGGGGCTGAAAGGCTTGGTGATATAATCGTCGGCGCCTAATTCCAAACCGGTGACGATATCCGCCTCTTCCCCCTTGGCGGTGAGCATGATAATGGGCAGGTGCCGGGTTTGGGCCTCCCCCCTGATCCGGCGGCAGACTTCCAAGCCATCTATTCCCGGGAGCATGAGGTCCAGCAAGAGAAGGTCGGGCCGCCGGTCCCGGACGGCCCGCAAGCCTTCTTCTCCCGTGGCCGCCCCAAGGACCTGGTACCCCTCTTTTTCCAGGTTATACTTGAGCAGTTCCCGGATATCCTCTTCATCCTCCACCACCAGAATGGTTTCTTTGGCCATAAGTTTCACCGCCCGGTCAACATTCATAAATGGTTCCATTCCTCTTTTAACCGAATTAATCCAGCTTCACAAGCAGGGAAAACTGATCTGGGAAACCTGATCAACCCATTCGGGAGTTCTGCGCTACTCATCTTCTTTTGAGGTCGAATTATGAACTTCTTATCTTTAAAGGGCCTTTTCGGGCCCAGGTTCCTGACGAGGGTCTTGCGGGATTGATGCCAAATACCAATTTGCGCTCTAACAGATAATTTATTTCTTGATAGGGGCGGACCCATGTGTACGCCCTCTATTTATGGCGCACACAGGCGCATCCCGACATTTAGCTACTATAGACGCGAAAAGATCAGGCCGGCAGGTGGGACTCAAAAAGAGTCGACGAAGCGGGAAAAGATGGTATCAGCAGATTCTTGGCATCTCTGGCAGCTTCTCTTAACTGCAAGTTCGTATTACAGACACTGACTGAGCCAGAAAGCCAGTTTCATGGAGTCGACTTCCGGGAAAAAAGTGGAAATCGTGGCCTTCAGGGCCAGGAGCGACGTGAAGGAAGTGAGCTGGCTTTTTTCATAGACCACCACCAGGAGGCCCAGGTCGGGGTCGGTCGAAACCCGCTGGATGCCCCGGATGGCAGCTAATTCCGCCTGGATTTGCCGGGTCAGGTCCCGGTTGCCCTTGAGCTTGTTTACAGCCAGGCTGAGCTGCCCCGGCTGGGAATCCATCACTACAAATCCGTCCATAATCACCTTCGCTCTCTTTGGCGCTCGCCCGGGCAATCTCCCCCGAGCGCTCTTTAGGTCAAATCCTCAAAATTCCACTGCTTACCTTCCGGGGGGGTACCTTGAAGATATATCGGCAGCCGGGCGATCTAGCTTAAACCACCATGCCCGTTTTGGGGCCACCTCGAATCATAAAATTTCTTGTAGGGGCGGTTCGCGAACCGCCCCTACGGGTGGACTTTCACGGTAAAAGTCAGGGGAAGAGCGGGCAAAATCTAGTGGGCAGGCCCCGGGCGCCGGCGGGAGAAGCCGTTACAGCAATCTGGCGCCCAATTCGGCGATCCCGGACCGCTCGCCCTTGATCAGGGTGATGTGCCCGGAGATTTCTTCCGCCTTGATCTTCTCCACCAGGTAGCTGAGGCCGTTGGAAGAGGCGTCCAGGTAGGGATGGTCGATCTGCTCCGGGTCGCCGGTAAAGATGATCTTGCTGCCTCGGCCCACCCGGGTGAGAATGGTCTTGATTACGTGCGGGCTCAGGTTTTGACTCTCATCACAGATGATGAACTGTTTCGGGATGCTCCGGCCCCGGATATAGGTCAGGGCCTCCAGTTCGATCTTGCCGTTGGCGATCAGATAATCGATGCAGCCGTTGGGTTGAATATGCTCGTTGCACAGGTATTCCAGGTTGTCGTAAATGGGCTGCATCCAGGGCCTGATCTTGTCTTCCTTGTCACCGGGCAGGTAGCCGAGATCGTTGCCCAGGGGCACGATGGGCCGGGTGATGAGGATACGGTTATAGCGGCCGCCGCCTTCCAGGACCTTTTCCAGGCCGGCCGCCAGGGCCATAATGGTCTTGCCGGTGCCGGCCTTGCCCACCAGGGTCACCACCTGGATAGTCTCATCCAGCAGCAAATCCAGGGCGAACTTCTGCTCCTTGTTCAAGGCCTTGATGCCATAGACCGCCTTGCCGTCAGGCGTCAGCTTATGCAGCCGGTGGTGGAAGTAACGGGCCAGGGCCGATTTTGACGAGGATTCGCCCAATTTGAGGATACAGAACTGGTGGGGGTGAAGATCGGCGGCCGGGTAATCCAGATACCCCTCCCGGTAAAACCGGTCGATTTCTTCAGCGGAAAGGTAGAGCTCGGTGACGCCGCTGTATAATTGATGATAATCTACCTTGTCGCTGTAAAAATCTTCGGCAGCCAACCCCAAGACATCAGCCTTGATGCGCAGATTTAAATCCTTGGTGACCAGAATGACGGGGGTCTGGCCGTGGTTCATGTGCGCATAGGCTAACGCCAAAATTCGGTTGTCAGTGGTATTTAAATCAATGCCATAGGGATGATTGTCCGGTTGATTACCGTTGATTTCAATGCGAACCGACCCGCCATTGGCAAGTCCCACGCCTTCGGACAACCGCCCCCTCATTCTTAATTCGTCCAATCTTCTGGAAACTTCCCGGGCATTTCTGCCAACTTCATCACTTCTTCTTTTAATACGGTCTAATTCTTCTATCACCGACAGTGGCAAAACTATGGCATTATCTTCAAAAGAAAACAACGATTCAGGGTCGTGCAGTAAAACATTGGTATCTAAGATATAAGTTTTTCTCATTAACTTTTATCCTTTAGTTACATTTAACGGATAACTCCAAAATCGGCCGAAAACTTGCTGTGAGCCTAATAACATCGTTCGGTTGGAGTTCACGGCTTGCTGTTTCTCAGTATGCCACAAACAGTCGGTTTTGGGAAGTGGTTTTCCCCGGGGATGGTCCAAGGCCTGGTACCCTTCTGTCAGCATTGAGCAACATTAACCAAATACTAACCAAACGGACATTAACTGCTAACATTGTGCCGCGCTCAAAAGTAAGGAATCTCCTCAGCCGCAAAACTCCGCCGGTGCCGTGCCTGGATTCTCCTTGAGAAACGGGCCGGCATCAGGTAAAATTCGGCCCCAGGCGTTTCCGGGGCCCGATCTATAAAGTTGACAAAATCCTGGCGTGAACCGAATATCATCCCAGGATGCATTTTTTCCAAGTCTCCAGCAGGCAGGGGGAACGATCATGTATCGGCAGGAATACCGGCGCAAACTCACCACCCCGGATCAGGCGGTGGAGCCGATCAAAGACTCGGCCACCATCGTGCACGGCATGGCCAACGGCGAACCTCCGGCGCTCCTGGCCGCCATCGCCCGCCGGGTGCGGCAGGGGGACCTCAAGGACCTCCACATCTTCACTTTCCTGGCCATGGCCAACGCCGCCGCCACCATCCTGTCTCCCGACTTGGCGGGCCTGATTCACAACCACTGTTGGTTCGTCACCGGGGCAGAGCGGGACCAGGTGAGGACCGGCAAGCACTTGTTCGTCCCCAACCAGTTCCATCAGATCCCCCGGTTGATCCGGGATTTCATGGAGGTGGACGTCACGGTCACCACCGTCTCCCCCATGGACCGGGCCGGCTTTTTCAGCTTCGGGACCATCAATGACTACATCACCACCGCGGCCCGTCACTGCGGGCGCCTGATCGTGGAAGTCAACCGCCACATGCCCCGGGTCTTCGGGGATTCCCTGCTCCACGTCTCCGAGGTGGACGCTATCGTGGAGCATGACGCCCCCCTGGCGGAGCTCATCCCCGCCGCGCCCAAGCCCGAAGCCGAGACCATCGGGAGACACATTGCCGCCATGATCCCGGACGGGGCGACGATTCAGCTGGGCCTGGGCAGCATCCCCAACGCCGTCTGCCTCTATCTGGAGGGGCATAAGGACCTGGGGATTCACACCGAACTGCTGGTCCCGGGGATGGTGCACCTGATCAAAAAGGGGGTGATCACCGGCCGCCGGAAAAACCGCCATCCCCGCAAGCACGTCTTCACCAACGCCCTGGGCGACCGGGAGTTATACGAATTCATCCATGACAACCCCAGCATGGAGAGCTACCCGGTCTCCTACACCAACGACCCCGCGGTCATCGCCGCCAACGACAACATGATCTCCATCAACTCCACCCTGGAGGTGGACCTGCTGGGGCAGTGCAATTCGGAGTATCTGGGGGGCTTCGAATTCAGCGGCACCGGCGGCCAATTGGATTATGTGCGGGGGGCCTTCAATTCCAAGGGGGGCAAATCCATCATCGCCTTCTACTCCACCACCCACGGCGGCGAGGTCTCCCGGGTGGTGCCTCGTTTCGCCGCCGGCACGGTGACCACCACCCCCCGGATGGACACCCATTACCTGGTCACCGAGTACGGGGCGGTCAATCTGATGGGCAAATCTACCTGTGAGCGGGCCAACGAGATCGTCAAGCTGGCTCATCCCAAGTTTCGGGACAGCCTGATGGAGGAAGCCCGGAAGATGTGTCTGGCGTGAGCCGGGGGGCTCGATGGCTGGCTTAATGGGCCAAGACGCTTCTCTGTCCTTCATCCTGGTTAATTATGAGTATCAGTCAATGAAGCAGGCCCCGACCCTCCGGCCGCAGCCGATCTCCAGGATTCGGGCCTGGGGGGGGAATTCGGATGACGTCTTTGATCCATTTGATAATGCGGCGTTGGACCATGACTCGCACCGGGTTGTTGATCACCAGCCGTTCGGCCCTGTTGAGGTTCACGGCTTCACCCCCAGATAGATCACCGCGATACCGTTGGTGAGGCGCCGGTACCTGACCCGGGTAAAGCCGATCCCGGTGAGGACCGCCGACAATTCCTCGGGTTGGGAGAACATCCGGATGGATTCGGGGAGATAGGTGTAGGCGTCCCCGGACCCCACCATGATCCGGCCGATGACGGGCATCACATAAAACGAGTAAAAATCATAAAGCCGGCGGAACCAGGCGGTCTTGGGCCTGGAAAACTCCAGGCACATCATGAATCCTCCGGGCTTCAGCACCCGGAACATCTCCTGGAAGCCCACCTCGGGGCGGGTGAGGTTGCGGATGCCGAAACCCACCATTGCCGCGTCGAAGCTGGCGTCCGGGCAGGAGAGGCGCTCGGCGTCGCCCTGGATATACCCGATGCGCGGGGCCAGGGTGGAGCCGGCCACCTTGGGCCAACCCGCCGCCATCATGGCCCAGTTGATGTCATAGACGATGACGTTCCCGGTGCCGCCGATGGTCCGGGCGGCCCGGAGGGCCAGGTCGGCGGTGCCGCCGCACACGTCCAGGACCCGGTCCCCCGGCTTTAGCGCCATCATCCGCACCGCGGCCCGCTTCCACAAGTGATGGAGTCCGAAACTCAGGAGAGTGTTCATCAGGTCGTATTTCCGGGCCACCGTGTCGAAGTGCTGGTGCACCAGCTTGCCTTTGGCCGCGGTGCTCACCTGCCGATAGCCGAAATAGGCCGTTTGCTGGCCGGGACCCGATAGGTCTTTGGACTCGCGGTCAAACTGCATGGCGCTCTCTTTTCTGGGTTGGGCTTTCCGGTCGGACTTTTATTCTATCAAGCCCGGCCGGGAGGGGGCAGGAAAATCTTTGGCTCAAAAGGAGTGATGCATCACACCAGGTTGTTCTCAGAAAAGTATTTTCAGCTCCGGAGAATAGTTTTCCAAGTCATTAAAATCCGTAGAGAGCGTCTCAAGCGCCATTCCTGGTGCGTGAGACGCACCCTACGAAGGGAAATTACCTTTTTGAGCGTAGATATATATTAAAAATCTTCTTAACCGAAAACCGAAAACTGAAAACGGCATTACGCGGCCTTGAGGGTCCCCAAAACCTCGGCGAGGCTCGAAACGGCGGCCAGGAAATCCTGGGGGGTGTTGGCGGCCAGGGTCTTGAAGACCAGGCGCCGGGGATCGACGCCGGATTCGACCAGCATCTCCCGGGCCCGCTCCACCCGCCACTGGGCGTGCAGGTTGCCCTCTTGGGACTTGCAGTTGTCCGGGTGGCAGGCCAGCACCAGCACTCCGTCGGCCCCATAAGTGAAGGCCTTGAGGATATAATCGATGTCGATCTTGCCGGCGCAGGGCATCCTTAAGGGCGTGAAACCCAGGGGGAGGTTGACGGGGGCCAGCTTGATGGCGGCGTGATAAGCCTCCCAGGCCGAATTCTTGCACATAAAGGCGATGATTCTCGGGGTGAGGCGAGGGTCCAGCGTTTCCAGGGCCGCCACCACCTGGTCGTCGGTGAAGTTGCGGATCTGGATGGCGTCGTTGGGGCACTGGGAGGCGCAGACGCCGCACCCCTGGCAGGCCAGTTCGTTGATGATGGCCCGGTTGTCCCAAGTGACGGCCCCATGAGGGCAGACGCGGTGGCAGGTGAGGCACAGGACGCAGCGGCCCCGGTCCACCACCGACCGCCCTTTGGGGGCGATGCTGGCGCCCCGGCCCAGGAGTTGCTGCACCTCGTTGACGGCGGCGTCGGTTTCGGCCCGGGCCTGGTCCAGGTCCATGAGCCCCCGCCCCGCTCCCACCACGTATACGCCCCGGCGGTTGGTGATCACCGGGAGAAAACGCACGTTGTCCCCCTGGAGAAAGCCCGCGGGGCCGGGAAAGAGGTGCAGCACTTCGGCCAGGGCGGCGTTGTCGGCCGCGGGCCGGTAAACTTCGTCCAGCACCACCAAATCGCAGGTCAGGGACTCTTCCCCGTGCATCACCGGGTCAAAAAAGGTGAGGCGGGGGCGGTCTTCGACCAGCGCCAGGCTGGGAAGCTGGGGCAGCTTGAAAACGACGAGCCCGGCACTCTGGGCCTGCCCCAGGGCGGCCTCCATACCCGGGGCCCCCACCTTGGCGTCCCGGATAAAGAGCATGACCTGGACCTGGTCCCGGGAGAGCAACCGCCGGGCGGCGTTCAGGGTGCGGGCCAGGGCCAGGGGGTGGCTGTCGCCTCCCAGGAAGGCCACCCTGAGGCGGGAGTCGGCCTCCGGGTTAAGGAGGGCGGCCTCCTCCGGGGCGGCCTGCAGCTCCTCCAGTTGGGACAGGGTGAGGACCCGGGGGTGGGATGCCGCCCCCGCGGCGGCCTCGCCCGGCTCTATGAGTAACTCCGGCGCCAGGATCATGGCCCCCACCTTTTCTTCCCGGACCGCTTCGGGAGTCTGGAGCCGCACCCGGAAATTGCCGGCGCTGTCCAGCACCTCCACCAGGTGCGTCTGGGGCAGGAGTTGGATGCCGGGGTGGGACTGAACCCGGGTAATCAGATCTTGCAGCTCCGCTCCGAAGGGCTCGGCCGGCGGCGCCCCGGGCAGCAAAGGCGACAGCGCCGGACCGGGATAAGCCTGAATGACCGGATAGCCCAGATCGGCCAGATCCGCGGCGGCCTTGAGAGCCCCAAAGGAGTCGCCCCACACCAGGACCCGGGACGTCACCGGCAACTCCTGGGTGGTAATGGGCTGGGCCCGGGTGACCATGGAGGCGTTCACCCCGATGAGATGATGCGCCTTGAGGTTGCAAGCCTCAGGGTCCGGGGAGCCCAAGGCCTCCTGGAGATCCACTACCGAGATCAGCTCGGGGTTGACCTGCATAACCTCGGTCAACAACCGGAGGATGCGCCGGGCCCGGTGATGGGGGTCCAGGGCAGCCACCAGCACTGTGTGGGGCTGGCCCCCGTGCAGGAAGGCCCGCAACCGGCGTTCCAGTTCATCCGAAGGCAGGGCGGGGTTGAGAGACAGTATCCGGCTGTTGGGCTGGCCGGCGGCCCAGAGCCCCAGCTTATAGTAGTCCAGCCCGCCGGCGGAGAGCTCGGGACCGTGGGCCAGGATGATGTCCAGTTGGCGCGCGATAGTCATGATTCTTTCACGTATCGGCTTACCTGGAGGGCCGCGGCGGTGGCCTGACTGATGCACCCGGCGATGTCCCGGGGGCCTTCGGCGGTGCCGGCCAGGAAGAGCCCTGGTTGAGAGGTTTGGGTGCGCTGACCCGGACCGGCGGCCTGAAAAAACCCGTCCGGGGTCAACTCTGTCTGGAGCAAGGCCGCCAGGGCGGGGTTGTCGGGGCCGGGGCCGATGCCCACGGATAGCACCAGCAGGTCGAAGTCGGCTGCCGCGGGCCGGCCGGAGTCTTCCTCCAGGTAGCGAAGTCTGACGCAGCCGTCGGGAGTCGCGTGGAGGTCGCCGGGCAGGGCCCGCACCATCTTGACCTCCCGGCGCGCCTCGGCCTGGAACTGCGGGGACTGGCGGCCGGTCTCCTGGAGGTCCATGTAGAAGCTGGTGACTTCGGCCTCGGGCCACCGGTGTTTCAACAGCCGGGCCAGCCTCAGGGTGTAGGCGCAGCACACCTGGGAGCAATATGGATGGTCCTGGTCCCGGCTGCCCACGCACTGGATGAAGCCAATCCTCCGTGGCGGCTCTCCGCCCGGGCCTCCAGGCCCCTTGCCATTCCGCAGCATCTCTTCCAGCTCATAGCCGGCGACGACGTGGGGCAGGCGGCCGTAGCCATAATGGGGCCGGCACCTGGGGTCGGAGGGTTGGTAACCCGTGGCCACGACGAGGGCCGGCGCAGTTAGCTCCAGGGTCTTCGCCGGCCGGGTCAGATCAATGGCCTTGGCAGTGGGCGGGCAGATCTGCTGGCAGACCTGGCAGGAGCCGTCCTGAAAATAGAGGCAGGCCCCGGGATTCACCGCATACCGGGGGTGATTCTGGGTCACCGCGGTGGTGAGGATGGCCCCTTTGTCGGCCGCGGGGCATTCCTCGTAACAGAGCCCGCAGTCGGCGCAGGACTCGGGGTTGATAACTTCTGGCTGCTGCTTGACCACCAGGTGGAAGAGGCCGTTTTCCCGGGAACACCCGGTCAGTTCGGCGTGGGGCAACAGGGTGATCCGGGGTTCCTGGAAGAGGGCCTTCAGACGGTCGTCCACCAGGCAGGCCCCGCACTTCTGGCAGGCATCGGTGGCCTTGCAGCAGAAGTTCGCCGCCCGGCCCCCGAAGAACGGGGTTTTTTCCACCAGGGCCACCTCCTGCCCCAGGCGGGCCAGTTCCAGGGCGGCGCTGATCCCGGCAATACCGCCGCCTAGAATTACGGCGGAATATTTCTTATGATTATCCATAGTTATCTTTAATAATGGGAGCGAAAAGGCAATTGACTTCCCCCTCACCTAACCCTCTCCCCCATTGGGGGAGAGGGAATAAAATGAAATTCCTTTGGCGCCCTGATAAATAAGTTCCTGGCTCATCAAGGCTTTGGGAGTTTTTTCCCAGAACCTAAAACCTAAAACCCAGACTCGTCTTTAAAATCCTGCCGCCTCCAGGATCTGGGTGAACAAGTCCGCGCGTCCCTTGGCCTTCAGGTAGACGCCGTCCGCCAGCTTTTCTTGTTTGATCTGCCGGACCAGGCGGCCGGCGGCTTTAACCCCCATGGCCAGGATGTCCTCCGGTTCTTTGCCGGCCAGATCATTCACCAGGTCCGGGGGCAGGGAATAAACCTTGCGCCATTGGCCGGCAGCGGCCAGGGCCACTTCATCGGCCCCCAGGACCTTGACGCTCACCAGCAGTTTGACGGGAGTTGCCGGGAGGTGTTCCCGGAACCGGCGCAGTTTGTCCAGGTCGAAGACCGGGGGGGTGATGAAAAACCGGGCCCCCGCGGCCAGCTTCTTTTCGAACTTCATGAGCTGGGGAGCTAACGGCTCGGCCTCGGGGATGACCACTGCGCCCAGGAAAAAGGCCGGGTTACCGGTTAGGGCCAGGCCGGCGCTGTCGTGGCCGTCCATGAGCCCGGCGGCGATTTGCAGCAGCTGCACCGAGTCGGCGTCGTACACCGGCTTGGCCTGGGGGTGGTCCCCCAGGGTGACGTAATCGCCGCTCACCAGCAGGAGGTTTTCCAATCCCAGGCTGGCGGCCCCCAACAGGTCGCTTTCCAGGGCCAGGCGGTTGCGGTCCCGGCAGGTGAAGTGAACCAGGGCTTCGCCGCCTGCCTCCTGGACCAGCCGGGCCGCAGCTATAGCCGATAGGCGCATTTTAGCGTGTTCGTTGTCCGGGACGCTGAAGGCCGTCACCCGGCCGTTCAGCGCCTTGACCACGGCCAGCATCTCGTCCACGGCGGCGCCTTTGGGGGGTTTCAGTTCCACCACCACCGGAAAGCCGCCCGCTTCCAGGGTCTCCCGGAGCTTACTCATTGGGTCCGTATCTCCTTTTGTAGGCCGGGTGGATCACGGTTCCCGGGGTGGTAGTGCGGTCATGGGGATGGAGGGGCAGAATCTCCTTGAGGTTGTCCAGGCGTCCCTCCAGCTCCAGGCGGTGGTAGATCCGGCTCCAGGCGCACTCCTTTTCAGGGTCCACCTCGCAGTGGCCGTTCACCGTGCCGCCGCAGGGACCGTTGAGCAGGCCCTTGGGGCACATGGTCACCGGGCAGATTCCGCCGGTGATCCCCAGGTAGCAGTTGTGGCAGGCCCGGCAGGCCTCGGTGTAGTGGCCCACAGCGTTGTTGACCCCGATAAAGGTGGTGTTCACCGCCGGGAAAATGGGGTGCAGGGAGCACAACTGCTTGAGAAACTGAACCCCGGCGCCGCAGGCCATGGAAACGATAGCCTCGTAGTCGGCGGTGAAATCACACAGGGGCCGCAGGAATTCCAGGTCGCACTGGCGCTCCACGGTGATTTCACCGATTTCCAGGCGCTTGTCTTCCAGACCCAGGGCCAGCTTCAGCTGGGAGGCCAGGAGTCCCACTTCTTTTTCACCCCCGGCCAGGCACACAGCCACGCAAGTGCCGCAGCCCACAATAAGGATCTTCTTGTAGGGGGCCAGCATGGCCTTGATTTCGGCAAAAGGTTTACGTTCGGCAATAATCATGGTTGCACCATATTTTCCAGTTGTTCCACCGCGTCGGGGTGGAGGTGCTGGCCCCGGCGTAAGGGATTGGGTCCCAGGGCCTCCACCCGTTGGGTCATTTCTTTGACCGCGGCCACCCACTTGGGGGCATCGGACGCCGCAATCTCAAACATCTCCAGGCGGCCGCCCAGGCCAATTTCTTCCAGCAACTGCTTGGTGTACTCCACGCGCTCCCGGGCCCTGAGATTGCCCTCTAGAAAATGGCAACTCCCGGCCTCGCAACCGCTCACCATGATGGCGTCGGCCCCGGCCTCGAACCCCTTCAAAATGTGGATGATGTCGATGCGGCCGGTGCACAGGTACTTGATGATGCGCACCGTAGCCGGGTACTGCATCCGGGCCGAGCCCGCCATATCCGCGGCGGTATATGTGCAGTAAGTGCAAACATAAGCCAGGATCTTGGGGGTGAAGTTCATAGTAAATTCCTTGTCTCCGTAGGGGCGGACCTATGTGTCCGCCCTTTTTCGAGGGCGCACACGCAGGTGCGCCCCTACATTACCAACTCCTCACGATGCCGCCTGGTCATCCAACGCCTCCTCCATCTCCATAGCGCCAATCTTGGCGAGGAACTGCTTATCCCGATGATGCATCAACTCGATGGCCTTGCGGGGACAGGCGCTGGCGCAGTTGCCGCAGCCGTGGCAGGCCGCCGGGTCGATGGTAATAACCCCTTCCGCCTGGTCCACCCGGGGCACCCCGTAGGGGCAGGTGCGCATGCAGGTGAGGCAGATGATGCATTTCTGGGCGTCAACCGCGGCCACGGCGCCGCCGACCCACATATCTTCCTGGGCCAGGATGCCCAGGGCCCGGGCCGCCGCTCCCTGGGCCTGGGCGATGCTCTCCTCGATGAACTTGGGGCTGTGGGCCAAGCCGCAGAGGAAGATGCCGTTGCTGGCGAAATCCAGGGGCTTCAGCTTTTGATGCGCCTCCATGAAGAAGCCGTCGGCATCCAAGGGCAGCTTGAAGAGCTGGGCGATCTCCTGGGAGACCGGATGGGGCCGGATGGCCGCGGACAGGGTCAGATAGTCCGCCTTGAGCCTGATGGGAGCCTTGAGGTTTTGGTCAAAGACCGTGATGGTCAGGCCCTCACCGTCGGCGGCCACCTCCGGCGGGCGTTCCGGCTCAAAGCGGATAAACTGCACCCCCAGGTCCCGGGCCTTTTTGTAGTAAATTTCTTTCAGGCCATAGGTGCGGATGTCCCGGTAGAGGATGAAAACTTTGGCCTGGGGCCGGATTTCCTTGAGTTTCAAGGCGTTCCTGACGGCCTCGCCGCAGCACACCCGGCTGCAATAGGGATGCTCCGGCGACCGTGACCCCACGCACTGAATCATTACGCAGGTGGGGGCGTCCCCCAGCTCATCGGGGTTATCCACCAGAAGGTTCTCCATCCCCACCTGGGTCATCACCCGGGGATGTTCCCCGAAGAGATATTCCGTGGGCTGGTATTCCACCGCGCCGGTGGCGATTACCACGGCGCCGTAATGGATCTCCCACTGGTTGTCGGGAAACTCCAGCTTACTGCGGAAACTGCCCACGTGGCCCGAGAAACTGGTCATGCGGGCGTTGGGCCACCAGCGGATATTGGGATGGTCCTCGACCTGGCGGATGAGTTGCTGCATATAGGGCTGGATGGCGTGCCCTTCCAGGGTGAAGTGCTTTTTATGGGCCAGGCTGCCGCCGAAGCGCTCCTGGATATCCGGCAGATAGACCCGGTAGCCGGCTTTGGCGATGGTCAGGGCCGCCACCAGGCCGGCCAGACCGCCGCCCAGCACCAGGGCCCGCTGGGCCACAGGGAAGGGGAATTCGTGCAAGGGTTCCAGCACCCCGGCCCGGCCCACCGCCATCTTGACCAGTTCCTTGGCCTTGGCGGTGGCTTGCGCCGAATTGCCCTGGTGGACCCAGGAATCCTGGTCCCGGATGTTGGCCATCTCGAACAGGTACTTGTTGAGGCCGGCCTGGCGTAAATTGTCCTGGAAGAGGGGTTCGTGGGTCCGGGGGCTGCACGAAGCCACCACCACCCGGTTGAGCCGATGCTCTTCGATCACCTGGCGCATGGCCGAAAGGCTGTCGGTGGCGCAGGTGAAGGTGTAATGGTCGGCATAGACCACGCCCGGCAGGGTGCGGGCGAACTCGCTCACCTGGGCCACGTCGATCACTCCGGCGATGTTGACGCCGCAGTGGCACACGAAGACGCCGATGCGCGGCTCCTCGGCGGCGATCTCCCGTTCCTCGGGATAGGTGGCCTTGGTCAGGAGGGTGCCCCGGACCTCGCTCAAGAGGGCGGCTGCCGCCCCCGCCGCGGCCGAGGCCTGGCCCACGGTTTCGGGGATGTCCTTGGGTGACTGAAAGACACCGCAGGTATAAATCCCCTCCCGGCTGGTCTCCACCATCTTGAAGGGCGGATTGCTCACGAAGCCCCACTGGTCGGTAGCGATGCCGCAGACGGCCGCCAGCTTCCGCGCCGCCGGATGGGGGGTCAGGCCCACGGACAGGACCACCATATCGAACTCTTCCATCCGGATCTGGCCGTCTTCGTCCACGTAGGTGAGTTCCAGGTTGCGGGTGCGGGGGTCTTCCGTCACCCGGGAGATCATGGCGCGGATGAGGCGCACCCCGTGCTCGTCCCGGGCCCGTTCGTAGTAGCGGTCAAAACCCTTGCCCTGGGCCCTGAAGTCAATGAAGAAGATGGTAGGCGAAACCCCGTGGTCGTGTTCTTTGGCGATGATGGACTGCTTGGCGGCGTACATGCAGCACACGTAGGAGCAGTATTCCCGGCCGATGGAGGCGTCCCGGGAACCGACGCACTGGATCCAGGCGATTCTTTTGGGCTCGGCTTGGTCGCTGGGGCGCCGCACGTGGCCGGCGCAGGGCCCGGTGGCCGACAGCAGGCGCTCGAATTCCAGGGAGGTGATGACATTGGGGTAGCGGCCGTAACCGTACTCGGGCTTTAATTTAGCGTCAAAAGTTTTAAAGCCCGGGGCCAGGATGACTGCTCCCACCTCCAGGGTCTGGGTCCGGGGCTGCTGGCCGTGGGCAATGGCCCCGGCCTGGCAGGCCTCGACGCACTGCATGCATTCGGAACAGGCGCCGCAGTTGATGCACCGGGCCGCCTCGGCCTGCGCCTGGGCCTCGGTGAAGCCCAGGTTGAGTTCCTTAAAACCTTTAGTCCACTCCGCCTGGTCCAACTCCGGCATGGGTTCCCGCGGCGCCCGGGGCTGGCCCAACGGGATGGGATTCCAGTTGCCGTCCTGGATGGGCCTAAGCGGCGCTTCCCGGTCGGCCTTGAGGTCCAGACCGTCAAGATACCGGCCGATGGAAATCGCAGCTTCCCGCCCCGCGGCCACCGCCCCGATGGCGATCCAGGGGCCGGTTACCACGTCGCCCCCGGCAAAGACGCCGGCCCGCGAGGTGGCCAGGGTGTCCGGGTCCGCCTCGATCAGGCCCCGGCCGGTGAGATTGATGCCGTCGGCCGCGGTGATAAACTTCAAATCGGCCTTCTGGCCGATGGCCATGATGACCACGTCGGCCTCCCGGGTGGTGAGGCGGTCGTCGAAATACGCCGGCGCAAAGCGGCCGGCTTCGTCGAAGACCCGGGCCACCGCCCTCAGCTCCAGGCCAGTGACCTGGCCATCACGCGCCAGGATCTGCTTGACCCCTAAACGGTGGAGAATCTCGATGCCCTCGGCCCTGGCCTCGGCCACTTCCCAGGGCGAGGCGGGCAGTTCCTCCGGGGACTCCAGGGCAATGAGGGTAACCGAGGCGGCGCCTTGCCGCCGGGCCACCCGGGCCACGTCCATGGCCACGTTGCCGCCGCCGATGACCGCCACTCGTTTGCCCTGGGTGGGGGATTGGCCCGTGGAGTTCACTTCCTTAAGGTATTCCACTCCCCACAAGACGCCGGCAGCCTCAGCTCCGGGGACCGGCAGGCGGATGGAATCCTGGGTCCCCACCCCGAGGAAGACCACCGCGAATCCGTCCCGGGTGAGGAGATCGTCGATGGTGGTACCCTCGCCTATGGGAGCGTTGTAGCGGATTTCCACCCCCAGGCGTGTGAGATAATCCACTTCGCGCTGCAAAACTTCCCGGGGGAGACGATACTCCGGGATGCCGTAGCGTAGCCAGCCGCCGGCTTCGGGGGCGGCTTCGAAAATCACCGTCCGGTAGCCCTTGAGGGCCAGATGATAAGCGCAGCTCAATCCCGCCGGTCCTGCCCCGACGATGGCCACGGCCTGATTTTTCTGGGGCACTTCCGGCACGGGCAAGGCATCCCAGTCGGCCTGATCCGCCGCGAACCGTTTCAGCGAGCAGATGGCCACGGGCTCGTCCATCTCCTGGCGGCGGCAATCGCTCTCGCAGGGGTGCGGGCAGATGCGGCCGATGGTCCCGGGCAGGGGCAGGCGGTCCATGATGAGTTGCAAGGATTCATTATATTTCCCGGCCTTGATGAGCTGGACATAGCCCTGGGCGCTGAGGTTGGCGGGGCAGGCCCGGACGCAGGGGGCCCGGTCGAACTTCTTGATGGCAAAGGTGCTGGGCACCGCCTGGGGAAAATGGCGGAACGCGGCGTGGCGCTGCCCCATCCCCTCGTCAAAGGTGGACGGGAGCGACACCGGGCAGACCTCGGCGCAGGCGCCGCAGGCGTTGCACTTGGCCGCGTCGATATAGCGGGGCTCCCGGTGCAGGGTGACGGTGAAACGGCCCGCCTCGCCTTCCAGTCGCTGAATTTCGGCCTGAGTGAGAATCTCGATATCCGGATGCTGGGCCACCTCGATGAGCTTGGGGGAAATCAGACAGGTGGAACAGTCGTTGGTGGGGAAGGTCTTGTCCAACTGGGCCATAACCCCGCCGATGGAGATGTCCCGTTCCACCAGGTATACTTTATAGCCCGCAGCCGCGGCATCCAGGCTGGCCTGCATCCCGGCGATGCCGCCGCCTACGACCATTATGGAGCCAATCTTGTTATTTGCATCATCCATTTTCAGGTTCCAGGTGTCAGGTTCCAGGTTTCAGGTGCTTGGTTAACTGTCGACATTATTTTTTCTTTAAAGAAGTTAGCAATCCATTCAGAAGACGACCAACCTCGGCTATGATTTCCATAACCGGCTCTGTCTCGGCGGCATTTAAGTATCCAAGGTTTTGGGCTATGATAACCTGGGTTTCAACTTCAGCCAAAGAACCCATAGAATGATGCAGAAATTGTTGAAATTCCCCCTTTGAAGACTTGCCTCGGCCCTCGGCGACATTGCTGGGAATGGACACGGCTGCCCGCCTGATTTGGCTGGTGAGACCAAAAAGTTCATCTTTAGGGAATTTTTTACTTAGACGATAAATTTCGGTGACCAGATCCATACTTTTTTGCCAAACCACTAAATCTCGAAAAGACTGAATTAGCGCCGCCATGTTTTTTTACCTGAGTTATCGGTTTTTATCAGTAAACCCAAAAAGAACGTGGATCTCCCATTTTCCTGCCACCTAAAACCTGGCACCTATCTTTTCTAGCAGCGGCACCGGGTCTACCAGGTGGCCGGCCAGCCATTTCTTCACGTCCGGGTGTCCCAGGGCCAGGCCGATGAGTTCGGTAAAGTAGAAGACCGGCAGGTAGTAGTCCTGGCCGAATTTTTCGCCGATGCGCTTCTGGGGCATATCCAGGTTGGCCTGGCACATCTGGCAGGAGACCACGAAGCAGTCGGCCCCGGCCCTTAAGGCCCGTTCATAGAGGCGCTGCACCAGGGTGTCGATGATATCCGGCCGGGCCACGGCCAGACCGGCGCCGCAGCAGTCGGTCTTGAAGGACCAGTCCAGGGGCTCGGCGCCCAATACCTTGAGCAGCCGCTCCAGATTTTGGGGGTTTTCCGAATCCTTTTTGCCGGTGACGGCCGGGGGCCGGGCCACCATGCAGCCGTAATAGCCCACCGCCTTGAGGCCCGTCAGGGGCTGCACCACCTTGGGGCCCAACTCTTTCAGATAGGCGTCCTGGGTGAGATAGTCCAACAGGTCCCAGACCTTGATGCCGCCCGGATAGTCAATGCCGAGGTTGGCGCCTTCGGGTCCCTGCAGGGCCTTTTCCGCCACTTTGAGGCGGTTAAAGCACAGGGCGCAGGGCACCACCACATCGCGGCCGGCCGCCGCCGCTATGGCCAGGTTCCGGGCCGGCAGGGACAGGGACAGGTCGTGGTTGATGCTGTGGGCCGCGGTGGCGCCGCAGCAGTTCCAATCGTCCAGTTCCTCCAGGGTCAAATCCAGGAGGCTAGCGATGCCCCCGATGGAGGCGGCGTAATCGATGGCGGTCCCTTCCAGGGAACAGCCCGGGTAGTAGCTCACGTTCACGGCTTTTCCTGTGCTTCTGGTTTTTCGTAAGAATGCGATTTGTTGAACATGGCCTGGATTTCCTTAACACCCTTCAGCCGATGGGGTAGGCGCGGCACCAGCCGGCGCCGCCGGGCCAGTTCCCAGGCCATCCGCAGGTCCGCTACCAGGGCGCCGGACCTGAGTTTTCCCAGGGTCCCGCCGCAGCGCCATTGATAGAGGCCCAGGAGCAGCGGTTCCGACAGGCGTCCGCCGGCCAGCCGCACCGTGTCCAGGAAACTCTGGTGGAAGCGGGCCACCTGGGGCTGGGGCAAAGCCCGGCCGCTGGCGATCGCTTCTTCCTTCAGCCAGTCCATTACCCCGGCGATGTCAATGTTGTTGGGACAGCGGGTGGTGCAGGTCTCGCACGAGGAGCACACCCAGATGGTGCGGCAGCCCAAAACCTGCGCCTCCTGACCCAACAGCGCCAGCCGGATGACCTGGTCGGGGTAGAAATCCATGGCGAAAGTCAGGGGGCAGCCGGCCGAACACTTCTTACACTGATAGCAGGCCGAAACACTGGTCAGGCCCGCCAGGCGTTCGGCCAGGGAGAATGAGGGTTCCAATTCTTTTAAGTCAGTTGGCATCATGATGCCTCTCTCACGGTTGTCATTACTGATCTTTACCTTTAAAGATAAGGTATTTTCCTGGACTTACAAGGTTTTCCGGCCCATAAGGGGCTATCAGACTCCCCACCATCAACCAAACTATCTTGACCAACGAAAGCGAGCAAGCCCATAATTCCTGATTTCTTTGTCAGGGATTTTCTTACAGTCCCTCAAATCGTCCTCGAAACGCCGAGCACCGACCTTTAATAGCCAGGTACGGGCCTTGCCGGCATCAGTTTTTCCCAGACGAAATATAGTGCATTAATGGCCAGAAAGCAATCGCCTATAACCAATTTCCGCCTTATCACCTCGATCAATATTAGAGTATATAGATATTATAATACATCAATTATTAAACGCAATGGATTTTTCCGCCATACCTGCTAAAATAAAACCATAATCCCGAGCCATCGCCGCCGCCGGTTCTGATCAGGGTTAATCTTCGGAGGATTTTCTGCCGATATAAATAGGAGCTTTGCCTTGAGGCCGTGCCGCCCATTATCAGCCTGTCCGGTGAACCTTTTTGCCATGTCTCATAGTCTCACCCTGGCTGCACCAGCCTGAGCCAAGGATAGCTCACCGCCGTGGACAAACATCACAGTTGTCTTAATACCCGGGCCATCATCGAATATTTCGAAGCGCAAGCGCCCGAGGCGGTGCCCACCTTATTGGCCGGACTCGGCCCGGATATCGCCCACCTCCCCGACCCCCGGGAATTTCTCCTGGAGACTAACAATTGGGTCTCCAGTGAGATCGTGATCCAAATGTTCCGCAACGCCAGGCGGATTACCGGCCGGGAGGACATCGCCTTCGATATCGGCTTTCAGTCCGCGGCCCGGAAAAAGTTGGGCTATGTCCAGCGGATCATTATGTTTGCTTACAAAAATCCCCGGAGCACCCTGAAACGGGTCCAGGCCATCAATGACAAGTTCAATAAGAATAAACAGATCGAGCTGGTGTCCACCAGCCGGGATCGGGCGGTCATCAGGCTCCACTGGATGGCGCACATCCCCGGCCACCTGGATTTTTGCCGGTTCAACCAGGGTATCTACTCGGGCATCCCCACGATCTGGAACCTGCCGCCAGCCCAGGTGGTGGAAACCCGCTGTTTTTTTCAGGGGGACGAGTATTGCGAATACCATCTGAAATGGGACAAAAAATCATTCTTACGGGAGACCTGGCAGCGCCTGGTAGTGCCCTGGTCGTTGTTGCTCCGGTCCACCATCAAAGAACTGGAGCAGGACAAAGAACTGCTGAAACATAAGTTTAACGAAACCCACCGGTTGAACCTGCAATTGCGCGAGAAAATCAACCAGCTCGAATGCCTCCAGCAGACCAGCGCCGCGGCCATGACGCTGCTGTTCATGCAAGATATGGTGCAGTTCTGTTTGGGACTTCTGATCAAATTCACCAAACTGGACCGGGGAGCTATCTTCCTCCTGGACGACCAGGAACAGACGCTTTCCCTGCAGGAGGCCGTAGGGTTCGACCCCGAACGGGTGGCGCAGGTCAGGGACTGGCGGATATCGCGGTTTGATCCGGGACAGCTCGTGGCCCGGGTGGCGCGGGACGGTAACCTGGCGGTTATTGCCGAGGGGACCCCTGGCGAACCCTGCCAGGCGGACCCGGGGCTCGATACCCTGCAGTTTGCCGCCGGCCTGGCCGCGCCGCTCATGGTGCGCCAGCAGATTATCGGGGTGCTCCTGGCCGGGGTGCAGCCTGGGGCCGCGATTACCCGGGCCGACCAGGAGTTCGTAACCAGCTTTGCCAACCAGATGGCCATCGCCCTGCAAAATTCCCGGCTTTACAGCCAGTTGGATACCTCGGAGCGCCGTTACCGGGGGCTGGTGGAAAACGCCCATGAGGGCATCTGGATCGTGGAAATCGACGGCGGCATCAAGTTCGCCAATCGGCGGATGGAGGAAATCACCGGCGAAACGAAATTGGCCGGAAAAAATCTGGCGGATTTCTGGGACCAGGAAAACTACCGGCAAGTGGAAACAATTTTAGAGCAAAATGCGGCCGGCCAGGTAGTGCAGCAAGAACTGGAGATTATCTCCCAAGACCGCGGCCCGGTGGCGGTGATCATGAGTTCCGTGCCCCTGATGGAAGATGGCCGGCTCCTGGGCACGTTCGCCATGTTCAGCGACATCAGCGAAAAGAAGGCAATGGAAAAACAGATCTTGCAGCAACAGAAAATGGAGGCCATCGGCACCCTGGCCGGCGGCATTGCCCACAATTTCAACAACCTGCTGATGAATATCATGGGCTTGACCGGATTGATCCTGGCTGGCATCGACGGCGAGAACCCGGTTCAGGCCGATCTGAAGCTCATTGAGCAGGAGGTGGTGAAAGGCTCGGCCCTCACCAAGCAGTTGCTTTCCCTAGGCCAGGGCGGCGCCTTTGCACCCAAACCCATCGACCTCAATGCCCTCATGAATAAAACCGCCGGGCTGTTTTGCCGGACCCGGAGCGGGGTCGCCATCACCCGGAAGCTGGCCCCGGATCTGCCCCCGGTGGAAGCGGACCCGGGTCAGCTGGAGCAGGTGATGCTCAACCTGCTGGTCAATGCCTGGCATGCCATGTCCCGGCAGGGACACATGACCCTGGCGAGCCAGGCCGTGACGCTGTCCGGGGCTTTTTGCGAGTCCTACAAGCGGCGGCCGGGCCGCTATGTCCACCTCAGCCTGACTGACACCGGCAAGGGTATGGATGAAGCCACGCTGGCCCGGATTTTCGAACCGTTTTTCACCACCAAGGACGTGGGACAGGGCACGGGGTTGGGACTGGCCACCGTGTATGCCATTATCAAGAACCATGGGGGCATCATCCGGGTGGACAGCCAGCCGGGCCAGGGGACGACGTTCCATATCTTTCTGCCGGTGTCCGCCAAGGCGGCGCTTACTGAGCCCACCCGGGACGATGCGATCCTGCGGGGGGCCGGCACCGTTCTCCTGGTGGATGATGAGGATGGCATCAGGATGGTAGCCGGGAGGATTTTGCAGCAACTGGGATACCAGGTCCTGGCGGCCGAAAGCGGTCTCCGGGCCCTGGAGATTTACCGCCGGGAGGGGGACCGCATCGATCTGGTGATCCTGGATATGCTCATGCCCGGTAAGGGAGGGGCTGAAACGTTTCAGGAACTGATAGGGATCGACCCGGGGGTCCGGGTCTTGTTGTCCAGCGGTTATTCTTTGGATGGGGAGGCCCAACGGGTCATGGCGGCCGGGGCCCGGGGGTTCATTCAAAAGCCATACCGTCTTGCAGTGCTGTCGCATAAGGTGGCGGAAATCCTCGGCACCTCCTGAAGCTCGCCGCACGACGGGGCCGGTTTCGCCGCCTTATACCGTTTTCGGTTTTCTGTTTTCGGTCAAAAACAGCAATAATTATATAAGATTATTTAGTATAATTTGTCGCGTTTGAAAGCGAACCTGGTATTAGGGTGCATCAGCGGCTCTGCCAGTCTTTGTTATTCTCCCTTCAAACCTGTAAGGTTTTCAAGCGCTCGCCGGGGTCAAATCCCTGGTCCCGGCGCAATTCTTCCGGCGACGGCGCCTGGTCCAGCCGCATCAACTCCGCCATGGCGGCCAACTGCCGGTCGCGTTGGAGCCCGGCCGCCGCCATTACCCGGTTGCCCTTGACATAGAAGCCCAAAAAATTGCGCCCCGCCAGGTCACCGTGGATGATAAGTTCATCCCAGGATTCCACGTGGCCGACATACTGGAGGAAGAGATCAAACTGCTCACTCCAGAAGAACGGTATCCCGGCATACTCTACCTGGCGGCCCGCCATATTGTGGGCGGCGACGCGGCCGTGCTGCCCGGCCAGGCGCCAGTGTTCGATGCGGATAGCCTCGCCAGTGCGCCAGTCGGGAAACCGGGCCACGTCCCCGGCGGCATACAACCCCTCGGTAACCCGCAGGCGCCGGTTCGCGGACACGCTGCCATCGGGGTTGAGTTTGACTCCCTGGAGAATATCAGTGGCCGGATTAATCCCCAGGCCCACCACCACCAGGTCGGCCGGGAGGGCTTCGCCGTCATCCAGGACCACCGCCTGCACCCGGCCATCGCCCTCCAGGCGGACGGGTTTGCGCCCCAGGCGGAAGGCGACACCTTGTTCTTCATGCGCCTGTTGGAGCATCCCGCCGATTTCCGGTCCCAACTGGCGGTGAAGGGGGACGGCCCCGCGGCCCACCACCGTCACGGCCAGACCCCGCTTGGTGAGGGCCGCCGCGGCTTCCATGCCGATAAAGCCGGTGCCGATGACCACCACCCGGGAGGCCGGCAGTGCGGCGCCGATAATGGCGTCGGCGTCGCCGGCGCTCCTGAGGGCAAAGACATTGGACAACTGCGCCCCCGGTATTTCCAGCCGGCGGGGCGCCCCCCCGGTGGCCAGGAGCAGGGCATCATACGTGAGGGTGCGGCCGTCCTCGAAGGTAAGGGTTTTCAAAGGCGCTTCCACCCGGGTGACCCGCTGCCCCAACAGGACCTCGATGTCGTGGTCCCGGTAAAATTCCTGGGTCCTCCAGGGCAGGGTTTCAGGACCGGCATCCCCGCTGAGGTAGCCTTTGCTCAGATTGGGCCGGTCGTAGGGCAGGCGCGGCTCCTGGGTGATCATCACCACACGGCCGGTGAAGCCATCCTGGCGCAAGGTTTCCGCCGCGGCATTGCCCGCGGCCCCGGCCCCCAAGATCACCAAGGTCCGGGCATCGGCAGGATCGCGTCGCACCATGGCGGGAGCCCGCCGGCTTGCCGTCTTCTCCGGGACCTCGACGATAACGTCGTCCCCCTCCACCCGCACCGGGTAGCACGGTTCGGCATCCAGGGCCGGGGGCTCCTCAAGGTCGCCAGTCATCACGTCGAAGACGGCTTGATGCCAGGGACAGACGACCCGGTGGCCGCTCAGGGCGCCTTCCGCCAGGGGGCCGCCATAGTGAGTGCATTCACCCCCGATGGCGAAAAATTTTCCCTTCAGGCGGACCAGCAATACCTTGGTCTCCCCAACCACCACCTCGCGCATCTCGCCATCCTGAAGATCGTGAATCCGGGCAACTTTGGCTTCCATGGGCAACGTCGCCTCCTTCTTGTCATTGGGCAATTTTCTTTAATTTAGTGCTCCGCCACACATGTGGCAAGGGCGGCGGGCCGCGATTTTCCTGGCCGGCGTGACCGGCTGGCTGGATATTACCGGCTGGGGGGGATGATTATCGGCCGGGCGCGCTTGCAACTGCCTAAGATGGTGGTTAAATTAAAAACCGGTAAATATTCGCAGGGAGATGCCCGATTAATGTTGCCATTTAAGAAGATACTTTGTCCTACTGACTTCAGTGAAGCTGCCTTCGTTGCCCTGAAACGCGCCGAGGAAATGGCCCGGCATTTTGCGGCGGAATTAATCGTGGCGCACGTCATTCCGCCGTTGCCGGGTCCTCATTCGTTCCCGGACCCGCAAGCGCCCCTCAATTTTGACGTGCCCCTGTTCCAACAAGAACTGGCGATCAAGGCGGAGCAAATGCTCAAAGACCTGGTGTCCTATCATAAAGTGGAGACCCGGAACCTGGTAACCACCGGAGAGGCAGCCCCGGAAATCCTCCGGATCGCCGAGCAGGAGCACGCCGACCTCATCGTCATCGCCTCCCACGGGTTGACGGGCTGGCGGCGGCTGGTCTTTGGGTCCGTGGCCGAAAAAGTGGTGCGCCAGGCCACCTGTCCGGTCCTGACCATCATGGCGCCACCCGAAGCGGGGCAGTGAGCCGTCAAATGCCCGGTTGCGTATCGGCAGGACATGGGCCATAATGGGCCATTATGAACTTTGTGGAGGAGAATGGTTATGACTAAGGTAGCGATTAACGGCATGGGACGGATTGGCCGGGCGGCTTTGAAAATCGTCATGGACCGGCCCGAGTTGGAACTGGTGGCGGTCAACGACCTTATGGACCTGGATAACCTGGCCTACCTGCTGAATTACGACACCGTTTATGGCGTATATAAGCACCGCGTGGCCACCAGCGGCGACACCCTGGTGGTGAATGGCAAGCCGATTAAATTTCTCAGTGTTAAGGACCCGGCCCAACTGCCCTGGAAAGACCTGGGGGTGGAAATCGTCCTGGAGTGCACCGGACTGTTCACCCAGTCCGAAGGCCTGAGCAAGCATCTGGCCGCCGGGGCCAAGTATGCGGTGTTGTCGGCCCCCCCCAAGGGAGGCCAGATCTGCACCATCGTCCATGGCGTCACCCAGCCGGGGGCCGACGACCGAATGGTCTCCTGCGCCTCCTGCACCACCAACTGCATCACCCCGGTGGTGGAGATCATGGGCCGGCGGATAGGTATCAAAAAGGCGGTCATGACCACTATTCACGCCTACACCTCTTCCCAGGCCATCGTTGATGGACCCAACAAGAAATTCCGGCGCGGCCGGGCCGGGGCGGCCAACCTGGTGCCTACCTCCACCGGCGCGGCGGTGGCCACCACCAACACCCTGCCCCAATACAAGGGGAAATTCGATGGCGTGGCGGTGCGCTGTCCCGTGCCCTCCGGCTCCCTGGCCGATCTGGTGTTCGTGACCGAGCGGCCCACCACGGTGGAAGAAATCAATCGGATTTTTAAGGAAGAGGCCGACGGCCGCTATAAAAATATCCTGGAATACGCCACCGATCCCATCGTCTCCTCGGATATCATCATGAATTCCCATGCCTCCATTTTCGACCCCAGCATGACCCAGGTGGTGGACGGCGACCTGGTCAAGGTGTTTAGCTGGTACGATAACGAATGGGGGTACACCAACCAGATGGTCCGGGAGGTCTTGCAGCTCTCCAAACAGGGGTAAGCCGCGGCCGGGGGTGGCGAGAGTCAAGGCCGCGGCAACCCGGATGGCCGAAATCGCGGCATGGCCCGCCTGGTGCAGCCGGGGAGATCGGTTCCAAAACCGGGGAAGGCGAAATCTCCGCATCCTGATCCGGGAGCCGGGGCTCCGGCGAAACCCTTTTTACCTGCCAGGAGCTTTCCCATCCCCTGAGATTTCCTGACCCCAAACCTATTAGAGAAGGAAGGGAAGATGAAAATATTTACTCGAGATGAGCTGAGAACTCTCACCGCATCGCCCCAGGCGCCGTGTGTGTCTATCTATATGCCCACCCACCGCCTGCCCACGGAAAATCAGCAAGATCGCACCCGGCTGAAGAATTCGATCCGCCAGGCCCAGGAATCCCTCCAGGCCTACGGCTTGCGCCCGGCGGCGGCGGAATCGTTGTTGGAGCCGGCCGCCAACCTGCTGGGGACCATCTCTTTCTGGAAAGACAAGCGGGACGGGCTGGCGCTGTTCATTTCTCCGGGGATGTTTCGCCAATACCAGCTGCCCACCGCGTTCGAGCCTCTGGTGGTGGTGGCCCACCGTTTTCACCTCAAGCCGCTCCTGGCCTTCCTGAGTGGCAATGAGTTCTTTGTGTTGGCCCTGAGCCAAAATGAGGTCAGACTCTTCGAGGGCTCGCGCTTCGGCCTCAGCGCCATCGACGACCTGGAGGGGGTGCCCAAGAGCCTGGCTGACGCCCTGAAATACGACGAACAGATTAAACATCTGCAATTCCGCACCGGCGTCGCGGTAGGCGGCGCCCGGGGCGAGCGGGCCGCCATGTTTCACGGCCAGGGCGCCGATGCCGCCAAGGATAATATATTGCGGTACTTCCGCCAGATTGACCAGGGATTGCACGACTTCCTCCGGGAGGAACCGGCCCCTTTGGTCCTGGCCGGAGTGGAGTATCTGCTGCCTATTTACAAGGAAGCCAACACCTATGCGCACCTGCTGGGCGAGGGGATCACCGGCAATCCTGAAGGGGTGAGCCCCGATGATCTGCACCGGCAGGCCTGGGGCCTGGTGGAGCCTCACTTCAAGCAGGCGCAGGAACAGGCTGCGGCGCGCTACCGGCAACTGGCGGGCACCGGCAGGACTGCCAATGACCCCCGGGAGATCGTACCCGCGGCCTACGACGGCCGCGTAGAGTGCCTGTTTGTGGCGGTGGGCCGCCAGCAATGGGGGGACTACGACCCGGGGACCCGCGAGGTCATCGTTCACCCGGAAGCTCAGCCCGGCAGCTTCGATCTCCTGGACCTGGCCGCCACCCAAACCCTGCTGCACGGCGGGGCGGTCTTTGCCGTGGAGGCCGCCGAGGTGCCGGATACGGCGCTCCTGGCGGCGCTCTTGCGCTATTGAGGGCGCCTGCCGGCAGGGCCGGATCAATCCGCTGACGGGAAAAAGACCCCTCAGAAAGCCTGACTGGGGGGTCTTGTATTGAATTGGGCCTAAAGACCTTTTTTGTAGCCCCCGGGCCTGAGCCGGTCCCGGCCCCGCGAGAGGCGGAACCTCTTGTTTGCTGGAGGCCTGCCCCGAGTCTTATTTCCCGCATCAACCTTCCTCTCTCCATTGACAAGTTACCTGCGGCTGCCAATCTTAAGGGCTAAACAAGTGAAATTTGTCCCGGTGATCCAGACAAAGTGGGGGACACTTCATAAGGAGGCGAAATTATGCTTGGCTGGGCCCTGATGTTTCTCGTGGTGGCCATCATTGCGGGGATCTTCGGATTTACGGGGATTTCAGCGATGGCGGCGGATTTCGCCAGGATTCTCTTCTTTATCTTTCTGGTGCTGTTCGTGGTGTCGCTGATCTTCGGGCTGATTCGGGGACGTTCGCCCAGGCTGTGAGCTGAGGGCGGAAGGGATAAGTTGAGCGCCGGACGGTTCTCAGCCCCCTTGGAGCCATTGAGCAGCCAGAAACAAAGCGGGAAGGTGAACACAAAATCATGAACCATTCATTTTTGAGGAGAACCAAGAGATGATCGAGAAAAGGCGAACACTTTTTAGGCAATGGGGTTCTTTAGGGGCGGTGCTGGTCCTGTCCTTTTGCATATTGGCCCCGGCCTGGAGCGCCGAGGGGCCGAAAAAGGCCAAAGCGCCGGACATCGAGCCCAAGGCCGGGGAAGTTCTCCGGCAGATGTGCGATTATCTCAAAAATCTCCAGCAGTTTTCCGTCCAGGCGGAGATCACGGAGGACGTGCTGTTGACCTCCGGCCAGCGAATCCAGTTCGGCAGGAGTGTGGAGGCTTCGGTGCGGCGCCCCGACCGGTTGCGGGCTGAATCCGTGGGAGATACGGATGACCGGCAGATAGTTTACGATGGTAAGACCATCACTCTCATGGACCGGAACAGGAACTTTTACACCACCATCGCCGCCCCCCCGGATCTCGATGCCGCCCTGGAGCACGGTACCCAGGCCTTTAATCTCAGGGCTCCTCTGGCTGATCTGATCTATACCAAGGCTTATGAAAATCTCACCGCGGGGGTGATTTCCGGTTTTTATGTGGGACTGAGCAAGGTTCAGGGGGTACCCTGCCATCACCTGGCTTTCAAACAAAAGGACATCGACTGGCAGATTTGGATTGAGAACAGCCCAACCCCGGTGCCGCGCAAGTTTCTCATCACCGATAAGGCGGCCCAGGGATTGCAGTTCACGGCCCTGTTTACCAAGTGGAATACCTCGCCTCAGTTTGAAGACAGCCGGTTCACGTTTGTAGCCCCCGAAAAGGCCGAAAAAATCGACATTCTCCCGGCGGCGGCGCCTAAGAAAAAGCCGAAGAAATAAGGAGAGAGGATACAGCCATGCAGAACACTGAGCCCAAGGCGATTGTGAAGAAGGCATTGCCGCTGCTCCTGTCCCTGGCAATGTTGGCGGGGTTGCTGCCGGTCAGTCCCCTGGGGACCGTACTGATAAAAGATGCCGAGGCCAGGGTGGCCGCAAGAGGTCCTCGAGGAGGAGCCGCAGTGGCCGGTCCCAGGGGAGCGGCCGCGGTTGGCCCCCGGGGCGGGGCCGTGGCTGCCACTCCGCGGAATTATGTCCACACCGGCGGCGCCTCGGTGGCCGCGGGTCCCCGCCGGGCCTACGCAGAAGGCCCCCGGGGCGGAGCGGCTTATGTAGGCCCCCGGGGGGCAGCCGTCCGGGGACCTTACGGCGGCGGTGCGATTGTCCGCACCATGCCGGTGGGGGCCAGGGCCGTGGCGATTGCCGGGGCCACCTACTATGTGGCCAGCGGGTTATATTACCGTCCGGTCTATGAGGGGGGCACGGTGGTATATCAGCAAGTGGAGAATCCCGAGGCCCAGTAGCGGCGGGGCAATCGCCCGGAATATGGTCATTCCCCTTCGATTAGAAAGGTGGCCAACAGTCTAAGCCGCGGTTTTCCATTCGTGAGAACGTAAGCACTGCCAAACATCCCAACTGGCGAAAAATTATAGATATTTCCCCTGTACGGGCAGGATTGCGGCTTTGCGCCGATGCGCGGCCACCTCGGGATTGAACCAGAAGATGTTTCGGCCCTTGACGCTCACCGGGTCGGCGGTGGCGTACCAGCGGCCTTTGCTGAGATGCGCCGCCCGGTAGCCGCAGCCGGTGAGGAATTGCGCCACTGCGGCCTTGCTGGCCCCGGCGGCCCGGAGGTTCTTTTCTTCCATTTCCATCAGCCACAGCGGGGGTGAGTCATTGATGAGCTGTTGCGCCCCCTGGAGCACGGCCAGCTCCGCCCCCTCGGCATCCAGCTTGATGAGAGCGGGAGGAGCTAAATGCTCTTCCCGAAGAAAGTGATCCAGGGCCACCGTCCGGCAGACCTCGCAGCCGGCCTGGATTTGTGCGGCCTGGTAGAGATTGGCGCTGCTGTCGGCAATGTCCCCGGCCAGATGGAGCACCGCCTCACCCTCCCGGTCGGTGACGGCCAGGGGGTAGGCCGTGATATTCCGCCAGGGATTTAAGGCGAGGTTCTCGGTCAGCCGGGCATAGGCGTTCTTCCCCGGCTCAAAGGCGATGATCCGGCCGCGATGGTTGAGGGCCGTGGCCGCCACCAGGGTAAAATAGCCCACGTTGGCGCCCACATCCAAGAAGACCTCATCCCCCGACAGGAGCCGCTGCACCAGCTCGGCTTCATACCTTTCGTGGTAATGCCCGTAGAAATAGACCTTCAGCTGTTCCGGATCGGCCAGATCGAGCTTCATGCGGAAGCCCTTGTCCAGCCGGACCACGGCATACCGGTCCGGCGGCGTCAGCCCGGCATGGAAGCGCTCATAGAAATAAGCCTTGCCGTCCCGCAGGGGAAACTTACTGAGGTACCAGCGGAACAGGCCCCGCAGGGCAGATTTGGGCCAGAAATCCGGCATAAATCTCCTTTTAGTTGAGAGCTTTCAACGATCAGCTTTCAGAAAAAACCTATCCTGACTGGAATTTTCATCTATCTGCTAACTGCTTCGTTCTTCCGGTGGCACAGGCTTTCCAGCCTGTGCAGGCCGGCTGGCGGGCGGGGACGCCCGCCCCACTGACCTTTTCATAATTTATGAGGGGGCCGAAGGTTCATGAATGACTGTCCGAAAAGTTCAAGGTTCAAGGTTAAGAGCAGGGCTAACATGAACTTTTCATGTTTTACGGGTGGGCCGATAGGCCCATGAGCAACTGTCTTGAAAGGTATATTCAGAATTTGGTGGCACAGGCGTCTCGCCCATAAGCGCTAACTTAATAAGATTAAGCTAACATTTTGTAAAGAAAAATAGTTTCTTGTCATTCTGAACGGAGCGCAGCGCAGTGAAGAATCTCTCTAACGTGCCGATAATTATGGAGATTCTTCGCTTCACTCAGAATGACAACAAAAGGGTTAATAATGAAAACCAACCTTAGGTTAGCGCTTATGGGCGTCTCGCCTGTGCTCACAAAAGGGGCGAAAAATGCCTATCTGCGCCTGCGGATGTGGAGGCGAAACGCAAGGAAGATTTTGTCCGGGACATGATCAAAGATTGCGGGCAAAATTGGAAGAGATGGTTGGGGGCTTATTGAACCTTGAAGCCCTGGTTGAAGTTGCTTGTGATTATGCCAATGGTAGAATCAGCCTTGATTCTCTTGGTCAATGGGTGAGATCGAATATCGCCAAAGGGTAGAGTATGAATGCACAGGCGAGACGCCTGTGCCACCAAATTCTCCATACTTTTCCAGGCAGTCATTCATGGCCTTCGGCCCACCCGTAAAGCATGAAAAGGTCAGTGGGGCGGGCGTCCCCGCCCGCCAGCCGGTCTGCGCAGGCTGGGAAGCCTGTACCACCGGAAGAACTTTTCGAAGCAGTTGCTTATGGGACATTGGCCCACCCATAAAGAATTAAAAGTTCAAGCCTGCCCTTGCTCTTAACTTTAAACCTTGAACTTTTCACCTCAGGCCGTGGCGCTCATACGGCCCAGGTAGGCCTCGATGACCAGGGGATTGTGGCGCACCGCCTCCGGAGTCCCCTGGGCGATGCGGCTGCCGCCGTCCAGGACCACGACGTGGTCCGAGATCCCCATCACCATTTCCATGTCGTGTTCCACCAGGATCATGGTCTTGCCCGCCAACCGCATCTGGCGGATGAAGGCGGCCACCGTCGCGGTCTCTTCGGCATTGAGGCCCGCCACCGGTTCGTCCAGCAGGGTAAGGACGGGCTGGGACACGAAAGCCCGAGCCATTTCCACCCGTTTCTTGTCGCCGTAGGCCAGCACCCCCACGGGCCAACCGGCCTTGTCCGCCAGACCGAAGGCGTCCAGGGCCTCCAGGGCCGTGAGTTTGAGCCGCCGCTCCCGGTGCCGCAAACCCGGAGGGCGGAGGAGCGCCTCCCACAGGGAAGCGCCGGCCTGAACCGTCAACCCGCAGAGGACATTGTCCAGGACGGTCAGACGCGGAAAGATGCGGAGGTTTTGAAAGGTCCGGGAGATTCCCAGCCGGGCCACCCGGTGGGCGGGCAACCCGGCGATATCAACGCCCTGGAAGCGGATAGCCCCGGCGTCGGGGCGGATGACCCCGGTGAGGCAGTTGA
>Ga0351871_1052_pt1 | contig 43871 bp, 34 predicted proteins | sample TotcelHFGM3001N8_FD_206786 | JGI IMG/M metagenome (GOLD analysis project Ga0351871, IMG submission 206786) | Enriched cells from coal bed in the Powder River Basin, Montana, United States - Total cells FGM rep2 HSBNCT.FGM.300.1.N8 ...
TTTTCTGGGCTGCAGGTTATGGCGGACAGGCGAGGGCTTTTGCATCTCCAGAGCTTTCAGCGAAACCGGAATGTACTGCCGTGCTTTCGCTATATCTTGAAAAAAGACTTTCACCCTCGCTTTGTGAGATTTATAAAAATGAAATAAATTCCGGTGTGCTTGCCCGGTGCAGCGAATATGTCGAGCTCCGGGATTTGCCGGAAGGCGTGCAGTCATGGGAAGTGGATGCCGCTGCGATCGATAAAAAACTTGCCCAGATGGGCGTGGTCGTGTCCGATCCGCGTCCGGTCATAGTTTTTGTTTCGGAGTTTATCGAAGACGACTTCATCGATTCTTTTATCACAGCCCTGCCATCCCTTATGAAAGGAGAGGTGTCCAGAAACGAGTGTGAGACGATTATGGACGAACTTTTTGCGGCGAGAGGATTTGGCGGAGGACCGAAGGTATTTGACAACGAACAAAAGATGAAGGCCAGGAGTTTTAGAACGGTGCTTGGAAGATACAAAGATTTAAGCACGCTCCCCAATTTTACCGCAGCCAAGGCCGGTTCGATAATAACAGGAGAAAACGGCGCTGCAGTGGTTTGCGGGGTTAAGGTTAGCGGTGGTTCCTCGTCTAACATGTTCGAGTCTTGCGCCAAGGTGAGATGTAAGGCTGTGGACATCGCCACCGGAGGCCGCATAGCCGCATCGGCCTATTCCAGCTGCGAAAAAAACAGCGATGGAACTACGGCTAATATGGCCGCAATAAGAAGCGTGTGCGGCGCGATGGGCAGGGCGCTGGGGGCGAATCTGGTTTCTAGATACCAGTCAATTAATGTGAAGGAGCCGAAATGATATTAAGGATGCGCGACGAAACAAATGATGCAGATGCAAGGCGTCCCGGGGAGGCTCGACCGAGTCGTACTAGTCGTACGTCGCAGGGAGTGGCCGACGAGGGCAACGCAGCAGATGCGTCATTTATTTCGTTGCGCCCATTAACTGCAGCCAACGTCCTTACCATATCGCGGCTTGTGCTTATGCCAGTGCTCGTTTACTGTTTTCTGACGGAGATAAGACTGTGGGCGTTTGTGATATACTGTTTTGCCAGTTTCACAGATCTCATAGACGGAAGCGTGGCCAGGATGTTTGGCACGTCCTCTAAAAGTGGCGCTTTGCTAGATCCTATCGCCGACAAACTGCTTATGCAGAGCACTTTCCTGTTGCTGTTGATATCTGGCTACTTGCCTCTGTGGTTTTACTGTCTGGCCCTTCTTAGAGATTTTATGATCGTCTTTGGGATAATCTACCTCGAGATACGAAAGGCAAAGCTTCCCTATCGCGCGATATGGCCGTCTAAATTAGCCACTCTATTTCAGATGTTTCTGGCCGGATTTGCGCTCCTTCGCTGGTTTATTTATCCCGGGCACGGTCAGATCGCCTGGTTGATGACAACCCAGAATTTCATGATGTTTTTTTCCGCGATATTTATTCTCGTAAGCGGCTACCAATATTTTCAAACGGGCATTCAGATATTGCGAGAAAACAGAACATCTCTTGGGAATTCGTGATGGAAAATCCAATATCTTTGCGCGATCTTCGAAAAATTCCCTACCGGGAGGCTTGGGAAATTCAGGAGCTGCTGCGCGGCGAGAGGGCCAAAGGGGCCATCCCCGACACCATGCTTTTGCTGGAGCATGATCCGGTTTTTACTTTGGGAAAGCGTGACTGCTCGGGCGATTTTATAAGCTCGGCCGATGACGTAAAAAAAGATGGAATCGAAATAGTCCAGTGCAATCGGGGCGGACGAATAACCTATCATGGTCCGGGCCAGCTCGTTTGCTATTTTATTTTCGATCTTCCGGCCATGGGTATGGGCGTCAAGGATTTTGTGCGTTCAGTCGAGGTTGTGTGTATGGAAGCGCTTTCGGAATGTGGAGTCGAGGCTTCAAGAGACGATCAGCATCCGGGTCTTTGGATGGGGCGCGACAAGATCGTGGCCATAGGGCTTAATGTGGCGCACGGAATCACCGAGCACGGCTTTGCCATGAACGTCGATTGCGATCTTTCGCCTTACAGACACATAGTCGCGTGCGGCATAAAAGAGCGCGGTGTCACCTCTATGAAAAACATCCTCGGCGAAAAATGTCCCACCGTGGATATAATGAAGAAAATCTGCACGGCGGCGGCGTCTAGAGTTTTTGGCAGAGCGGTTTTGAAAAACTAGTGCTTCGACAACTTAATTTTTATCGATAAAATCGATGGAAACCCAAGTTGATCGAGCACTTGTGCCGAGTCAAAAGATAAAAATTAAAATACCAAAGGCCTAGACCGAGGTGAAGGTGAGGTCTTCGCCGAAGGCGGGTTCTTCCTCATAAACTTCGATATAGCCGACATTGCCGCTTTCGTCTGGAAGGCTTGAAAGGTGCTTTTCGTAATCTTTCTTGGAGATGAGATTCTCCCGCAGGTTCTTGCGCAAAATTCTCGTGTCGAATTTTAATTCTTCTTCTATTTTCAGATCCTTTTCCATGTTCTTCTGTACTCCTTTGCAGGTTCTATTTTTTGTTCGGGGCTTTCTCGATATGCATTATTATGCGGCCGTCCCTGAATATCCTGACGTCGCCTGACGATTCTGAGATAACAAATGCCACCGAGCGAGTCAAGCCGGTGATTCCGGATGCGGCGATGTGCCTGCTGCCAAGTCCCCTTGGAAGGTTCGATTCTTCGGTGGCCGCGCCAAGATATCTGCCGGCGGTCAATATCGTGCCGTCGTCGGCTATGACAAATGCTCCGTCCATGGCGGCAAGTTCCCTCACGGTTTCTTTAAGGGAGGGGGACAATATGTTTCTCTCGTCTTCGTCGTAGCCTTTGAAGGGATTCATGATCATCTGTCTTGACAGTTGCATCACCCGTTCATGGTCTCCCACCACGAATATCGTGCCTATCGCCTTGCCCTCGCGTCCCTTGTCGGCAAGCTCTATGACGAGATTTAGAACGGCCTGAAATAGTTCAGGAGGGATGCTCTCAGAAACTTTCGAGAGGCCTTTTCCAGCTATGAACTCGGATTCTTTGGAGGTATCGACGATCTGGATGAGATCGAGTCCGGAGGTGTCGCCCACAGCGAATACGATCTTTGCATTGGATTCGATCAGCTCGCGGGATATGGCGAGGGTGGTCGCTATTTTGATTAAAGATACGCGCGTGAGATTTATACGCGGCAGCGATAGCACCGACTTGGCCCGCGAAAGCAGCGAGCTTTTGTGATCTTCGGAGGCCTCGAATTTTTTCTTTTTGGTGAGTATTATGAGATCGAACTTCTTGGACATTTTTTCCTCGAAAATGAGGTCGTCCATGGGGTCGGCATGCAGCAAGACGGCGCCGGCGCCAGTTTTAGCGGCTATCGTAAACGCGGACTTGAGCATGAGGATGTTGTCTGAATTCATCGCTTCGGAGAGTAGCTCATAATCTTTTCAACTTCAAGGGTAATTGACCGTTTCGTCTGCATAATGTAGATTCGCGGGCATGAAAAAGTCTAAAATCTTCGTCGTTCTTTTTTTCGCTCTGTTAATGGTTCCAGAGTTGTGGGCCGCTCCCGTTCCCGGTAGTCCCTTTAGACTTTCCTGGGATGCCGAGGTAATGAAGATCGAGGCCGGACAAAAATTTTATCTCAAAATAGGAATACGAATTCCGGAGGGTCATTATCTTTATGCCGGGGAAACCGAAGTCGATTTTGCAAGTCTTGAAGGACTGATGGTGTCGGATATAGACTATCCGGAGGCCGTAAAGCGAAGGGATGATTTTGGCGGCGGAAAGGTCGATGCCTACGAAGGTGATATCGCCATAGGCATAGCCGGGTATGTTCCGGAGGGACTCTATGGAGGTTTGCACGAACTTTCAGCCAAGGTGAAATTTAAAGGCTGTTCGCCGACTGTTTGCTTTAGGTCCGAAGAACATGCCGTGGTTTTTCTTCTGGATGTGAAAGGGGCTGTTTTGTCCGATGCAGAGAAACCGTTCCACCTTCCTGCCGTCGCCAAACTTCCACCGGAAAAGCCTTTGGAGGCTGGGGATTTTTCTTTTAGAGATCTCTTCCACATATCCGATTTTGGCGAACTCATGCAGCGGGGGCTGGGGATAGCCATAGCAATAGTATTTCTGGCGGGCGTACTCACCTCCCTCACGCCCTGCGTATGGCCTGTGATACCGGCTGTGCTGCTGTTTGTAGGGGTTCACCCGCACAAGAAATTTTCGGAGAACATAGTCCTCGCAGCCTGTCTTGCCTTAGGTATCGTGCTCGTATATTCCGTCCTTGGAATGTTTGCGGTGGCGTTTGGAAAAAATCTGGGCTTTTTGTTTCAGCAGAGGTGGTTTCTCGTTATTGTAGTTTTGTTTTTCGTCGCGATGAGCCTTTCCATGTTCGGCCTTTTTAACATAAGGGTGCCGCGGGGGTTCCACGCTTGGGCCCATAGGCTGGGTGGAGAGGGCTATCTCGGCGCTTTTTTGGCCGGGCTTGGCCTTGGGCTTGTGGCGTCTCCGTGCGCGGGGCCTGTTTTGGCGGCGCTTTTGGGCTATGTGGCGCTTCAGCAAAACTATACAGCGGGGTTTGCGCTGCTGTTTGTGTACAGTTTGGGTTTTGGCATGCTCTTTGTGGTTCTGGGCGGTTTTTACGCCGAGATCGCACACAAATTGCGCGGCGGGCCGTGGCTTTTGTGGGTAAAAAGAACGCTTGGAATTCTGCTTTTGTTTCCGGCCGCGTTTTACATGAGTTCGCTCTTTAGTTCTATAAGCGGCGACCTACCCGAAGGTCCGAGGGTGGAGTGGCTGCAAAACGAATCCGATGCGCTCAAATTCGCGAAAATGACCGGTCGTCCCGTCATTGTAGAATTTACGGCGCGTTGGTGTTCGCCGTGCAACGCCCTTGAAAAACATTTTTTCACCAGACCCGAGGTGGTGAGGCTATCCTACAGGCTCGTTCCCCTCAAGGTAGATGCGACCGTCGAAAAAAAGGAAACGAGAAGGCTGATAAAAAAATACGGAGTTGCGGGATGGCCCACGATAATTTTTCTTGGGGCCGACGGAGAGGAATATAAAGATCTCAGGGTCGTCGATTACGACCTCGACCTCATAAGAAAAAATATGAAGGAAGCCGTAACAAGAAGTGGAGGAACTGACGATGGAAAAACTAATTAGGGAACTTTTGGAGAAGCTAGGCGAGGATCCAGACAGGGAAGGACTTTTGAAGACTCCACTACGCGTCAAGGAGTCGCTCGCCTTTCTAACCGAGGGTTACAGGCTAGATCCGCTCGAGCTTATAAGAGGCTCGGTTTATTCGGACCGGCACGAGGAGATGGTTCTGGTAAAGGACATTCCGGTTTATAGCCTCTGCGAACATCATCTGCTGCCGTTTTTTGGACGCGTCCATGTAGGTTACATACCAAACGACCGCATCGTGGGAATTTCAAAAATCGCTCGTATGGTGGATCTCTTCGCCAGGCGTCTTCAGGTGCAAGAAAGGCTTACAAACCAGATAGCCGATACCCTCATGGAGGCCCTAGGGCCCAAGGGGGTCGCGGTTGTCATGCAGGCCGAGCATCTTTGCATGCAGATGCGCGGCGTTCAGAAACGGGATACCTCGGTGATAACAAGCGCCATGCTGGGCGCCTTTCGAAAACGTCCCGAAACGCGCGCGGAGTTCATGACGCTTATCAAGTAGGGAGTCTATTTTACACCCGCAGTTCGCCAGATTGTGCGCATATCGTTTGTCGTTTTATCGTATCCTATCATGTTCGTGGTACGATAGTATCTTATCCAATCTTTTGTGCCATCTGGTTTATACCATGGTTTTTTTACTCTCGAAATATCGGTTTTACCAAAGCTCTCGGTGCTTTTTGCGATCCAGACTTTGTTGTCTGGTTCTCCCGAATAAATCTCAAACTCTTTAATTTTTGCGTCTAGCCATCCACACGTAAAGCAATAATCCTCGTGAAACTTGAAGTGTATGCCTTTGACGTCGGTCATTTTGGCGTTAGGAACAAAATCTTCTACTTTTCCATTTGTTGGTAAATTTTGCCTGAATTTTCTCGAGTCATGGCAGTCGCTCAAATTTCCATTGTCTCCACAAGAGTCGAGGTCGTAATACGCATGTCCATAATCCACTCTATTAGTTCCAGCCATTCCCAAGAGATGGACGCGCAGATCTGTCGTGTCCACATCATATTCACCGTCTGAACTTGTGTCGTTGAGTTCTGTAAATGTAATTTTGATTTTCAGTTCTGAAACTTTTGGTATTTGCGGATTAGTATTTTTAAGGTTGATCGTGTAGGTGCCTTCTACGCGTGTTTTGGGATTACAGCTATCGGAGATCTGGATTTTGCTGACAAATTTTTTCCCCTCTATCAGCTCCTTGAGAGACACCGATGGCGGTTTGAACTTCGATTGAACCGCGATATTGGTTGTCTCTGATTCGCCAGTTGAAGAACTGAAGATTACTGACGGGTTCGGGTTGTCTGTTACCGTCCACTTATAGGGCGCTTTGCCGCCTGAAATTACGAATGTTGGTGTGGAATTATATTCCTTATTAAATTTGTTCACTTGGTGTTCAATGTTTGGTACTTGGAGTGCAAGCGGGGTGGTGCAGGGGTCTTTTTCAAAAACGATGGAGCTTAAAGTTATGCTGTCCTCGTCGCCGTTTTCATTTTGAACCTTAAGATTAACCAAATTTATAGTTTCGCCGATGAAGTTCTCGCCGGCAATCAGGTATCTGACGGATTCTTTTTTAGATGTTTCGGCGCTTTTAGATTCTTCGAAAGGATATGCCTTCTGCAAAATCAACCCGTCTTTTTCGCAAGGATCCACCGCGCAATTTTCGTCATTTATGAGCCACGAATAGTTCGATATGCCGTCTTTTGTACTATCTTCCGGGTCGTCGTCGGCATCCCCGGCATCCTCTACCAAGGTTCGCACCTCCAGCCTGATGACCCCGCCCGGCGGAATTTGGATGCCATTTCTATCGTCGATCATAGCCCATTCCCAGCCACTATCTTCTTTTGCCTGCAATTTGTACGCATTGAGCGCCAGCTTTTCCACGACCTTCATGCTGACTGTTTTCTCGGCGCGGTTTGTCGCGTCTGATGTACTGACAGCCGTTATCTTGACTGAAAAATCGCCCAATTTCATGGGACTACCCTTGATAGTCAGTTTTTTCCCCGCTTGCTCTCCGGTTAGCCCTTCTGGAAGTCCTTCCGCGCTAATTGATACTTCGTCATCGCTTATCACCTGCACTTCGCGCGTGTGTTCCTTTCCGTAAACCCATTTTCCGAGCGTATTGCCTGATATATTTTGTATCCTGACCTTTTCACCGATACTGGAGCTGCCGCTACCGCTACCGCTACCCTGCTGTGAACCGCCGTTTCTTTCCCGATCGATATTCGTTCTCTCCCCGGAAGAATTGTCGTCCCGGGCGGGCGGAGGAGTTTCACCTTCCACCAAAATTTCATCCCCACTTTCGACTCTGGGACCGCCGATAGGAATGTCTCCACCTGAATTGACGATAGACGATTCATCTTCAGCTTCCCTCAAAACCGGCGCGTTTTCGTCGTTGCAAGCGATAAGGCCCGTGGCCAGAACCGTTGCAATTGTCAAAATAATGAATGTTTTTTTCATGATTTAGCCCCTTCCATAAAAGTGTCGCTCATAGTTATTATCGGCTGGAAGGATAGCTAAAGTTGCGTCTCGGTGAGAAAAAAATGTTCTTATAAAACAGGAGGATACCTCATCAGGCAAGATGCTGGCACTGCAAATAGGGTGCTTTTGCGCACCCTCTGATATTTGGCGATGGACAGATTTTATTTACGATGAAAGGATTTACTTTATTTCTTCAAACTCGACCCGCCTGTTTTTGGCGCGACCTCTGGAGGTGGCGTTGTTGCCTACCGGATCGAAATCTCCACGACCAAGGGTCGTTATTCGGGAAGGTTCTATGCCGAGAAAACCCAAAAAGTACGCGACCTTGTCCGCTCGACTTTTTGAAAGTCCTTCGTTGTATTCGGGGGTACCGGTTGAATCTGTGTGCCCAATGATCCTAATGTTTATTTCACGGTCCCTGATTTTGTCAGATAGCGCGTAGATTTTTTTGGCCTCTTTTGATTTGGTGATATCATGGCTCGCGGAGGCAAAATAGACCGTGTAATCTTCAAAATTGATCTCGTCCTGAACATCTTTGGTGGTCATTAGCGGTTTTTCACGCCTAGTCGGCGAAAAGGCAAGGCCTGCAAAGACGGAATAGGTGGGAGCGCCCGAACCCTTGATAATGCCACCCGTCCCTCCGGCACTGGCTAAAAGGCCGGTCTTGCCGATATTCCACTTGATGGCGCCTCTAACCTCGGTTGGAGTTTCGACCTTTTCGGCAAATGGATCCTTCAATCTCGTGGAGGTTGCAATTTCCGCCACTATTGAGACGGGCTTTGAAACCGCAACGGCCGTGCCAAGGGCAAGTTCCAGCTGGGTATCTTTTTTGATGTCTCTGAAATCAAATTCTTTTCTGCCTTGGATGCCGGCGTTGATGGAGATCGACCAAATGTCTAAGGGCCTTAGCTCTCCGATGAGGGTTCCACCTCCGGTCAAGGTGCCGTTGCCGAAAAACTGCCTGCCGTAGCCTGTCGGGATGGAAATGAAAGGGCGCAGCGCAAAACCAAACATGTTGGTTTTTATCAATTCCGACTTTAAATTGATGTAAATGTCGCCGATAACAATTTCATTTTGATTTGTAGCGCCGACGACGTTTGGATCTTTGAAGTCGGCCCACCAACCCACAGGGAGATCAAAGCCCATGGATAGCCAACGATCCACAAAACCCAGCTGACCGTAGATATGCTGGGTTATAGTATTATCCAATATGCCGCTGATGCGATTGCCGTTTTGGGTTAGCTGTAGCGGACGATAGGCATATACGCCAAGTGTGCCAAGCTCCCATTCGAGCTGGCCAAGATTCTTACTCCCCCAAACGCCGATGTATGGACCGCCATCGGTTGCCGGACGGAGGGAAATCGCTTCAAACCCCTTCGTTAGTGCAAACGATTTGGCCGGCTCAAAAACCGACAAAATTGCAATAGCAAGGATCAAAACCACGATAAACATTTTAATTTTCATATTCTTCCCCGTATTTTTTTAAAAATATTTGTTTTTGAGAGGCAGATTTGTAACACAAAAACAAACAAAAACAACCTTTTTTGGCTCATCGCACGGCAATGGAAACACGGAAAAGCCGTAAACCGTGAACCGTGAACCGTAAACCGTAAAATCCGGGATTCGGAACTCGGGAATCGGGACTCGTAAAATCCGTAACTCGTGACTCGTAAACCGTAAATCGCCTTATCATCGATCCATCATCGCACTATCGTCGCAGTTTCGTCGCACTTTCATCGCTTTTAAAAACGAGAGAACTGAAAACCCGTAAACCGTAAACCGTAAACCGTAAACCGTGAACCGTGAACCGTAACTAACATTGAAGAATAAAGAAGAATAAATTTTTTTGAATTTTGTAGCAACTTATCGTCAAGATCATCCGATAATAAGAGCAAGGGGTGGAAAGAATAAGGAGATTTTATGTCAATTCACCTAGATGATATGGATCGCTGTAATGACCTATGCGAATGGCCTGCTTCTACCCCGGGTGGGAACTGTGCCCAAGAGGAAGCCTTTATTTCTTGGGTAGATTTAAGGTCTCAAGATGCAAGTGGTTTGCCGATTACAGATGCCGCAAGATGTCTTGTTGAGTCTAGTGGCGGATTTGTGAATAGCGACCCATCTGTTGATTTAGCTAGAGTGACAGCGGATGAATCTGTGCGAAAACAGGGAAGTATAATTCCAGCTGTTGCTGCTGCGTACCAAACTTTTCGTGGTCAGGGCAATGTAAAAAGAATCGTCGATTCATATCTTGGCACCTCTGATAATCCTGAGAATGTATATAATACCTTGGGGCCGCGTTTCACAGCATTGTATATTTTAGATGTATGCAATGGGGATTGGGCAGAAGTTCGCAAATTATATGCCACGTTTGAAGCTCAAGACACGGACGGTCTTGTACAACAGGAACTTCGTTTGTTAAGAGTTAGCAACGATTACGTGCCCGAGGCTAAGCATTTTGTTTATGAAGGCGAAGTAATTAGACCCGACCAAGCAATAGCTGCCCGAGCTAAATCTCCGGAAGATGCCTTGAAAAAAACTCATGCCACGCGGGGAAATTCAGCTCGAATATTAGATTATTATGCACAAGCCCATACCCCTGCTGGCATGTCCACCGAAGATTTTCGAGCTACAATGCCAGACAGAAATTCAAAAGCACATTACGTAGTAAGGCATGGCGAATCTCCTAATCTAATAGCTGATAGATTGATTAGATCAGCAGGTAATACAGCTCCAACAACAGAACTTAGAAGGCAGATAAGGGCAGAAGTCGTAAAAATGATCCGTTCCAAGCGTAAAAGCGGAGTGCCATATCCAAACGATGTCTTGAATATCTCGCCAGCCCTAGCGTCATTGCTTGATCCTTCGAGATCCGAAATCCGTGAATCGTAAAATCCGTGACTCGGGATTCGGGACTCGGAATTCGGAAAACCGTGAACCGTGAACCGTGAAATCCGGAATTCGGAACTCGGGACTCGGGACCCGTAAATCGTGAATCGCCTTATCGTCGATCCGTCATCGCAGTACCATCGCATTCCCATCGCTTTATCATCGATCCATCATCGCAGTACCATCGCACTTTCATCGCTTTTAAAAACGAGAGAACTGAAAACCCGTGACTCGGGAATCGGGACTCGGAATTCGGAAAACCATTAGCCGTGAAATGGTTTTCCCGGTTCCCGATCCCATGTCCCCGATCCCCGGTCCCATGTTCCATCGCTTTCCCGTCGTTGCTGAGGGGGAAGTGACGGTTTTCTCAGTATGATAATGCGCGGCTAAATTCAAATGATATGAAAAACAGATAATAATCAAACACTTTGAGGTGAGATCGTTAACATTTGGTGTTGGCACGCGATTTGCTGTATATTGTAGGCGTTGACGACTTGGAGGTTTTTATGGGCAAAAAAATATTTGTGATGATCATGATAATGGCGGTGGGTGGCGCGGTGTCTGCCTGTTATCGCGAGATGGATCGCGGTTTCTATCAGGTGCCGCCAACCGATGAGGTCGCCGACGGTGTTCAACCGGGTTCACTAGAACCCGGAGATCGTGAGGATGGGCTAGTTGACGACGACATTCAGCCAGATCCTTCGCCAGAAGATGAAATGCCCGAAGACGAAATACCCGGGGATGGACAAAATGGCGAAATACCCGAGGATGATTTGAAGATCGAAGATAATTGTCCTAATGTTCCAAATCCCGACCAAAAGGATTCGGATGGAGATGGCTTGGGAGATGCTTGCGATAATTGTCCTGCGGTTGCAAATGCCGACCAATTGGATACGGATGGAGATGGCTTGGGAGATGCTTGCGATCTTTACGTTCCATTGTATCGCGAACCACTTTTTTGGCTTGAAACGGCCCTTGGAGGGGCACATACCTGCGCTTCAAGCAGAACAGTTAAAGATGAACAAACACTGGAGAGGCTCTATTGCTGGGGGATTAATGAAGATAGCACAGCAAATGCTCGAGGATTCCCCGATACAGAGTTTTGGTGGCCCAAAAAGAAATGGGATCAAGTTAAAGTCCAAGAACTTGCTGCGGGCGATCACCACACCTGCGGTATAATCGGAATTCATAATCAGCTTCATTGTTGGGGCAGTAATTCCCATGGGCAACTTGCTGGCGGAGTTGTAGAGCGATCAACCGGTATTATTGTTGGAAACGGTTATATAAAAGTCGCGGCGGGCGGCACCCGCACCTGCGGGATAAAATCGGATGGTAAACTCTATTGTTGGGGGGATAATTTTGAACGCTGGATAAACAATAATAGAGGACCAGGAGGTTTAGTCAGCAACCCCACCCAAATAGGACGGGAGTTATGGAAAGATATTTCTTTAGCTAAGAACCACGCCTGCGGGATAAAGCAAGATGATAAGCTCTACTGCTGGGGGAAAGGCGCGAATGGCCGTCTGGGGATTGGAAATGAAAATGATTTAATGACCCCTACTGAGGTAACAGGTGGTGGTACTTGGAATATGGTTTTCACAGGTAATGAGCATACCTGCGGGATAAAATCAGATGGTAAACTCTATTGTTGGGGGGCTAATACTAACGGACAGTTAGGAAGGGCAGATGGTGCGCCGGCATTTATTCCTTTTCTAGTAGATGGGTCAAGCCGGTGGAGGACGGTTGTAACCGGCGGCGATCACACCTGTGGCATAAAAGGCGACGATGCCAAGCTTTACTGTTGGGGAAAGAACGCTGATGGCCAGCTTGGTGTGGGAGATCAAGCTGTGCGCAATACTCCAACCAAGGTCGGCGATGATACTTGGCAGGCGATCAAGGCAGGGTCCGCCCACACCTGCGGCACAAAAATTACAGATGGAAAGCTCTATTGTTGGGGAAGCCATTTAGATGGAAGGCTTGGGTTGGGTAATCTTATCTTGAATGCGTTTAACCCCCCCCTTTTGGATGGGATTCTCTCCCCCACGGCGGTTTGTGAGGCTAATAGTGTTGGGAGTGATCTTGAAAATGTTTGCAACTAGTAAAATCCGGGACTCGGGACTCGTAAAATCCGGGACTCGGGATTCGGGAATCGGAACTTGAAAACCCGTAAATCGTGAACCGTAAAATCCGGGACTCGGGATTCGGGAATCGGAACCCGGAAACCCGTGACTCGTGAACCGTAAAATCCGGGACTCGGGATTCGGGAATCGGAATTCGGAAAACCGTGAACCGTGAACCGTGAACCGTGACTCGTAAATCGTGAATCGTGAACCGTAAACCGTGAACCGTGAAATCCGGGATTCGGAACTCGGGACTCGGGACCCGTAAATCGTGAATCGCCTTATCGTCGCAGTTTCATCGTTTCATCATCGCAGTACCATCGCATTCCCATCGCTTTATCATCGTTTCATCATCGCAGTACCATCGCATTCCCATCGCTTTATCATCGTTTCATCATCGCAGTACCATCGCATTTTCATCGCTTTCAAAAACCAGATAACCGACAACCGATAACCGATAACAGTGGTTTCCCGATTCCCGGGTCCCTTTTCTCGTTTCTCTCTTGACGATGGAGCTTCATAGGCGTAATGGGGCAAATTCTGTCGGATAAACAAATAACATGGAGGAATTAAGAAATATGGTGACCGGTTGCGTAAAAGAAATGCCTCTAAGTGAAATTTTAAATCACAAATCCATTCTTGCCGATATGAAGTGTGCCGAAAAAAAGGAAGTTTTTGAGGCACTGATAGCTGTCTTGGGCGAAAATGGTTTCGTTTCCAATATGGACGAAGCGTTAAAAAGGGTTATGGAGCGCGAAGATCTTGCGGTTACAGCTCTTGGTGATGGCGTCGCCATTCCCCACGCGAGGATAGATGTCGGCAGCAAGCCCGTTATAGCCGTAGGCAGGCACAAGGCCGGAATTGATTTCGGCTCTCCCGATCGCGGACCGGTTCATCTCATATTTCTGGTTATCTGGCAGCCCGAGCAACCCGGTCTTTTCAACAGACTCTTTGGCGGGCTTGTTTGTAAACTTGCAGATCCATCATTTCGCGATCTGTTGATGAATGCCCGGGGGGCCAAAGAAATTGCCTCGGCTCTTTCCGATGTTCGCGTCGATATGCTAGCCGGAAGGGCGACGAAATGGGAAGCCGACATACTCGTGACCTTGCAACTTTTAGAGGCAAAAAAGAAGGCCGGGGCGAGGGGACTGATCAAAAAAATACAACTGGCGAGGGATGAACTGCCGGGAAGCATGTTGTCGCGATTTGACAAACTTGCCGAGCGCTACGGCGAGGCGTTGGTTGCTGCCCCGAAGGGTATTTGCGAAGGATGTAACATGCAACTTTCAAGCGGCCTAGCCTCCGAGATGCAAAGAAATCCAGATTCCGTATTCGTGTGCGAACGCTGCGGCAGATATATAATTCATCGTATCGGTTAATAGAGCTAACCGGAATTTTGAATTTAGAATTCAGAATTCAAAATTCGCAAATCCTTCAGCCTTTAACCCCTTGATATTGAAGAATAAATTTTTTTTGAATTTTGTACGCAACTTTTTGTGCCCGCCGTCGATACTATTAGTGAGGGAAAGAAATCCATATCGCGGGCGCGTGTTCGCGACTTTTTGAGGAGGGAATATGGGATATCGTTTGGTGGTCGTTTTGTTCTCGCTTGTCTTTTTCTGTTCATGTGCAGCTTTTGAAAGCGGCGGTGATGCCATTGAGGGCTTTGGCCCTGGCAAAGATAAACCATCGCCTTCCGTGGAAGCTCCCACAGGTCCTCTGTCTGGCTATTATGCCGGAACCATGAGGCTCGATTCAAATTCGTGTGAATCTATTTCTGACGAGGTTGGGGTCGAGAGCGAATTTTCGATAGAAGTTGTGCAGTCTGAGGAAACTGTTACCGCGACATTTCCCGGCGAGGTCACAAGCAGTGGAAAGCTCGCCGACGGCAAGACGACTATCGTTACGGATGTGATGCAGGTAAAACATGCCTATTACCTTACCTTCGCCGAGGACGGTATAACGGGTACGGCCGAGGTGATTGAATCCGACGATGAGGGCGATTTCGGAGAACCCTGCGCCTCCTATGTTGTCGAGCTCCAAAAAGGTGAAAAACCTTTGGAAGAGCCAATCCCCGATGAGGAGAAAAAATAGAATTTTCAGTTAGGCGGCGAGGTTTGCAGCCATAGAATATTTATAGGTGACGGCCCTTGGGAAATCCCCCAAGGGTCGTTTTTTTTGTGCGCCCGGCAGGGCTTGTACGCCACCATAGCAAAGAGGCCCGAATGTTCACTCGCTTCAAGCAATGCCACCTGCTTGACTTTAGACGATGATATAATTACGTGTAGAGGCCAAGTTTAGTGTCTCGGAAAGGAAGTTCGCTATGAAGAGGTTTATTTTTGCTGTCTTGTCGGTAGTTTTCATAATAACGGCGTTTTCATCGCCATCATGGGCCGACATGGTCGTGCCCCAGAGCATATCGCAATTGGCGCAGGCGGACGTGGCTTTCATGGGCACGTGTGTGGCCGCGAATTCTCATTTGTTGGGCGAGGGTGGAATTTTGGTTACGACCTATAGATTTTCAGTGCAACCTCAAGACGTGGTGAAGGGCGACGTTGGCGAAATTTTTATCTTCAATCAATGGGGTGCGTCTAAAGAAATGTCAGCCAAACTTGAAATGCCATACGTCATAGGCATGCCGGTTTACGAGATTGGAAAAGAGTACACACTTTTTCTAACCGCGCCAAGCAAGATAGGCCTTAGAGCGCCGATAGGACTTGGCTATGGCAAATTCAATATCACCAGAAGCGACGATGGAAGGGTGGAGGCCGTCAACGATTTTGGCAACAAAAGTCTTTTTAGAGATTCAAATAAATTAAAGGGAGTGTCCAAGGCGATGTCTGTTGCAGGACTCAAGGGTGCTGCTGCGGACGGCGGGCCCATCGAATTTAATCGGCTAAAGACGATCATCGAACAATTACAGTAGGGGGAATCGTGAAAGCCAGAAAAGTTACAATGTCCGTTTTTGCGGTTTTGGTTTTTCTTGCGAAGTTAGCGTTTGCCGGAGGACCTTTTCACGTCACCACTCATTCCGGCGAGGGTGTGGCGCTGCGCTGGCAGAACAATATAGTGGAGTGGTATTTAGATCCGGGTCCGGTGTCGTCAGCTATAGACAACTCTACAGGAAAGCAATGGGTAGAAGAACAATTCGGAAAGTGGGAGGGCGTGCAGATCAACAATTCGTCAGGCAATGCGATATCCACGACGAATCTTCAAAACCTTTACAAAGGTAATCTGGACCATGACGTCGATGGTTCAAATTACGAGGACTATATAAATTATAAGGCGGGAATTACTGCGATAATATTCGATCACAACGGCGATATCACAGCCGACCTCATGGGTGAGTCTAATCGGAAAAATGTGGTCGGTCTTTCCGCCCCGTTGATTGCCGATCCCACGGGTCTCTATATAACGAAGGGTTTCGCCCTCTTCAACGGTGCAGTGTTGGCCACGGAGGTTCTTGCAAAGGATAAGGAAATTGCCAATAAACTTTTTCAAGTCACAATCTTGCATGAAATCGGGCATCTTATAAATCTGGATCATAGTCAGGTTAATGAATCTGTGGCGGCGCTTTGCTCTGCTGGCGGTTCCACCTCCGATAGGAATGGCTCCTGCGATGGGAGCCAGTATATCCCTACGATGTATCCGGAACTTTTGGCTATCACTCAGGGCGAACTTTCGCGGGATGACAAGGTCAGCGTTTCGTGGATCTACCCAACTTCCGGTTTTAACGAAAACTTCTGTACGATAACCGGAGCCGTATATGATGCAGAGGGCAATCCTCTAAAGGGAGTGAATGTAATTGCTTCGCGTTCCGGAGAAGGTGATGGCATGGCCAGCCTCGATTCGAGATCGTTTGTTTCAGGTGCTATGCAGTCAGGCTGTACCGGCAGCGATTCCAAATATTATCTGTACGGAATTTTACCGGGGAAAAAATATGAGGTCACCTACGAACCATTGAATTCGAATTATTCCGGTTCCTCCGGTTTCGAGCCTTGCAGCAGCCCACCTTCCGGGTTCGATGCCGGTATTATCAAGTCAAGCAATGGTTCGGATACGGTAAGTTGCAGCGAGGCCGGCAAGATAATCGAAATGGCGTCGCAGACTATAGATGTTCAAGGAGGCGGAGGTAATGCTGATGGCGCTGCCGGTGGCGATAGCGCTTCGTCTGGCGGATGCGGGATCGGCGTGGCTGGCGCTGCCGGTTCGGGGACGTTTTTCGTTTCGATATTTATGGCGATATCCTCTGCAGTGATTCTAAGGCGCAGAAGAAAGTTTCATAGTCAATGACCAACAAAACATTCAGAAAAAATACTAAAAGGGTAAACGTCGGTTGCGTGCCGGTGGGCGGTGGAGCGCCCATTTCCGTACAGTCGATGACCAATACCAAAACCTCCGATGTCGCTGCCACGGTCGCCCAGATAGAACGGCTTGCCGCGGCAGGCTGTGAGATCGTCCGAATAGCTGTTCCAGATGACGCCGCCGCAAACGCGCTTGCCAAGATAAGGTCCTTGGTTCAATCCCCGCTTATAGCGGATATCCATTTCAGGCACGACTATGCCATAGCGGCAATCGAAGCTGGTTTTAATGGCATCAGAATAAATCCCGGCAACATAGGAGACCAGGCGAAGGTTTGCGCGGTGGTGAATGCGGCTAGAGCCAAAAAAATCCCCATAAGGATAGGCGTGAACGCCGGTTCTCTTAAAAAAGAAATCCTAAAAAAACACGGTCATCCTACGCCCTTGGCTCTGGTGGAATCCGCACTGGAACACGTAAGAATACTCGAAGATTTGAATTTTCACGACATAAAGATTTCCGTCAAGGCCTCCAGCGTGAAGGACACGATAGAGGCCTATCGAATTCTTTCGGAAAAAGTGGATTATCCCCTGCACCTTGGCGTCACCGAAGCCGGGACTATTTTGGCAGGTGCGATAAAATCCGCTATGGGCATAGGCTCGTTGCTTGCGATGGGTATAGGCGACACGATAAGGGTGTCGCTTACAGCCGATGTCGTCTATGAAGTTAAAGCCGGTTACGAAATACTTTCGAATTTGGGGCTTCGCAAGAGGCCCTACCCCGAACTCATCTCCTGTCCTACCTGCGGGAGGTTGCAGATAGATCTTCCGGAGCTCGTAGGTCGTATTGAAAAAAGGCTTGAAGGTATAAAAGAGCCTATAAGAGTCGCCGTTATGGGATGCGTTGTAAATGGGCCGGGGGAGGCCAGAGAAGCAGATGTCGGAGTGGCGGGCGGGGATGGAAAAGGCGTGATCATACGCGGCGGAAAAACAGTCAAGACCTGTCCCGAGAAGGATATCGAAGATGAACTCATGCGCGAGATAGCGATTTTTTTAAACGAAAGGAATTTAAAATGATGTATTCCCAGCTTTTGATACCCACCCTTCGGGAGGAACCAGCGGATGCAGAGGTCGTAAGTCACAGCCTGATGTTGCGAGCCGGATATATAAGGAAGCTGGCCGCGGGAGTTTACTCGTATCTTCCGCTGTGTCTCAAGGTTCTTCGCAAGATAGAAAATATAGTTCGGGAGGAGATGGTGAGAAGCGGAGCTCAGGAGCTTCTGCTTCCGGTGGTTATGCCCGCCGAGTTGTGGATCGAAACCGGACGATGGGATTTTTACGGCAAGGAGCTCCTCCGATTTCGCGACAGGCACAATCGTGAATTTTGCATAGGGCCGACGCACGAGGAAGCGATCACCGATCTTTTGCGTGATAACGTGAGATCCTACAGAGACCTGCCCAAAAATTGTTTTCAGATACAAACGAAATTTCGTGACGAGATAAGGCCCCGGTTTGGCCTCATGCGCGGAAGAGAATTCATAATGAAGGACGGCTATTCCTTCGATCGTGACGAGAAGTCGGCGCACGCAACCTACGAGACGATGTATGAGGCCTACAAGAGAATATTTAATCGTTGCGGGCTTAAATATAGGTCCGTAGAAGCGGGAACCGGCACCATAGGCGGGTCGCTGTCGCATGAATTTCAGGTCTTGGCGTCGTCTGGTGAAGATGAAATTATAGCGTGCGATTCCTGCGAATATGCCGCCAATGTAGAGAAGGCCGAGAATTTAAGGCTTTGCGAGGGGAGTGAAGCCGCGATGGGCGGAAAATTTACAAGAGTCGAAACGCCGGCGAAAAAAAGCGTTGGGGAGGTCTGCGAATTTTTGAAGGTTTCTCCGTCGAACATTGTAAAGACGCTTATTTTCGAAACGGACCAAGGGCCTGTGGCCGGGCTGGTTCGCGGCGACCGAACTCTCAAAGAGGCAAAGTTAAGAGATGCCATCGGATGCGAGCGGTGCCACTTAGCCGAAGAGGCTACCGTGATAGCGGTTAGCGGTGCGCCGTCTGGTTTTGCAGGACCTGTCGGTCTTAAAATTCCAGTCTATGCGGATTATGAAACGGAAGGGATGAAGGATTTTATAGTAGGTGCAAACGAGAACGATGTTCATCTCGCAGGCGTCAACATCTGCGATTTTTCGGTGACGAAATTCGTTGATATACGCGCAGCCTGTGCCGGCGATCTTTGTGCCAGATGCAAAAAAGGAAAATACGAGACGCATAGAGGAATTGAAGTCGGGCAGGTTTTTTATCTGGGCACAAAATATTCCGAACCCATGAAGGCCTCCTATTTGGATGAAAGCGGACAGTCCAAGGCAATACACATGGGTTGTTACGGAATAGGCATAGGCAGAACGGCCGCGGCCGCGATAGAGCAAAACCACGATGAAAACGGAATTATCTGGCCGCTGCCCATAGCTCCTTTTCATATCGAGATCATACCTCTAGCGGTGGATTCCGCAGTAATGGAAGTGGCCCAAAAAATACACAGCGAACTTTTAGACGCTGGTGTTGAAGTTCTCTTAGACGACCGGGACGAAAGAGCAGGGGTCAAATTCGCCGATGCTGATCTCATAGGGATCCCATATCGCGTGGTGATTGGGAAAAAAGGTCTTGCCGATGGAGTTGTGGAGCTAAAACGCAGGGCTGATGGGCACCTAGAAAAGATAAGGCCTATTGACGTAGCAAATAAAATGAAGGAATTGTTGTCTGTCGTATAGATATACTACACAGTATTAATGATACATCTATGTGGGGGTGATTTTATGATCGGAAAACCCGGAAACGCCAAAGACAGGCTTATAATAGCTCTTACCCAAGACAATCTCAAAGAAGCCGAAAAAATCGTCAAACTTCTTAAAGAGGATGTCAGCACCTTCGAGGTGGGGGCGCCCATATACACGGCACTAGGGCCTGATGTCATAAAGATGATTCACGATAACGGTTGCCGGGTTTATCTGGATTTAAAATATCACGATATTCCATCGACCGTCGCAAAGGCTGTGATGGCAGCGACCCGGCTTGGCGTGTTTATGTTGGACGTACATGCCGCCGGCGGACACGACATGCTTTGCCGCACCGTCGAAGCGGCCGTGCAGGCGGCGGGCAGCCGCTCGAAGATGCCCAAACTTTTGGGAGTGACGGTGCTTACGAGCATGGAGTCGTTAGCGGACATAGGCATACAATACGAGGTAAGGGAACAGGTGGTCAGGTTTGCTAAGATGAGCAAGGAATGCGGTCTTCACGGTGTCCTGGCCTCACCTTTGGAAATTGCGCCCATAAGGAAGGCCTGCGGGGAAAAATTTATAATAGTCACCACCGGCATCAGGCAAATAGGTTCCGAGGCGCAAGATCAAAGGAGAATATCTTCTCCCATAATGGCTATTTCGGCAGGTGCAGATTATCTGGTAGTGGGCCGTCCCGTTATTCAATCCAAAGATCCAAAAGCTATTGTTTTGAGAATAATTCAGGAAATATCCTAAAATCCGAAATCAAGATTTTCCAGACCGTAAGGTTTCTCTGTGAAAATATGGGGTCTTTTCACCCCTAAATGGGGTGTTGCGCCTTTATAAATCTTGGTTGTGGCCTTTTGCGTCCCTTTAAATATCTCATTAAAATCAAATACATATAGCCAAAATTCGTTTTGGCACTCAAAATGCATTTAAGTTTGGTGAAATCAAAGGGGGGATTAAAAATGGCTACCGAGACAAGGACAATGAAAAACGCTGACGTAAAAATCAATATACACCCGGTTGCGAGCGGCGCCACCAAGGCCATATCAGACAAGATATTGGAGCTTCAACTTAAGATGGCGACGAATTCGATAAATCATGAATATGCAAGGATAGAATATGATGACACGAGCGACATCGAACGTCGCGAGGAACTTTTGGGATTTATGGACGATTGCAGAATCCAGTATCTAGATGCCAGAAATGTCTTGGTAGTGCACGATCCCGGAGCTCTTGAGGTTTTTGAAGCCGACTTGCTCATGCAGAAGCAGACAGTGAATTCGCAGTTTTATATATAAAATATTATCGATCCCTAACCCTCCTTTCTTAAGCAGGGGAACCGTCGTGAGATGGCTCCCCTGTTCCATTTTAGGTTAAAATCCTGTTGACGGGCACCCAAATTAGGCAATTTATGGGCACTTGAAATTAGGCAATTTTGATGACCTGAACTGGTCTCACTTTAAAAGGGGAGACCGGATGAACAGGAAATCAAATATGCAACAAGAACAGATCGTAGCTCTTTTTACAGCCGGCGAAAGCATTGATAAGATCTCAAAAAGACTGGGGATTCACCGGGATACGGTTAGCGCGTATGTCAGAGCGCACGGTTTTGAGATCAAGCGTGGACGGCCAGCCAAAACCGGCAATTTAGCAGTCAAGGTGCCCACCGGCTTTTCGTCAAAACCGGCAATTTCTTTTTCGGGGTGCCCGCCGGGTCAAACCACCAAACCAGTCGACAAAGCGTTATCGCAATCTCTGTGTGAGCCGTATCGTGCATTTATCGAAGAGCGCCTTTCTCGCGGCATGGATGCCTACTATGTTTGGTACGATCTTAAAACAGAGGCTAATTTCACTGCCGGCTATGATTCGGTGAAACGATTCGCTCGCAAGATTCGGCAAAAAGCGCCCGAAGTGTTTGCAGTAATTCCAACAATACCAGGAGCTGAAGGTCAGGTGGATTATGGCCGCGGAGCTCTCACCCGCCATCCTGTAACCGGTAAGCACGTCCGGCCATGGTTATTTTGCTACAAACTGTCGCACTCGCGTAAAACTTTTCGAAAGGTTGTGTGGAAGTCCTCTTCTTTGATATGGGCAAAATTACATGAAGAAGCGTTTCATTTTTTTGGCGGTGTGCCGGCCACGACTGTTTTGGACAATCTCAAAGAGGGCGTCATCAAGCCCGATATCTACGACCCCGAGCTCAACGAATTGTATTCTAAAATGCTTGTGCATTACAATTGCGTAGCGCTGCCGTGCCGCGTGGCTATGCCCCGCCATAAGGGCAAGGTCGAAAGCGAAATCAACTACACCCAAGGGGCACTCAAGGGCAGAAAGTTCGAAACCATTGAGGAACAACAAAAGTTTTTAGACAATTGGGGCGCTCACTGCGCTGACACGCGTATCCACGGCACCACCAAAAGGCAGGTCAATGAGGTCTTTTTTACTGAAGAGAAACCAGCCCTCAAAAAACTCCCTGATGAGTGTTTCAATTTAAATCAAGTCCTCTCACGGCGTGTTCATATCGATGGCCACGTCGTAGTGGATAGTGCCTATTATTCAGCGCCTCACACGCATGTGGGACGGGACGTCATTGTATATGTGGATAATGTCTTTGTTACCATCATCGATCCCAAAACCCATGGAAGATTGGCCAAACACGTAATCTCAAAACCCGGCAGATTCAACACCAACCAAGATCATCTGCCGCTGCAAAAACAAACTAGCAGTTTGCATAGGAATCTTTTATTGCGAGCGGCAGCAGTAGGTCCAAGCACCCAAGCTCTGGCTCAGAAAATACTAACAACAGATCCGTACTGTTCTATTCGCCATATCCAAGGTATTTTATCCTTCGCCAGAAAATATGATCCCAAGGATATCGAGCAGGCCGCAAATCTTTGTTTGGAAAACAAACTCAGCGGTTATCGTGCCGTTAAAAACATACTTGAGCATAAAGCCAAAGCGCCGCAAGAAACAACGGTTACCCTTACCCAAAACCACGAGTGCATTCGCTCCGCCACCGAGTACCACTCACTGTGGAATAAATGCGCCCAAACCTTAAAGGAGAAAACATGTTTATAAAAAACGACCTGGTCAAAACGCTCAAGACCTTAAGGCTTTCTGGCCTTATAGCAGCGCTACCGGCGCGCATTGAACAGGCCAAGATCGACAATCTCGATCCGGCTGACTTTCTTGAAATCATCTTCAACGATGAGCTGGACAAACGCAAAGACCGATTGCTCGAACGCAGAATCAAATCAGCAAGGATCAATTCCAATAAACGGCTCGACAACTTCAACTTTGATTTCAATCCAAAGCTTCCCCGACAAACTCTTTTTGAACTCTCCACCACCCGCTTTGTGCAAAATGCCCGGAATGCTATTTTTATCGGCCCGCCGGGCACCGGCAAATCGCACATGGCTCAGGCGATTGCCCTTTGCGCAGTTCAAGCCGGGCTGAAGGCTTTGTATTATCAATTGCACGAGCTCTTAGAGCTGCTCATTGAAGCCAACGCAACTGGCATTAAAAAAGCTCTCACACAAAAGCTGCTTGCACCCGATTTATTGGTCTTGGATGACTTGGGTATGAAGAAATTACCGCCAGATAGGGCAGAAGAACTTTTAGAAATAATCATGCGGCGCTATGAAAAAAACTCTACTATCATGACATCGAATCGACCGCTGGAAGATTGGCCAAAGCTTATTGGCGATGCCGCCACAACCTCTGCCATACTCGACCGACTCTTGCATCATGCTGTGATGGTGTCCTTTAATGGAAAAAGTTACAGGCTGCATCAAACTTGTGTTGAAAATAAATCTTCGGAGGAGTAAACGACCCTAACCCATGGGCATCAAAATTGCTGGTTTTGAACTGCCCATAAATTGCCTAGTTTCAACTGCCCGTCGACAAAATCCTTGGTTTTTTTCAAATATTGCTCATTTCATTGTTGCTTTTGGGCTAAATGACGGCTAAACCCGTCGAGCTTTTGTTCGTTTTCTTGTGAAACCTGAAAACTGAAGCTTATTTTGATTTAAAATCAGCTAGTTAAAGGAGGATCGCGTGAAATACGAAACATCCCAGATCAAAAATATCGCACTGGTAGGTACCAAAGGCACCGGGAAAACCACCTTCCTGGAAGCGGCACTTTTTTCGGCCGGTGCGACAGGTCGTATGGGCCGCGTGGACGATGGTAACAGCATAATTGATTATGACCCAATAGAAATCGAAAGAAAGCAGAGTATCTATTCAAAAGTTACGCCGGTTGAGTGGAGCGATCACAAGATAAACATCATCGATACCCCGGGATATGCAGACTTCATAGGAGACGCCTTTGGGGCCCTTTCAGTTGCGGATGTGGCAGTTTTCGTGATCGATGCGGTAAATGCAGTGGAGATTCCAATCCTTCGTCTCTACAATTTGGCAAAAAGAAAAAATAAGGCGAGGGTGTTTTTTATAAACAAGCTGGATGCCGAAAGATCGGACTTTGATGCTGCGTTGGCATCCATAAAAGATAAACTGGATTTAGGTGCAACGCTTTTTCAGATTCCTATGGGTGCCAAGGATGGATTTAAGGGCGTGATAGATCTCCTCAACATGAAGGCTTACGTGAGTGAGGGCGGCACCACCAAGGAAATTGAGATTCCGGCCGATTTAAGCGAAAATGCGAAAGAAAAAAGGATGGCGCTCGTGGAGGCCATAGCCGAAAGCGACGAAAGCCTTTTGGAAAAATATCTCGAGGCCGGTGAGCTTTCGGAAGATGAACTTAAAAAAGGGGTCGTCAGGGGGATAGCCACTGGTCAACTGCACCCGGTATTTATAGGCAGCGCCTATAATAACTTGGGCGTCAGCGCGTTTCTGAATTTTGTCGCGGCAAATTTTCCCGGTCCTGTCGATATGCCGGCCCTTGAGGCAAAGAAGTCCGACGGTACCCCGCTTTCGATAAAAGCCGATTCAAAAGGCCCGCTCGTTGCGCAGGTGTTTAAAACTACATCGGATCCCGGAATTGGCGACGTATTTTTCTTCAGGGTGTATTCAGGCACGATCAATTCCGGTGAAGAAGTCTATAACTCCAATCAAAGCACCGGTGAGCGAATAGGCCATCTCATAAACGTGAGAGGCAAGGATAGGATTGATGTGTCCTCGGCTCCGGCAGGCGACATCGCTGCGGTTGCGAAACTGAAAAACACGCAGATAAGCGATACCTTTTCGACTAAGGCAGAAAGGATAGAACTTCCGCCGGTGGAATTTCCAGCTCCGGTTGTTGCTATGGCGGTAGTTCCAAAAAGCAAAAAAGATCAGGACAAACTTGGAATCGGTCTTTCAAAACTAACCGAGATCGATCCCACTTTTACCTATCATGTCGATAAAGAATTTTCCGAAACCATCGTTACGGGCATGGGCGATGTGCAAATAGAGGTGATGGTCAGAAGGCTGCTGGATCGTTACGGAGTGGAAGTTGAGCTTGGCAAACCTCATATACCCTATCGTGAAAAAATCACAAAAAAATCTGAAAAACAGGGCAAACACAAAAAACAGACAGGCGGTCATGGGCAATACGGTGATTGCTGGTTGTGCCTAGAGCCTCTTCCGGCGGGTGGAAATTATGAGTTTGTAAACGCGATAGTCGGAGGTTCGATCCCCAGCAAATATGTTCCTGCGGTGGAAAAGGGCGTTAAGGAGGCAATGCAAAAAGGAACGCTTGCTGGCTATCCTGTAGTCGATCTCAAAGTTACGGTATTCGATGGCTCTTATCACGATGTAGATTCTTCGGACATGTCTTTTCAGATAGCGGGTTCTCTTGCCTTCAAAAATGCGATGGAAGAAGCCGTTCCCCAGCTTTTAGAACCCATAGTCAATCTCGAGGTCTATGCCCCCCAAGATTATATGGGCGATCTCTCAAGTGATGTAAGCCAGAGGCGCGGACGTGTTACGGGTATGGATGCAGGCATATTGCGGGCTAGGGTTCCCATGGCCGAGCTTTATCAGTATTCTGCAAATCTTAAATCTATAACCAGCGGTGCCGGTACTTACACGATAGAGTTTTCAAACTACGATGTGGTTCCGCTGCACATAGCCCAAAAAATAATCGATGAAACCAAAAGAGAAAAAGAAGAAAAGAATAAATAATCGGTCTTTCTGGGTATTATGGGACCGTTAATATGCCAAAAAAAGAAATTATCTACGGAATAGGTCCGGTTTTCGAAATGCTTCGGGCAGGCAGGCGAAGGTGTCACGCTGTCTTTGCATCTAGGGACACAAATGATGCAGCTGCAGGCAAGGTGATAGCTGCGGCCCGGAAATTGGGTACGAAGATAGTAGAACTTAAAAAGTCCGAACTTGGTTCCAAGCTTAAAGGAGAAAACCATCAAGGCGTGGCCGCCGAAGTGGATGAGTTCGAATATGTAGATTCGGCAGAGATAGTTTCCGCTTCTAAAACCGAAGGCGGTGTGGGTTTTGTGGTTATTTTAGACGGCATAACCGATCCCCATAACCTAGGTTCTATAATACGCAGTGCACACCTTTTCGGTGTGGATGGCATAATATTACCCCAAGATAATTCGGCTTCGATAACCCCAACGGTTGCCAAGACTTCCGCAGGGGCATTGGAATATGTCAAAATAGCCCAAGTAACTAATATAAATAGAGAAATAGACAGGCTTAAGAAAATTGGATTTTGGGTTGCCGGGGCCGATGGTGAATCGGGAGAAAATGTTTATCTTCATGATTTTAAAGATGAAAATATAGCGATCATCTTTGGTAGTGAAGGCAGGGGATTGAGGCGCCTCGTGAGGGAAAAGTGCGACTATTTGCTATCCATACCGATGAAAGGAGTGGTGGGATCTTACAATGCATCGGTAGCGGCCGCCCTTATGATCGGAGAGGTTGCTAGGCAAAGATGGTTTTTGGCGCATGCAAATTCCGTTCTTGGTAGCACTAAATACCTTGACAAAAAAGGATTTCTTCCTTAGAAACCACAAAATTTTTCAGGGAATGTGGTGTGCCGATTTTTAGAAATACAAGGCGCGGATCAGACGAAAGGCATCGCTTTTTAGGGTGTAATTGTCCGTGATGTGGTGTCTCTTTTGTTTTTCTGACGAAGAAATTTTTTAAATGTTCTGTGAAAATCTATGCATCGATTTTGTTGGGCGATTTTTTTTATGAGTTGGTCGGAATTTTTTTAGAGAGTACGACCGGCGCCGTTTTGCCACGCCGACGTAGCTCAGCTGGTAGAGCTACTGATTTGTAATCAGTAGGTCGCCGGTTCAAGTCCGGCCGTCGGCTCATCAATGGCAGGGGAGAGGTTCCCGAGCGGTCAAAGGGAACAGACTGTAAATCTGTCGGCATACGCCTTCGGAGGTTCGAATCCTCCCCTCTCCACAGCATGAAGTTTTAATTGTCGTAGGCGCTTTGTTCCTTGGGTTTATATTCTGTTTATAATAGCTAACGCGAATTTAAAAAAGGGCGGGGCGATGGGCTGGAGCGGCAGATGCGGGAGTAGCTCAGTGGTAGAGCATCAGCCTTCCAAGCTGAGGGTCGCGGGTTCGAAACCCGTCTCCCGCTCCAACTCATCGCGGATAATATCAGCGCGGTTTTATTGCTCCGCGATAGGTGGTTTGGGAAAGATGTGATGGATAAATATCAGCCGAGGTAGCTCAGTCGGTAGAGCACATGCATGGTAAGCATGAGGTCACGGGTTCGATTCCCGTTCTCGGCTCATTTGAAATTGATGCTTAGATTGAATCTAAACCCGTAAATTAATCGAATGGGGAGGCAATATGTCGAAGGAGAAATTTGAGAGGACGAAACCGCACGTAAATGTAGGCACGATCGGGCACGTCGATCACGGCAAGACGACCTTGACTAGCGCCATAACGAAATATCTGGCCACCAAGAATCTGGCTTCCGAGATGAAGTTCGACGAAATCGATAAAGCTCCTGAAGAGCGCGAGCGCGGCATCACGATAGCCACGGCGCACGTTGAATATCAAAGCGAGAAGCGTCATTACGCCCATGTAGATTGTCCCGGGCATGCCGATTACGTGAAGAACATGATCACCGGAGCGGCGCAGATGGACGGTGCTATACTCGTCGTGAGCGCAGCAGACGGTCCGATGCCCCAGACGCGCGAGCATATACTTTTGGCCAGGCAGGTTGGGGTTCCGAAGATGGTAGTCTATATGAACAAGGTCGATCAGGTGGATGATCCCGAGCTTTTGGATTTGGTGGAGCTCGAGGTGAGAGAGCTTTTAAGCCGTTATGAATTTCCCGGCGACGAGATACCGATCATACGCGGGTCAGCCTTGAAGGCCATGGAGGGCGATACGGGTGATGTGGGTTATGGATCGATCCAGAAACTTTTGGATGCGGTGGACGATTACATACCGGAGCCTGAGCGTCCTATAGACAGGCCGTTTTTGATGCCGGTCGAAGATGTTTTCAGCATATCCGGTCGCGGTACGGTGGTTACGGGCAGGGTAGAGCGCGGCATCATCAAGACGGGCAACGAAGTTGAGATAGTGGGTCTTAGGGACACGTTGAAGACAGTGGTGACGGGCGTAGAGATGTTCCGCAAAATTTTAGATGAAGGCCGGGCAGGAGACAACGTGGGTCTTCTTCTTCGCGGCACGAAGCGGGAAGAAGTTGAGCGCGGGCAGGTGGTGGCGATACCCGGTTCAATAAAACCGCACAAGAAGTTCAAGGCTGAGGTATATGTTTTGACGAAGGAAGAAGGCGGTCGGCACACGCCGTTTTTCAAGGGATACCGTCCGCAGTTTTATTTCAGAACGACGGACGTGACCGGCATATTGCAGTTGCCTGAGAACGTCGAGATGGTGATGCCCGGAGACAACATCACGGCGGAGATTGAGCTTATCAACTCCATAGCTATGGAGAAGGAGCTTCGTTTCGCAGTTCGCGAAGGCGGTCGCACAGTGGGCGCTGGCGTCGTCACCGAAGTCATTGAATAAATAAACGTCGGTAGGTCATTTGAAAAAGTTTTTTTAAAGTGACTTAACTGACCGAGGTGAAACATGAGGGTTATAGTGCAGCTTGCGTGTCAGGATTGTAAGAGGAGAAATTACTCCACTACCAAGAATAAACAAAAAACTCCGGACAGGCTGGAATTTAAAAAATATTGTCGTTTTTGCAGAAAACACACGCCTCATAAAGAAACGAAGTGACGAGGTTTTGCTGTGGTCGTTAGGGGAGTAGCTCAATTGGAAGAGCACCGGTCTCCAAAACCGGGGGTTGCAGGTTCGATCCCTGTCTCCCCTGCAAATAAAGTTTTGACGAGACCACAAAGAGGGGTTCGATGACGAGCAACCGTAAATTTATCAGTCTGATATTCTTGGCATGCGGTTTTTTGTGCTGGCTTTTATTTCGGGAAGTTTTTGAGACAGTATGGGCACTTGCCAGGTTTCCGGTTCCTGTGAATTTCATGGTAAAGCCGTGGGACATGATCGCCATCGTCGCAGGAGTTGTTGTTTTTATCGTGCTCTACAGAAATACGCAGGTGGTGACTTTCACAAACGAGGTAATAAGCGAGCTTTCGAAAGTTGTCTGGCCGGCCAGAAAAGAAACTGCTCTTTCCACGGTGGTAGTAACGGTTTTGGTGGGAATTTGTTCGATAATACTTTTTGGTTTTGACATGTTTTGGGGAATGCTCGTTAGCGTATTCTATCAGTAATAATAGGTGCGGGGCGTTTGGGTCCTGCCTTTACGAACGGGGTTTTGAGATGGCTATGCAATGGTACGTGGTTCATACCTACTCGGGTTATGAACAAAAGGCCAAGAAGGCCCTAGAAGAGAGGATAAGGCAACATCAGGTGGACCATCTCTTCGGTGAGATCCTTGTGCCTCAGGAAAGTGTGGTCGAGGTTAAAAAAGGCGTGAAAAAAGCTACTAAGCGTCAGTTTTTTCCCGGATATGTCCTCGTTCGGATGGAATTAAACGAGGCCACTTGGCATATTGTGAAAAGTACGCCCAAGATAACCGGCTTTGTGGGAGGTGGCATGACTCCTCCTAGCGTTTCCGATGATGAGGTAGCGAGGATAACCGCCAGGATAGAGGAAGGCACGATGCAGCCGACCTCCAAAATCGAATTTGAAAAAGGGGAAAACGTGAGGGTGGTCAGCGGGCCTTTTTCAACCTTCTCCGGCATTGTGGATGATGTGAACGAAGGAAAAGGAAAACTTAGGGTTCTGGTAAGCATATTTGGGCGTTCTACACCGATCGAATTGGATTTCGTTCAGGTGGAAAAGACAACTTGATTTTAAAAAGTATGAGGTAGTTATGGCAAAAAAAATAATGGCGCAGGTTAAATTGCAATGCCCGGCAGGCCAAGCCAATCCCGCTCCTCCGGTGGGTCCAGCCCTTGGTCAGCACGGTGTCAATATTATGGATTTTTGCAAACAGTTCAATGCGAAGACCCAAAAAGAGGCCGGAATGATCACGCCTGTGATTATCACCATCTATCAGGATCGTTCGTTCTCTTTTGTTCTCAAAACTCCTCCGGCGGCGGTGTTGCTTAAAAAAGCCGCCAAAATTGAAAAGGGTTCAGGTGTTCCCAATAAGCAAAAAGTCGGCAAGGTGACCCGGGCTCAGGTAGAGGAAATCGCCAAGATAAAACTTCCAGATCTCAATACTGACGATCTCCAGTCCGCGATAAGGACTGTGGAAGGTACTGCTAGAAATATGGGTATAGAAGTAATAGGTTGACGGATTTTAAATTTTAACCGGTTGGAGTTGGCAGATCTACTTGCCGACGCTTGAACAACAAAAAGAGGCATAACATGACAGCGCATGGCAAAAAATACAGGGCAGATCGCAAACAGGTGGATTCCGAGAAACGCTATACATTAGATGAGGCCCTAAATATTCTCGAGAAGTTTCAAAAAGCGAAGTTCGACGAGACGGTGGATATTTCGCTGAGGCTTGGCATAGATGCAAAGCAGACCGATCAGATGGTGAGGGGAGCGTGTTCTCTGCCCCATGGTATTGGTAAAAAGGTTCGTGTGGCGGTGTTTGCCAAGGGAGATAAGATCAAAGAAGCGCAGGATGCCGGAGCTGATGTTGTGGGCGCTGATGATCTTGCCGAAAAAATACAGGGTGGCTGGATGGATTTTGACAAGGCCATAGCTACGCCGGATATGATGGGCGTCGTCGGAAAACTTGGCAAGGTGTTGGGTCCAAGGGGGCTTATGCCCAATCCGAAGCTTGGAACGGTAACGATGGATGTAGCCAAGGCGGTCGCTGAACAGAAGGCAGGCAAGGTGGAGTTTCGCGTAGAAAAGGCGTCTATCGTTCATGCACCCGTAGGCAAGCGTTCCTTTGGTCCGGAAAAACTAAGGGATAATATAAAGGCTCTCATTGATGCGATAAATAAAGCCAAGCCTTCATCATCCAAAGGAATCTACATACAGGCGTTGGCTATTTCCGCCACCATGACACCCGGCATAAGGGTGGATGTGAATAGTCTGGTTTAGACCATAACACTTATATAATGAAAAGTTCCCGCGCCTCTTCAATAAAGAGAGAGGCTTGAAGGATCAGGAGGATAGGGTGAAAAAGGAACGTAAAGTTGAGGAAGTAAAAACTCTTACGGAGCGTTTGGAAAAGGCCAAGGCCCTGATATTTACTGAATATAGGGGGCTCAAAGTTTCCGAGATGAACGAACTTCGCACGAAGCTTCGCAGTGAGAATTCTTGGTTTAAGGTGGTTAAAAATCGTCTTATGAAGAAAGCCCTTAAAGAGCAGGGGCTTGATTCGTTGCTTGCCGATTTTACAGGGCCCACTGCTGTGGCTTCTTCCGATGCCGATCCCATAGGGCCTGCGAAGGTAATCGTAAATTTCGCGAAAGGTCATGAAAAGCTCGTTATAAAGGGCGGGTTCATGGAGGGCGCAAGGCTTGGAGCCGATGAAATAGATAGGCTAGCCAAGATGCCATCACGTGAAGAGTTGCTTGCGAAGGCGCTAGGTTCTATGTCGGCCCCTGCAAGAAATCTGGTTGGAGTTCTTGCAGCTATTCCGAGAAAGCTTGTTTACGCGATCAATGCCATCAAGGATACGAAACAGTAGTTTTTTGGAGAATTTATCAAACTTATTGCACTTAATTTTCGGGAATAGGTCCGAAGCCCATTTGGAATTGTACCTTGTGTAGTTACAATGCCTAAACGGGGTGCCAAATCAGGAGGTTAAAATGTCGACAGTAGGAAAAGAGCAGATAGTAGAAACACTCAAAGGTATGACACTTATGGAAGTTGCCGATCTCGTCAAAGAGCTCGAAGAGACTTTCGGCGTTTCTGCAGCGGCTCCAGTGGCTGTCGCGGCTCTGCCCGGCGCGGGCGCAGGCGAAGCTGCGGAAGAAAAAACCGAATTTGACGTGATCCTCACAGATGCAGGGGCGAACAAGATCAATGCCATCAAGGAAGTTCGTGCCATAACGAGCCTTGGCCTCAAAGAAGCTAAGGATCTTGTGGAAGGTGCACCCAAGGCAGTGAAGGAAGGCGTCACGAAGGAAGAGGCTGAAGAGATAAAAAAGAAGCTCGAGGCCGCAGGCGCTAAAGTAGATATAAAGTAGATTTTTTGAATTTTACAAAAAACAGGGACAGAAGCGGTGCAGAGGTGCCGGCAGAGGAATTAATTTAATTCACATGTTCGGGCGCTCGCGCTTTTCTGTTCCTGGTGTATGTTTTTGAAAACTAAGGAGAGTACATGCCAAACCTTCCGGTTCGCAGGTTCCGCGAGGACTTTTCGAAGATCAAACAGATAGCCCAAATTCCTTCCTTGATAGAAATTCAGCAAAAGTCCTTTGCCCAGTTTCTTCAGGCAAGCAATAGTCCTGACGAGAGAGAAGATCTTGGACTTCAGGGAGTTTTTAAGAGCGTTTTCCCGATAAAGGGCTTTAACAACACCGCATCTCTCGAATTTGTGAGCTATTTGCTCGATCCTCCAAGATACGATGAGGAGGAGTGCAGAAACAGGAGCATGACCTACTCTGCTCCAATGAGAGTTCTCGTCAGGCTTGTAGTTTGGGACATAGATGAGGCTACAGGAGCTCAGTCCATACGCGATGTCAAAGAGCAGGAAGTCTATTTTGGCGAAGTTCCGTTGATGACGGAGTTTGGAACTTTCATAGTCAATGGCACCGAGAGAGTTATCGTCTCCCAGTTGCATAGAAGTCCGGGCGTGTTTTTTGAACATGACAAGGGCAAGACGCATTCTTCCGGCAAACTGCTCTACGCCGCGCGAGTTATTCCGTATCGTGGTGCGTGGCTCGATTTTGAATTCGACGCCAAAGATCTGGTGTATGTCAGGGTAGATAGACGGCGCAAAATGCCAGCGACGATACTTCTTCGGGCGTTAGGATATTCAGCCGAAGATTTGTTGAATATGTTCCATGAATCCGAAACGGTGTATGTGCACGGACGTGGCAAAATAGAAAAAAACGCTGTCGCCTCGCTTTTACGCTATCAACGTGCCACCAAGGACGTTAAAGATCCTGTTTCCGGCAAGGTTTTGGTCAAAAAGGGAAAAAGATATACGCGTGCCGCACTAAAGGCCATATCCGAAGTTAAGGATGTTTTTATACCTATAGATCACGAAGAGGTAATCGGAAAAATATCATCGCATGATATTGTCGATACCTCGACAGGCGAGGTCGTGGTTGGTGCCAACGATGTGATTACCGAAGAGCATCTCGAGGAAATTTATAATCGCAAGATAAAAGAATTTCAGGTTCTCTATATAGACGATCTCAACGTCGGCCCGTACTTGAGAAACACGCTTTTGGCCGACAAGGTGACCACCCCCGAAGAAGCGCGATTGGAAATCTATCGCAGGTTGCGGCCGGGTGATCCGGTAACTCCAGAAGCGGCCGGGTCGCTTTTCGAAAATCTTTTTTACAATCCTGAGAGATACGATCTTTCCAAGGTCGGTCGTCTGAAGATGAATTACAAGTTCGGCTTCGATGTTCCTTTGGAAATAGGTACGCTTCGCGCCGAGGATATACTAAAGACGGTCAAGTATCTCGTGCGGCTAAAAGACGGCGAGGGCGAGATCGATGACATAGACCATTTGGGCAATAGGCGCATAAGGTCGGTCGGTGAACTTTTGGAAAATCAGTACCGGGTTGGTCTCATCAGGATGGAGAGGGCCATAAGAGAGCGCATGAGTCTTCAGGATGTCGAAACTCTCATGCCGCACGATCTTATAAATCCAAAGCCGGTATCGGCTGTCATAAAGGAATTTTTTGGATCATCGCAACTTTCGCAGTTTATGGACCAGACCAATCCTCTCTCCGAGATAACGCACAAGCGCCGTCTTTCGGCTCTTGGACCGGGGGGGCTCACAAGAGAGCGTGCAGGTTTCGATGTTCGCGACGTTCATACCACGCATTACGGACGTATCTGTCCCGTGGAAACGCCTGAAGGTCCAAACATCGGTTTGATATCTTCTTTGTCGCTCTATGCCCGCGTCAACGACTACGGATTTATCGAAACTCCCTATAGAATAATTGATAATGGCAAGGCGACTGATAAAGTTAAATATTGTTCTGCGTTCGAGGAAGGGGATAACGCCATCGCCCAAGCCAATGTGTCTTTCGACAAGAATGGCAAACTGACCAATGAAATAGTGCAGGCTATGGTGCATGGTGAATATGTTCAGGTCTCAAGAGACGATGTGAAGATGATGGACGTTTCTCCCCAGCAGCTTGTTTCGGTGGCGGCGGCCCTCATACCGTTTCTAGAACACGATGATGCCAACAGAGCACTTATGGGTGCGAACATGCAACGTCAGGCTGTGCCGCTTCTGCGCAGCGAAGCCCCTCTTGTGGGGACCGGCATAGAAGCCGCGGTGGCAAAAGATTCTGGTGTTACGGTGGTGGCCAAACGAGATGGTGTGGTTACTGAAGTTGATGCCAACCGGGTGCTGGTGCGGGCCGATAAAAGTGAACGAGACAAGTTCAGCTCGGATGTTGATATCTACAACCTTACGAAGTTTAGAAGATCCAACCAGAGTTCGTGTATCAACCAAAAACCCATCGTCGATGTTGGCGATAAGGTAAGAAAAGGCGATGTCATGGCCGACGGTCCGGCCACCGAAGAAGGGGAGTTGGCGCTTGGTAGAAACGTCGTAGTCGCGTTCATGCCTTGGGGTGGATACAACTTCGAAGATTCCATTCTGATAAGCGAAAGGGTGGTTAAAGAGGATGTCTATACTTCTATACATATAGAAGAGTTTGAATGTGCCGCCCGCGATACGAAACTTGGCAAGGAAGATATAACCCGCGATATCCCCAACGTAGGCGACGAAGCTCTTAGGAATCTTGATGAATCGGGAATAATCCGCATCGGAGCCGAGGTCAATTCGAGCGATATACTAGTCGGCAAGGTTACGCCAAAAGGCGAAACCCAGCTTTCTCCCGAGGAAAGGCTTTTACGCGCAATATTCGGCGATAAGGCCGGAGACGTCAAGGATACGAGCCTTCGGGTCCCTCCTGGAGTTGGCGGCGTGATCATCGGTGCCCAGGTTTTCAGCAGGGAGGGAGTGGAACTAGATGAAAGGGCCAAAGAGATACAAGATGACGAGAAGGAAAAGATAAAAAAGGATCTTGAAGCCGAAATAAAAGGGGTGCGCGATACAGCTGTGAAGAGGATAAAAAAGCTTCTTTCAGGACGCATTTCACGCTCCAAGGTCATGGACGACAATGACGAAAATATCATTCTCGCCAAGGGCAAGCAGATTACCGATGCGATTCTCGACAAGGTGCCTTTTCATAAATGGTCTGAGATATCGGTGCAAGGGGGAGAAGATATAGAGGCCGAACTTGCCGATATATTTGAAAATATCGAAGAACAGGAAGACCTTGTAAGGATGATGTACGACCAGAAAGTCAGCAGGCTTACCAAGGGTGATGAGCTCCCGCCGGGAGTGATCAAGATTGTGAAAATATTCATCGCCATCAAGAGGAAGCTTGCTGTCGGCGACAAGATGGCTGGACGGCATGGAAACAAGGGCGTCATTTCCCGAATATTGCCGGAAGAGGACATGCCCTATCTGTCAGACGGTACGCCCGTCGATATAGTCCTAAATCCGCTTGGGGTTCCCTCTCGTATGAACGTCGGTCAGGTACTAGAGGCCCATCTTGGATGGGCGGCCAAAAATCTTGGCGAGCAGCTGCAGTCATATCTCGACAAAAACTTTTCCAAAGAAAAACTCTCGGAAATTTTGAAGAAGTGTTTCAAATCACCGAAGATGGATGAATTTCTTTCGAGGGCCACCGATAAACAACTCAGAGAATTTATTTCCAAACACAAGGGCGGAATTCTTTTCGCAACGCCTGTGTTTGACGGTGCTTCCGAGGGAGAGGTTAAAGATGCTCTCAAACAAGCGAGTCTTGCCACATCTGGTCAAACGACTCTCTTCGACGGGCGCACAGGTGAGGCGTTTGATTCGCCGGTAACCGTCGGCGTGATGTATATGCTAAAACTCCATCACTTAGTTGATGAAAAGCTGCATGCGCGTTCTATAGGACCGTACTCGCTTGTCACGCAACAGCCGCTGGGTGGAAAGGCGCAGTTCGGCGGACAAAGGTTGGGAGAAATGGAAGTTTGGGCGTTGGAAGCCTATGGCGCAGCCTATGCTCTGCAGGAATTTCTAACCGTCAAGTCAGACGATGTCGTGGGACGCACAAGAATGTATGAAGCGATAGTAAAGGGCGAAAAGATTCTCGAACCGGGACTGCCGGAATCTTTTAATGTTCTCATAAAAGAACTTCAGGCATTGTGTCTGGACGTAGATTTGCTCGAAACGCAAAATGCATAAAAATTAAAAGCCCTCTTAAGGAGAGTTATGGATATTTATCACTTTTTCGAAAAACCCAAAGATCCTCTCGGCTTCGAAGGCATAAGGATCAAACTGGCTTCACCCGAGAGAATAAGGCAGTGGTCGCACGGTGAGGTAAAAAAACCGGAGACCATCAATTACCGGACCTTCAAGCCGGAGCGAGATGGGCTTTTTTGTGCCAAGATATTCGGCCCGGTGAAAGACTATGAGTGCAACTGCGGCAAATACAAACGCATGAAGCACCGGGGAATAGTTTGTGAGAAATGCGGAGTTGAGGTTATCCAACAAAAGGTTCGCCGCGAGAGAATGGGGCATATAAATCTCGCAACTCCGGTTGCTCATATATGGTTTTTGAAAAGTCTTCCGTCGAGAATAGGAATTATGCTCGACATCAAGCTCAAAGATTTGGAAAAAGTTCTCTATTGCGAAGCCTATATGGTTGTCGATCCGGGCAATACCACTTTGGGAGAAGGCGATATACTCACCGAGGACATGTATCAAAAAGCCCTCGAGGATTTTGGCCCTGCATTCCGGGTAGGAATGGGAGGCGAAGTCGTAAAGGATATCCTCTCAAAAATAGACATGGCCGAGCTTTCCAAAAAGCTGCGTAAGGATTTGAAAAAGGTGAAATCTCAGGCGGCGTTGCAGAAAATTTCAAGACGTCTAAAACTTATAGAGCAGCTAGTCGCTGCGGACAACAAGCCTGAATGGATGATGCTCGAGGTGATTCCGGTTCTTCCTCCAGATCTAAGACCGCTTGTTCCGCTAGAAGGCGGCAGGTTTGCCACCTCTGATCTCAATGATCTTTATCGCAGGGTCATAAATCGCAATAACCGCTTAAAAAGGCTCATGGAGCTCAGCGCACCTGATATCATCATCAGAAATGAGAAGAGGATGCTTCAGGAAGCGGTAGATGCCCTGTTTGACAACGGCAGACGTTCGCGGCCATTTGTCGGCCCCAATCGTCGAGCTTTAAGGTCCTTGTCGGATATGCTCAAGGGTAAGCAAGGACGTTTTCGTCAAAACCTGCTTGGAAAACGAGTCGATTATTCCGGCAGGTCGGTTATCGTCGTCGGTCCGGAACTTAAACTGCATCAATGCGGTATTCCGAAAATCATGGCTCTCGAACTCTTCAAGCCTTTTATCTACAACAGGCTTGAAGACAATGGTCTTGCCACCACGATCAAAAGCGCCAAGCGCTTGGTCGAAAGTGAAACTCCAGAGGTATGGGACGCACTAGATGACGTCATCAAGGAACATCCGGTGCTTCTAAACCGTGCGCCTACGCTTCACAGGTTGGGAATGCAGGCCTTCGAGCCGGTGCTGACCGAGGGTAAGGCCATAAGGCTGCATCCGCTAGTGTGCGCCGCATTCAACGCCGACTTCGACGGTGATCAGATGGCCGTACATGTGCCCCTTTCAGTAGAGGCGCAGATGGAGGCGCGCGTGCTTATGCTCGCCACCAACAACATACTTTCTCCGGCCAGCGGAAAGCCGATCATCGTGCCTACGCAGGATATGGTTTTGGGCATTTACTATATGACCAGGGAACGGGCTTTCGTAAGAGGCGAGGGAAAGTCTTTTTATTCTCCGGAAGAGGTTCGTATAGCCTACGACTCCGAGGTGATCGATCTGCAAGCGAAGATAAAAGTCAGAATAAACGGCAAGCTGGAAGAAACCACGGTTGGCAGAGTTTTGCTATACGAAGTACTGCCGGTGGGTACCCCGTTTTCCCATGTGAATAAGGTCATGGATAAGAAGGCCATCGCGAACCTCATCGATCAGGTTTACCGTTCCTGTAAGGACAAGGAGACTGTGCTACTTTGCGATAATTTGCGAACGCTTGGTTTTCATTTTTCCACAAAGGCTGGTATCTCGATTTGTATAGACGACATGATTATTCCCAAAAAGAAGGAAGAACTTTTAAATAAATCTTTCAACGAAGCCAGACAGGTTGAAAATCAGTATGCGGAAGGCTTGATAACAGCCGGTGAAAAATACAACAAGTTGGTCGATATATGGGCGGCAACGACTGAATCTATCGCATCCGAGATGATGAGTGGAATGTCGGTAGAAAAAGCGGTCAACGACAAGGGTGAGACGCGTGATCAGATAAGTTTTAACTCGATATTTATCATGGCCGATTCAGGTGCAAGAGGTTCTGCCCAGCAGATGCGTCAGTTGGCCGGTATGCGCGGACTTATGGCCAAACCGTCGGGTGAAATCATCGAGACTCCCATCACGGCAAATTTTCGCGAGGGATTAAACGTGCTCCAGTATTTTATTTCTACGCACGGTGCCAGAAAAGGACTTGCCGATACTGCTCTTAAAACCGCAAACTCCGGTTATCTTACAAGAAGACTTGTCGATGTCGCTCAGGATATGACCATAGTCGAGGATGACTGTGGCACGCTAGACGGTCTTGAGATGGAAGCGCTCATGGAGGGCGGAGAAGTAATTGAGCCGCTTAGCGACCGCATATTAGGCAGAGTTACGCTAGACGACATACGCGATCCATATACCGACGAGGTGATCGTCGAGGCTGGCCGTATGATAAATGAAGACCTTGTGCAAAGAGTCGAGGACTCAGGCTTGGAAAAAATTCTGATCAGGTCGGTGCTTACCTGCAAGAGTAAGCATGGCATATGTGCAAAATGCTATGGTAGAGATCTCGCTAGAGGCCATTTGGTCAATATCGGCGAGGCAGTTGGTGTTATAGCCGCCCAGTCCATAGGAGAACCCGGTACGCAGCTCACGATGAGAACGTTCCATATCGGAGGAACCGCTTCGAGACGTGTCGAGCAGTCAAGCCTTGAAGCCAGACATGACGGAGTAGTCAAGTTCGACAACCTGCAAGTGGCCCTCAACAAGAACGGCAAGCTCGTCGTCATGAACAGAAATGGAACACTTATAATATCCGATGAGGAAGGGCGCGAACGCGAAAAGTACAAGCTGACCTATGGCGCGCATCTGCTTGTAGAAGAAGGCGGCAAGGTAAAAATAGGTCAGACGCTTGCAGAATGGGATCCATACATGGTTCCGATTCTTGCCGAGGTTTCAGGTGTTATTAAGTTCGGCGATGTAATTGAAGGTCTTACAATGGAAGAACAGGTCGATGAGGTAACCGGACTTTCAAGAAAGGTTATCACAATTCCTAAAGATCAGAAAATGCGTCCCAGAATTTCCATCAAGGACGAATCCGGTTCGACAGCGCAGCTGCCATCGGGAAGGGGCGACGCTAGATATATGATGCCTCGTGAAGCCAATATAATAGTTTCCGAGGGCGACGAAATCTCTGCAGGCGATGTTATAGCCAAAATTCCAAGAGAGACGACGAAAACAAAAGATATCACAGGTGGTCTGCCGAGGGTGGCTGAACTTTTCGAAGCTAGAAAACCCAAGGATAATGCAATTATTTCCGAAATCGAAGGGCGAGTGTCGTTCGGTCCAGATCAAAGGGGCAAGAGAACTGTCGTTATTACGCCCGATATCGGTGAACCAAGAGAATATCAAGTTACGCATGCAAAATATATGTCGGTGCGCGAGGGCGACTACATACAGGCCGGAGATCATCTGATGGGCGGCTCGGCGAATCCTCATGACATACTTGCGGTTTTGGGCGAGAAAAAACTTGCAAAATATCTAGTCGATGAAACCCAAGAGGTTTATAGATTGCAAGGCGTTAGAATAAACGACAAGCACATAGAGACCATCGTCAAACAAATGTTAAAGAGAGTTAAGATAGTCGATCCGGGCGATAGTGAGTTTTTAGAGGATGAGCAGGTCGAGAAATGGCAATTTGAAGATATAAACGAAAAGTTGCGCGCAAAGGGCAAACAACCCGCAACTGCCGAACCTATGCTCCTTGGAATCACCAAAGCATCCCTTGCAACCGACAGCTTTATGTCAGCTGCCTCGTTTCAAGAAACGACAAAGGTGCTTACGGCGGCAGCCATTTCTGGCCGGGTTGATTATCTGCGTGGTCTTAAGGAAAATATCATCATGGGCCGTCTCATTCCAGCGGGTACGGGTCTTAAGAAATACAAGGGTTATGAAATCAATGTCGAATCCGTTAAGGCTGAAAACGAACAAGGTATAGTTTTTTCTTCCGAAGACCTTGAAAATAGGGATGTTGCTGACTGATTTTTAAATTAATACGTGAGACATTAAAAAATGACAAAAACTGTATAATTGTTATGTAATTACTTGACTGAACAAGGTTCTTTTGCTAGTTTCCCGCCGCTTCTTTCAAAGGAAGCGGCGTTTTTTTTATAACCTCCCGTAATTCAAGGGAAAAATGATAGGCTGGCGTCGCCTGAAAAAGACGTGAGGTGGGTTTTTATGCCAACGATAAATCAACTTGTAAGGTTTGGCAGGAAGCAGATCAAGATGCGCACGGCCTCTCCGGCCCTTATGCAATGCCCGCAAAGGCGTGGTGTTTGCGTTCGCGTCTATACATCTACGCCTAAAAAACCGAATTCGGCCTTGAGAAAAGTGGCTAGGGTTCGTCTTACAAACGGGATCGAAGTGACAGCCTATATACCGGGTGAAGGCCACAACCTTCAGGAGCATTCGGTGGTGACGGTTCGCGGTGGTCGTGTAAAAGATTTGCCCGGTGTGCGCTATCACATAATCAGGGGTACGCTCGATTCAACCGGTGTTGAAAATAGAAAAAAGAGTCGTTCAAAATACGGCGCCAAGAGACCGAAATAAGGGGTATAGAGATGCCAAGAAAAAAAAGAGGCAGTTTAAAGAGGAAGGCGATTCCAGATCCCAAGTATGGGGACAATTTGGTCGCAAAGTTTATCAGTACGATTTTATGGGACGGTAAAAAGTCCACTGCCGAAGGCATAGTGTATGGTGCGTTCGATATATTGCAGGAGAAAAAACACGACGATCCGGTGAAAATTTTCAAACAGGCCATGGAGAACATAAAGCCTGTCGTTGAAGTGAGATCGAGACGTGTTGGAGGTGCTACCTATCAAGTCCCGTGCGAGGTTCGTTCAGATCGCAGGACATCTTTGGGACTTCGTTGGGTGATAGGCGCAGCGAGGGGACGCGGCGAGAAAACGATGAAGGAGAGGGTTGCAGCCGAACTTCTCGATGCTGTAGAAAACCGCGGTGCTGCGGTCAAGAAACGCGAGGATACGCACAAAATGGCGGAGGCGAATAAGGCTTTTGCCCATTACAAATGGTAATTTGCGTAATGCTCTTTGATAGCATGGTGCAAGTCGTCTCTTAAGTTTATAAAAAGGATAAGGCAGGTTATGTCGCAGAAGGAACTGAATCTAAATAATCTACGCAACATCGGCATAGTCGCCCATATCGATGCGGGTAAGACTACAGTTTCTGAGCGTATCCTGTATTACACGGGCATGACCTACAAGATAGGCGAGGTCCATGAAGGTACGGCCGTGATGGACTGGATGGAACAGGAACAGGAACGGGGCATAACCATCACCTCTGCCGCTACAACCTGTCGCTGGCGGGATTTCGATATCAATATAATAGATACGCCGGGGCATGTTGATTTTACCGCCGAGGTTGAAAGAAGCCTTCGAGTGCTAGATGGAGCAGTTGGCGTCTTCGATGGCGTTGCCGGGGTGGAACCACAGTCTGAAACGGTGTGGCGTCAGGCCAATCGTCACGGTGTCCCGAAAATAGGATTTGTAAACAAGATGGATAGGACCGGCGCGGATTTTGATCGCTGTGTTCAAATGATGCGCGACAGGCTCAAGGCCAACGCGATCCCATTTCAAATTCCGTGCGGAGTTGAATCCGAATTCAAGGGCGTAATCGACATCGTGGCCAGAAAGGCCTATCTGTTTGATGACGAAAACAAGGGATCAGATTTTATCGTGGAAGACATCCCAGAGTCTATGCTTCCTATGGTAGCTGAGCTAAGAGAAAAATTAGTCGAGTCGGTCGTGGAATGCGATGACGAACTCCTTCATAAATATCTCGAAAGTCATGATCTTACCGTAGATGAAATCAAGTCGGCGGCGAGAAAAGCTACGATTGCGATGAAGGTAGTGCCCGTATTTTGCGGTTCGGCCTTCAAGAACAAGGGAGTTCAGCAACTTTTGGATGCCATAGTCGATTATCTTCCTTCGCCTTTGGATGTGCCTCCCATAGAGGGCATTCATCCGGGAAAGGATGAAAAGATCGAAAAAAGGGAAGCCAAAGTTGAAGAACCCTTTGCGGCCCTTGCTTTCAAAATCATGACCGATCCTTATGTGGGTCAGCTTACCTATTTCAGGATCTATTCCGGCAAGATCGAAAGCGGACAGACGGTATGGAATTCTGTGAAGGAAAAAAAGGAACGAATAGGACGTCTTCTCAGAATGCACGCAAACAAACGCGAAGAACTAAGTGAGGCGTTAGCCGGGGACATAGTTGCGGCGGTAGGTCTCAAACTTACAGGTACGGGAGATACAATTTGTAATCAGGGTCGTCCGATAGTTCTTGAGAAAATGGAATTTCCCGATCCGGTTATATCCATAGCGATAGAGCCCAAAACCAAGTCCGATGAAGAAAAGCTTTCCGTTTCTTTGCATAAGCTGGCTAACGAAGATCCGACGTTTAGGATAAACGTCGATAGTGAGACCGGGCAGACGGTCATATCGGGTATGGGCGAGCTTCATCTGGAAATCATAGTTGACAGGCTGCTTCGCGAATTTGGAGTGGGCGCGAACGTAGGCAAGCCTCAAGTGGCCTACCGCGAAAGCATAACTAAGTCCGTTGAGGTAGAGAACAAATACGTCAAGCAGACAGGCGGCAGGGGGCAATACGCGAATGTATGCTTAAGGCTTGAACCTCAAGGCAGGGGAGCGGGTTTCGAATTCGTTGATGGCGTTACCGGAGGTTCCATTCCGAGAGAGTATATCTCGGCGGTAAGAAAAGGCGTCGAAGAGGCCATGGATTCGGGCGTGATAGCGGGCTATTCGATGGTGGATGTTAAAGTCACCGTGTTCGACGGCTCCTATCACGAAGTGGATTCTTCTGATCTGGCATTTAAGATCTGTTCGTCCATGGCATTTAAAGATGGTGCCAGAAAGGCAAATCCGAGCATTTTGGAACCGATCATGGCGGTTGAAGTAGTTGTTCCCGATGAGTATGTCGGCGCCGTTACCGGAGATCTCACGGCAAGAAGGGGTCGAATACAAAGAAACGAGCTCCATGCTGGTTCGCAGGTCGTTGGTGCCATGGTGCCTCTTTCGAAGATGTTTGGATATTCCACGGATCTTCGCAGCGCGACCCAAGGCCGGGCGACTT
>Ga0351871_1056_pt1 | contig 42795 bp, 39 predicted proteins | sample TotcelHFGM3001N8_FD_206786 | JGI IMG/M metagenome (GOLD analysis project Ga0351871, IMG submission 206786) | Enriched cells from coal bed in the Powder River Basin, Montana, United States - Total cells FGM rep2 HSBNCT.FGM.300.1.N8 ...
TCGGAGATCAAATCGCCAAACGTGCTTCCAAAGGCGCATTTCAAAGCAGCCATGGCGATGGCCAAACTAGGTCGCGGTGAGGATGTATTAGCTGAACTCTCCCTTATCGAAAGATCGAATGCGAGCAATATATTAAAGCTCAGAATGGACTCGCTTGGGTTTTCCGCGGCTTTGGCCCTTGGGAAGAAAACTACGGAAAGGGTCCTGTGGTCTTTGAGGCTTTTAGATGATTATGCAAGCGGGGCTACTCTTGGCGGAGGAGAGGAGCTTACTTCCGTAGAACTCGTGCCTGAATCTACGGCGCTAGAAGATGTCCGCGCATGGATTGATGATGCAAATATCACCTTGGCCGATATCTCAAGTCTTCCGGTAGAAGATATGAAAGGAAAAAAATCCGGAGGTTATCTCGATTACAAATATGCAATAGCAATGCATACGTCAGGCGATTTCGATGGAGCCTCGAAGCTCATTAAAAATTATATAAGCCGCTACCCCAAGCACGAATATTATCAAAGGGCGAGGCTTTTAGCTGCCCAAATGGGCGGGCTACTAGGTGATGGAGCCGGGATAAAAATAGGCGCCATGCTTCCTTTGAGCGGAAAATACGCGGTTTACGGACAATCTGTTTTAAATGGTCTTGAATGTGCAATAGGGGTTTACGAACCATGCAGCGGTCCCTCGGGAATTGAGGTGATCGTTAGAGATACCGAGCTTTCCGGTGCCTCGGCAGAAACTGCGGTGGATGAGCTTGCCGATGAAGGCGTAATAGCGATAGTCGGCCCACTGCTTTCAAGAAGCGCGATTGCCGCCGCCGGTCGGGCGCAGGAAAGGGGCGTTCCCACTATTTCTCTTTCCCAGATGGACGGCTTTGCCGAGGCAGGCGATTATACCTTCAGGAACTTTGTGACGCCCGATTCTGAAATTTCCACGCTGGTCGATTATGTATTCAGCAACATGCGGCTTCGCAGGTTTTTTGTGCTCTATCCTGAAAACAAAAAGGGCGTGGAGTACCGGGATCTCTTCACGAATGCCGTCAAAAAATGGGGCGGCAAAGTCGTAGGGAAATATCCTTATGCCCCTAACCAGATGGAGTTCGCAAGCGAACTTCGCGGGCGTGGAATGGCCGAGCAGGTGGCGGGCCTTACAAGTACCGGCGAGTCCTACGATGCTATATTCATTCCGGACTCATTCAAGGCGGTCGGCTATATAATCCCAACGCTTGCGATGATGGGTGTGAGAAAGGCCAAGTATCTGGGGATTTCCAGATGGAATGATGCCGAGCTAGTCGAGCGCGGCGGTGAGTTCGTCGATGGCGCAGTATTTACAGATGCATTTTTCAAAAGCTCGAGCGATCCAGTGGTTTATGGTTTTGTTGGAGCGTTCAAAAAGGCCTACGGAATAGACCCAACTCTTCTGGAAGCCGTGGCCTACGATACCATGAGAATGATGATTCAAGCCATCCAATTAGACGGCGTATCGGGCAGGCAGGCCATGAAAGATGCTCTCTTGCGTACGACCAACTTTGCAGGTGCTACGGGAAGAACTAGTTTTGACGCAACAGGCGATGCAAAAAGGACCTTGCAGGTACTTACTGTAAAAAATTCTAGGATACAGCAAATAAACTAACGTGAAAGAATTCGATCTCATAGATGCACTTGCCGGGAGCGAGCCTTTGTTTGCAAATGGCCTCGCGCTTGGCATAGGCGATGATTGTGCCGTAATAGACGGCGATGATCTCGACTGGCTTGTAACCACGGACGCCATCGTCGAAGGGATACATTTCGATCTTTCGTGGACGGACTTTTATCTTCTCGGAAGAAAGGCGCTTTCGGTGAATTTGAGCGATATCGCCGCCATGGGCGGTGCGCCGCGTTTTTATCTGGCGACCATTTCCGTTCCGTCCGAATATAATCCTCATGGCATGATCGAATTCTATCGAGGAATGAAAGATGTGGCGAAGGTTTACAACGCTGTCATGATAGGCGGCGACACGACTGCATCTAAAAGCGGGCTCTGGATTTCTATAACGGCCATAGGCCAATCGCCCCATGGTAAGGCTATAACAAGGGGTGGTGCAAGGGTTGGTGATTCCATATTTGTTTCCGGCTCGCTAGGCGATGCGGCTCTTGCACTTGGCATTCTAAAAAACGGCCAAGAACCTGAAGGTGGCATCAAGGAGAAATTTTTGAACCCATCGCCAAAGGTGGAGCTTGGAAAGTGGCTACTTTCGACGGGCCTTGTAACCTCCATGATAGATATAAGCGATGGGTTGCTTCAGGATCTAGGGCATATCGCCAGCCGAAGCGGTGTCGGATTTGAAATTTGGGCAGGGGATATCCCCCAGACGGCCCAGTTTATCAGGACATGCGACGAGATGGGTTTTGATCCCTTCAGGCTTTCTCTTTCCGGAGGGGAGGATTATGAACTGCTGTTTACCGCACCGCAAAATTTTTCAAGGGATTTTGCAGGTGCATTTTGCAAAGAGATAAGAGAGATAGGAAAGATAGTAGAGGACAAAAACACAAGGACGGTTTTAGGTAGAGATGGAAAAATCCTTGAATTTTCGGTCGGGGGTTTTGACCATTTTGGTGGCTAGATGTTTTCAGAAATATTCGTCATAGCGATACTCCTAGTCTGCTCCGGGTTTTTCTCGGCCTCGGAGACTGCCATATTTTCACTGTCGAAGGTTCAGGTGCACTTTCTGCAGAGTGCAGATGAAAAGTCAGCCCAGAGGCTTTTTTGGGCACTTAGAAGGCCCAGAGAGTTACTCATCACAATACTGCTTGGAAACGAGTTCGTGAACGTTTCCATATCCATAGTGGGCGCTTCGCTCATAGCAAAGACCATCGAGGCTGGAGTGCGCACCGAACTTTTGCTCTCCATCTTGGTTGTGACTCCTCTGGTCCTCGTTTTCGGCGAGGTGCTTCCAAAAAATCTTGCACTTAAATATGCGCGGCAATTTGCCCAGCTTGCAGTGTGGCCGCTTGGGGTTTTTTACAAGCTGGTGGCTCCTATCCGGGTGGTTCTGGCAAGTATTGCCGATGCCGCCGTCGCCCTTTGCGGCGGCAGTAGTATGCGGGATGACTCCGTCATGGAAGACGAATACAGAAAGCTCGTGGACCTGGGCAGCCGGGAAGGCATCATCGACGAAGAAGAAAAAGAGGTCATCCACAACATATTCGAGTTCACCGACAAGGTGGTTTTGGACATAATGACTCCCTTTGGCAGCGTATTTATGCTGCCCATCGATCTTCCATTTGAAAAGATGGTGGACGAGATGAAGTGTACTGAATATTCAAGGGTGCCTTTTTATTATAACGACCGAACAAACGTCGTGGGCGTTTTACACGTAAGGGATCTTTCGAAATATTACAGAAAAAAGAGGGCCGGCGAAAATGTAAAGATTGAAAGCGTGATACGTCCTCCGGTTTTTGTCACTCCCAATCTGCCGCTGGAGAGGCTGCTCAGAGAGTTTCAGAGGTCTCATGTCCATATCGCATTTGTGAAAAACGATGAAGAGCTAATTGGCATAGTTACCATGGACGACGTTTTGGAAGAGCTTTTTGGAGAGATTGAAGAGTGAATTGATGAGCATACTTTTTCTGGCAATCATGCTTTGCATCTGCGTTTTGCTCGAGGGCTTTTTCTCGGGTAGCGAAATTGCGATAATCAATGCCGACAGGCTAAGGCTCGCAGTGGCTTCCGAGGGCGGGTCGAAGCGTGCGGCGCTTGCCTTAAAAATAATCGACAACGCACCGAGGTTTTTTTCCACTACCCTTTTGGGAACCAATCTAGCCACCGTGATAGGTTCGGTGTTGACTACCCTCTTTATAATCTACAACTACGGTGAAGCCTATGCACCTCTTGCAATAATCTTCTGGCCGTTCACGCTGACCTTTGGGGAAGTGATCCCCAAAAGCCTTTTTCAGCATCATTCCGATAAAATAGTCCTCTATATCGTTTTGCCGCTCTATGCCTTTTCGTTAATCTTTTTTCCGTTTGTGTGGCTGCTTTCGGGATTTACGCGAAAAATCATCGGGAATTTGGGGCAGGGCATTCATCCATCGACCCGCCTTACGCGAGAAGACCTCGAGGCGATGATAGAGATGGGAAATGCCGATGGCAGCGACGTGAGACATTCCGAGCGCACGATGATATCGAGGCTTTTTGATCTTGCCGACAAGAAGGTCGAAAACATCATGACGCCGCTGCTTGATGTAATAGCTCTCCCCGTAACCGCTGGTCGCAAAGAAGCCGATGAAGTTCTCGAGAAACAAGGTTTTTCAAGAATACCTCTCTACGAAAACAGGATATTTAATATGGTGGGAGTGCTCTACGGATTCGATCTGATCTTTGGGGATCAAAATGCTTCCGTAAGAGAGCTGATGGAGCCGGTATATTACGTTCCCGAGGGCATGCCGCTTGACGAGCTGCTTGTTGCAATGAAGAGAAAGGGCGAGCCCATCGCCGTAGTGGTCGATGAATATGGCGCCGCCACCGGCATCGTGACTTTTGAAGATCTTATGGAGGAGGTCGTCGGCGAAATAAATGACGAACACGATACTCGTCCGGTATTGTATCAAAGAACAGGTAAAAACCGGTTCGTCTTAAGCGGAAGGTTGGAGATAGAACACGCAAATTCAAGGCTTGGTCTCGACATTCCCGAGGGCGAATACGAAACTATAGCCGGCTTTGTGATACACATCATGGAAAGGATTCCATCGTCTGGCGAAACGTTTGGGTCGGGAAAACTTTTTTTCAAAATAATCAGGGCCACTGAAAGAGCTGTAATAGAGGTAGAAGTCACAAGGAGAGCTTAGTATGGCGATAGCGTATTTTGACTGTTTTTCAGGAATAGCCGGCGATATGGTTTTGGGTGCACTTATCGATCTTGGGATGCCGATTAAGCATCTGGAGGCTGAGCTTTCCAAGGTGAATATAGGTAGCTACAAAATTTTGAAAAAACGAGATCATCATGGCGTAGCGGGAACAAATCTCAAAGTGGAGGTGAAGAGTGGGCCCGGTTCTTCATCATATAGTGATTTAGACACGCTCATCGCAAAAAGTCGGCTTGGCAAGCCTGTTCGTGAAACGGCCAGAGAAATTCTTTCAAGGCTCGCGAAGGCCGAAGGAAAGGTGCATAGAAGAAGGGTGGAGAAGGTGCATTTTCACGAGGTGGGCGCGGTGGATTCGCTGGTGGATATAATAGGCAGCGCGATCGGCCTGGATTTTTTTGGATTCGATGCCGTCTATTCGTCTCCGCTTCCTATGACGCGGGGCAAGGTCAGCTGCGAGCACGGCGTTTTGCCGGTTCCCGCTCCGGCGGCATTAGAGCTCATGAAGGGCGTACCTCTTAAAAATTTGGATATCGATGGCGAAATGGTGACTCCCACCGGCGCGGCCATAATAACTACCGTGGCCGCAGGGTTTTGCGAATGTCCGCTTCAGGTGATTTCTAGCGTAGGCGTAGGCTTTGGCGACAAGGTGTTTCCGGACTTTCCGAACGTGCTTAGAATAATGACAGGCGAAGGCTTTCCGGTGGTCGTCCTACAGTCCAACATAGACGATATGAACCCCGAGCTTTTCGATCATGCCATAGAAAGGCTATTTGCAGCGGGCGCTCTAGATGTGGAAATGGTCCCAGTGCAGATGAAAAAAAACCGTCCTGCGGTAAGACTCTCCGTGCTTTGCCCTTGGGGCATCAAGGACGAGTTGATAGATTTGATTCTTAATGAAACGTCTTCTTTCGGCGTGAGGTTCTGGCCCGTCGATCGCAAGGTGCTTCAGAGAAAAATGGTGACGAAAAAAATTAAAAGACTCGGTGTTCGCTTCAAAGTCGGCATGAACGCCGATGGAAAAGCTATCAAGGCCTATCCGGAATATGAGGACGTTAAACGGTTTGCGAAAAAGTTCAAAATTCCAATTCAAGAGGCCTATTGCGCACTTTTATCCGAGGCTAGGGCCGTTTGCCTAGCCTAATAAGAAGCGCCACACTATCGCACAATTTGATGTACACCGGAGTACTGATTCCCAGACGGAGCAAAAACCCGTGACTCGGAAACCCGGGACTCGTAACTCGTAATTCGTGAACCGTAAAACCCGGGATTTGGGACTCGTAAAATCCGGAACTCGGGATTCAGAAATTCTCCTCCTTCGCCTGGCGTTTTTCTCCGGAATCGGGGAGATTTCCACGCGTACAGTCATTTTATGAAATCAGGAGAAATTTTGTTTCACAAGCTCGGTTTTTATTATACAGGATGGAGATATGGAGGTAGGTGATTATGATAATACAAAAAATTGAACTTCAAAATTGGCATAAACTGGAAGGTAAACACATTTTATCTTTGGATGAAGCCGACAAGATAGTGTTCATTAACTATTCCGGCTCTCATTTCTCATTCTATTCGGCAATTATGTGGTGTTTATACAAGGAAATTCCTGACGACTGGACAAATACACCAAATAAAAATGTTTCTGTGTGTGTAGAGCTTAACCATGACGACAATGTTTATCGCCTGATAAGATCACAAACGGGATGCACAGATGAAACATTCACAATCCAGAAACAAGTATCCGGGGGCTCATGGATTGATGACACAGGGGAGTCGTTGAACGAAACATTAAAGGCTTTGCGATATTTCACTTATCGAGAGATGGGAATATACCCTCCAAATGATGCAAAATATATCCAAAGTTATACCAAAAATAAAAATGTGTTTGATGAATCGTTTCTTAAAAACTTTAACATAATTGCAAACGATTCCTTGGATAAGGATTGGGCAGGTGGAAAGTGGGAGATTACTTACGATAAAGAATACTTTTTCCGAATTCCAAACCCTGAAACCGGCAAAGGCAATTTGTTTCCTTTGCTGGACGGGGGCGAAAGAATGAGAATGATGATGATATTGCGAACTACATTAGCGGCGTCTCTTAAGCCACAGCTGCCATTGATTGTTGATGGCGCAATAGGGTGCAATAGTCCAAGCCACGTCGGCGCGTGGATCAGAATTTTGACAAAGCACAGCACCCTCTTTCCGCAGTGGATACTGTTCATTAGGCCGGAAAGTTTGAATGACCTTCAGGAACTAAGCCGAGGCGATTTACCATTGAAAATTTTAAAATTTTTAAATTAGTTACAGCAATTTCTTGGTACTGCCGTGAAGTTTTCATTAAGGCTGGACAAAATCTCTAACGGAAATAAGCGGATTGCAGTCACGACACTCTTTGTCTTTCTTTCACTCAAGGGCAAGTGGATAGAGGTGAGCAATCAAGAACTTTATAATTTTGCGGTATGGGTGGCGAACTCACCGCCGCAGGTGATGAAAGAAGCTGTAAGTGCAGTCGAAAGTTTTATTGATAAAAATTCGAGCGTATGAAAATCGAGCCATAATTCAGCGGTCTTGGTTGTTGCTCAGATGAATATTGGGGTTCGCAATTTCTGTCGTTTATTTGAGGGTAAACAGATCAAGACTTTCGGGTCTTAAGATGTATTCGGATAATTTTAGGAGGTTCTTTTGGGAAATAGCGATGCCATATTCCGGTGCGGATTTCCTGCCTTCATAATCATGGCTTACAAAAATGTCATTGGGCGCAAGCCACACTCGGCCCGGAATGAAAAATATGTCCGGTTCTTCTCCCTCTCTCATTACAACCAGACATATAGCATATGACTTTTTCAGCTGTTCAGGGCTTATATGATCTTTGCGAAAAAATACATAGGCGTTTTTTTTCAATCGTACAGTCTTAACTTGGGCCTCAACGCACTTTCCTAGATTGGTGCGGATCAAATAATCTATGCCACGATCATCAACCTCTGATGTATACAACTGCCAACCCATTTCCACCATGCGCATCTTTGAATAATATTCGCCGTATTTACCAACCTGCAGATGATTAAGCCGAGCCCAGTTATATCTTTCGTTTTGTTTAGTCATATTTGAACCTTGCCTCCAGCGGGTGCCGGAAACTCGCCGTTGCTACAATGAGTTGCGTTTTTTGTCCAGCCTTAATAACCCGGAAATCCCCACGCTTTGCGTGGGGACCCACAGAGTTTGACATTTGCGGGAGTAGATAGAAAAAAGCCTCCAAACCGAGAACCGCTCAAAGTTCAACGGAGAGGAGGCTGTGATGCACGGTGTGGAATCTTTACAGCACACGAAATGGGAGTGCAAGTATCACGTGGTATTCATCCCGAAGTGCCGAAAAAAGGTATTGTATGGCAGGCTGAAGGCGGAGTTGGGTTCGGTCCTTCGGGAGCTGGCAAAGCAGAAGGAAAGTGAGATCGAGGAAGGGCATCTTTGTATTGACCATGTCCACATGATGATCTCGATTCCGCCGAAATACTCTGTGGCGCAGGTTGTAGGGTACATCAAGGGGAAGAGCGCGATCTTTGTGGCGCGATACTTTGGGAGGAAAAGGAATTTTGTTGGAGAAAGTTTTTGGGCGAAGGGTTATTACGTTTCGACGGTAGGGCGAGATGAGATGAAGATGCGCGACTACATCAAGCGGCAAGAGGAATCAGATAAGCGCATAGATCAGCTCGGACTGTTTCGGTAGTCGCCCCCTTCAGGGGGCTCCAGCAGTTTAACCGCTTTGAGCGGTTCACGGTTTTTAAGCCCCCCGCTTTGCGGGGGGTAATTTAACTGAAAACTCCGGAACCGAGAAGATTTACAATTTCTTATTACAAAAACCATCGAAAAATAAGAGCTTTTAAAATCAACCTTCGGCCCATGAGAAAGTCAGGAAATAATTCAATCATAACAAGTTGTTGCCTCGCTCCGTCTGGTGGTTTACAAAATTCCAATTCAAGAGGCCTATTGCGCACTTTTATCCGAGGCTAGGGCCGTTTGCCTAACCTAATAAGAAGCGCCCACTATCGCACAATTTGATGTACACCGAAAGAGCTCGAGCTATTCCACGCAGCCCCAAATAAAGAAAAGGCCCCGCTTCGGGGACCCTGTCTATTTTGAGCGGGTGAAGGGAATCGAACCCTCGTAACGAGCTTGGGAAGCTCGTGTTCTACCATTGAACTACACCCGCTTGTATCAAACAGTATTCGCGGAAAGTTGTGACGATATATCCGCAATCAAGGTCGAGGTCAAGGTTGAGGCTAAGGTTAAGGTCGAGGTCGAGGTCGAGGGCTTTTATAATAGACCTTAACCTTAACCTTAACCTTAACCTTGCCCTTGGCCTTAACCTTGCCCTTGGCCTTCTAGCCAAAATGCTCTATGGGGGATTCCTCCATTGGAGTTTGAGTTTCGTAAAGGCCGGCCTTGTGATCTTTCATGTACGTGCGAAGCGATTTCGCGACGACGCCGGAAAGCAGCCACAGCGCGAGAAGGTTTGGAAAGGCCATGAGAAGGTTGGCGATATCGGCATAGGCCCATACGGTTGCTATCCAAGCCGTAGTCGAGCCGGCGATTGCCCCGAAAAAAAGAACGATGCAGTAGAAAATGCGAAACGGCATGATGATCTTTTTTCCGAATAGATATTCTGCCGCTCGGTCACCGTAGTAGCTCCACGATATTGCCGTGGAATATGCGAAGAGAACAATGGCGAAGGCTACCAGATAGCCCCCGCCGAAAAAACCCCGTTCGAAAGCTTCCATCGTAAGCGGAGCATCGCGAAGCCCGCTTGTCCAAGCGCCAGTCGAAATGATGACAAGCGCCGTCATCGTACAGATTATGATTGTATCCGTTAAGGGTTCAAGGAGCGCAACGAGACCTTCGCGCACCGGTATCTTCGTTTTTGCAGCGGCGTGTATTATGGGCGCTGAACCAAGCCCTGCCTCGTTGGAAAAAAGGCCCCGGCTTACGCCCGAACGCACCGCCATCATTATTGCCGAGCCTAGAAAGCCTCCGGCCGCGGCCGTGCCTGAAAACGCGCCCTTGAAAATCATGACAAACGACGGAACTATGTGTTCCGGGTTCATCGCAAGTATCAAGATTGCTCCTCCAACGTAAAATATCGACATAAACGGAACGAGCACTCCGGCGACCTGACCTATTCTCCTTACCCCGCCAATTATCACAAGGCCGGTCATGAATGCGATGATCACGCCTGTTATCCACGTGTTGACGTCGAAGGTCGCGCTTAAAACTTGTGCCACTTGGTTTGATTGAACCATGTTGCCGATGCCAAAACAGGCGAAGACCGTAAAAAATGCGAAGACGACGGCCAGAGGCTTAAAGCGTCTGCCGAGTCCTTTCTCTATATAGTACATCGGACCGCCGGAAACGGTCCCGTCTTTATGAACGATCCGGTATTGTTGTGCCAAAGTGCATTCGGTGAATTTTATGGCCATTCCCAAAAATGCCGTGACCCACATCCAAAATACCGCACCGGGTCCACCTAGGGCTATCGCTGCTGCGACCCCGGCAATATTCCCCACGCCGACAGTAGCTGACAATGCTCCGCAAAGCGCCTTGAAGTGCGTGACATCGCCCGGGTGGCTTGGATCGTTGTATTTTCCTGCGGTTATCCTTATGCCTTCAGCAAGTCCGCGAAGCTGGACGAAGCGCATCTTGATGGTGAGAAATATGCCCGTGCCTAGAAGGACCACGATAAGAAGAGGTCCCGTTACATAAGCGAATATATCGTAAATTATCTGGGGCATGTTTACCCTCCCTGTGGTGAACAAAACTAAACATCAAAAATAACCTTCGCGAACCAACGTCCATCGTCGGCCTTTCTCACCTCTAGACCGCGACAGGTGATGGCCTTGATTTCCAGCTTTACGCGATGTTTTGTGCCGTCGAATTTGACACCCTTGGCGGAAGCCATGAGATGAGTTTCGTCTATCTCATCTATCCAAAAATCCGAAAGGACAAGATGCCTCGTCTCCAGTATGTAAAGAAGTTCCTGAAGCCAGCGGACGAGAAGCTCTTCCAAGTTTGCAGCTTTTACAGAAACAGGCACGTCGATGGGAGATGAAAATTGCTTCTTCTTTTGAATTTGGACGTCGAAGAATGCCTCTGCGGTACGAACGAAAAGTCCGGCAAGGTTTTCACCCTCAACCCGGATGCCCATGTCGGCTGTATGATCGACAAATTCATACATGCAGCTGCCTGCGACTCGTGAATGGTTCAATATGATGACCGATTAGTCAGTCACCGATTACTACATCCATTCGTACTTAACTATTTCGTTTGGTTCAAAAAAATAAGAAAGCTCGAACGACGCGGTGTCCGGGGCATCGGATCCATGGACGGCGTTGCGCTCTATGTTTGTTCCGAAATCACGGCGCAGCGTTCCTTCCGCAGCTTGTTCGGGATTGGTGGCGCCCATAGTGTCGCGCCAGCGCTTTATTGCGTTGTCGCCTTCAAGCGCCATAACTACGCAGGGTCCCGAGGTCATGAAGGAAACAAGACCTGCAAAAAACGGCTTGTCTTTATGAACCGCATAAAAGCCGGCAGCTTTGCTCGCATTTAGGTGAAGCATTTTCATTCCGACGATCTTGAGATTGGCGTTTTCTATCCTTTGGCAGATTTCGCCGATGATCCCCTTTTCGAGCGAATCGGGTTTTATTATTCCAAGCGTCTTCTCCACACCCATAACATCTCCTTTTTTAATAAAATTTCATTTGAAAATACGGAAGCGAAAAAATTAGCTCATGATAAATTCATTGTAAAGGTCAATTAACCAATCATTGATGCGCAATAACGATAAAATCACGATCTCACGGATTGTGAACCTTTGCCGGTTCTAAAAAAACACCTTATCCTCTCGGCCTCTGCTCGGTCATATTTCCGTAAATCAAATAATAAAATCAAGCAGGGCTAGACACTAAATTTCGTCATAAACGGTTTATTGTTGATTTAATGCATCCTATTGAATAAAAAACCAAAGCACTTCAAACACTTGGAGGATAAATGAGAGTGTTTTCGGAAGGCTGTGGCGAACTTTTTACAAACCCCGATCCCGACGCGGCAAGGGAGCATTTCAAAAAAAAGAAAAGATCGCTCGAAGACAAGAGGATGGATATCGGGGAGGCTATAGATCGCTTCGTCCACGATAATGATTACATCGCCATAGGCGGGTTCGGAGGGGTTAGAATACCCACCGCCGCTTTGCATGAAATCGTCCGCAAGAAAAAGAAAAAACTCGGCCTCTCCGGACACACGGCCACCCACGATTTTCAAATACTCGCCGCAGGCGAATGTTTCGACAGGTGTGATATCGCCTATATCATAGGACTTGAGGCTAGGGGGATATCCGCAAATGCCAGAAAATATGTGGAAAGCGGCAAGGTAAAAACCGTCGAGTGGACCAACGCCGGGCTCGCATGGCGTTACAAGGCGGCGATGCTTGGGGTTCCATTTCTCATCGGAAGGCAAAGCCTAGGGGCGGATTCCCTTAAGTGGAGCGCCTCTAAGGTCATCGAATGTCCATATACCCAAAAAAAATATGCAACCTTTCCGGCCCTATATCCAGACATAGCCATAATACACGTCAACGAAGCCGACAAATATGGTAACGCCACTTTTCGTGGTGTTTCCATATCCGACGAAGATCTTGCCAGAGCCGCAAAACACGTCATCATAACCTGCGAGAGGCTAGTCGATACGGAAGTTTTTAGAAATGATCCTCATCTGACCATGATCCCTTACTTTTGTGTGGATGCGGTTTGTGAGGTCCCGTTTGGCAGTTATCCGGGCAATATGCCTTTCGAATATTTTTCAGACGAGTTTCATATCAAAGAGTGGCTGACGGCCGAAAAAGATCCTGCGGAATTTAAAAAATTCATCGAGAAGAACATTTTTTCGTGTCGAAATTTCAACGAATATCTGGAAAAAAACGGCGGTCTTGAAAAGTGCCAAATGCTTCGCCGCAAGGAATTCATGTTAGATGAGTAACGCTTAAAAAAACGCCAGCCGGAGGTAATATGTCCGATTATAACTCTATGGAATTCATGATATGCGTTGCGGCGGGTTTTATGGAAAACGGTTGTTCCGCAGTGGTCGGTACGGGGGCGCCGTGCGCAGCAGCGATGCTTGCCCAAAAAACCACTGCCCCCGATATGCTCATGCTTTTTGAGGCCGGTGGAATAGCCCCACTTTTGCCCACCATGCCGGTTTCCGTTGGCGATTCCAGGACCACCTGGAAGGCATTGATGGCCAGCTCTATGACTGAAACGATGTCTCTTACCGCGCGTGGGATGATAGATTATGCTTTTTTGGGAGGTGCCCAGATCGACAAATATGGAAATCTAAATTCCACGATGATAGGACTCGACTATAAAAAACCCAAGGTGAGACTGCCCGGAAGCGGAGGAGCCAATGATCTTGCGTCAAACTGCTGGAGGACGATGGTGATTACGCCTCACGAAAAACGTCGCTTCGTTGAAAAGGTGGATTTTATAACCTCGCCGGGCTATCTCTCGGGAGGAAACAGTAGAAACGAAGCCGGTCTTCCTGAAGGTTCCGGACCCTACAAGATAGTGACAAATCTTGCAATTATGGGTTTTGACAACCCCGAAAGAAGAATGGAGATAGAGTCGTTATCGCCCGGCGTAACGATAGACGAGGTCGAGGAAAACACCGGGTTTGAACTTCTGGTAAAACCCGACGTGAAAAAAACTCCACCCCCCGACGGCAAAATGCTTAAAATTCTCCGCGAGGAAGTAGATCCCCACGGATACATAATAGGTAGGTAAATATGAAAATTCATCTGCTGGGTATCGGCGGAACGGGAATGGCTTCGCTCGCCGGTCTTTTGATGCAGGCCGGACACGCGATCACCGGAACCGACGGGCCGCTTTATCCTCCCATGAGCGATCAGCTGGAAAATCTCGGCATAATCCCTTTCGACGGCTATTCTCCTGAAAATATCGATAAGGCAAATCCGGACTTGGTCATCGTGGGGAATGTGATCAAGAAGGAAAATCCCGAAGTTCAGGAGGTTTTGAAAAGAGGCATCGAATACCTCTCCATGCCAGAGGCGATAGGCACGTTTTTTCTGCGTTCGAGAACTCCAGTGGTGATAGCTGGAACTCATGGAAAAACTACTTGTTCCACTATGGCCGCGTGGCTTTTAAAGTCGGCCGGAATAAATCCCGGCTTTTTAATCGGTGGCATCGGGCCAAATTTCGGGAAAAGCTATTCGCTTGGCCGGGACCCCCATTTCGTAATTGAGGGTGATGAATATGACAGCGCATTTTTCGATAAGGAACCCAAATTTCTGCACTATATGCCAAATGGTCTCCTCATAACTTCCATAGAATTCGATCACGCCGACATTTACAGAGATTTAAACCACGTCATGGATTCCTTTAAAAAACTTGTCGGCACGGTGCCTCCAGACGGCGTGATAATTGCAAATAGCGATGATGCAAATGTCATGAAGGTCGTGGAGGGCGCCGAAGCAAGAGTTGTGACCTTTGGACTTTTAAAGAACGCGGCCTATCATCCCGAATCCATAGATGTGGACGAAAAAGGAACTTCCTTCAAACTCAACAAATCCGAAGAAACATTTGTTATGCCGCTTTGGGGGGCGCACAATCTGCAAAATGCAGTTGGCGTCATAGCCCTTCTTTTGGAATCGGGAGTTTCCGCAGACAAGATTACTTCGGGCCTTAAAGAATTCGGCGGCGTAAAGAGAAGGCAAGAATGTATTTTTGACGAAAAAGGAATAAACATCATAGACGATTTTGCCCATCATCCTACGGCCGTGGAAAAGACCATAGAGTCCATGCGGCTTAGATTTCCCGGTAAAACTCTGTGGGCCGTTTTTGAACCGCGTTCTAACACATCGAGACGAAACTTTTTCGAGGATGAATTTAGAAAGGCCCTTTCGAAGGCGGATCGGGTCCTTATAGCAAAGCCCTACAATGCCGATGCGGTACCCAAGGAAGAAAGGCTAAATGTTCGAAAGATCGCATCAGAAATAGTCAAAAGCGGCGTAGAGGCGCATGCCGTAGATGAACCGGATCATATAGTCGAGTTCATCATGCGGGGCATAGATCACGGCGACGTGATACTTATCATGTCCAACGGCGCCTTCGATGGAATAGGCGAAAAACTCAAGACCTCTATGGGGAAAAGACTCGTCTTCTTCGATAAAGACAAAATAACATTCGGCAAGGTACCCAGATGAAAGCTGACCGCAGAGACACCCATCGTCTGCGAAACCTTATAGCAGTGCTTTCCATGCTGTTTGGCTTTATGAGCGCCTCGGTGTGGATTATAAATCGTCCGGTCGTCCTCGAACGCGTGCTTTCCGTCATCAACGTAAAAAGCGATTGGAACATATCCCTGGGACGGCTCATCGTTCATCCATCATCGATGTCTGTAACCATGGAACGACTTGTATTTGCGCACAAAACCGAGCCCAAAGGTTTTAGCGCAGACCTCGTAAAAATAGGCATAAAGCCCGTTGGACTCATCCGCGGCAAGCTAGTTATCGACGATTTCGACGTGGAACTGGCTAAAATAGATATTCCGAAACCCTTTCCCAAAAAGGACAAAAAATCCAAAAAACTCGATCTAGCAAAACTCATTCTGCTTAAAAATCTCGAGATCGAGGAAGGCCGGATAGGGCAGACGCTGATTAACTTTGGTGGCACAAAGATAGCCGCAGATCAAATACGGCTATCCATAAACACCCGCCTTTTCAGGAGCACCTCTATAAGCATCAAGGGCGATGGATTGGTGATGTCCGATGAAGACGGAATAATTGCCAGCATAGGTACAGCCAACATCGTAACCGCAAGTTCCCTGTCTAAATTGAACGAAAATTTTCCCTACCTCAATATGTTTTCTGGAACCCTCAAGGCCGGAGGTATTGTCTATGAAGGGCTAGGTGTCGAGTCGATAGACGCATCGATGCTTCTTAAAAACGATGATATTTCTTTAAACGATCTAAAAATAACCGTCGAGGGAAGATGCCTTGAGGGTCGGGCCTCGGCAAATCTCGCAACCGAAAATTTTTCCGTCATGATCGACATAGAAAAGCCCATCTCTTTGCCCTATCTGGGAAGGTCCAATGCTGTGGTCGATACCAAAGGTGACCTTTCAGGAAAGGCGAGTTTTACAGGCCGCGGTTTTTCACCGTTTAAAAGCTCCGGAAACGTTGAGTTCTACCTAAAATATAAGTTTGCCGTAGCAGATGACCATCCGGCAGCACTTTCTGGAAAGGCCTCTTGGCAAAACGGAGTTGTCTCCATAAACGACATGTACGTCCAGATCGACCAAGACAAAGTGGCGATATCTGGAAGTTTAGATGTGTCGGGCCGGAAGATGAACTTTAAAGGAAAGACCCTGCAGTTTCCGGCGCAATATGTGATGGAGATATTCAAAAATCCTCATCTAAATAAAATTTTCGGAAGAACGGATGCCGAACTTGATTTTTCTGGATGGGGAAAAGATTTCATCCTCAAAATAAACGGCGTAACTTATAACGGAGGATGGAACGATTTGATCGCCGAACATGCAGTGACAGACCTTAAAATAACCTACAACGGAATATCGCTTGATGGATTTATAACATCCGGAACCAAAAAAACCGGAGAGGCAAGTCTCAAGGTTGATTACGGTCCAAAGATAAAGGGGAAGCCCGAGCGCGACAAGAACATAGAGCTGTCAGCTAGCATGACAAACCATCCTCTCGAGGTTTCGCTTAAACAATACAGCGTAACCGGCATTGGCAATGGCAGCATAGAGCTTTCCGGCAATTTGATGAATTATAAGGGGTTTGCAAAAGCCGAGATAACTTCCGGTTCGATAAAGGGCGTGGAGTTTGAAAAAGCAAGATCAGAAATGCACATCTCGAAGAACAAGGTCGCCTTTAGAAACCTCTTTGTTTCACTTTTTAAAAAATCTCCGGATATGTCAGGCGAGATAATCGCGGACATCGGCCACGACAAAACGCGCTTTGCTGGAAAACCATCGCCGGAGATCAACGTGGATGTCACCTATCTAAAGGCATCGAAGAGCTGGACCGTGAAGGATTTGTCGTGGCAGGAAGGAGACGACAAACTTTCGATGACCGGAAAGATCGTTTCACAAGGCAAAGTGGATCTTCGAATAGACGGCAGCGCCGACGTCTCGCTTGTCAGACCCTTTCTAAAGACCATCAGAAGCGGAAGCGGAAAAGTAGATATCGGTCTTGATGTGCGCGGTCCAAGCGAGGATCTACGCCTTCACGGAAAAATGAAATTCAACAAAAACGATCTGGCTATTCGCGAAATCCAGTTGATCCTCGAAAATCTCGAAGGTTCTCTGATCTTTGAAGGACAGAGAATAAAGTTTCATGAAATAAGTGCAAGTTCGGAGGACGGGAGTTTAAAACTCTCCGGTTGGATAGACCACAGAAAAAATCGTCCGTCCGCAGTGGAGGCACTGCTTTCTGGAACCGCCATGCACTATAGATCTTATGATCAGACGTTCAATATGGATTTTGAGGGCGATCTTTCCTTGAAGGGTTCTTTCCCTTCCCCGCTCCTGTCGGGGAGAATGCTCATACTAGATGGGCGCTACACCAAAGATTTCAATCTCCTAGACGCCCTGATATCCGAACCCAAAAAGAAAGGCATCGCTACCACCGGGGCCAAAACCGGGGCCGCCGAAGTTTTCAATCCAAGACTCGACCTCAACGTAAAAAGTAACGGTGATATGGAAATCAGAAATAACGTTGGCAGAATCTGGTTGCGCATAAATACCGACGTCAGGGGGACGTGGGAAAAACCTACCATAGCAGGTTCTATAAATACCGAAGACGGCATAGTCGATTACCTAGGCCTTAAATTTGACATCACCAAAGGCTTTGTGGAGCTTCGTGAAAAATACAGCGAGCCATATCTTGAGGTGCATGCCGAAAAGGAACTGGGAGTGCACAACATAAACCTTGTGCTATACGGTCCTATCGACAATTTGGCGCTCGACCTTTCGGCAACATCGCCTTCCGGACTTCTCGAAAAACGGGATGTCGTTTCACTGATCCTTTTTGGAATAACAGAGCAGGAAAGACAGCTGGCCGCTAATCAGGGCGGAAGCGACCAGACCTCTGCGCTCATATCGAGCTCGATCTCCGGACTAATGGAAAGACCGATAACACAATTTACTGGTCTTGATCTGTTTCGTCTGGAGGCTTCCGAAACGGATTCGCGCGGCGGCTCAAAACCTTTCTCAAGGCTCTACATAGGCAAAGATATCTCCGACCGTCTAAGCGTCAAGTTTTCAACTGATATAGATAGCAACGAATCGATACAGACGATAATAGCCGAATATTTATTGACCGACCATTTCTTGGTGCGTGGCGCCAGATCCACCGATTTTAGCTCGGAGATAAGCGGCATCGTTAGATTCAGGCTCAGATGATACAAAAAAAACGGCACGTCATAAAATTTTTCTCGATCTTGTTGATGGCGCTGGCATCGATGATGCTTGCGACCTCGGAGTCTCTCGCTTTGAAAGTTGAGAATATCAAGATATCGGGGCTTACCACCATATCGGAACAAAATGTTCTCGACATCATGACCCTCAAGGAAGGCGACGAATTTTCGATTGAGGCGCTTGATATCTCGCTTGGCCATTTGAGAAAATGGGGCGTCTTCGATGCCATAGAGGCGCATCCGGAAATGGCTCATGACGGCGTGATCGTCAAAATTCGCATGGAAGAGGGAGTCATCGTCAATTCGGTGGATATCACCGGCAATTATCCGTTTCTGGCAAATAAAATCCGCAAATATCTAAGTCTTCACGCTGGAGATATCTATACCCCCAAGAGGTTGCTCGAACAGATAGAACGAATCGAGGCATTTTATAAAAGACAGGGGTTTGTGGGAACAGTCGTGCATGTCGATGAGGAAATTGTTCCAGAAGACAACGGCATAGCTCTCACCTTTCACATAAACCGCGGAAAGATCATAAGGTATAACGACATAATCATAGAGGGGAATGTCGCTTTTCCCGACGGGAGGTTCGTTTCGGCAATAAATCCTCTAAGACCCTACTCGGAAAGAAGGTTACGGGAAAGCCTGCGCGACCTGAAAGATTTTTATCGAGCGAAGGGTTATCCGCGCGCAAAAATAAGAATTAAGGAAAAAAAGATCGACTACGAAACCATGCGCCTAGATCTCGCAATAAGCGTTGACGAGGGGCCTCATATAATTATGGATTTTAAAGGAAGCCCCGGCACCAGCAGAAGGCTGCTTAAAAAAGCTGTGACCATCATGGAGGAGGGCGCCACCGACGAATTTGAAATAGAGATAAGCTCGAATAAAATTGAAAAACTCCTCCGGAAACGCGGTTATCCAGATGCAAAGGTTACCGGAAACAAAAGCATAAGGGACGATGGAACGATCATAGTGACTTTCAACTTGGAGGAAGGAAAGTCTAGCAGGATAAGGCTTTTGACCTTCAAGGGGAATAAAGACGTTGGCAAAGCGCTTTTATCGGAAAACATGCAAAACAGATCCCGCTCGTTTAAAAGGAGCGGCGCATTTTATCCTAAAGAAATAAAACCAGACGATGAAGCTATATCCCTTGCCATGAAGAGCAAGGGGTATCTGGATGCAAAAGTAAGTGAATGGATCGTGCGACCGGTGGCCGATGGGTATGCGGTGGATATCGCGGTACCCATAGAGCCGGGCCACCAAACCATAATTTCTTCCATAAAATTTGAAGGCGACGTGCCGTTTGAAAAAAAGCTGCTACTAAGGGAGATCTGGCTAAAAGAGGGAAAGCCGTTTGACGAGCCCGGGCTTGAAGACGATCGGGAACGCCTTTTGAAATATCTGGCGGACAATGGATATCCCTACGCATCCGTGAAGGCATCGTGGTCTTTTGATGTAAACGATGAAGGTGCTGTAATCATTTTCACCATACAATCCGACAAAATGGTGAAGATCGGTCGTATCCTTATCGTAGGTGATGTTTTAACGAGTCAGAAGGCCCTAAAGAGGGCCATGGCTATCAAGGAAGGTGAGCCGTTCAGCTATAGGAAAATTTTAGAAAGCCAGCTCAACATAAGGAGGCTTGGACCGTTTTCCTCGGTTAATGTTACGAGCATAGGACTGGAGGACCGGGAAAGCACGGTGCATTTGCGCGTAAAAGTTGAAGAGCAGCGCCCATTTAGGATCGACATGGGCATAAGCTATTCGACCGATGAAAAATTCACCGGCTCGCTGACTTTTTCAAACATCAATTCCTTTGGATGGGCCAAGACCAATACGTTAAAGCTCACCGGAGGACAAAAACTTTCCCGGGCAGAACTTGCTTGGCATGATCCGAGATTTTTAGGCTCTCCATTCGAGATGACCGCCAACGGATGGGTGCAGTATAAATCGAAACCGGCCTACTCTTTCGTGCAGGCAGGTGGAGCTCTTGGCTGGTTTAGAAGATATTCAAGAATGGGAATCCTTTTTAGATGGGAGATAGACAGAAACTATTTCATAACCGGCGATTCGGTGGCCGCAGACAAAGACAGCCTGCGCGACAACATAATGTCTCAAACCTCCATAACGCCTAGCTACGACACAAGAGACAGCTTTGCGGATCCAAGAAGCGGTTACTACACGATAGCCCGGGCAAACATTTTCAACGAAATAAAAGGCAATCATGCCAATTTCTTTAAACTTTTCTGGGCTGGCGAGATCAATTGGAGCCCTTGGCGACGGATGACCTTTGCAAACAACGTAAGATTCGGCCGAATACTGACCGTAGGAAAAAATGTCAGCGTGCCCACAAACGAACTGCTCTTTCTCGGAGGCGACGATACGGTGCGCGGCTATTCCGAAGATTCTCTAGGCCCTGTTGATGCCGCCGGAAAGGCCGTTGGCGGAAGGCTTGAATGGATATACAACAGCGAGATAAGGATAAGGTTGATTTCCCATCTACAGCTGGCCGGCTTTTTTGACATGGGAAGTCTTACTAACTCCTTCGATGCCATAGGATGGAATTCCACAGTGAGGAGTTCTGCCGGGGCTGGTCTTCGTTTTATAACGCCGGTTGGACCGATAAGGCTCGATTACGGTTTCAAGCTAGACAGAAAAATCGGCGAGTCCATCGGCAGGCTGCATTTCACTTTTGGATACGTGTTTTAAAAACGCAGATGATCTTGGGGTTTTGCGAGCCGATCTATAATGAAGCGTTGGGCCTATTTCGAGTTTCTTCAGTTGAAAGCTTCGATGTTGAATGTCGTATCCTACCGGGTTACGTTCTTCATCCATTCCAGGTAATCCTGCGATGCACCGGCAACCGGCAATACCAAGAATTCAGGCACCTCGTAGCTATGGTTGTCCTCGATGGCTTTTCGAAGTTTAGGCAATTTGTCATCGAGGGTCTTTATGAGTAGTAGATATTCCTGATCGTCGTGAATTTTACCCTGCCAGACGTAAATCGAATTGATCTTCGGTATTATCTGTACGCAGGCGGCAAAGCCGTTTTCCACCAAAAGGCCAGCTAGAGTTTTGGCCTCTTTTTGGGTGTTCGTGGTCGTCATCACTACTATCGGCTCGCCCATAATCCCTCCGCTTTGATGAGCCAGATAAATCTGCTCTGTAAATTAAACATTCCCGGAATTTAGTCAATCCTTCTTAATATTGTTGACGGACACCCAAATTAGGCAATTTTGATGACCTGAACTGGTCTCACTTTAAAAGGGGACCGGATGAACAGGAAATCAAATATGCAACAAGAACAGATCGCAGCTCTTTTTATAGCCGGCGAAAGTATTGATAAGATCTCAAAAAGATTGGGGATTCATCGGGATACGGTTAGTACGCATGTCAGAGCGCACGGTTTTGAGATCAAGCGTGGACGGCCCAGCCAAAGTTTGGGATGGACTTTGAAATTAAGGCGTGGTTTACGAGAATTGAAGGAGGAAAGTTTATGCAATACATACTCACCAAGCTGAAAATTAAGGATGGAAAAAAGGAAAAGGCCGAAGCGTTCTTAAAACACCTCAAAAAAGAGGCTTATCAGGATGGCTTGGAATCCGTAAAGGAAGCTAAGATTTTACTTGAATGCTCTTACATTGACTCTCATGCTGATGGCGATTTCATATATATCTTCAAAAAGTTGGAAGACCTGCAGTTCTTGAGAAATATGATCGCCACTTCAAAGTTGGATATTTATAATCAAATACGAACATGGGCTAGTGAGTGCTTTGAAAACTTAACTGACCTTGAACCAATAGTTGTTTTTGAAACAGGCTGTTAGGAAATAAAAGTCATGATAAACGCTGTAATAAAAAATCTTGAAAATTCGGAAAATTCACGAATTTTTCTCGACGGAAGCAAGCGAACTGTAGTGATTTTGAAAACAGTAGCTATCGGTCGAGGTGAATATTTACCTAGCTGGAAGTGGTCTAAACACGCAGGTGCGCAGACTGGTAAAAGTTCCGAAGCTCACGTAGGTTATGTTCTCTCAGGTCAAATGGTCGTTCAAAGCCCGGACGGTAAAGAACTAATAGTTTGTACGGGTGATGCCTTTGAAATGCCTCCCAATTACGACGCTTGGGTTCTCGGCAGCGAACCGTGTGTAGCTCTCGACTTTTATCACTTGGAACAGCCACAAAAAAACCCTCCGGTCCCGGAGTAAAAAGGGACCGGAGGGTTTATCAGCCAGCGCCGATGACTCTTCCTACTTTTGCGCCTACCGAATCCTTTCCCTGAAAGAAGATCTTTCTTGCCACTTCGATGGCATTTTCTTCGGCTTTATAGGATTCCCGGATAATTGCGGCTCGGGTGGCGTGATTGTGATATTTGTGTGACGGAAGTTTCTTCTCTTTGCGCCTTTTGTCGTTTACTGCGAGGAATTCGATCATTTTTTCCGGATCGTAACCCATAAGACAAAGTGCCCTGCCGGCAAATCCGTCGGCATCGCCCTCTTCATCGCGCCTCATCTCGAAAATTTCGTCCCACGTAAGATGCGACCAGTCAACTCCCTTTGGCATATCGCTCATCATATGCCCCCATTCATGGGCTAAAATTCCACCCACTAGGGCATCGTCCTCTCCAAAATTTTGCAGAAAATCCACGCCCACATAAACATTATCCTCATCGTCAACGCACGCGATGGTGTTTTTGGCCGGTATGATCTTGCCGCCTTTTTTTCTGGAAATTAGCGCCAACTTTTTTTTAAGCCTATCGAGAAGCCCGCCGCGCGCGAAATAGGCCGCTATTTCGGGAGGAAGGTCCTTGGGATTTAGGACCTGCGGCATGGGCTCGCCAAGCATCTTCCTTATCTCGCTTGAATTTCCCATTGCGCCGTTTTTCGAACCCTCCGGTCCCGGAGTAAACAGGGACGGAGTAATCGTGGTAAGTATCTGAAAAACAACAAGATAGTATGTTTGCACAAAAACCGCGAAGGCGATTCTGTTGAATGAAAATTTGAAGTTTTAAGATGTGCTCTGTTGTTTTTTCCGTATCACGATGTATAGTCCGGGTCATGAAGGATTTAGAAAAAGAAGGAACGGTCGAGATATGGCTTGAAAAGGCTAGGGAAGATCTAAAAACCGCAAAAACACTTTTAAAATCATCCAGATATACGTGGTGCGCATTTATCTGTCAGCAGGCGATAGAAAAATGTCTGAAGGCCGGCTATGTAAAAAAAATCAGGAAAATTCCACCTTATACACACAAGCTGGAATTCCTGTGCCAACTGCTGGAACTGTCTCCACCTGCTGAAATCATAGAGATTATAATAAAGATCGATAAATACTACATAGCGACAAGGTATCCATCATACAAGGATTCTGTGAACATCTCCAGCAGGGCCGTTGCAAGCGAGATGTTCCGAGAAACAGAAAGGGTTTTCAAATGGCTGCTCCGCGAGCTCGAGCTAAAAAAATAATCGAGCGATTCATCAAACACCTTGAAAAACAGATCAAAGTGCAACAGGTCTATCTGTTCGGCTCACATGCCAGAGGCTCGGAAAAACGGCACAGCGACATCGACATAGCTGTCGTTTCAGAAAATTTTAAAAAAATGGCCCCCTTCGATCGTCTTGTCTATCTTGGAAAGATGGCATGGGAAGCCGGGACTCCGGTGATCGAAGCGATTGGATACACGCCGAAGGAATTTGCCACAAAATCTCTGCTGGAGTTCCCGAGCGAAATAAAACAGAACGGCATAAGAATTCTGCCTGCCGCATGAACCCTCCGGTCCCGGAGGGTTTATCAGCCAGCGCCGATGACTCTTCCTACTTTTGCGCCTACCGAATCCTTTCCCTGAAAGAAGATCTTTCTTGCCACTTCGATGGCATTTTCTTCGGCTTTATAGGATTCCCGGATAATTGCGGCTCGGGTGGCGTGATTGTGATATTTGTGTGACGGAAGTTTCTTCTCTTTGCGCCTTTTGTCGTTTACTGCGAGGAATTCGATCATTTTTTCCGGATCGTAACCCATAAGACAAAGTGCCCTGCCGGCAAATCCGTCGGCATCGCCCTCTTCATCGCGCCTCATCTCGAAAATTTCGTCCCACGTAAGATGCGACCAGTCAACTCCCTTTGGCATATCGCTCATCATATGCCCCCATTCATGGGCTAAAATTCCACCCACTAGGGCATCGTCCTCTCCAAAATTTTGCAGAAAATCCACGCCCACATAAACATTATCCTCATCGTCAACGCACGCGATGGTGTTTTTGGCCGGTATGATCTTGCCGCCTTTTTTTCTGGAAATTAGCGCCAACTTTTTTTTAAGCCTATCGAGAAGCCCGCCGCGCGCGAAATAGGCCGCTATTTCGGGAGGAAGGTCCTTGGGATTTAGGACCTGCGGCATGGGCTCGCCAAGCATCTTCCTTATCTCGCTTGAATTTCCCATTGCGCCGTTTTTCGAAACCGCGCGACTCATCCAATTTGGCGGAAGACCGACTAACTGGGTATTTATCTTCTCGATAACCATGGGCAGACGTCACCTATATCCTCTCAATATAAGTTATCGGCACATATCCCTTAAATGTTTCGTCCTAAAACATAACATATTGTAATCATTGAGCTAATTTCATGTCGAAAGGGTGGGCAAAAACCTCCGGCAGGTTTCTAGGTTCGCTTTCGTACTTTCACACCTGAGAACGTGGTGTTGTTTGCCTTTACCTCTTTTTTTGTTTGTTCCATACCCCTTTCCACGGTTAGAGTTTTTAATTGAACACGATCAACCGTACACGACTAACAATAGTCCTAAAAAAAGCAACGGCTATCGATGAAAAATCAGGTAATAAAGAAGGCATCCGCTCTTGGTTTTGTTTCCGTGGGATTTACCACGGCCGACGCCCAAGACTACGTTTCCATTTTCGAAGAGGCGATCTCATCGGGAAGAATCGCATCCATGAAGTGGCTTGCAAGAAATCCTAAAATGCGATGCGATCCCAAAGCTCTTTTGCCAAATGCCCGGTCGGTCATCTGCCTTGCATATCCCTACGGCGAATGCGGAATCGTTCCAGAAGAAATGAAAACAAACAAAAGGGCCTTGTCGGTTCCCCGCGAACCGGCCCGGGCAAGGTTTGCGCGAGGCGCGGAATATCACGAGTTCATACGCGGCAGGCTTGAACTCCTGAGGCAGTATTTGCTGGAGCTTGCGCCGGAAGCCACGACAAAACTCTGCGTCGATACAAGCCCGCTGCTGGAAAAGGCGCTTGCGCAACGAGCCGGCATCGGATGGATCGGAAAACACACGATACTCCTTAATAAAAAACTTGGTTCGTGGTTTTTGCTTGGAGAGATAATAACTGATCTCAAGTTTAAACCTGATGCTCCAGCCAAAAATCTCTGCGGGGAATGTTCGCTCTGCATCGATGCCTGTCCTACCCGGGCGATAAGCCGTGCCGGCAGGCTCGATGCCAGACTGTGCATCTCCTACCATACGACGGCGGCCAAGGAAGTTCCGCCGCCTGCGGTCGCGAAATTTTTCAAAAAAGGTCAGTACGGCTGCGATATATGCCAAGAGGCATGTCCGTACAATTTGCAAACAAGGTGATCCCGCGTCCGCAGCGATTAGCACAGTGTCGCTGCTTGCCTTTATTTACACTTTTCTCTATCATGGGCATCTTCATAAGCCGTCGACTGATATGAGAATGTCATCGTTGCGAGAAAGCATTTTGAGTCGGCAGGGCGATTTTGTTGCAAGATGAAATATAGACCGGAGACTCGATGTTCGCTTTCAAAACCATAGTATGGGGTTCGATATTCATGCTGGCAGCGTTGGTTCTTGGGCCGTGGGTGACCTCCAAATTCGATTCCGCTTTTCCTGTTTTCGATTTAGGCGTTGCGAAATATTTCGGCGTCGTTTTGATTGCGGCTGGAATAGCCCTGTCATTTTGCTGCTGTGCGGTTTTATTTCTTCCCCAAAAAGGCAATCTTCCAAAGCCCTACGACATGCAGCACGAATTTGTAGTTTTGGGCCCTTATGCCTACGTCAGAAATCCGTTTCTTCTGGGAATACTGCTTGCCCTTGCGGGCGAAACTATAATGATGTCGAGCTTCGCCATGATAGCATACTCCGTCGTGCTGGCGTGGTGCGTACATTTTTTTGTCGTGTTTTTTGAGGAGCCCGCACTCATGGAACGCTACGGCAAGGAGTATCAGAAATACTGCGAGGTGGTGTCGCGCTGGATCCCGCGTTTCAAAAAATACTCGTCGTTTTAATTTTTTCAAAACCCATCGCCATCATTATATTCTACGGGTTTTCTGTATGTTGGTGGAGCCTGCGCGCCAGTTTCTTTGCGTAATTCCAAAACTTTCTGCATCCAATCCGCATCGTTTTTGAGAAGATGTTCGGCCTTGTCTAAAAGACCGGAGGCCAGTTCGGGCTGATCGAGATAGTGATATGTGAGCGCCAGATAGTAATATGCAATGCCGTTTGTGGAATCGATGTTTATTGCATCGCGAAAGGTTGCCATGGCCAGCTCAAAGCTGTCGGCATCGAGTTGTGCGGTGCCCAGTTTTACAAGCCCCATAGATGCCCTTCTTTCAGGAGTCGTAATCTCAGAAGGTGGGGAAATCCCGATGGGCCTTATGACATCGCCGCGTTCGCTGCCAGATGGCGGTAAACGTTTTTGCGAGGGCTCATGTTTTTTAGCGGCGCATCCACAAAAAAACGCCCCCACAAAAGCTATTATCAAAATTCCTGATAGGATCCAGACTGTGATCGATATATATCTATTTCTTCGCATGTTTTTTCAGGCTCCGAACCTTCGATGAAGGCCTCGTAGATTCCGTCAGGACATCTGCCGCTTACAAGGCCGCCGGTTGTGGGATCGACCTTTAACAAAACAACATCCTCCGGACCAGCGAAATCTCCGGAGCCTTCGGGCTCGGCTTTCTGCATGAAGCGTGTCCAGATAGGTAGCGCCGCGCGGCCTCCGCTCATATTGGTCGTCGTGTTGTCGTCATACCCGACCCATGAAAGGGCGAGAATCTTTGGAGTAAATCCCACAAACCACGCGTCACGATAATTAGAGGTGGTTCCGGTCTTTCCGGCGGCTATGGCCTTGTAGCCCATAGATCTTGCACCTGCGCCGGTGCCGCGATCCATAACACCTTTCATAATGTTGGTCGTTATATATGCGGGAGCAGAGCCGAAAGCTCGTTTCATGCGAAGGCTCTTTCGCTCTAATATCTCACCTTCCTTGGTGACGACCGTTATGATCGCTAGCGGAAACGATCGTATTCCGCCATTTGGAAATACGGTATAGGCGCCGGCCATCTCTATGGGGGTTACCTCGAACGATCCAAGCGCCATGGAGGGAACTGCTAGCATGCTGCTTGTAATACCGGCATCGGCTGCTGTCTTGACTATTTCGTCAAGGCCGACATCTATGGCAAGCCTTGCAGTGGCGATGTTGTAGCTATTTTCGAGCGCGCGGCGCAACGTGACCCGGCCGTGTTCTTTTTTGTCGTAATTTTTAGGACTCCATTTATCTCCGCCAGATTCAACTTCAAACGACGAATCATCTATTAGGGTAGATGCCGTATAAACGCCGTTACCCCTTGTCGGATCGAAGGCGGCAAGATAGACGAACGGTTTAAATGTAGAACCGGGTTGGCGCATGGCCTGAGTACATCTGTCAAACTGGCTTGCGCCATAGTCACGTCCGCCTACTAATGCTCGAACGTAGCCCGTGGATGGTTGCATGGCGATAAGACATGCCTCTAGTGGATAGGGATGATCTTTGGGAAGGAGATTTGCGTAGGTTTTTTCAAGTTCATTGATCCCTTCTCTTACCGCATCCTCAGCGGCGATCTGGGCTAACATGTCTAGGGTGGTGAATATGCGCATGCCTTCGGTTTTCAAAACCTGCGGCGGATAGAAGTCCGCGAGCTGCCTTTTGACAAAATCGACAAAAAAAGGCGCCGACTGAAATCTAACTCTTGTCTTTGGCGTAATTATTTCTTCGGCAAGAGCAAGATCGTGCTGAGATTTTGATATGAGACCGTTTTCATGCATTCTCGAGAGGACGAAATTCCTTCTTTCTTTGGCAACTTGCGGGTTTCGTACCGGATTGAACCGGCTTGGATTTTTGATCATTCCGGCTAGGAGGGCCGATTCACCTATCGTCAATTGATCGACGTTTTTTGCAAAATAAAGTTTGCTCGCCTCGGCAACGCCCGACACCGAGGACGCACCCCTCTGGCCGAGATAGATTTGATTTAGATAGGCCTCGAGTATCTCAGCCTTGCTGTGCGCTTTTTCTATTCTATAGGCGATGATCGCTTCGTTTAATTTCCTTATGATGGATTTTTTGGGATAGAGAAAAAAATTCTTAACGAGCTGCTGGGTCAGCGTAGAGCCTCCCTGCGCCAGACTCATGGATTTTAAGTTTACCAAGGCTGCTCTGAGTATGCCTATCGGATCAACGCCCGAGTGCTCCAGAAATCTTTCATCCTCTATTGCGATTATCGCCTCGGCAAGACTTTTGGGCACATCCGCTAGAGTTATTATCGTTCGATCCTCCATCTTGTCGTCGAATATGGACGCGATCTCTTCCGGTTCGAGCTTGACTAGCATAAGCTCGCTTTTGTTGGTCATGTTGATCATTGAGGTTATTGTGTCATTGGCAATTTCCATCCGCACGGGAAAACCCGTTAACTTTTCGTCGGGATAGTCGAAATCGTGAAGATAGATTTCCAAAAAATCGGCGCCTGATGCGTAATCGCCCGGCCCGATTATTCGGTTGCCCGTGTCCCGGTAGCCTAGCCGGTCAAGTTTGGCTATTATCTGCCGGTCCTTTATGCTGGCGCCCGGATAGAAATATTCCGCATCGGAATATACTCGTGAGGGGAGATCCCATTTCTTTGGCCGATCAAACTTTTCGGATATCAATTTATCTATGCCGTGAAAATAATAGAGGAGACCAACTGTTCCCAAAACGGCTATTACGGCCAGCAACTTGGCAAGAAACCAGAGTTTTTTCATTTTAGCCTTAAAGCCGGACCGTTTTTTAGGCGAGGTTTTACGACTCCAATTACGATAACTGCGATAACCGGGCATCCCTACGTTCCTCCAAAAAAATCAAGCGCCTCACTATAACCGCATGACCGGCTTTTGCAACTGCCCTGAAAATAAAAATTCAACCTTGGCGGGTTTTCGTTTTTAATGGGTTACGGTATGTCGATGTGGAGTTCCTTGATAACTACTGAAGAATCGTGGTTATCCGTGACGGTAATCACGATGTCGTACGCACCGGCATTTTCTGCCGAGGCGTTTATGTTTATCTTGCAGGTCGTTACGTTGTCTTTTATTCCCGGAACATCGTAATGTGAAACGGTGTTACATTCTCTTTGGTCGAAACTCAAAAAGCCGGGTAAGGCCCCACCGCTTTTTAGCGCAGCCGCTATGGAGAGGTCTTTGTCTTCCCCGCGCTTTCTAACGATAAATTCGGTGAAACATTCGTTATTTCCTTCGAGGCAATTATATCCAGACGAGCTTAAATCGACTGGTGTACCCAGAAAGCCCATCTTGGGTTTTTGTGGCTCAGGTGAAAAACCTTGGGCCTTTCCCGCATTTTCGATAAACAGCGAAAACTCCTCTTTCGTCAGGTCTATCCATGACGTGGCAATTGGAGAGGATCCGGTCAGGCTTACGGGAATTTCTCCGGCCAGCGAAAGCGAATCGCCGCTGGATATGTCAAAGACCGCGAAAGGAACACTTGGCCGCTCGGTCTCCACATCCAAGGACACCGGCATGGGGCCATATTCGCGCTGTCTTGCAATGGTTGCCGGCATTTCCACGACAGAACCCGTCTTGGGATCGAACATCATGCCTTCTGAGACGGCGTATTTTCCGTCCTTGGTGAACTGAATCTTTTCTCCTATCGTCATCGCAGACTTCGTGATCGGACCCTTGGGAAGTTTTGCGAATTTAACGTAGTTTGAAGGCGCCGGCATGCCTACGGAATATTCTTTCAGCGAAAGACCTTCGGTTTTTTCGCCCTCTTCGGATTGTTTGTCGAAGGATGAAAAGGTAAGTGCGAGATATGCTCCGTCAGGACTTAGCGCATTTGCAAAATCTCCGGGCTCAATTTGCATGGACTCTTCAATGGACAGGTTAGGCCTAGAGATCGAAAGCAGCCTGTCCTTTAACGCTACGACTATTCTGTTAGATCCATTGCAAAGTATCTGCGGTGACGATGATGAGCCTGTGTTTATCGTTCCGGTCTTTCTCGTCCCGGTTTTGACATCATAGGCGATCAGCCTTCCATCGCTTTCCAAGGCGACAACGGCGGTTGACGTTCCCTCCCATCTCTCGGATTCTATGCAAGAATTGTTTCCGGTGCAGGCGGTGAAATTTTTCGCAAAACCATAGTTGGAACACACCGCGTAGGACAGGGGGGCGTCGGCTAATTTGGATGTTTGTCCGCTTCGATTTAGTACATAGAGATCGGATTGGTTTTCTGAAATATTTTCTCCGGCCTTGCTTACAAAACCGCCCGTCAAAAGCACAGCGTCTCTCCCAAGCCACGGCCCCGCTACAAATTTTAGCGCTCCGGCATTGAGCTGTCTTACGGAAAAATTCTTGGAATTTAAAAATATGATTCGTTCTTCGTCGCCTATGAGCAAAAGATCGCTTTCAGGCGAAACTGAAAGTACAAAAAGATTTTTGATTCCGGGCGGCAGGTTTGAAAGTTTCCCCCGGGCTATTTCCCGGTTTGCTCCTGTTTCGAGATCGTATATCGTTTTCATGCAGGACGGGTCGGTTTTAAGGAGCGAAACGTCGGCGCAGCTTGAAACCAGAAGGCGTTTGCCGCCGTCTATCCATGCCACTGGAAAAAGATCTGTATCGCTCTTTGTAACTTGCAAGGCCTTGCCCTTGAGTACGTCTAATACGCATACCTCGTAGTTGTTACCGTCGTCGCAAGCCCAAGCGATTTTGCCGCCGTCTGGGGTCGGGAAGGGAAGGCGGTCGGCTGTGGAATTGTTCGTGATTTTTCCGGACTGTCCCGAGGCTATATCGGCGGCGTAAATCTCCATATCGTTTCCATCCGAGGCCTCGTAGATCAGGATAGCTTTCCCAGCTATCCCTATTTTGGGTTTGCCTCTGCCGATGCCGAAGTCATCTCCCATGCAAGAAATAAAAAATGAGGACAAGATAACCATCAATGCGGCTATTATGATTTTGTTTTTCATTTCAAGTCCTCGGTGACTTTCCGTTTGGAAGCTCCACTATAAAACATTAAATGCATTGGGCGTGCCAAAATGAAGTTGAAAATAGCCTTTAATGCATGAAAAAACAAGAAAGATGCCCATTTGCGGTATCCAACAAATGGGCAAAAAAAAGCGCCCTTTAGTTGGCGCTTTTTTTAAAAAATTTTTGCGGAATGGATTACATCGTCCAGTCTTTCAGCTGCTTGCCCGGTTTAAACCTCGGGACCTTGCGCGCCTTGATGTTGATTACTGCACCGGTCTGCGGGTTGCGACCTGTGCGGGCGCGGCGCTTAGAAACGTAGAACGTACCAAAATTCGTCAGCGTGATCTTGTCTCCCTTGCGAAGGCACTTTCCGATATTGTGCGTCAGCGAGTTGAGAACCTTTTCGGCTGCTGCCTTGGAGATTTTGCAATCCTTGGCTACGTAATTGATTAGCTCTGCCTTTGTCATTTGTTTCACCTCCTTCCGTCGTTGGATTTCGGAATACGACAGATCGCGAAACGCTTGAAAGTCGTGCATTCGCCGCCTTCCGATAGACGAAAATCTACGCGAGTAAGAAACGCATGTCAAATAAAATGTTCCTTCCGATGCTGATGATTACTGTGTTTGCGGGAGTGCGCATAGGGTGCTTTAACATTCCGGCATCGATGAACCTTCTGCGGCCGGAAACTCCCGAAATGTCTGCAGATGAGCTTGTGACCGTGTTTTGCCGATGACCAAGAAAGAGAACTTTACGTTGACTTTTAAAGCGCCTGCATGCAGAATCACGCGCCGATTTGGAATTTTACTAGTTTTCGAAATTCTTTCACGCTTCCAGAAAACGATACTGCTCTTTCAAGGAGATTTTATGAACCGGGTAAGCGAGGTTCTTCCAATCAACATAGAAGACGAGATGAAAAGTTCCTATCTCGATTACGCGATGAGCGTAATCATAGGCAGGGCCATCCCCGACGTGCGCGACGGACTCAAACCGGCCCACAGAAGAATTCTCTATGCCATGCTAAGAGAGGGGCTTTTATCCAGCAAGAAATTTTCCAAGTGCGCAGGTGTGGTCGGTGAAGTTCTCAAGAAATATCATCCCCATGGTGATGCTGCGGTTTACGATACCCTCGTGCGTATGGCCCAAGATTGGAATATGCGCTACCCGCTCATCAATGGGCAGGGTAACTTCGGTTCTATAGACGGCGATTCCGCGGCGGCTTATCGCTATACCGAAGCAAAGCTCATGCAGATAGCCGAACAGTTGCTTGCGGATATAGACAAAGAAACGGTTGATTTTACACCCAACTATGACGATACCACGGTTGAACCCACAGTCCTTCCGTCGAGAATTCCCAACCTTTTGATAAACGGCTCCGACGGTATAGCGGTGGGCATGGCCACGAAAATTCCCCCCCATAATTTAAACGAGATCATAAACGGATGTGTGGCCATCGTCGATCGGCCCGAAATTACCATAGAAGAATTGATGAAGCTCATTCCGGGACCGGATTTCCCGACCGGTGGATTCATAGACGGTAGAGATGGCATAAAAAACGCATACAAAACCGGACGGGGACAGTTAAAGCTAAGGGCGCGTGCGGCCATCGAACCTATGGCCAAGGGCGAGCGAGAATCGATAATCATAACTGAAATTCCCTATCAGGTGAACAAAGCAAGGCTTATAGAACGCATTGCGGACCTTGTAAAATACGGCAAGATTGAGGGCATATCCGACATTCGTGACGAATCCGATCGCGACGGCATGAGGATAGTCGTGGAGTTGCGTCGTGGGGTCATAGCCGGTGTGGTGCTCAACCAACTTTTTGCGCATACCGCAATGCAGACAAGTTATGGAATTATACTTCTGGCGATAGTGGGGGGACAACCCAAAATACTAAATCTCAAGGAGGCGCTTGGTTTATTTCTCGATCATCGTCGCGACGTGGTCATTAGAAGGACGGTGTTCGATCTAAAAAAGGCCGAAGAAAGAGCGCACATATTAGCCGGCCTAAAAATCGCCGTAGAAAATATCGATGAAGTCATTGCCATCATCAAAAAATCAAAAGAACCATCGGTGGCCAAGACGAGTCTGATTAGGGCTTTTAAGTTTTCCGATATTCAGGCGCAAGCGGTCCTTGAAATGAGATTGCAGCGGCTTACCGGGCTTGAACGCGACAAAATAATATCGGAATATAAAGAAGTTCAGGAAACGATCAAGGAACTAAAGGCTATACTCGCCGACGAGAAAAAGATCTACAAAATCATAAAAGACGAACTTGTCGAAATAAAACAGAAGTACGGGGATGAAAGAAGGACGGTGATACAGGCAAGAACCAAAGACCTAAACGTTGAGGATCTTATTCAGGAAGAAGAAATGGTCGTCACCGTGTCGCATCGCGGATATATCAAGCGTAATCCCATAAGCATCTATCGCGCCCAGAGAAGAGGTGGGCGCGGCAAGCAGGGCGTAGCGATGCGAGAAGAGGATTTCGTCGAAAAAATCTTCATCGCGTCAACTCATAATTATGTCATGATTTTTTCGTCCAGCGGAAAAGTTTATTGGCTAAAGGTTCACGAAATTCCGCAGGTGGGCCGGGTAGCCAAGGGTCAATCGATAACCAATCTCATACACATGTCGGCCGAAGAAAATATAGCGGCGATTCTTTCCGTCGAAAAGTTTGTTGAGGACAGATATGTGGTCATGTGCACAAGAAAAGGCATCATCAAAAAAACGGATCTGATGTCTTTTTCAAATCCCAGATCGGGCGGCATAATAGCCACCTCGATAGATGACGGAGACGAACTTATTTCCGCAAGGCTTGCCAGCGATGGCGAGTATGTCTTCATAACCACCCGCGATGGTCAGGCTATACGCTTTGAAGACAAGGACGTTCGTCCCATGGGCCGCGGTGCCCGCGGAGTTCGCGCGATAAATTTGAGAGAAAACGATTATGTCGTAGGCATGGAGGTGTTAAGAACCGAGGCGTCGATACTTACCGTTACGGAGCTGGGTTATGGAAAACGCAGTCCTTGCGATGACTATCGCATACAGTCTCGGGGCGGCTCCGGCATCATCACCCTCAAGATCGCGGAGAAAAACGGCCCGGTGGTGGGCGTGATGCAGGTGACCGATCAAGAAGATATAATGATAGTAACCGATAAGGGCAAGGTTATAAGGTCGCAGGCCAAAGAGATTCCCACTGTCGGCAGAAATACCCAAGGGGTAAGGCTTATTTCGCTTGAGAAGGGCGAAAAAGTCGTCTCGGTGGCTAAACTTGCCGAAGATGATGAATAGGATTTTTCAGTGAAGCAATTCCTCTTCATTTTGGCCGTATTGGTTTTTATTTCTGGATGCGGTCCCGGTGATTTCGAAACACTTTCAAAAAAGGCTGATGAAAATCTTGGCGTTGGAAATATAGAAAGCGCGCTCAAGATTTATGAAAGAATTGTCAGTGAACATTCCGAAGATCCCAAAAGCGCCGCCGTTTGCATTCAGATCGCCAAAATATATTCGAGCCTAAAAAACAATGACGCGATGGCGCTTAACCTCTACGAACGCGTCATGCAAAAATATCCCATGACTCCTTCAGGGCGAATAGCCTTCGAACAGCACGCGAGGATCATGGAGTCCAGGGGCGATTTCGATGCCGCTGCAGGCAATATGATATCCCTCATGAAGTACTTTCCGGAAAAAAAGGACATCTACGCCGTCTTGCTAGCGGGTTTTTATATTGCGGCGAAGAAGTATCCGGAAGCCCGGATGGAGATAGCTCCAATGTTCAAAAAGAAAGGTTTATCCGAAGACATTCTGGAGGCCGCGGCTTTTACCTACGCTGAAAGTTACTTTATAGAGGGTAAGATTTCAGAAGCAAAGGTATGGCTTCAGACCTTCATCCGCGAATTTCCCAAATCAAAGCTCGCCGCCGAGGCCAGACTTCATCTTGCTACCACCTTGGAAGAAATGGGCAAGCTGGGAGCTGCAAAACGGGTTATTCTTTCCGCCGATGAATATCCAAATCAAGGAGTGCTAGATGCCAGAATATCTAGCATAGATGATCGCGGAGCTAGGCCGGTAAAATCGAAAATCGAGGAACCGAAAACAGAAAAAGGGGCTGACTTCAATGGTTCTAGATGACAATCTTTGATATTGCTATCGGTTTTAGGGACTTCGTAACACAATGAAAAGAATGGAGACTTGAAATGGACAAGAAACTCAAAACCTTGGTGAACGGCATTACCATCATGGCCGACGAAGGCATTCCGGTTTATGAGCTTATCAAACAGGCCCCCCACAAAGGAAAACTTTCCCCCATCGGCGCCATAATAAATGGGCATCTGGTGGGACTTGCCTATAATTTAAGAAGTCCGTGTACGATAGACACGATAGATATATCCAGCCGCGAAGGGATGGATATTTACAGAAGAACAGCCTCTACAATTCTCTATGCTGCGGTAAAGGACGTGGCTCAAAATGCCAAAGTAGTCGTGGGGCAGTCCATATCCGGTGGGTATTTTTTCGAGGTTTATAATCATGTCGTGGACGATGGTTTCATCGACATGCTTTGGAAGAGGATGAAGGAAATAGTAGAGGAAGACATAGAGTTGAAGCGAAAATGGATAACCGTAGAGGAGGCTATGGATCTGTTTCGTGAAAACGGCGAGGAGGATACTTTCAAGTTTGTAAGCCAGCTTCGTCGTGCCGAAGTCCCGGTCGTTTTTTTGGGCAGGTTCATAGGTTACGGTCACGGGCCTCTCGCCTACAAAACGGGAATGATCGACAAGTTTGAAATCTGTCCCTACGAACATGGCATAGTCCTTAACTTTCCGAATGCCTGCGGCAATCTAAGATGCGTGAGAACAAATCAGCCCAAACTTTTTGCAACCTATCTTGAAAGCAAGCGATGGAACGAACTGATACACATAGAGAACGTGGCCGACCTAAACGAGCAGTGCATTGGCAGGCGCGGCGCTGAGGTAGTAAAGGTGGCGGAAGCATTGCATGAAAAAAAGATATCTCAAATGGCAGATGAAATAGCGTCACGAAAAGACGCAAGACTTGTGCTGATAGCCGGGCCGTCGTCTTCAGGCAAGACGACAGTATCCAAGAGACTGTCCATACAACTTAAAATTCACGGCCTGGAACCCGTGTCGATCTCCATGGATAACTATTACGTCGATCGGGAAAAAACGCCCAAACATCCCGATGGATCTTACAACTTCGAATGTATAGAAGCCCTTGATTTAGATCTCTTCAATTCACATCTCGAAAAACTTCTCGATGGAAAGGAAATAGATGCCCCCGTATTTTCTTTCAACACCGGCGTAAGGGATCCCTACAGAACTACGAAGATGAAGCTGGGCAAAGGGCAGGTGCTTATAACCGAGGGCATCCACGGCCTAAACGACAAGCTCACCCAATCCGTGGCGGCTTCCAGGAAATACAAAATCTATGTTTCGGCGCTCACCCAGCTTTGTCTGGATAATCACAATAGAATATTTACCACCGACACAAGGCTTTGCAGAAGGATAATACGCGACAGACTTTTTCGCGGCACTACCGCGGCGAAGACGATAGAAGGCTGGGCAAGCGTGCGTGCCGGTGAAAACAAGTATATATTTCCATTTCAGGAGAACGCCGACGTGATTTTTAACTCGGCGCTGCCCTATGAACATTCTCTGTTAAAGCCTTATGCGGAGAGGTTTTTAGCCGAAGTACCACGAGGCGACCCTGCCTTCATGGAAGCTTATAGGCTTGCAAAATTCTTTTCGTTCTTTATACCGGTACTATCCAGAGAGGTTCCCCACAATTCCATACTCAGAGAGTTTATAGGTGGGAGCGCTTTTAGTTACGCATGACAAAACATGCATGACGACATAGGTCGTGTAACTATAAATAACTGCGGATCTTCGCAACAAAGTGCGCCGCAAAATTATGCAGTTCTATATAGGGGAGGTCTAAAATGGCAGAGGGCAATCCGTTCGCGAATCCAAGCAAGAAAATGATAATCTCAGGCATTGTGGTGATAGCGGTTATCATCCTCATCTCTAAGATGCTGGTAATAATACCGTCAGGTCACGTTGGTGTTAAGGTGTTCTTTGGCAAGGTTCAAAGCGAAACGTTAGATGAGGGCATACATATCATCAATCCAATCATCAAGGTGAGCGAGATGAGCGTGCGCACGCAGCAGATATCTGAAACGGCCAATGTCCCCTCGCAGGAAGGCTTGGTGGTTAACCTGGACCTTTCGATACTATTTTCGCTCGATCCGCGTCAGGCGGCCACGGTTTACAGGACGATAGGACCCAACTACATCGAAATTGTCGTCATTCCCCAGATCAGGTCCGTGGTTAGAGGCGCCACCGCAGGCTACGATGCAAAGGCACTCTATACCGCAGAACGCGAACTCATCGCCAATCAGATGGGAGAACAGCTAAGGCCTATGTTGAAAGATCGCGGAATAATCGTGGAAAAGGTCATGCTTCGTTCGGTGAAGTTGCCTGACATCCTATCTACAGCTATCGAGCGCAAGCTAGAGGCCGAGCAACAAGCCGAACAGATGAAGTTCGTTTTAGACCGCGAAAAGAGCGAGGCGGAACGAAAAAGAATAGAGGCAAAGGGCATAAGCGATTACAATTTGGAGGTTACCAAAGGACTCAGCGATTCAATACTCAGGCTTCGCGGGATAGAGGCAACGAAGGATCTCGCAAAAAGTGAGAACGCGAAGATAGTCGTTGTTGGCGGCAAGGACGGTCTTCCGTTAATTTTTGGCGGGCATTGACCTCGGTGGAGAGTTTTTCGAACCCTAGCCGTAAGGCTTCGTTCCGGACTGCATTTCAGGAATATATTTTCTTTCTTTTTTGTTTTTCGACGACCTTGAGTTTTCCCTGAAGGCCGTAATCGAAGGGACGAAGTATGGGAATATCGAGCGACAATATCTTTTGCAGCACCGGATCATCGGAATAGGCCCTCTTTATTTCCGCGGCATATTCGAAGCTGACTAGTATCTGTTCTAGGCAATAACTTTGATATGCCTTGTCTTCGTCAGTGCTAAACGGAAGGGCCGCGCATCTGTCAGTCATAACTTGCGCTAGGGCTTCGCAGAACCTTTCCTCTTCTTTGGGAGTAAGTTTTAGAAAGTGATCGACCACAATTCTTCCAATTATTATTCTCAGGTCCCGTACGCAGCGGCCTATCGCTTCGATGGGTTTTTCAAGATGTCTTTCGGTGAGGAAAAATTCGAACATATCGATGAGATTTTTGATATCCGTTTCGATTGGTTTGGGTGGCACCATGACCTCCATAGAAAAAATCCCTACGACCGAGGCTGCTAGAATATCAAACGTCAGTATTGCACCTTCGGCAGACATCTGCAGCTGCAGGCCGGTTTTGTGCAGTCGAGAACTATAGAGGTGTATTCATCATAGTTGTAGTTCCAAACGTTCCCCTTTTCCGAAATAGAATTACCAAACTGCCTTGAAAATGTCGCACGATCAGCGGTCCTGCCTTTGGATACATGCGATGCTGAAAAAGTCATGCAATCGGACATGCTAGTTGTCGCTTCGCCGGCCTGCGTGGCTTCTGAAAGGGGCAAATTTCTCTGATATTTGTGAGCCCCTGCGACAAGTGAAACGCCAGCTGCCAGCGTCAAAACAAGCCCAAATGCGAAAGCTTTACGAATTTTCATATTTCCTCCCTCTAGCTAGGTTTACTTTCTTATAAAAAGTATGGACGCCATGTAGAACATGCCCCCTCTTGAAACCTTGGCTCCGGGCATCATCGTAACCACGTGTTTTATCTCTTTGACGTCATATTCCACATATTCCGGATCTTCGAGGACTTCGTTGATATATTTTTCCAAATCGTAAGGACTTGTAGCCTCAACTATTTTCACCTTGAATTTCATTTGCTGCCGTCGATCCTTTCAACCCCGCCCATATAGGGACGCAGCGCATCGGGCACCAAGACTTTGCCGTCTTTTTGCTGATAATTTTCGAGTATCGCTATGAGAACGCGGCTTACCGCCACGGCGGTGCCGTTTAGCATGTGCACAAATTCCGTTTTTTTTCCATTTTCACGCCTGAACTTCACCCCGAGTCTTCTTGACTGATAATCTGTACAATTTGAAGTGGAGGTTACTTCCCCCCACATCCCAGCCTCACCGCGTCCGGGCATCCAAGCCTCGAGATCGAATTTTCTATATGCCGGTCCTCCCAGATCGCCTGTGCATATATCCACCACGCGATATGGAATTTTAAGTCCCTGAAATATCTTTTCCTCGAGTCCTACAAACTTAGAATGCATGTCTTCGGAATCTTCCGGGCGGGTGAAGGCGAACATCTCCACCTTGGTGAACTGATGCACCCTGTAAAGCCCCTTGGATTCTCTGCCGGCCGCGCCGGCTTCGGTTCTGAAACAGTGCGATACTCCGACAAATTTCAAAGGAAGGTCGGATTCGGGAATTATCTCGCCTGACATCATTCCGCCCAAGGTTATTTCCGCGGTCGCAATAAGGCAAAGATCGCTGTTGGCTATCGAGTATATCTGGGTTTCGTCACCCCTTGGGCTGAAACCTATCCCATCGAGTATGGATGCCCTCGCAAGATCGGGGGTCATGATGGGGGTGAAACCCTCGGCTCTTAGAAGATGAAGACAAAAGCATATAAGGGCCTGCTCCATCAACACGGCTTCATTTTTGAGGTAATAAAATTTCTGACCGGCAACCTTCGCTCCGGATTCGAAGTCTATAAGAGAAAGCCTCTCTCCTATTTCAACGTGATCGAGGGGCTTGAAATCGAACTTTCTTTTTTCTCCCCAAGTTCTGATTTCCCGGTTGCCATCCTCGCCTGCGGCGATCGGTGCATCCGGATGGGTCATATTGGGAATTCGTCTTACCAAAGCATCCAGTTCATCTTCGGCTTTTTTTGAAGCTTCTTCGGCGACAACTGCCCGCTGTTTGAGATCCTTGCCCTTGTCTATAAGGACCCGGCGGGCCTCTTCGGAAAGCTTGGCCTTCATGGCGTTTGCATTTTCGTTTTGCTCGTGGCGGAGATCCTCGATCTTTGCAATGCCTTTGCGACGAAGCTCGTCTAATTCTGAAAATTTATCGAGTTCGACGAAGATGTTGCGGTTTTTGCAGTTTGCGCGGATCGCCTCGATATTCTCTCTTATAAATTTCAAATCAAGCATTAGCGTGCAAGCTCCGCATCTATGATTTCCACGAATGCCGATTGCGGTCTGGCGCCTGAGAGCATGATGCCGTTTATGAAAAAGGCCGGAGTTCCAGACACCCCTGCCGACGATGCCTGCTCCATCATTCGGGTTACGCTTGGAGCGTGTTTGCCGCCGTCGAGGCATTTGTCGAAATTAGAGGAGTTTAGTTTTAGTTCGCGGGCATATTTTTTGAGATCGGGAATATCGATGGCGTTTTGGTTTTCGAATATTTTTTTATTGTACTCGTAGTATTTGTCTTGATCGCCTGCGCAACGGGCGGCTTCATGAGCTTTTGGCGCCTTGGCATGAAAGGAAAGTGGAAAGTCCATGAACACGTATTTGACCTTGCCCTTATAGTCTTCGACAAGATTATCTATGGTCTGGCGCACCCTTTTGCAAAACGGACATTGATAATCCGAGAACTCGACGATTGTAACAGGCGCATTTTTTTCGCCTAAATAGGGTAGATTGCCCACATCTATTTGAACTCTCGGCGGCTCGAAAAATACTTTTACATCGGCCTCTGCCCGCAGCTTTGTTATAAGTCCTCTATAGAGGCGGGCTTGTTTATTTTGCTTTAGAAAATTCGCAATGTCGCCCTTGACCTGATCGTATGGCTGTTTATAGGCGTCTTTTCTGGCATCGTACATGGCCTTGATCTCGCTTTCGGAAGGGTCCTCAACCTTTTCATCGACTTCCATGGCCAAAAATTCGTCTCGGCTTTTTCCCATTGCGGCGGCCGCTGTTTCGAGGAGCCTTTCCTCGATGAGACCGTTTAATTCTCGTTCTTTTATTTTAAAAATTTCCATCGACAGCCGCTGCATGGCATCGCTGGATGCCTCGTCTAGTTGTTTCATGGTAATAGGCACGCCGTTTACCAAAGCGGCATTGCCCGTTGCATCGGCACCTGCAGATGAAGCCTTTTTGTCGGAGCACGCCAAAATTGACGCGCTTAAAAAAACACACACCGTGCAAAGCAATACTCTTTCCATCTTCATAATATATTCCCTCCCAGTGGATTTTTACCTAAAAACACCGGCGCAATCTACCATCACGCGTTCGTGGCGTGCAATGAAAAACAGGTCTAGTCTTGATTTGGCTTGATCGTCGGAAAAGATAAAATTGGCGCAAGGCGCAACTTGAGAACTTGACTTAAGTCCTTTCGAATTATAGAGACCCGCGAAACTTTTTACGATTTCAGGGAGAACTTTATGGAAAATAAACGCTGGGTCGTCGTCGTGGGGGCTATCTTGGTGCAGCTTTGCCTTGGCGCCATATATGCGTGGTCGGTTTTTACAAAACCGCTTGTAGATGCCGGCTGGACCAAAACCGAGACTCAGGCTGTGTTTGCCGCAGGACTTGTCGTATTTGCAGTGGTGATGGTGATAGCCGGAAGATTAATGCCCAAGTGGGGTCCTAGAAAGCTTTCGGTTACCGGCGGTATAGTTTTAGGTGCGGGCTATATTCTGGCCGGTCTTTCGGGAGGAACGGCATTCTGGCCGGTGTTTATCTTTATTGGAATAGTTGGAGGCGCGGGAATAGGGCTTGCTTATGTGGTCCCTATCGCTGTTGGAATGCGCTGGTTTCCCGATAAAAAGGGCCTGGTAACCGGCCTAGCCGTTGCCGGGTTTGGGTTCGGCGCAATGCTTTGGGTAAAACTTGCCGGTAATTGGGCCGATCTTTTAAATCCATCCGTAATGGGGCTTTCTGGAACCTTCATGCTCTACGGCGCAATCTTTCTCGTTACGATTCTCGTAGGCAGCGTATGGATGGTATTTCCAAAGGAGGGCTGGAAGCCAGCAGGATGGAACCCACCGATGGCGTCATCTCAAAATCAGGTTGCCGGCACCGTCGAGTTCAAAAGCCGGGAAATGCTTCAAACGCCCCAATTTTATATGATACTTTTTACCTTCGCCTTTGGCGCGAGTGCTGGCCTTATGAGCATAGGACTCATGAAACTGTTTCCCATGCAGGCGCTCATGCACTCAGGATTGGACGAAACCTCCGCGAGCACGATAGCC
>Ga0351871_1058_pt1 | contig 42516 bp, 48 predicted proteins | sample TotcelHFGM3001N8_FD_206786 | JGI IMG/M metagenome (GOLD analysis project Ga0351871, IMG submission 206786) | Enriched cells from coal bed in the Powder River Basin, Montana, United States - Total cells FGM rep2 HSBNCT.FGM.300.1.N8 ...
TCATCTTGCCTTCGCCCAGATAGATGCCCGCATGTCCCACCGGGCCGCCCCGGCGGAAGAACAGCAGATCCCCTGGAAGCAGTTTGGAAAAATCCATTTGGCGAGTCACGACCTTCCCCACCTGGGCCTGTTCGGCGCTGGAGCGGGGCAGGTCGATCTTAAACCCATGATAGATAAACTGGACAAACCCGGAGCAATCCGTGGCCGAACTGTTAGCCAGGGAAGCCCCCCGGGCATAGGGAGCATGTTTATAGGCGTTGGCCCGGCTCAAGATCAGCTCGGAGAAATTCCAGGGTTCAAAGGTATTGTATTTGGGAGGGGCCGAAGAGACGCGATCGTCCTTGGCCTCTTGCTTGGCCGGCTGGGTAATGGGGGGGCTCACGGGCTTCTTGGGCGTTAGCGGCTCCAGGACAAATTTCCCGTCCCTTTGGGGGGTAACCTTCATCAAAGGCGCGGTTTCCGTCACCGTGCGCCGCTCGGGATAACTGGGAACCATGGACGATTCCACCACGTCCTCGGAGCGCGACTGGTACGAGCGGGTCCGCCTGGTTGACTTCGATTTTTTGGTGGTTGTGCTCTTTTTAGCCACCTTTTCGGGTGACTTCGTGGTTTTCTTTTTTACGGTCTTGGTGGGGACTGAAAAAGCCAGATTAGGGGAAAAAGTTAACGCTAAGGTTATTGCCGCACTCAACAATATCCGATTCACCATCCAGAACCTCCTTTGTTATGGGACAATCCTGAAGGGAACTAAAACCATTTTTTAGCTCCGGTCACTTGGCCGGCAATGTTCAAGTATTTCCGCTGCCAAGCATTCCTTTCTGGTTCAGATAATCTTGCTTAGGCTGATATAGTAGTTTTACCCAGGCCAAATTAGGTAGAAGTACCTATTCATTTTGGTGCAGACTAATATAAGGAACCTAGGATGTCAACCCCTTTTTTTGCCCTCAGTAAGATATTTTTTTATATTTATAATGATATCAATAAGTTATTGAACTAGCTTCCTAAGCTCGGCAAGCTGCCCAACCCCAGGCCGGACTTCCGGCGCGGGGCATAAAAATACCCGGGCCTGGGCCCAGGCGGTGATCCGGGGTTAAGCGCCCCCCCCGGGACAGGCCCCGGGAAACACCCCAGGGGACAGGGGGGTTCATACCATCCCCTGCCCCCTGATGGGAAAAAGCTTAGCCTTCCGCGGCCTTCTTCTTCTTCTTGGCCTTGGGCTGGGTTTCGGGGCGATCCACCAGTTCCAGGATGGACATGGGAGACCCATCGCCCAGCCTCAGCCCCAGAGGAATGATCCGGGTATAGCCCCCGGGACGGTCCTGATAGCGTTCCCGCAATTCCGTAAAAAGTTTAGCCACCACCTTCTTGGAGCGCACCACCGCCAGGGTCAGGCGCCGGGCGTGCAAGTCGCCCCGTTTGGCCAGGGTAATGACCTTCTCGGCCCACATGCGGGCTTCCTTGGCCTTGGCCCGGGTGGTTTCTACCCGCTCCTTTTCCAACAGCGCGGTCACCAAATTTCGGAGCATGGCCAGGCGATGTTCCGTTGTCCGGCCCAGGCGCCTACCAGCCTTTAAGTGTCTCATGCGACGTCTTCCTTCCTTTCCGGCATCTGATCGGGGGGTGAGAAGCTTTCGAGCTTCATCCCCAGATGCAACCCCATCTCAGTGAGTATCTCTTTGATCTCGTTGAGGGACTTGCGGCCGAAATTTTTGGTCTTCAGCATCTCTTGCTCGGTCTTCTGGACCAATTCGCCGATATAGCGGATAGTGGCATTCCGTAAACAGTTGGCGGCCCGCACCGACAACTCCAGTTCATTGACACTGCGATAGAGGTTCTCGTTAAAGGTCGGCGGCTCGTCCGTGGACTTCTCTTCCAGTCCCGCCGGTTCCTCTTCGAAGTTGATGAACATGCTCAGGTGTTCTTTGAGAATCTTGGAGGCGTAGGCGATGGAGTTTTCCGGGGTGATGCTGCCGTCAGTCCACACCTCCAGGGTGAGCTTGTCATAGTCGGTCCGCTGCCCCACCCGGGCCTGAGTCACCAGGTAATTGACCTTGCGCACCGGAGCGAAGCTGGCGTCCAGGGGAATATAGCCGATGGCCTGGTCTTCGTCTTTATTGGCCTCGGCGGGCACAAACCCCTTGCCGCTTTTGACCGTCATCTCCATCGACAGTTCGCCGTCCGCCCCCAGGGTGGCGATGTGATGCTCGGGGTTGAGGATCTCCACCATGCCATCCGTCTGGATGTCACCGGCTTTGAGTTCCCCCGGTTTATTGGCCTCCAGGTGCAGCATCCTGGTCCCTTCGGAGAGCACCTTCAGACGCACCTGTTTCAGATTAAGCAGAATCTCGGTGACATCTTCCAACACCCCGGGGATGGCTGAAAATTCGTGATAGACATCCTTGATGCGGACCGCAGTGATGGCCGATCCCCGCAGGGAGGAAAGCAAGACCCGTCTCAGGGCGTTCCCCAAGGTGGTGCCGAAGCCGCGTTCCAGGGGTTCGCAGGCGAACTTGCCATAAAACCGGCTATGGGTCTCACTATCAACTTCCAGCCGTTTGGGCTTAATAATATCGGTCCAATTTTTGTAGATCATGGCTCCTCTAGAAAACTACTAGGACGTTTATGTCCCGCAATTCTAGCCGGTCTTGGCCGGCTTAACAAAAATCTGTCTCCCCCGCGCCAGGTTGGCCGCCGGAGAGAGTTTGGGAACATAAAGGCTCATGATGCTATTTGGAATAAAGCTCCACGATGAGATGCTCTTGGATCGGCATGGTGATATCTTCCCGTGTGGGAAACATGACCACCCGTCCTTGGGCCTCTTCCTTGTTGAACTCCAGCCAGGGGGGACAACCACGCCTGGCCACTGCCTCCATGGCATCGCGAATCAACGCCAGGTTACGGCCCTTCTCCGTTACCACGATCACATCTCCGGTCTTGACCAGAAATGAAGGGAGATTTACCCTGGTGCCGTTTACCTGAAAAAAGTTATGCCGCACCAATTGCCGGGCCTGGGTCCGAGAGTTGGCGAACCCTAACCGGTAAACTATGTTGTCCAAACGCCGTTCCAGAAAAATCAACAGGTTGGTGCCCGTAACCCCTTTCTGGCGTTCGGCTTTCTCAAAATAACTGCTGAATTGCTTTTCCAACACGCCGTAAATGCGTTTGACCTTTTGCTTCTCACGGAGCTGGGCGCCGTAGTCCGAAAGTTTGCTCCGGCGCTGGCCGTGCTGTCCCGGCGGATAATGACGCCGCTCGATGGCGCATTTATCCGTGTAACAGCGGTCTCCTTTGAGATAAAGCTGCATGCCCTCCCGGCGGCAAAGCCGGCAATCCGGTCCCACATATCTAGCCACTATCGATCACCTCTCCAGTTAAACCCGACGACGTTTGGGGGGGCGGCAGCCATTGTGGGGAATGGGGCTGACATCCCGAATCAGGTTGACACCCAGGCCGGCGGCCTGTAAGGCCCTGAGGGCTGCCTCCCGGCCCGCTCCCGGCCCCTTGACAAAAACATCCACATTCCGCATGCCGTGGTCCATGGCCTTACGGGCCGCATCCTGGGCCGCCAGCTGGGCCGCAAAGGGCGTTCCCTTCCGGGAACCCTTGAACCCCTGAACCCCCGCCGAGGACCATGACACCACGTTGCCGGCCGGATCGGTGATGGTCACCAGGGTGTTGTTGAACGTGGCCTTGATATGAGCCACCCCCGTGGGGATATTCTTCTTTTCTTTTTTCTTCTTGGTGCGTGTCTGCGCTTTGGCCATCGCCCCTCCTTAAGCCTTCTTCCGTTTGCCCACGACGCTGCGCCGCGGGCCTTTGCGGGTACGGGCGTTCGTATGGGTCCGCTGTCCCCGGACCGGCAGGCTCCTGCGATGCCTGAGGCCACGGTAGCACCCCAGATCCATCAGGCGCTTGATATTCATGGAGACTTCCCGGCGGAGATCCCCTTCAACCTTGCAGGTATGATCAATCACCTGGCGAATACCGGTGATTTCGGCGTCGGTGAGATCGGACGTCTTGGTGCTGGGTTCCACCTTCGCTTCCTGGAGCACCCGTGTCGCGGTGCTATGCCCGATGCCGAAAATATAGGTTAAGGCGATCTCGATTCTCTTGTTTCGGGGTAAATCGATCCCGGCGATTCTGGCCAATTCCTTACCTCCCTTTAGCCTTGACGCTGCTTATGCTTGGGATTTTCACAGATCACCCGCACTACGCGTTTACGGCGAATAATCTTGCACTTGGCGCACATTCGTTTGACTGAGGCTCTAACTTTCATGGTATTTTCCTATCTGACCCGGTAGACTATGCGCCCTCGACTCAGGTCATAGGGCGACAATTCCAGAATAACCTTATCTCCCGGAAGAATCTTGATGTAGTGCATCCGCATCTTCCCGGAAATGTGAGCCAGGACCTTATGCCCGTTCGGCAGTTCCACCCGAAACATGGCGTTGGGGAGAGGCTCAACCACCGTCCCTTCGACTTCTATGGCGTCTTCTTTAGGCATCTACCGTATCTTTATAGTTATTTCAAATGGTTATTAAAATATAACTTAGAGCCGGCTCAAAATCAAGACGCCGTTCTCCGTCAACGCTACGCTGTGTTCAAAATGCGCCGCACAAGACCCGTCCTGGGTGATGGCGGTCCAGCCATCCTGCAAAATCCGCACCTGCCAGGAACCCATCGAGGTCATGGGTTCTATGGCAAAGGTCATCCCTACCTGCAGCGCCGGCCCCCGGCCGGGGGGACCGAAATTTGGGATCTGCGGGTCTTCGTGGAGCGACCGGCCGATGCCGTGGCCCACAAACTCCCGGATGACCCCGTACCCGGCGCCTTCCACCACGGTCTGCACCGCGTGGGAGATGTCCGACAGGCGCTGGCCCGCCTTGACTTGAGCGATGCCGGCGTACAGGGATTCCTCTGTGGTCGCGATCAGGGCCCGGGCCTTTTCGCCTACGTCCCCCACGCCCACGGTGATGGCGGCATCCCCGTAGAAACCTTCGTACTTCACCCCGAAATCCAGGCTCACCACGTCCCCGGCTTTGAGGCGGCGGGCGCCGGGAATCCCGTGGACCACCTCCTCGTTCACCGACACGCAGATGGACCGGGGATAGCCGCGATAGCCCTTGAAGGCCGGCTTCACCCGGCGCTGGCGGCACATCTCTTCCGCCAGTTCATCGAGCTCCCGGGTTTCGATCCCGGCTTGGACCTTTTCTTTCACCCCCTCCAGGATTTCGGCCACGATGCGGTTGGCCACCTCCATCTTGGCGATTTCCTGGAGGGATTTAAGCAGAATCATCTATGCGGATCAGTGCTTGCAGCCGCAGCTACAGCCGGCTCCCGAAACGATGCCCACGATCTGGTTAAAGATGTCGTCGATGCCCCCCACGCCCTTAATGGGCCGCACCAGGCCTTGCTTGGAGTAGTAGCCGATCAACGGCGCGGTGGCCTGGTTATAGGTGGCCAGGCGAGAGCGCACGGTGGTTTCGTTGTCGTCGTCCCGCTGATAGAGTTCGCCGCCGCATTTGTCACACACGCCTTCTTTCTTGGCGGGGCTAAACTTGACGTGGAACATCTGGCCGCAGGCGCCATCTTTGCAGGTGCGCCGCCCGGTGAGGCGAGTCACCAGCGCTTCTTCGTCCACGTCGATGCTGACTACGTGGTCGATCTTGGTACCCAACCCCTTCAGCACCTTGTCCAGGGCTTCGGCCTGGGGCACTGTCCGGGGAAAACCGTCCAGGATGAATCCCTTTTTGCAATCAGGCTGGGCCAGCCGGTCTTTGATGATCCCGATAACCACTTCATCGGGCACCAGGGTTCCGGCATTCATACACTCCTGGGCCTTCTTGCCCATTTCGGTCCCTTCCTTCACTGCCGCCCGGAGGATGTCGCCGGTGGAGATCTGAGGGATCTTGAACTTGTCGATGAGTTTCTTGGCTTGCGTACCTTTGCCCGCGCCTGGGCCGCCCAACAGGATCAGATTCATAAACTCCTCCTTCTTGAGATCAGCGCCGTACCCGGCTCATGCGTTTTTTGGTAAACCCCTCGTAATGGCGGGTGAGCAGATGCGATTCGATCTGGCTCATGGTGTCCATGGCCACCCCGACTACGATCAGCAGGGCCGTGCCCCCGAAATAGAAAGGCACATTAAACTTCTGGATCAGCATGGAGGGCAGCACGCATACTGCCGAGACGTAAATGGCGCCCCCCAGAGTGATACGGGTCAGGATGCGGTCGATATATTCCGCGGTGGGTTTTCCCGGCCGCAGGCCCGGCACATAGCCGCCCCACTTTCTTAAATTATCCGCCACATCCACCGGGTTAAAGGTCACCGCAGTATAGAAATAACAGAAAAAGACGATAAGACCGACGTAGACCAAATCGTGAATCCCGCCTCCCGGAGACATGGCGTCCGAGGCCCATTTCACCCATTCATTGCTGGTGAAGCTTGACACCGTGGCCGGAAACATCAACAGCGACGAGGCAAAAATGGGGGGTATGACCCCGGCGGTGTTCACCTTCAAAGGCAGGAAGGTGGTCTGGCCGCCGTACATCTTGCGCCCCACCACCCGGCGGGCGTACTGGACCTGAATGCGCCGCTGGCCCCGCTCCACAAAGACGATGAACCCCACCACCACTACCATCACTATCATCAGGAGGATCATCAGGACCGGCATGATCTCACCCGACTTGATCAAACTAAAGGTATTGATCAGGGCCGAAGGCATCCGGGCCACGATTCCGGCAAAGATGATGAGCGAAATGCCGTTGCCGATGCCCCGCTCGGTGATCATTTCACCCAGCCACATGATGAACGCGGTGCCCGAGGTCAGGGTGAGCACCGTCATCAGCCGGAAGGCCCAGCCGGGGTGCAAAACCACCGTCTGGTGGCCGGCCCCGGCGGTCATGCTCTCCAGGCCCACGGCAATCCCGATCCCCTGGACGGCCGCGATGAGCACCGTACCGTAGCGAGTGTACTGCTTGATCTTCTTCTGGCCCGACTCCCCTTCTTTATACAGCTTCTCCAGGCCTGGAATCACCACCTTGAGGAGTTCGATGATGATAGCGGCGCTGATATAAGGCATGATCCCCAGGGCGAAGACGCTCATGCGCTCCAGGGCGCCGCCGGAGAACATATCGAATAACCCGAAGATCGTTCCCCGTTGGGCCGCAAAAAACTGCATCAGGGCGTCCGCATCGATCCCCGGGGTGGGGATCTGGCAGCCCAGGCGGTACACCGCCAGCATCAACAGGGTAAAGATGATGCGGCGCTTCAGCTCGGGGATCTTGGCAATGCTGGCGAATGCCGACACTTAAATGACCTCCACCCGCCCTCCGGCTGCTTCGATCTGGCTCCGGGCCTGGGAACTCACCGCCTGCACCTTAACCACCAGGGCCACGGTCACCTCACCCTGGCCCAAAAGCTTGATGCGCTTCACCCGGCTTTTCACCAGGCCGGCTTCCAGTAAGGCATCTTTGTCTACTACCGCCTCGGCCGGAAACCGGTTAAGGTCGCGCAGATTGACGATGGTCCAGGTCTGCCGGAATATGTTGGTGAAGCCGCGCTTGGGAATCCGCCGCACCAGAGGCATCTGGCCGCCTTCAAACCCTGGCCTGGTGCCGCCGCCGGCGCGGGAGTTCTGCCCCTTGAAGCCTCGGCCCGCGGTTTTGCCCCAACCGGAACCGGGGCCGCGGCCGACCCGTTTCTTTTTGTGTTTGGACCCCGGGCTGGGCGAAAGTTCAGAAAGGCGCATCTGCTATTCTCCTTCGGGGACCTGGCGGACCTGGAGGAGATGCTCCACCTGGCGCACCATCCCCAAAATCGCCGGAGTTTCCCGGTGCCGCACCGTCTTCTGTAAGCGGGTCAGCCCCAGAGACTTCAGGGTCAGACGGTGCTTCGGCGGCCGGCCGATGGGACTTTTTGTCAAGGTTATTTCGAGAATCATTTTTTAGCTCTCAGCTTTCAGCTTTCAGCAATCAGCTAAAAGCTCCTAAAATATCGGTAAAATTGGTTCGCTTCAGCATACGGCGGTCAAGGGCCGTGAGGTTTTTAGCTGGACTGCTGACCGCTGATAGCTGACAGCTATCCTAATATTTCCGCCAGGGGCCGGTTGCGCCTGGCCGCCACGGCCTCCGGGGACGCCAGCATCTGCAAGGCCACCATGGTGGCTTTCACGGCATTGTGCGGGTTGTGGGAGCCCAAACACTTGGTGAGGACGTTTTTAATCCCCGCCACTTCCACCACCGCCCGCACGGGGCCGCCGGCGATGACGCCGGTGCCTTCCGAGGCCGGTTTTAAGAGGACCCGGCCGGCCCCGAACTCGCCCACCACCGTATAGGGAATGGTGTTGTTGAGAATGGGGATCGTGATCATGGACTTTTTGGCCTGTTCCACCGCTTTGCGAATGGCTTCGGGGACTTCATGGGCCTTACCCAGGCCCGCACCCACGCTCCCGGCGCCGTCACCTACCACCACAATGGCGCTGAAGCGAAAGCGGCGCCCGCCCTTGACTACCTTGGCGACGCGATTGATGCTCACCACTTTATCGGTTAACTGCTCCGCTGCATCTGAGTCGAACAAGCTTACCTCCGAAAAGCAGCTGTCAGCTATCAGCTGTCAGCTGTCAGCTTCTTAAAAATTTAGTTTCTTTTCCCGATGACCTGGTACTGCTCTCAATTGCCTGGTATCCAATCGCGTTCCCAAAGGCTTTAGCTGACCGCTGATAGCTGATAGCTGACAGCTGCTTTCTGACAGCTAAAAAATCAGGCCGTGTTCCCGGCAGCTATCCGCCATGGCCTTAATCCGGCCGTGGTAGAGAAACCCGTTGCGGTCGAAGACTACTTTGTCAATGCCCTGAGCCTTGGCCTTGGCCGCCAGGAGCTTGCCCACGGCCTTGGCCGCGTCGGACTTCTTCAAACCGCTCAACTGGTCCTTCAACTCGCCGCTCAGGGTGGAGGCTGCCGCCAACGTCTGGCCTTTGCCATCGTCGACGATCTGGGCATAGATATGTTTGCAACTGCGGAAGACCGAGAGCCGGAACCGCTCCCCGCCGCCGATTTTCTTCTTGATCCGCTTTTTTCGCTTCAGCCGCGCCGTTTCCTTGGAATTCATGTCACCATTCTCCTTTAGCGGCCGCCGGCCTTGCCCACCTTGCGCCGGATCACTTCCCCGGCATACCTGATCCCCTTGCCTTTATAGGGATCGGGTGGCCTGAGCCGCCGAATCACCGCCACCGTCTGCCCCAGAACCTCTTTGTTGGCGCCGGTGAATTCGATACGGTTGGCCTTTTCCACCTTGGCCGTGATCCCTTTGGGCAGGGGAAACTCCACGGGATTGGAGTAGCCGATGTTGAACACCAGCATGTCGCCCTTGGCTTCCACCTTGTAGCCGGTGCCCACCAGTTCCAAAACCCGGGTGAACCCGTCGGTGGTGCCGATGACCAGGTTGGCCGCCAGGGTGCGGGCCAGGCCCCAGTAGGACCGGCTCAGCCGGCTGTCATCCTGGGGTTCCAGGGTGATCTCCTGGGCCCCGATGTTGACGTGGACCCGGGGCGGCATTAACTGGGACAGCGTCCCCCGCGGTCCGGTGACCACCAACTTGCCTTCTTCCATCTTGACCTTCACCCCTTTGGGCAAAGGTACCGGTTTTTTTCCGATGCGGCTCATAAGCTTACCCTTACCAGATCTCGCACAAGACCTCGCCGCCCACGTTCAGCTTGCGGGCCTGGCGGTCGGTGATAACCCCCTGGGAGGTCGAAATGACCGCCACCCCCAAACCTCCCCGTACCTTGGGAAGCTCGGCATGGCCGGTATATACCCGGCAACCGGGTTTGCTGACCCGTTTCAGCCCCTGGATGAGCGGTGACTGATGGTCGGCATACCGGAGGTAGACGCGCAGGATGCCCTGGCGATTATCTTTAATGACCTTGTAGTTTTTAATAAACCCTTCTTCTTTAAGGATGCGCGCCAGGTTGATCTTCATACGGGAGGCAGGAATGTCAACCTTGTCGAACCGCGCCCCCCCGGCATTGCGAATCCGGGTCAACATATCGGCGATGGGATCGGTCATGCTCATAATGTGCCCTACCAGCTTGATTTAGTGACCCCGGGAATCTCACCCTTGAGGGCCATGCTGCGAAAACAGATGCGGCAAACGCCGAACCGCCGGAGAAATGCCCGGGGACGGCCGCACACGGGACAGCGGTTGTATTTCTGCACCGGAAATTTGGGCTCGCGCGTTGCCTTGGCTATTAACGATTTCTTGGCCATCCTTATCTCCTGAAGGGCATACCCAGTAGTTTTAACAAGAATTTCCCTTCTTCATCGGTGGGGGCGCTGGTGACTATGGTAATGTTCATGCCCCTGACCTTGTCGATCTGGTCGTACTCAATCTCCGGGAAGATGATCTGCTCTTTGATGCCCAGGGTATAGTTGCCCCGGCCGTCAAACGCCTTCTCGCTCACGCCCCGGAAGTCCCGCACCCGGGGCAGCACCACGTTCATCAGCTTGTCGAGGAAGTAGTACATGCGGCTCCGGCGCAGGGTGACCATGCAACCGATGGGCATGCCTTCCCGCAATTTGAAGGCGGCGATGGACTTCTTGGCCCGGGTCACCACCGGCTTTTGGCCGGTGACGGCAGTCAGTTCCACCGAGGCCGACTCCAGCAGCTTGATGTTCTGGATGGCCTCCCCCAGCCCGATGTTGACCACGACCTTTTTCAGTCTGGGCACCTGCATGGGGCTCTTATAGCGGAACTCCTCCATCATTTGGGGGACACACTCGTCCCGGTAATAGTCCTTTAGCCGCGGCGTGCCTTTGAAGGCCGGCGGGGGCGACGATTTCTCGGCGCCTTTGGCCGCCGGAGCGGCCGCCGCCTTGGCGGTCTTTTTATCCGCGCCCTTGGGCGCGCCCTTGGCCGCCGCCTTGCCCTTGTCTTTTCCAGATCCCTTTTCAGCCATCAATCAATTCCTTGCATTTAAGACATACCCGGGCTTTCTTGCCTTCGCCGGTCGCGGTCATTCGGATACGGGTGCCGGTGGCGCATTTGGGGCAAATCAGCTTCACCTTGCAGACGAACACCGGAGCTTCCTTTTCCACGATCCCCCCCTGGCCCGAAGTGGGGCTGGGACGGGTGTGCCGTTTAATGATGTTGACCTTTTCGATGAGCACCTGGTTCTTTTCCCGGAACACCTTCAAAACCTTGCCGGTTTTGCCCTTCTCCTTGCCGGTGCTGACCTCTACCAGGTCGTTCTTCTTCAGCCGGACCTTGACGGGCTCGGTCGCCTTCTTGGGCTTGGTCATTAGAGCACCTCCGGAGCTAACGAGATGATCTTCATGAACCTCTTGGCCCGAAGTTCCCGGGCCACCGGACCGAAGATGCGGGTGCCGATGGGGTCGCCCTGGGGATTAATGAGCACCGCCGAGTTATCGTCGAACCGGATGTAGGAGCCGTCGGAGCGCCGGGTCTCTTTCACGGTGCGCACCACCACGGCCCGCATCACGTCGCCCTTTTTCACCTTGGAGTGGGGTATGGCCTCCTTGACCGCCACAATAATGATGTCCCCCACCCGGGCATACCGTTTCCTGGTGCCTCCCAGGACCCGAATGCAGGCAACCTTCTTGGCGCCGGAGTTATCCGCCACTGTCATTTGTGTCTGAACCTGGATCATCTTTCTATCCTCAACGCCCTTTCACTTACTGGGCTTTTTCCAGGACTTCCCTGACCCGCCAGCGTTTGTCCCGACTTATGGGGCGGGTCTCTTCCAGGAGCACCTTATCGCCCACCTGGCATGAATTATTGGGGTCATGGGCCTTGATCCGGGCCCGGCGCCGGATAATCTTATGATAGAGGGGGTGGGCCACCAGGCGTTTCACTTCCACCACCACGGTCTTGTCCATCTTGTCGCTGACCACCTTGCCAATCCTGGTCTTGCGCACACCGCGCTGCTTTTCCATACCTGCTTAACCCTCCCAGGCTATTCCTGCCCGGCCTTTCCCCTCAGTACCGTCTTGACCCGGGCCAGGTCTTTCCTGGCCTGCCCCAATCGGGCGGTGTTGTCCAGTTGCTGCCGGCTATGTTGAAAGTTGAGGTTGAACAGCTCTTCGGAGACCTCTTTCAACTTGGCCAAAAGTTCTTCCCGGGTCAGATCCCGCAAATCTGCGGCCTTCATGATTTCGCTCCCGCTGCCGGCTGGTGTTCCCGCTCCACGAACTTGGTGGGAATGGGCAATTTGTGGGAGGCCAGCCGCATGGCTTCTTTGGCCACTTCCCGGTCCACCCCGGCCATTTCGTAGAGGACCAGGCCGGGCCGGATTACTGCCACCCAACCCTCCGGGCCGCCCTTACCTTTCCCCATGCGAGTCTCCGCCGGTTTCTTGGTAAAGGGCTTGTCCGGAAATACCCTGATCCAGACCTGGCCGCCGCGTTTGACGTGGCGGGTGATGGCGATCCGGGCCGCCTCGATCTGCTGGGCCGTGATCCAGCCGCATTCTTCGGCCATGAGGCCGAACTCCCCGAAGGCCACAAAATTGCCCCGGGAGGCCTTGCCCCGGCGGCGGCCGCGCATTACCTTCCGATGTTTTACCCGTTTTGGACTAAGCATGTTCTTTTCCTTAACCACCCCCCGTCTTCCAGGGGGCAGGGGGAATTAACCGTGTTTTTCGTTCTCTTAATTCGTGGTTCGTTTTGCCCTGGAATCCCGGCTTCTCAATGCAAACCCAAAACCCAGAACCCGCAGTTAAAACGTCGCCATTTCTTCGGTGCCCAGGATCTCGCCGTGGAAGATCCAGGTCTTCACCCCGATAATCCCGTAGGTGGTCTTGGCTTCGGCAAACCCGTAGTCGATCTGGGCCCGCAACGTATGCAGCGGCACCCGGCCTTCCCGGTAGGTTTCCTGCCGGGCGATTTCCGCCCCGGCCAGCCGGCCCTTGCACCGGATCTTGATGCCCTTGGCCCCGAACTTCAGGGCCTGACCCACCGATTTCTTCATGGCCCGGCGGAAAGACACCCGGCGCTCCAGTTGCTGGGCGATGTTCTCCGCCACCAGCTGGGCGTTGATCTCGGGTTTGCGCACCTCTTGCACGTCGATCACGAGCTCCCGGCCGACCAATTTTTCCAGCCGGCGGCGCAGATCCTCGATTTTCTTACCTTTTTGGCCGATAACCATGCCCGGCCGGGAGGTATGGATTTTGATGGTCAGCTTGCTGGCCGCCCGCTTGATATCCAATCCGGCGACCCCGGACCCCTTGAGTTCTTTGTCGACCTTGATGAAATCGCGAATCCGGCGGTCTTCCAGCACCAGGGATGCGAAATCCTTCCGGGCGAACCAAACGGAATCCCATTTGCGATAGCTCCCCAGACGAAAACCGATGGGGTGAACTTTCTGGCCCAATCCATGCCTCCTTATCTTATACCGATCATTTGCCGGATCCTTCCTTCAGGACCACGGTTATATGGCTGCTCCGTTTGAGGATGCGGTTGACCCGCCCCATCGCCCGCGCTTGAAAGCGTTTGAGGGAGGGGCCGCCATCCACCTGGACGCCTTTGATTACCAGGGTATCCACGTCGATCTGGGGCCGCTGCTCGGCATTGGCCACCGCGGACATGACTACCTTGCGCACCAACCGCGCCCCCCGTTGCGGCATGAACCGGAGCATGGCCAAGGCCTCTTCCACCTTCTTGCCGGGGAGAGTCCGGGCCACCAGCCGCAGCTTGGTGGGCGAGATGTGCAAATATTTGGCGCTCGCCTTGATTTCCATGGCTACTTCTTACCCATCTTGGTTTTGCGGTCCCCGGCGTGGCCACCGAACTGCCGGGTGGGGGAAAACTCGCCTAACTTATGCCCCACCATGTTTTCGGTGACGTATACCGGTATAAACTTCCTGCCGTTATGGACCGCCAGGGTTAATCCGATGAATTCCGGAGTGATGGTGGACCGCCGCGACCAGGTCTTGATCACCCGCCGATCCTGGCTCTCCCGGGCCTTATACACCTTGGCCTGGAGGCTGTCCTGCACATAGGGTCCCTTTTTTAGTGAACGAGCCACGATCTTCCTCTCTACTTCTTGGACCGGTGTTTAACGATATACCGGTCGCTGGCTTTGGGCTTTCTGGTCTTATATCCCTTAGTGGGCACTCCCCAGGGCGTACACGGATGACGGCCGCCCGAGGACTTGCCTTCGCCGCCCCCCATGGGGTGGTCCACCGGGTTCATGACTACGCCCCGGACATGGGGCCGCTTGCCGACCCAGCGTTTCCGCCCGGCCTTGCCCAGATTGACGTTTTCCTGCTCCACGTTGCTGAGCTGGCCGATGGTGGCCCGGCAGTCCACCGGCACCATCCGCACCTCGCCCGACGGCAGTTTCAGATGGGCCTGTCTTCCTTCCTTGGCCATCAACTGCGCCGCGGAACCCGCGGACCGGGCCAGCTGCCCGCCCTTACCCGGCTTCATCTCCACGTTATGCACCAGGGTGCCGTTGGGGATGTTCAGCAAAGGCAGAGTGTTCCCCGGTTTGATGTCCGCCGTGGCGCTGGAGACCACCGTGTCCCCCACCCGCAGGTCATGGGGCGCCAGGATGTAGCGCTTCTCCCCGTCCACATAATGAAGCAGCGCAATGCGCGTCGTGCGGTTGGGGTCGTATTCGATGCTGGCCACCTTGGCCGGGACCTCCAACTTGTTGCGCTTAAAATCGATGAGCCGGTAGCGCCGCTTGTGTCCCCCACCCTTGTAGCGGGAGGTGATCCGGCCGTAGCAGTTCCGCCCCCCCGTCTTCTTTAGGGTTCTGACCAGGCTCTTTTCCGGCTCGCTCCGGGTGATCTCGGAAAAATCCGTCGCCGTCTGGAACCGCCTCCCCGGGGAGGTGGGTTTTCGGGAAATCAAAGCCATCTGCGTTTTTCCTTAATTATCTTTAATCTTTGCGACTTTGCGCCTTTGCGTGAGACCAATTGTTCTCACACAAAGACGCCAAGACGCCAAGTTATAGGGCCTCGAAACCGGCGATCTTCTCTCCGGGGGCCAGGGTGACCACCGCCTTCTTCCAGTCCGGCCGCGTTCCCTGGGTCTTACCCATGCGCTTTTTCTTGCCCTGGTAGTGGATGGTGTTTACTCTTAGAACCTTGACCTTGAAGATGTCTTCAATGGCCTTCCTCAGCTCGATCTTGTTGGCGTAAACGGCCACCCGGAAGGTGAGCTTGTTGGCCGCTTCCCTAAGGGAGTGGGTCTTTTCCGTAATGATCGGCCCCTTGATCAAATAGTGGTATGCCTTCATTTGGCCAACCTCGCTTCGATGGCATCCAGTGCCGGGGACAACAACACCAGGTACTCGTATTTCAGGATGTCGTAAACGTTCAGGCCCATGGGGAGCATCACCTGGACCCCCGGGACATTCCGGGCCGAGAGTTCCAAGGCCCGATTTTCATCCGGGGTGACGAACAACGCCTTGCTCAGGTCGAAATTCTCCATGACCTTGACGAAATCTTTGGTCTTGGGCGTGGTGTGGGGATAAGCGTCCAGCACCACCAGCTGCCCGTCGGCCAACTTGCTGGACAACGCCATCTTCAAGGCCAGGCGCCGCACCTGTTTAGGAAGCGCGTAGGCATAACTCCGGGGTCTGGGACCGAAGGTGGTGCCGCCGCCCCGCCAGATAGGAGACCGGCTGCTGCCTACCCGGGCCCGGCCGGTGCCTTTCTGGCGCCAGGGTTTACGCCCGCCGCCCCGGATTTCGCCCCGGGTCTTGGTACAGGCGGTGCCGGACCGGCGGCAGGCCAGCTGCCAGGTCACCACTTCGTGGAGCAGGTGCCCCTTGACCTCTACCCCAAAGATCTCTTCATTGAGGTCCAACTCCCCGACTTTTTCTTTGGCAATATTATAGATATCTACTGTCGGCATACGATCACCCGGCCTTCTGGATGAGCACCAGGCCCTGGCGCGGGCCGGGGACGGCCCCTCTCAACACCAGGAGGTTCTCTTCGGGACGCACATCCACCACTTCCAGATTCTTCATCGTCACCCGGGCATTCCCCATCTGGCCCGGCATCTTCTTGCCTCTGACCACCCGGGAGGGGTAGGCGCTGCAGCCGATGGACCCCGGCGCCCGGTGGGACATGGAACCATGGCCCATGGGACCCCGGTGGAAGTTCCACCGCTTGATGGTGCCGGCAAACCCCTTGCCCTTGCTGGTGCCGATGACGTCCACCCGGTCTCCGATCTCGAATTGCTCCACGGTGATCTCCTGGCCCTCTTCAAAACCCGAGGCCTCGTCCACCCGGAATTCCCGCAGATTCTTAAAGCCGCTGTTGGCGCCGTGCTTTTCGCAGTGGCCTTTTTCCGGCTTGTTGCACTTGGTCAAAGGCCGCCGGTCAAAGCCCATCTGCAGGGCCTCGTAGCCGTCTTTTGCCGCGGTCTTTTTCTGGACCACAAAGCACGGACCGGCTTCGATGACCGTGACGGGCACTGCCAGACCATCGTTGTCGAAGATCCGGGTCATACCCAATTTTTTGCCGATTAAGCCCCCAGGCATTTTAAACTCCTGTTTTCGGTTTTCGGTTTTCGGTTTTCGGTCGAAATCTCATAGTTCTCTCGCCGAAACCAGCCAATCGAAAACTCAACTTTCAGGCTAGGTTTTCTTTTTCCTTTTTTCTTTTTACCGAAAACCGGAAACTGAAAACCGAAAACCGTCTTTTAGACTTTTATTTCTACGTCCACCCCGGCTGCCAGGTCCAGCTTACTGATGGCGTCCATGGTCTGCTGGGTCGGCTCCAGGATGTCCATCAGCCGCTTGTAAGTGCGGACTTCGAACTGCTCCCGGGACTTCTTGTCAATGTGGGGGGAGCGCAACACGGTGTATTTGTTGATCTCCGTGGGCAGCGGGATGGGTCCCGCCACTCGGGCGCCGGTGCTCCGGGCCGTCTCCACGATCTCCACCACCGATTTGTCCAGCAACTTGTAGTCGTAAGACCGCAAGCGGATGCGAATCTTGGGCGTTATCATGTTTTAACCTTATTCCAAATTTTCACGGTAGCACAGGCTTTCTAGCCTGCGGTCCTTTTACGTTCCCAAGTACAACTTGGGAACGAGTGGGAAAAAACTACTCCACAATCTCGCTCACCACGCCGGCGCCCACGGTGCGGCCGCCTTCCCGGATGGCGAAACGGAGTTCTTTCTCCAGGGCCACCGGGGTGATCAGGGTCACTTCCATGGCCACGTTGTCACCGGGCATCACCATCTCGACGCCTTCGGGCAGCGTCGCCACCCCCGTGACGTCCGTGGTGCGCAGGTAGAACTGCGGCCGGTAGCCGGTGAAGAACGGCGTGTGCCGCCCGCCCTCTTCCTTATTCAAGACGTAGACCTCGGCCTTGAATTTGGTGTGGGGCTTGATGGACCCGGGCTTGGCCACGACCTGGCCCCGCTCCACTTCGTCCTTCTTGATGCCCCGGAGCAGCAGCCCGACGTTGTCCCCGGCCTGGCCGTAATCCAACGTCTTCCGGAACATCTCCACCCCGGTGCACACCGTCTTCTGGGTGGGGGCGAAGCCCACGATCTCCACTTCCTCGCCCACCTTAACCTGGCCGCGTTCGCAGCGGCCCGTGACCACCGTGCCCCGGCCCGAAATCGTGAACACGTCCTCGATGGGCATCAGGAACGGCTTGTCCACGTCCCGCATGGGCAAAGGAATATAGGAATCCAGGGCGGCCATCAACTCGAAAATCGGCTTCACTTCCTCGGAGTTGACATCGTCCGACTCCAAGGCCTTCAAGGCGCTGCCCTTGATGATGGGAATGTCGTCCCCGGGAAATTCGTATTTGGACAGCAACTCCCGCAGCTCCAGCTCCACCAGCTCGATGAGCTCCGGGTCGTCCACCAGGTCCACCTTGTTCAGGAAGACCACGATGAAGGGCACGCCCACCTGCCGGGCCAACAGGATGTGCTCCCGGGTCTGAGGCATGGGGCCGTCGTCGGCGCCCACCACCAGAATTGCCCCGTCCATCTGGGCCGCCCCGGTGATCATGTTCTTGATATAGTCGGCGTGACCCGGGCAGTCCACGTGGGCGTAGTGCCGATTGGCGGTCTCGTACTCCACATGGGCCAGGGCAATGGTGATGCCCCGCTCTTTTTCTTCCGGCGCCTTGTCGATCTGGTCAAAGGGAATGTAGGATGCCCATCCCTTCTTGGCCAAATGCTTGGTGATGGCCGCAGTCAAGGTCGTCTTGCCATGATCGATATGACCAATCGTCCCAACATTCACGTGCGGCTTCTTGCGCTCAAACTTCTTCTTGGCCATGAGGACTTCCTCCTAATTATGCTGGATCATGCCCGGGCTTGGCGCCGGCCTAAGATCTCTTCCGCCAAAGAGGCGGAAACAGGTTCGTAATGGTCGAACTGCATGGTGAACGTGGCCCGGCCCTGGGTGGCGCTCCGGAGCGTGGTGGCATAGCCGAACATGGTGGCCAAAGGCACCTGGCCGTGAATGATCTGGGTCGAACCCCGATTTTCCATGCCCGTCACCCGGCCCCGCCGGGCGTTCAATTCACCCATGACCTCGCCCACAAAATCTTCCGGGGCCACCACTTCCAGGTCCATGATGGGTTCCAGGAGCACCGGCTTGGCCCGTCTGGCGCCTTCTTTGAAGCCGATGGATCCGGCAATCAGAAAGGACCGTTCCGAGGAGTCCACTTCGTGGTAGGAGCCGTCGATCAGGGCGATTTCCACGTCTACCATGGGGTAGCCCAGGATGCCCGTGGCCGCGGCCTCGCGCACGCCCCTTTCCACCGGACCTATATATTCTTTGGGCACGGAGCCGCCGACAATCTTGTTGACAAAGACCACGCCGCCGCCGGTGGGCAGGGGCTTCAGGGCCAGGAGCACGTGCCCGTACTGGCCGCGGCCGCCGCTCTGGCGGACAAATTTCCCCTCGGCCTTGGCCACCTCTTCGGTAATGGTTTCCCGATAGGCCACCTGGGGCTTGCCCACCCGGGCATCCACCTTGAACTCCCGCATCAGGCGGTCGACGATGATCTCCAGGTGGAGTTCCCCCATGCCGGAGATGATGGTCTGGCCGGTGTCGGTGTCGCTGTGGACCCGGAACGACGGGTCTTCCGCGGCGATCTTGGCCAGCGACGATCCCAATTTATCCTGGTCCGCCTTGGTGGCGGGCTCGATGGCGATATCGATGACCGGCTGCGGAATATGCAGGGTCTCCAGCACCACGGGGTTGCGTTCATCCGATAAGGTGTCGCCGGTGGTGGTATTCTTGAGCCCCACCAGGGCCACGATGTCCCCGGCATAGGCCTCGCTGATCTCTTCCCGCTTGTTGGCGTGCATCTTGAGGATACGCCCGATGCGCTCCTTGACCCCCTTGGTGGCGTTCAGTACGCTGGACCCGGCAGTCATAACCCCGGAATAAATCCGCAGGAAGGTCAGGTGCCCGATGAAGGGATCGCTTAAAAGCTTGAAGGCCAGGGCCGCCAACGGCGCTGAATCCGACGGCGGGCAGTCCACCACGTTGCCCTTGGCGTCCAGCCCCTGTACCGGCGGGACATCCAGGGGCGACGGCAGGTAAGCCACCACCGCGTCCAGAAGCGCCTGCACCCCTTTGTTCTTGAAGGCCGAGCCGCACAATACCGGCACGATCTCAAGCCCAATGGTGCCCCGCCGGAGCGCCGTCTTGATCAGGCTGTCCTCCACCGGTTCGTCGGCCAGGTAGCGCTCCATGATGGTTTCATCCACTTCAGACAAGGCCTCGAGAATCTCGGTTCTCGCCTCGGCCACCGCGTCGGCGTAAGCCGCGGGGATCTCCCGGACCTCAAAGTCGACACCCTTGCCGATTTCGTCATAGACGAAGGCCTTAAGGTTGACGAGGTCGATCACGCCGTGAAACTTGTCTTCTTCCCCCATGGGAAGCTGCAAGAGCACCGGGGTGGCCTTGAGGCGCTCCCGCATCATCTTCAGACACCGGGGCAAATCCGCGCCCACGCGGTCCATCTTGTTGATGAAGGCCAGCCGGGGCACGCCGTAGCGGTCGGCCTGGCGCCACACGGTCTCAGACTGCGGCTCCACGCCGCCCACCGCATCGAAAACCGCCACCACACCGTCGAGCACCCTGAGGGAGCGCTCCACTTCAATGGTGAAATCCACGTGCCCCGGCGTGTCGATGATGTTAATGCGATGGTCCTTCCAGTAGCAGGTGGTGGCAGCACTGGTGATAGTGATGCCGCGTTCCTGTTCCTGGGCCATCCAGTCCATCGTGGCCTGGCCGTCGTGCACTTCGCCCAAGCGGTGCGTTACCCCGGTGTAAAAGAGGATGCGCTCCGTGGTGGTGGTTTTACCGGCGTCGATGTGGGCCATAAACCCAATATTCCGTACCCGGTCCAGCGGGGTCTGTCGAGACAAATTATTTACTCGTTTTTCGTTTTTTAGTTTTTCGTTCTTCGTTTCAGGATTTATGAGCTTTCGGCCTTTGTTTTTAACCAAAAACCAAAAACGAAAAACCAAAAACGGTTGTTTTTACCATCTATAGTGAGCGAAGGCCTTGTTAGCCTCAGCCATCTTGTGCGTATCTTCCCGTTTCTTGATGGAAGTGCCCCGGTTGTTGGCCGCGTCCAAAAGCTCGGCGGCCAGCTTGCCATCCATGGATTTCTCGCTTCTGGCCTTGGAGTGCTTGATGATCCAGCGGATGGCCAGGGAGACGCGCCGATCGGCCCGGACTTCTATGGGCACCTGATACGTGGCGCCGCCCACCCGGCGGGATTTCACTTCGATCAACGGCTTGACGTTTTCCACTGCCTGGTGAAAGAGTTTCAGGGGATCGTCGTTGCCCCGTTGACCCACAAGCTCCATGGCGTTGTAAAGGATGCACTGGGCCGTACTCTTCTTGCCCCGCTCCATCAGGCCGTTGATAAACCGGCTCACCAGGACGTCGTCGTATTTCAGGTCTCGGGGAACAGGCCGCTTGACCACTCCGCCTTTTCTGGGCATCTTTTACCTCGGTTTTCGGTTTTCGGTTTTCGGTTTTCGGAGATGAAAACCTCTTGCCAATTCCGATTACTTAAAATTTCATTCGGTTCCTGTTTCCAGCGTTTATTTTCTGACTTTTACCGAACACCGAAAACAGAAAACCGAAAACTGTCTTTATTTAGGCCGCTTGGCCCCGTACTTGGACCGTCCCCGCCGCCGGTCGGCAACTCCGGAGGCGTCCAGGGTGCCGCGGATGACATGGTAGCGCACCCCGGGCAAATCCTTGACCCGGCCGCCCCGGATGAGCACCACGGAGTGCTCCTGGAGGTTGTGGCCGACCCCGGGGATATAGGTGGTCACCTCGATGCCGTTGGTGAGGCGCACCCGGGCCACCTTGCGCAAAGCCGAATTGGGCTTTTTGGGCGTGGTGGTATAGACCCGGACACACACCCCCCGCTTTTGGGGACAGGCTTGCAGGGCCGGACACGAGGTGCGCTTCTTCTGCACCTCCCGGCCCTTGCGAATCAACTGACTGATAGTAGGCATACGCGCTCCGCTCCGGACTGCTTGGTTGAAAGGCTACCAAAATTAATTATTTTATTATAATAAGGCGACAATTGTCAACCTATTATTGTTCAGGCGAGACCGCGACCTCCGCCTCCATCTCCACCTCGAGTGATTCCGGCGGCGGCAGAGCCGCTGCTCCTTCCTCGCTCATCATGATATCCAGGTTCCGGTACTGGGCCAGGCCCGTCCCCGCCGGGATGAGCCGCCCCATAATCACATTTTCCTTGAGACCCCGGAGATGATCGATCTTCCCGGCCACCGCGGCGTCGGCCAGCACCTTGGTGGTCTCCTGGAAGGAGGCCGCCGAGATCCAGCTCTCGGTGGTCAGCGAGGCCTTGGTGATGCCCAGCAGCAACGGTTCACCCGTGGCCGGCTGTTTGCCCTGCTCCATGGCCCGGTCGTTCCGCTCCTCAAAAACCCATTTCTCCACCTGCTCGCCCATGAGGAACTCCGTGTCCCCGGGGTTCACCACCTTGATGCGCCTGAGCATCTGGCGCACGATCACTTCGATGTGCTTGTCGTTGATCTTGACGCCCTGGAGCCGGTACACTTCCTGGACTTCGTCCACCAGGTAGCGGGCCAGATCCTTCAAACCGCTGATGTTGAGAATGTCGTGCGGGTTGGGGGAACCGTCCATCAGGGGGTTGCCAGCCAGCACATAATCCCCTTCCTCCACGGCCACGTGTTTTCCCTTGGGGATCAGGTATTCTTTGGGTTTCCCCACTTCCGGGGTGACCACGATCTTCCGTTTCCCTTTGACGTGCTTGCCGAAGGACACCACCCCGCCGATTTCGCTGATGATGGCGGTTTCTTTGGGCTTGCGCACTTCAAAGAGCTCCGCCACCCGGGGCAGGCCCCCGGTGATATCCTTGGTCTTGGTGGTCTCCCGGGGGATCTTGGCGATGACGTCGCCGGGGTACACCTCATCGCCTTCGTTGACCATGATGATGGCCCCCACCGGCATGAAGTACCGGGCCGAGGCCGGGGACCCGGGAATCCGGGCGGTCTGGCCCTCAATGTTTTTCACCGAGATGCGGGGGCGCAGTTCCGCGTCCTTGCTCTCCGTGATTAGGCGGGAGGATTTGCCCGTCACCGGGTCCACCCGTTCCTGCACCGTGATGTTTTCCAGGATGTCGCCGAACTTGATGGTCCCGCCCACTTCCGTCAGCATGGCGTTGGTGAAGGGGTCCCAATCCGCCAGGATCTTTCCGGCCGCCACCTCTTCGCCATCTTTCACATTGAGGTGGGCGCCGTAGGTCAGGGGATACCGTTCCCGCTCTACCCCTTTGTCGGTCAGGATAACCAGTTCCGCCAGGCGGCTCAGGTTTACCTGGTTACCGTTCCGGTCCACCGCGGCTTTCATGGGGCAGGGAATTTCTTTTTTGGAATCAACGAAGTTTTCAAACCGGACCAAACCCTTGCCCCGGGCCACGTGGACGCTTTGTTCCACCCGCCGGGAAGCGGTGCCGCCGATGTGGAAGGTCCGCATGGTCAGCTGGGTGCCGGGCTCGCCGATGCTCTGGGCCGCCAGGATGCCGATGGCCTCGCCCATGGACACCGTGGTGCCGTGTCCCAGGTCCCGGCCGTAGCACTTGGCGCACACCCCCCGCCGCGTCTGGCAGGTCAGCACCGAGCGAATCTGTACGCCCTTCTTTTCGTCCTGGCCCAGCCCCGAGTCTTCGATGCGCCGGGAGGCGTCCTCGTCGATCTCCTCGTTAGCCTGAACCAGCACTTCGTCGGTGTGGGGGTCGATGATGTCTTCCAGGGCCACCCGGCCCAGGACCCGGTCGCCCACCCGCTCGATGATCTCGCCGCCCTCCACCAGGGGCTTGACATAGATGCCGTCGATGGTGCCGCAGTCCTCTTCGGTGATGACCGCATCCTGAGCCACGTCCACCAGCCGCCGGGTCAGATACCCGGAGTTGGCGGTCTTTAAAGCCGTATCCGCCAGACCTTTCCGGGCGCCGTGAGTCGAAATGAAGTACTGCAGCACCGTCAGGCCTTCCCGGAAGTTGGCGGTGATGGGGGTTTCGATGATTTCACCCGAGGGTTTGGCCATCAAGCCCCGCATCCCGGCCAACTGCCGCATCTGGTCCTTGCTGCCCCGGGCGCCGGAGTCGGCCATCATGAAGACCGGGTTAAAGGAGGCCACCTCTTCCTGACGGACGATGGTCTGACCCGGATTATCCGGGTCGGGCTCTTCCCGGGCGATCACTTCCCGGGCCATCTCCGCCATCATCTCCGCAGCGATTTCGTCGGTGGCCTTGGCCCAGATGTCCACTACCTTGTTGTATTTTTCACCCTCGGTGATCAGACCTTCCTGGTACTGTTCCTCCACCTGGCTCACTTCGGCCTGGGACAGGCCCAGGATTTCCGGTTTGCGGCTGGGGATCACCATGTCCTGGATACAGATGGAGATGCCCGCCTGGGTGGCGTACTTGTACCCCAGATTCTTCAGTTGGTCCGCAAAGATGACCGTCTGTTTGATGCCGCAGGTGCGGTAGCCCACCGAGACCAGCTTGCGGATCTCCTTTTTGGTCATGGTGCCGTTGATCAGGTCGAAGGGGAGCCCCTCGGGGAGAATCTCCCGGAGAATCACCCGGCCCACCGTGGTGTTATAAATCTTGCCGTCGATCCTCACCGGGATCCGGGCCTGGAGATGCACCTCGCCCTGGTCGTAGGCCACCCGCACCTCTTCGGGAGAGGAGTAGGGCAGAACTTTCTTGCCGTTGGTGGCCACCCGCTCGCCTTTGGCGAAGGGGCGTTCCCGGGTGAGATAGTAGAGCCCCAGCACGATATCCTGGGTGGGGATGATGATGGGATCGCCGTTGGCCGGGGAGAGGATGTTGTTGGTGGACATCATCAGGGCCCGGGCCTCGATCTGGGCCTCGATGGACAACGGCACGTGCACCGCCATCTGGTCGCCGTCAAAGTCGGCGTTGAAGGCGGTACAGACCAGGGGATGCAGCTGGATGGCCTTGCCCTCGATGAGCAGCGGCTCAAAGGCCTGAATCCCCAGCCGGTGCAGGGTGGGGGCCCGGTTGAGCATCACCTGATGCTCCCGCACCACTTCGTCCAGGATATCCCAAACCTCCGGGGTCTCCCGGTCCACCAGGCGCTTGGCCACCTTGATGGTGGTGGCGTAGCCCTTGGCCACCAGCTTGTGGAAAATAAACGGCTTAAAGAGTTCCAGGGCCATCTGCTTGGGCAGGCCGCACTGGTGCAGCCGCAACTCCGGCCCGATGACGATTACCGAGCGCCCGGAATAGTCCACCCGTTTGCCCAGGAGGTTCTGGCGGAAGCGGCCCTGCTTGCCCTTGAGCATGTCGGAGAGCGATTTCAGGGCCCGCTTGTTGGGGCCGGTGATGGTGCGGCCCCGGCGGCCGTTTTCGAACAGGACGTCCACCGCCTCTTGCAGCATGCGCTTTTCGTTGCGGATGATAATATCCGGGGCGTTGAGCTCCAGGAGCCGTTTCAACCGGTTGTTGCGGTTGATCACCCGTCGGTAGAGGTCGTTCAAATCTGAGGTGGCGAAACGGCCGCCGTCTAAGTGCACCAGGGGCCTGAGGTCCGGAGGCAGTACGGGAATCACCTCCATGACCATCCATTCGGGCCGCTGGCCGGACTCCCTGAAGGCGTCGATGATCTTGAGCCGTTTGCCGAGCTTCTTGATCTTGGCGTCGGAGCCGGTCTTGAGCATTTCGGCGCGCACTTGCTGGGACAGGGGATCCAGTTCGACGGCCTTCAACATCTCCCGGATGGCCTCGGCCCCCATGCCCGCCTTGAACCGGCTGCCGAACTCTTCCCGGGACTGGCGAAATTTTTCCTCGCTCAGGAGCATGCCACGGGTGAGATCGGTATCACCCCCGTCCACGACCACATAAGCCTCGAAATAGAGGATCTTCTCCAGCTCTTTGAGGGTCAGGTCCAGGAGGTTGCCGATCTTGCTGGGCAGGCTCTTCAAAAACCAGATGTGCACCACCGGGCAGGCCAACTCGATGTGGCCCATCCGTTCCCGCCGCACCTTGGACTGGATCACCTCGACGCCGCACTTCTCGCAGGTGATCCCCCGGTGCTTCATACGCTTGTATTTGCCGCAGTTACATTCGTAATCCTTGGCCGGTCCGAAGATCTTGGCGCAGAACAGGCCGTCCCGTTCGGGTTTAAAGGTCCGGTAATTGATGGTCTCGGGCTTTTTAACCTCGCCGAAAGACCAGGAGCGAATCATTTCCGGGGACGACAGGGACAACCGCACCGCTTCGATGGCGATGGGGTCTTCCGGCCGGGCAAACAGGCTGTTTAAATCTTCTAAAGCTATTTCGCGCATATTTTCCATATAAGGCTGGTCCTCAGGACTTGTCCCTGTCCTTCTTCAGGAGTTCCACATTGAGCGCCAGGCTCTTGAGCTCCCGCACCAGGACGTTGAAAGATTCCGGCAGCCCCGCTTCCAGATCGTATTCACCCTTGAAGATCTTTTCATACATGCGGGTCCGGCCAGCCACATCGTCTGATTTCACCGTCAGGAATTCCTGCAGGGTATAGGCCGCGCCATAGGCTTCCAGGGCCCAGACCTCCATTTCCCCCAGGCGCTGGCCGCCGAACTGGGCCTTGCCGCCCAAAGGCTGCTGAGTCACCAGCGAGTAGGGTCCGATGGAGCGGGCATGGATCTTGTCGGCCACCAGGTGATGCAGTTTCATCATATACATCACCCCCACGGTCACGTCCCGGTCAAACTCCTCGCCGGTGCGGCCGTCGCGGAGACGCGCCTGGCCGCCGGTGGGCAGCCCGGCCTCCGCCAGATATCCCTGCACCTCATCTTCCGTCACCCCGTCAAAGACCGGGGAGGCCATGTGAATGCCGTCATGGTAGTGTTTTTGCCAGATGTCCCGGAGTTCGTCGTAAGTCAGGGAATCGATCTCTTTGGCCAGAATGTCGTCGGGATTGAGGATCCGCTTCAGCCGCGTCTGGATGGACTCAATACTGTAAAACTTATCGACCATCTCGCCGATCTGTTTCCCCAGGATATGGGAAGCCCAGCCCATGTGGGTCTCAAGCACCTGGCCCACGTTCATGCGGGAAGGTACCCCCAAGGGGTTGAGGACGATGTCCACCGGGGTGCCGTCGGCAAAATAGGGCATGTCTTCTTCCGGCATGAGCCGGGAGACCACCCCTTTATTACCGTGGCGACCGGCCATCTTGTCGCCCACGGCCAGCTTGCGCTTCATGGCCACGAAGACCTTGACCTTTTTGATCACCCCCGGGGGCAGCTCGTCCACCTTCCGGAGCCGGCCCAGCTTGGCTTCGAACACCATATTCACCAGATGCAGCTGTTCCTGGTAACGGTCCAGGAGCTGGTCCAACTGGTCTTCGATGCCCGGTTCTTCGAAGGACACATGCCGCCAGAACTCCAGGTTGTGACGCTTCACCAGATCCGCCGGCACCGGCTCGCCCGCATGGAGGTAGGTGTTGCCGGTGCGCTCGTCGTCCATGTTGTCGGCGACCTTATGGCCCACCACCAGGTCTTTCACCTTCTGCCGGTAGGTCTGGGTGATGATGGCGAGCTCGTCGGCCTGGTCCTTCTGCAGCTTGGCCACCGCCTCGTCTTCGATGGAGCGGCTGCGGTCATCCTTTTCCACGCCCTTCCTGGAAAAGACCCGGGCATCGGTCACCACGCCTTCGATCCCCGGGGGCACCCGGAGGGAAGTATCCTTTACATCGCCGGCCTTCTCGCCGAAAATGGCCCGGAGGAGTTTTTCTTCCGGGGTGAGCTGCGTCTCGCCCTTCGGGGTGATCTTGCCCACCAGGATGTCGCCGGGGCGCACTTCGGACCCCAGCCAGATAATGCCGGAATCGTCGAGATTGCCCAGGGCGTCTTCGCCCACGTTGGGAATATCCCGGGTGATCTCCTCTTTGCCCAGCTTGGTGTCCCGGGCCATCACCTCAAATTCTTCGATGTGGATGGAGGTAAAGACGTCGTCTTTAATGAGGCGCTCGCTCACCAGGATGGAGTCTTCAAAGTTGTAGCCGCCCCAGGGCATGAAGGCCACCATGACGTTCTTGCCCAGGGCCAGTTCGCCCATTGCCGTGGCCGGCCCGTCGGCGATGATCTGGCCTTTCTCCACCGTGTCTCCCGGCGCCACGATGGGCCGCTGGTTGAAACAGGTGTTCTGATTGGTACGCTGGAACTTCGTCAGCTTGTAGATGTCCACCGGCGAACCGTTGCCGCCCGGGCCGGACTCCGCCCGGATAACGATCCGGGTAGAATCCACGTCCTCGACAAAACCGCGCCGCCGGGCGGTCACCGTGACTCCCGAATCCCGGGCCACCACGCCTTCCATGCCCGTCCCCACCAGGGGCGAGCTGCTGGTCAACAGCGGCACCGCCTGGCGCTGCATGTTGGAGCCCATCAGGGCCCGGTTGGCGTCATCGTGCTCCAGGAAGGGGATCAGCGACGCGGCCACGCTCACCAGCTGGTTGGGCGACACGTCCATGTATTCAATATCTTTGGGGTGGGCAATGATGAATTCGCCCCATTTCCGGGCCTCGATCATATCGGTCAGGAACCGCCCTTTGGCGTCCAGCGGGGCGTTGGCCTGGGCGATGACCTTGTCACCTTCCTCCAGGGCGCTCAGGTACCTGATCTTCTTGGTCACCCGGGTCGTTACCTTGCCGCCTTTTTCCGTCCGTTCCACCACCCGGTAGGGGGTTTCGATGAACCCGAGATCGTTGACCCGGGCAAAGGTGGACAAAGACACGATGAGCCCGATGTTGGGACCTTCCGGGGTCTCAATGGGACAGATGCGGCCGTAGTGGGTGGGATGCACGTCCCGGACTTCGAACCCGGCCCGTTCCCGGGTCAGACCCCCGGGTCCCAAAGCGGACAGGCGCCGCTTGTGGGTAATTTCGCTCAACGGATTGGTCTGATCCATGAACTGGGAGAGCTGGGAGGTGCCGAAAAATTCCTTGATCACCGCCTGCACCGGCTTGGCGTTCACCAGGTCGTGGGGCATCAGGGTGTCCAGGTCCTGGATGGCCATGCGTTCCTTGATGGCCCGCTCCATCCTGACCAGCCCTACCCGGAACTGATTTTCCAGCAATTCGCCCACCGCCCGGACCCGGCGGTTGCCCAGGTGGTCGATGTCGTCCACGGGTCCTTCCCGGTCCTTCTGGGTGATGAGCTCTTTGACCGCCAGGAGAATGTCCTCTTTTAGCAGGGTGGTCTGAGTCAACGGCAAATGTTCTTCCGGGGGCCTGAGTTTCAGGTCCAACTTGAGCCGGCCCACCGGCGACAGATCGTAATATTCCGGGTTGAAAAAAAGATTTTGGAAGAACGTCGTGGCCACTTCGTCGTTGGGGCGGTTGCTGGGCCGCAGGCGCCGGTAAATCTCCAGGACGGCCTCTTTGACCGTGGCGGTCTTGTCCGTCGCCAGGGTATTCCGGAGACAGGCGCTGACGTTGACCCCGTCGATGAACAGCAGATCGAGTTCCTTGATGCCTGCCGCCTGCATCTGGGCGATCTTGTCTTCGGCCAGCATCTCGTTGCACTGGGCCAGGACTTCGCCGCTGGCCGGGTCCAGGATGTCATGGGCCACCACCCGGCCCACCAGGTCGGTGGGGAGCCCCGTGACGGTCGTAACCCCGGCCCGTTTCATCTTTTGAATCAACACCGGGGTTAAACGCTTGCCCTTCTTGATCAGGACATCGCCCTTCTTGGGGTCGATGATGTCAGTGGTCGTGGTCTTGTCCACCAGCAGTTCCGGTATGAAGGCCTGCTGGATGGTGTCGGCCTCGAGATGCACCCGCTGGGTCTTGTAGAAGAAGTTGAGCAACTCTTCGGTGGTGTACCCCAGGGCCTTCAGGAGGATAGTGGCGGGAAACTTGCGCCGCCGGTCGATACGCACATACAGGATGTCCTTGGGATCGAACTCGAAATCGATCCAGGACCCCCGGAGCGGAATCAGCCGCGCCGAGTAGATGATTTTACCGCTGGAGTGGATCTTGGCCTTGTCATGGTCAATGAACAGACCGGGAGAGCGGTGCAACTGGCTCACCACCACCCGCTCGGTGCCATTAATAATGAAGGTGCCGTGCTCGGTCATCAGCGGCAGGGTGCCGAAATAAATCTCCTGCTCTTTAATGTCCCGGATGGTCTGGGCCTTGGAATCCGGACCCAGATCGTGGACCACCAGGCGCACCCGTATCTTCATGGGCACTTCAAAGGTCATGCCCCGCTGCTGGCATTCGTCCACGTCGTACTTGGGATCTCCCAGGCCGTACTCGACGAACTCCAGGGAGCAGACGCCGGAAAAATCCCGGATGGGAAAGACGCTCTTGAAGACTCCCTGGAGGCCGAAATCCGAGCGCGCTCCCGGTTCCACATCTTTTTGCAAGAAACGATGGTAGGACTCTTTCTGCATCTCGATGAGATTAGAAATGTCCACCACCCGCTCGATCTTGCCGAAATTTTTGCGGTACACCCTTAAAGGCGATAATGCGTTGGCCATGAATACTCCTTAAAGGTATGGCCTGAGTCTTGGGCACTGCTCAGTGTACAACGGATAACTCCCATTCTCTGGCGGTGTTAGGGGAAATACGGCAAGCGGGCAAAGGAGGACCAAGGAAAAAATGCAACCACCTTTTCGCCTTTGACCGGTTAACCTTTTCGCCCGCAAGTCCCGACCCCAAATGCTACCAGCAGGTCCTACTTGATTTCGACGGTAGCTCCCTGAGCTTCCACCTTCTTCTTGACTTCCTCGGCTTCCGCCTTGGTAACTGCTTCCTTCAGCACGGTGGGCACATTCTCCACCGCTTCCTTGGCCTCTTTCAGACCCAGGTTGGTAACGGCGCGGACTTCCTTGATCACCTGGATCTTGTTGGGACCGCAGACCGTCAGGACCACGTCGAATTCGGTTTGCTCTTCCACCGCCGGAGCCGCCTCCGCCGCCATGGGGCCCGCCGCCATCATTGCCATGGGCGCGGCCGCCGATACGCCAAACTTTTCTTCCAGCTCCTTGATGAGCGTGGAAAGATCCAGCACCGTCATGTTAGCCAGGTAGTCAACTACCTCTGCACGGGAAATGGCCATCTTACGTTCCTCCTTGTCCTCAAGCAAATAGTATCCCAATTGTTGCTATGATTTCGGCTGCGTGTTGTCGCCGTAGCCTTCAGATTAGTGATGCCTCTTACTCGCCGGTCTCCGGTTTATCCGCTGGGGCCGCCGGCTCGGGCTCAGGCTCGGGCTCTGCGGCTGCCGTCCCGGCAACTGCGGTTTCCGCCGGGGCGGCCTCGGCTTCAGGAGCCGCAGCCTCGGTTTCCGCCGGAGCCGCCGCGGCTTCAGGAGCCGCGGGCTCGGATTCGGCCTTCTTATCCTTCAAGGCCACCAGCACGTTGAGCAGGTTGCGGATCACCCCGGCCAAAACCGTGACCAGACCCCGGGGCACGCCCTGCAACACTCCCAACAGTTGGCCCAGCAGCACTTCCCGGGCCGGGAGCTTGCTGAGGGCTTCCAGGTCCTTGAGGCTCAAGGCCTGGCCGCCCAGGGTCCCGCCCTTGATCACCAGCTGCGGCTTCTCCTGGGCAAACTTGATGAGCACCTTGGTTACCAGCACCGGGTCGGCATACCCCAGGGTCAGGGCATTGGGCCCGGTAGCATGGCTGAGCAACGGCGCCAGGGGAGAATCATCGGCCCCGGCCCGGCGCAGCAAGGTGTTCTTCACCACCGTGAGCTCGGCGTCGGCTTCCTGCAACTGCCGCCTCAGCCTGGTCATATCCGCGACCTTCAGTCCCTTGAAATCCGTCAGGATGCCGATCTGCGACTTCGCCACCTTGGCCTGGATTGCCTGGACTACTTCGGCTTTCTCTAATTTACGCACCCTCATCCTCCTTTAGAGCAGGCGCACCAGGTTTTTGACGTCGCCGGTGTCCACAGGAATTCCCGGCCCCATGGTGGTACTCAGATGAATCCCCTTCAGGTACGTCCCTTTGCTGGTGGTGGGCTTCAAGCGCACCAGGGTGTCCATAAAGGCTGCCAGGTTTTGCAGGAGTTTCTCGGCCCCGAAGGAGACCTTGCCCATGGGGGCATGCACCACTCCGGCCCGGTCCACCCGAAACTCTACTTTGCCGCCTTTGAGTTCACTCACGGCCTTGGCCACCTCAAAGGTGACGGTCCCCACCTTGACGTTGGGCATCAGTCCCCGGGGACCCAATATTTTGCCGATCTTGCCCACCGTGCCCATGAGATCCGGGGTGGCCACGGCCTTGTCGAATTCCAGCCAGCCCCCCTTGATGCGCTCGATGAGGTCTTCGGCCCCCACGTGGTCGGCGCCGGCATCCATCGCCTCTTTTTCCTTCTCTCCCTTGGCGAACACCAGGACCCGCACGGTTCTTCCCGTCCCATGCGGCAGGACCACCGCCCCCCGAACCATCTGGTCGGCGTGGCGGGGATTCACTCCCAGGGCTACCGCGATCTCCACGGTTTCGTCAAACTTGCTGGAGGTGACCTCCAACGCCAGGTTGACGCCGTCCTGGAAGAGATAGCGCTGATTGCGGTCAACCTTAGCGGCGACCTCCCGATATCGCTTGCCATGTTTGGCCATCGGTATCTCCCTTAGTTTAGGTTCCAGGTTTCAGGTTCCAGGTTCCAGTGGTAACTCGGCGCCTTCCCTGACACCTGCTTTAGGTTCCAGGTTCCAGGTTTCAGGTTTCAGCGGTATCTCTTCCCTGACATCTAACACCTGACACCTGCCCCTTGCTACTCAACTATTTCAATGCCCATGCTCCGGGCGGTGCCGGCGATGCTGTGCATGGCCATTTCCAGGCTGGTGGTGTTCAAATCGGTCATCTTCTGCCGGGCGATGTCCTCCAACTGGGTCTTGGTGATCTGCCCCACCTTCTCCCGGCTGGGCTCCTTGGCGCCCTTGGCCACCTGGGCCATCTGTTTGAGCAGCACCGACGCCGGCGGCGTCTTGGTCACAAACGTGAAGGAGCGGTCGGCGAAAACCGTGATCAGCACCGGGATGATGGTCCCCTCCTGGCCCGCAGTCTTGGCGTTATAACTCTTGCAGAATTCCATGATGTTGACCCCATGCTGGCCCAAGGCCGGGCCGATGGGCGGCGACGGGTTAGCCTGCCCCGCCGGAATCTGCAATTTGATCTGGGCGATTACTTTTTTTGCCATGTTAAACTTTCCTCTTTATCGGCTATCAGCTTTCAGCAAAAATTGGTCAATGCGCCATTTTTCAAGTCTTTGCTAACTGCTAACCGCTAATTGCTAACCGCTGCTTTTAAATCTTCTCCAGCTGCGTAAACTCCAACTCCACCGGCGTCGGCCGCCCGAAGACGCTGATCATGACCCGCACCCGGCCCCGGTCCGGCTTCACTTCGTCCACCAGCCCGGTAAAATTGGTAAATGGGCCGTCAGTCACCTGGACCTTGTCCCCTTGCTCAAACTTGATTTTAGGCTTGGGCCGCAGCACCCCTTCCTGCATCTGGGCGATGATCTTCTGCGCCTCTTCCTCGGGGATGGCCACTGGCTCTTCTTTGCTGCCGATGAAACCCGTCACCTTGGGGGTGTCCTTCACCAGGTGCCAGGAATCGTCAGTCAGCTCCATGTGCACCAGGACGTACCCCGGGTAAAATTTGCGGGAGGAGAGTTTCCGCTCCCCCTTGACCATTTCTTCCACCGTCTCCGTGGGGACCAGAACCTGTTCCACCAGGTGCCCCAGGCCCCGCGCCTGAGCCCGCTCCATGATGGCGTTCTTGACCTTCTGCTCAAACCCCGAGTAGGTGTGGATGATGTACCACTTTTTGTCCACGGTCTTACCTTTTTGCCTCAGTGGATGAAATACTGGACCAGGCGGGACAGGAAAAAATCCACCAACCCCAGATAAGCCCCGATAAAGAACACCAGGACGAGGACCACGCCGGTAGTGCCCAGGGTCTCTTTGCGGTTGGGCCAGGTGACTTTTTTCAGTTCCTGGACCGCTTCCGACAAAAAACTCTTGGTTTGTGCCCAATACTGTTTGACCGGCGGCACCTTACTGAACCACCCGGGGCGCGCTTTGCCCGGCCTGATTTTGACCACCTGCCCCCGGGAAGCGTCGCCGCCGGCTTCCTTCAGGTTCGATTTGGGCTTCGTCTTGGTCTTTTTCATACTGGTTTCACCCTACCGGCCCCCTGAAACGGAAGAACCCAAGCCCGCCCGGCGCCAGGCGCCTGCGCCCGGGGCCAGGCCATTTCCAGGCTTTGGCTTATTTAACCCTGGAGCACCTCGAATAAAGGAATTCAAGGAGAGAATCTGCGTGTGCGGATAGATGGCGAGTACTCACCTACCGGCCCCTTGGTCCCATGTCTTGCATCATATCTGGCAGGCCAGGAGGGATTCGAACCCACAACATCCGGTTTTGGAGACCGGCGCTCTAGCCGTTGGAGCTACTGGCCTGTTTTTCCCCTACTTGCTCTCCCGATGCAGTGTGTGGGTCCGACAAAATGCACAGAACTTCTTAAAGGCAAGCCGGTCCGTCGTCCGCCGTTTGTTCTTGGTGGTCGTGTAGTTGCGCCGCTTGCACTCGGTACAGGCTAAAGTAACGATGTCTCTCATAGGTTATTCCAAATTTTCCAGGTAGCACAGGCTTCCAGCCTGTGGACCTTATAAAAACTATTCCACAATCTCGCTCACCACGCCGGCGCCCACGGTGCGGCCGCCTTCCCGGATGGCGAAACGGAGTTCTTTCTCCAGGGCCACCGGGGTGATCAGGGTCACTTCCATGGCCACGTTGTCACCGGGCATCACCATCTCGACGCCTTCGGGCAGCGTCGCCACCCCCGTGACGTCCGTGGTGCGCAGGTAGAACTGCGGCCGGTAGCCGGTGAAGAACGGCGTGTGCCGCCCGCCCTCTTCCTTATTCAAGACGTAGACCTCGGCCTTGAATTTGGTGTGGGGCTTGATGGACCCGGGCTTGGCCACGACCTGGCCCCGCTCCACTTCGTCCTTCTTGATGCCCCGGAGCAGCAGCCCGACGTTGTCCCCGGCCTGGCCGTAATCCAACGTCTTCCGGAACATCTCCACCCCGGTGCACACCGTCTTCTGGGTGGGGGCGAAGCCCACGATCTCCACTTCCTCGCCCACCTTAACCTGGCCGCGTTCGCAGCGGCCCGTGACCACCGTGCCCCGGCCCGAAATCGTGAACACGTCCTCGATGGGCATCAGGAACGGCTTGTCCACGTCCCGCATGGGCAAAGGAATATAGGAATCCAGGGCGGCCATCAACTCGAAAATCGGCTTCACTTCCTCGGAGTTGACATCGTCCGACTCCAAGGCCTTCAAGGCGCTGCCCTTGATGATGGGAATGTCGTCCCCGGGAAATTCGTATTTGGACAGCAACTCCCGCAGCTCCAGCTCCACCAGCTCGATGAGCTCCGGGTCGTCCACCAGGTCCACCTTGTTCAGGAAGACCACGATGAAGGGCACGCCCACCTGCCGGGCCAACAGGATGTGCTCCCGGGTCTGAGGCATGGGGCCGTCGTCGGCGCCCACCACCAGAATTGCCCCGTCCATCTGGGCCGCCCCGGTGATCATGTTCTTGATATAGTCGGCGTGACCCGGGCAGTCCACGTGGGCGTAGTGCCGATTGGCGGTCTCGTACTCCACATGGGCCAGGGCAATGGTGATGCCCCGCTCTTTTTCTTCCGGCGCCTTGTCGATCTGGTCAAAGGGAATGTAGGATGCCCATCCCTTCTTGGCCAAATGCTTGGTGATGGCCGCAGTCAAGGTCGTCTTGCCATGATCGATATGACCAATCGTCCCAACATTCACGTGCGGCTTCTTGCGCTCAAACTTCTTCTTGGCCATCTCTTCTCTCCAGCATAGGGTTACCCCCGGAGCCCGGGCTTCGGGTCGGCGGGGTTGTCTTTCAGTATTTGTAGCCCCAGCCTTTCAGGCTGAACGATTACATTTCAATTCCACGCTTTTCCCAGAACCTGAAACCTAAAACCTAAAACCCGCATTAATGGAGCCCACAACCGGGATCGAACCGGTGAACCTCATCCTTACCAAGGATGCGCTCTACCAACTGAGCTATGTGGGCTCAAATGGAGCGGGAAACGGGACTCGAACCCGCAACCCTCAGCTTGGAAGGCTGACGCTCTGGCCATTGAGCTATTCCCGCCGTTCATACCGTGATCCATGGACAGTAGCAGTGGCCAGGAAAACATTTGCCCCCGAAAATATGCAACCCGTATTCTTAAACTTTGAACCTTGAACTTGAAACTGGTGGAGAGGGGAGGATTCGAACCTCCGTAGGCTGCGCCAACGGGTTTACAGCCCGTCCCCTTTGGCCACTCGGGTACCTCTCCGGTTTGAAAACTTACGCCTCTCTGGAGCTGGCGATGGGACTCGAACCCGCAACCCCCTGATTACAAATCAGGCGCTCTACCATTGAGCTACGCCAGCGTCGCGCCCCAAATGCCTAGGCCAAAACTGCCCGAATTTTAACTTTATAAGTGTATGAGGCCGCGAAGAAATTGTCAATGTTTTTTCTGAAATATTCGCCTCGGATCTTTCCCCGGCTCCCCAGGTTGTCGCGGCTGCCCCGCTCCCCGCCGCCGCGGCCTTAAAGCAATTTTTTATTATATGATAATCAACCCGCCAGTCAAGCCCTTTCGTGGCACCGGCTTCCAGACCGGCCCAATCATTAGGGAAAAACGGGGCGGATAGGCTCATCACCGATTTTTAGAAGCATACCCCTTGACATTATATCTATTTTTCGGGTATTATATAAGATTGAACAACGTTTGGTCCCAAGTTGACCCAACCGTTACCACAGAAAAAGCTTACCCAAGACCTTGTCGCTGGCAATCCTAAGTCCGTCATAAGGCAGAAACCGGGAGTATGGCGCCGCTTTGTCCTCATGCACCTCAAGAGGACGGTCGCCACGCCGACCCCGGATATTCCTGGGAGGCATATATCTGGCCTTATGAAAAAAATGAAAAAATTTAGGATCACCACTACGGTATCAGGATAAAAACCCTATTATGGTAATCCCCTGAATATGCCGGGGATTTTTTTACCTGAACTGAGAACACAAGGAGTTTATGGAATTTAATACCTTTGATTTAAACGCCCGGGTCGCGGCCGGCGTTACCGCAGCGGGCTATGTAACGCCGACGCCGATACAGGCGCAGGCAATCCCGCTGGTCATGCAAGGCCACGACATCGTGGGCCTGGCTCATACCGGCACCGGCAAGACCGCGGCCTTTGTGCTGCCCATCCTCCATCGCCTGATGCAAGGCGGGCGCCGGCGCGTCAGGGCCCTGGTTCTGGCCCCCACCCGCGAACTGGCAGAGCAAACCCACGAGGCCATTGGCACCCTGGGAAGCCAGACCGGACTCAAGAGCGTTACGGTTTATGGAGGAGTTGGTTTCAATCCTCAGGTGGATAAGCTGAAACGCGCCGAGATTGTCGTTGCCTGTCCCGGCCGCCTGCTTGACCACATCAATCAAGGCACCGTCGACCTGTCGCATCTGGAAGTGCTCGTCCTGGACGAGGCGGACCGGATGTTCGACATGGGTTTTCTGCCCGACATCAGAAAGATCATCAAGCGCGTCCCGGCAAAACGCCAGACGCTTTTGTTTTCGGCCACCATGCCGGATGATATTCTGCACCTGACCCGCGAGGTACTGAAAGCCCCGGTTACGGTGCGGGTCAATACCACGGGACCGGTAAGCAGCGTCTCTCATATGCTCTATCCGGTGGGTCAGCACCTCAAAACCCCGCTGCTCCTCGAACTGTTGCGCCATACCGATACTGAGTCGGTCCTGATCTTTACGCGCACCAAACACCGGGCCAAGCGTCTGGGGGAACAACTGGGGAAGGCCGGCTATCAGGCCGCCTCTTTGCAGGGTAATCTCTCGCAGTCGAAGCGGCAGGCCGTGATGACCGGGTTCCGCGACGGCACCTTCCAGATCCTGGTGGCGACTGACGTTGCCGCCCGGGGCATCGACGTGACCCAGATTTCCCACGTGATCAATTATGACATGCCGGATACTGCCGATGCCTATACGCACCGGATCGGACGTACCGGCCGCAATGCCAAGACCGGTGATGCCTTTACGTTTATTACCTCTGAAGATGAGGATATGGTTCGCAGCATCGAGCGTGTCCTCCACGCCAAGGTAAAGCGTTGCACCCTGGACGGGTTTGATTACAATAAAGCGGCCCCGTCGCGGGATACCGAGTTCGCACGTCCGCCGCGCCAACCGCAGCGCCGCAGCGACAAGAAAAAAACCGGACCATTCAAGCCGTCTTGCGAAGCTCCACAGTTTGCCGGACACAGATAAAGGTAAAATCAGGCGGGCAGGGAAAAGGTCTAATACCAAAGAGCAGTCAAACGACTATTATTTGTCATTCTGAGCGTAGCGAAGAATCTCCCTTTTTGAGCCGCCGAGATTATTCACTCCGCTGCGCTCCGTTCAGAATGACATGAATTTTCATGGTTTTTTGACTGTAACTTCGCCTGAGATTGTCCCCGGCGGGCTGGGGCCGGGGTTGTGTAACTATGGCGCAGTATGATCCAGACCGTAGGGCGGGAAAGCGCAGCGCATCCCGCCTTTCGCATTTTTTGATCTCCAGACGCCGAACCGGATCGGGCAAAATAACGACGGCCTCGACCGTGAATGGCCGGCGTTAACGGGCCGCCATGAACGACGCCCGAAGATTCTCATTGGGTTCGGTAAAGAGTTTCCGGCGGCGTTCCAGGAACGAGACCGTGAAAAAAAACGTGCCTCCAGGAACAAAGGTGTGTATGGATTGCGTATGATTTTAGTTTAACCCAATTGCTGAAGGCGGGATGCGCTTCGCTTTCCCGCCCTACGTCTTCTTTGCGCCCCCAATCTTCTCCCCCCTTCTTCCCCTTTTCCCTCGTCATTATTTCACCCCGTTCTGGCCCTCCCGTCCCCTCCCCTGCTACCCTGCTTGAGTAGCACGGCCGGCTTGCCGGTACCCAGGACTGATGATGTCTTACGAGGATAAATTGGGTCTCTGCCGGGGTCACCTGGGTGTTCACCAGAATATAGAGGTTGTGCCGCTTCCTCAGCGCTTTCGGATCGATTTTATGCGGATATCAAGGGGGTTGCTCTGGGAAGATCGCCGCTTGTAAGCGGCGCCGAGACGGCTCACGTCCCGCTGCCAACCGCTTCGCCGGCGTGGTTTCATTTGACAGAGCCGCACCGCGGTGGCATATTTCAGGACAAAGGAGCCGATTATGGACCCCAAGTGCGCCTCTCTGCTGCGCCAATTGCCCCAGGTGGACGACCTGCTGCGCCACCCTGAACTGGCCCCGGCCGTCGGGCCTCTGCCCCGGTTGCTGGCTGCGGCGGTGGTGCGCCGGGTCCTGGCGGCGGCGCGGCGCCGCATCAACGCCGAGTCCCCAGAGGCGCTGCCCCCGCAACTGGATGAAACGGCCCTGCTGCAAGACCTGCGGGAGGCCCTCCTGGCCGCGGCCAAGCCCAGTCTCCGCCGGGTGGTCAACGCCACCGGAGTGGTCATTCACACCAACCTGGGGCGCTCGCCCCTGGGAGAGGCCATCCTGACCCAAATCCAGAGTGTGGCGGCCCATTACAGCACCCTGGAATACGATCTGGCCCGGGGAGCCCGGGGCTCCCGTCATGACCATCTGGAGGGGGTGGTCCAGGAGTTGACCGGCGCCGGCGGGGTCCTGGTGGTCAATAACAACGCCGCCGCCGTGCTCCTGGCCCTCAACACCCTGGCGGCGGGCAAAGAAGTGGTCATTTCCCGGGGCCAGCTGGTGGAGATCGGCGGCTCCTTCCGCCTGCCCGAGATCATGGCGGCCAGCGGCGCCGTCCTCCGGGAAGTGGGCACCACCAACAAGACCTACCTTAGAGATTTTGAGCAGGCCATCACCTCCGAGACCGCGGTCCTTCTGAAGGTCCACCCCAGCAACTTCCGCATCATGGGCTTCACCCACGAGGTGCCCCTGGCGGAGATGGTGGATCTGGGGCGGCGTTACGGCCTTAAAGTCGTGGAAGACCTGGGCAGCGGCTGCCTGGTGGACTTGAGCCGCTACGGCCTGGAACGCGAGCCCACGGTGCAGGAGACCCTCAAGGCCGGTGCCGATCTGGTATTGTTTTCCGGCGACAAGCTCCTGGGGGGACCCCAGGCCGGCCTCATCCTGGGGAACCGGGAGGTGGTGGAGGCCTTGCGCAAAAACCCCATGACCCGGGCGCTGCGGCCCGACAAGATGACCCTGACGGCCCTGGAGGCCACGCTGCACCTCTACCTGGAAGAACCCCGGGCCCTGGCGGAGATCCCCACCCTCAGGATGTTGACCCGGCCGGTGGCGGAGTTGGACCGCCAGGCCCGCGCCCTGGCCCGGCGGGTGCGGCGCCGCTTCGGAGATCGCCTCAAGGTCGATGTCGTGGAGAGCGAAGGCCGGGCCGGGGGCGGAGCTTTGCCCCAGGCCTCCCTGCCCAGCCGGGCCCTGACTCTCGCCGCCGCCCCCCTGGCCGCCCAGAAACTGGAAGCCCGGCTGCGCCAGGCCGGGACGCCGGTCATCGGCCGGGTGGAACACGGGGTGGTGTGGCTGGATGTGCGCACCCTGCTGCCGGGGGATGAGGCGATCATCATGGCCGCCCTGGAGGAGGCCCTGGAGGACGTAAAATAACGTGAGGGCGGGAACCGGTGCAGTCCCGCCCTCACAATATGCTCAAAATCAAACCGATCGGTGATGGGGTTTTGGGGGTTATGATCGGGTCAACAGGCGGCCCGAACCGGTCCTTGGTTCATACGAACAGCCACCCCGTCAAATAATCGCCGTTTCTAAACCGAATTGCCTGATGGCTCAGGCCACCAAAAGAGCAACCCCCTCCTGTCCGCTAAACTCGTGGAATCTGCCGGGGAACATGCATACGCAGGCGCAAGCCAAAGCCGACGAGGCGCTCAGCTCACCGAAACTGCCGCGGATGCTTTGGGCCACGGAGTAGTTTTTGCCAGGAGGCCATTCCTAAATTTCCGGGTCCTACCGGGGGGAGCCGGCTGAAATCCCGGTCTGCATCTCCTACTGGCCCCAAGAGCATACTCCCGGGTGCGCAGTCAGGACGGCTCTGGTCCTGGGACTCCCTACTTAACAGAATCTTTCAGCTGTTTTCCAGGTTTAAATTTTACCACCTTGGTGGCGGGAATCTTGATGGGGCTGCCGGTCTGAGGATTCCGGCCTTCCCGAGCCTTGCGCTCCGTCACCATAAAGGTGCCAAAGCCCGCCAGCGCCAACCGGCCCTGGGACTTGAGCGCCGCTGAAACAATCCTGATCAAGCTGTTAATGGCCTTTTCCGCGTCCACCTTCCTTACCTGAGCCTCTCCCGCTACTTGTGCAATCAACTCTGCTTTGGTCATAATTTCTCTCCCTTTCTCCTGTTAGCGGTTGACTACTGCACCGTTACACCCACGCCTAAAATTCGGAAAATGGGTACCCCGACGCCCATCCCCCCTTTAAGTTGTTTTTACCCCTCGGAGGCCGGGTCGGGTTTTATTCTCAAAGCCCGAGTCCACCTGAGGTTGCAGATTCCCCTTGATAGCACAAAATCCCGGCGGATGACAATAAAAATGTTAAAAAATTCTTGGCCCATCACTACATTTTCCCGGACTATTCCGGGTCGTTTCGAAAATAGACCGCGCCCTGATCCTTGACCTCAGCCCCGTAAATCTTTAACCATTTGATATAATTTGGTAATTATCTATCGCGGTTGACGCCGCAGGCATCCAGGCCTTATTGTCACCCGCAGTCGTGTCGGCAGAAAAAGAACCGGTTATTGAGGCCGGCACAACAGAAAATTAACTAAAGGGAATCTCAGCCGGAACGGGGCGGGTCACCTGACCACCTGGTGCAGCAGTCTTGCCGCCACCGCACCGAAGGCCAGATGGGGGGCGATGACGGCCAGCAGCGCCGGGATGCTGCCGGCCTGGCCGAAGGAGGCGCAAAAGCCGAAAAACAGCCAGTAGACGAACATGAGCCCCAGGCCCACCGCCACCATGGAGGTGAGGTGAATCTGTTCCTGGCGCAAGGCCAGCCCCAACCCGAGCATTACCAGGATCAGGGGCGTCAGCGCCAGGGAAAAACGGCTGTAAAGGTCCACCCGGAAGGGGGTGGATTTATAGCCATCCCGATCCAGCCGGGCCGTATAGCGATAGAGTTCATTCACATCCATTTCCGTGACTTTCTTTTCCAGGTCGGCGAAGTCCTTGGGGTGCTCCGTGAGCACCAGGTCCCGCTGCTGGAATTTTTCCCCGGTAACCGCCCCGGTGGCGGGGTCAAAGAACTGGACATAACCCTCGGAGAACTGCCAGTGGTCCCCCTGCCATTGGGCCTGGGCCGCGGCAATGATCTGCACCAGGTGAAACTGGCGATCGAAGAGGTAAATTTTCACCCCTTCCAGGGTCTGGATATCTTTGCGGAACGTGACAATATTATAGATGGCCTGATCGCCCTTGTACCAGAAGTGCTCCAGGTTGTGCAGATTGCGGGGCGGCTTCTTGTCAACCTGGGTCTGCCAGAACACATCGAGCCGCCCCTGGCTCCAGGGTATCAGGTAGAGATTCAGGGCCAGGAGGAGGAGGGCCACCACCCCGGAATAGATGATGATCGGCCGGATGAGGGACAGGATGTTCAGGCCCGAGGTTCTGATGGCCATGGTTTCATGGGATCGGGACATGAGGCCGAAGGTGAGCATGACTCCCAGCAAGACCGCGGCGGGGAGCACCTGGCCGATGGCGAAGGGAAGCTTGAGAATGAGGTATTCCAGGAGCGCTCCCGGTCCCAGTTGGGCCCGGACCAGGCGGTCAATCTTTTCGAAGAAATCCACGATGATGAACAGGGAGACAAAGGTCACCAGGCTCAGGCCCACGAGCTTGAGGAACTCCCGGGCCACGTAGTTTTCCAGGATCTGAGAGCGGAACACCGCCGGAAAGGTCATGGGTTTTTTATATATCAGAAA
>Ga0351871_1068_pt1 | contig 38312 bp, 33 predicted proteins | sample TotcelHFGM3001N8_FD_206786 | JGI IMG/M metagenome (GOLD analysis project Ga0351871, IMG submission 206786) | Enriched cells from coal bed in the Powder River Basin, Montana, United States - Total cells FGM rep2 HSBNCT.FGM.300.1.N8 ...
AATTTTGTTATGAGGGAAGGACCTTCCTATAGAGGAAATATGACAAATAATTAAATAATAACCGATGGATTATACATAACATAACAAATAAATTGCTCATTATATTATATTAACATATTTAGAAGCATATGAAATTATCAAACTTATATATTAGCAATGTCAAATATAGCGCCGATAAATCATTTTCTCTGCTGCATTTTATTGGTCGCCATAACACTATCAAAAATACTTTTAATATAATTACTATTAATATCTATTTGCAAAATGTCTTTGTTATTATCTATAAATTTTATAAGGTGACTCCTATCACCACTATAATTGATTCGATTCAATATCTCAATTGAACCATCGATGCAATATAAAATAATAAAACTGCAAAGAAATATTGAATTAAATGAGGATAGATTAATATTTTCTAGTACAACATCATTAGCGTTTCGGTAAATTGGAGTTACTATATGCACCGCCTCATTATCACAGGTTAAGGTGCCTCTTTTCTGAGTTTTAAATTCAGCCCTCTTTATCAGGAGCATATCATCCAGATAATAATATTTTATGCATATTTCAGGTGGGGATAACTCCCATGATAAATCTCTCAGTTGGCGACCAATCCAAACAAGATAGGTAATGTCATCAATTTTTTTAAATTTTCTTCTAACAAACGATAATATTTCAAAACCACCTCCGTAATATTCACTGAGATTTCTGCAAGTTATTCTCTCTTTTCCCGTCATATATGTAGTAATCACCAGTGTATTAGCAACAGCAGACTCAAGCGGATTTGTAGTCCTTGAAGCGGACAGATTATCAAAATGATTCAAAGATGACCTAAGATTTATTGCTCCGCTGCCGCATAATCTTACCAATCCATAGTTTTCAGAATTATACTTAATTTGATTAGTTCCATAACCAAATGAAAATATTCTTTCTCCATCATTACTATATCCAATAAAATTTATATCATCTCCATATTCTTTATCGTAATCTGCAAAAAAATAAGACAGGTCATCAAAATTCCAATTTGACTTTTTCTGTGCTTCTTTCAGAAGATTACCAATAATGATTTTTGCTGATATTCTAGAGCCTGCCCATGCCAATGCTAAGTTATCATTCATGATGGCTATTTTTTGTGTAAGTCCAGTAGGAACAAAACCAGAACCTTTTGGAAAAACTTTTGTAATCTCACCAATAGTTGGAATGCTCAAAGATAATTGTAAGTTTTCATCACCAGAAACAAGTAAATCTCCCAGTAAAATTGGACAATTGTTAATGCTAAATGAAGATATGACTGTCATCTATTTATGTCAAACATTCTATTTTAATTATTTCATTAATGTGTACAAATTTTAGGGGGAAAAAATATCTTGAAATAATAATCAGAGTCTGCCTTAAAAAAATAAATCACTGTGAAGGTCAAGACATCCCCCAAGAGCCCCCCGTTCAGGGACAGGATTAAAAATTTCTTCTGGCTCCCAAGTACAACTTGGGAACGAGGAAAAGAATCCAACTTCATTCAAGATCATACCGCTTCAGCTTTTCCCGCAGGGTTTTGCGGTCGATGCCCAGGGCCCGGGCGGTTTCGCTCTTGTGGCCGTCGCAGCGCTGCAAGGTCTGGATGATGTGATTGCGCTCCAGGTCCTTGAGCAAAGTCCCGTCCGGGGCTTCGGCGGCGGGAGTCAGGATGGTGCCGGCAAAGACCAGGTCGGCGGGCTCCAGATAGGGGCCGGGGCTCAAGACCAGCAGGCGCTCCATGGTATTTTCCAACTCCCGCACGTTGCCGGGCCAGTCATGGCGCACCAGCAGGTCCAGGGCGTCAGGCGAGATGCCCCGCATCTCTTTCCGCAGCCGGGAATTGTACTTCTCCAAAAAGTGCTGCACCAGCAGGGGAATGTCGCTTTTCCGCTCCCGCAACGGCGGCATCTGGATCAGGACTACATTGAGACGGTAAAACAAGTCTTCCCGAAAGGTGCCGTCCTTGATGGCCTTGGTAAGATCTTTGTTGGTGGCGGCGATGATGCGCACGTCCACCGTGATCACCCGGTGGCTGCCCACCTTGGAGATTTTCCGCTCTTCCACCGCCCGGAGCAGCTTGGCCTGGACCTCCAGGCCGATATTGCTGATTTCGTCAAAAAACAGGGTGCCGTTCTGGGCCAGTTCGAATTTGCCGATTTTGTTGGCGTCGGCCCCGGTAAACGATCCCTTCACGTGCCCGAAGAGCTCGCTTTCGAACAGGGTCTCCACCAGGGTGCCGCAATCCACGGTAATGAATGGCCTGCGGGACCTCTGACTCAACTGGTGCAGCTTGCGGGCCACCAGTCCCTTGCCGGTGCCGGATTCGCCGGTGATGAGCACGGTCGAGTCCGTGGGGGCCACCCGGGCAATCATATCCATGATCCGGATCATGGATTCGCTCTCATAGACCAGGGTGTTGCGCTCGTCTTTGACCTTCAGTTCCTGGCGCAGATACAGGTTCTCCAGGTCCAGCCGCCGTTTTCCCAGGGCCCGGCTCACCAGGTTTCTCAGGTCGTCGGGGACAAAGGGCTTGGAGAGGAAATGGAACGCCCCGGCCTTGATGGATTCCACCGCGGATTGGATGGTGCCGTAGCCGGTGATGATAATGACTTCGACGTCCGGGTCCAGGGCCCGGATTTTTTTCAGGCACTCCAAACCGTCCATGTCAGGCATTACCAGGTCCAGGAGAATGGTGTCGAACGACTGGCGCTCCAGCAGGCTGAGGCCCTGTTTGGCGCCGGCGGCCAGTTCCACCCGGTAGCCCTGCCGGGAAAGAATCTGGAAACAGGCGTCCCGCATGGCTTTGTCGTCATCTATCACCAGAATGTGCGCCGGGACCTCGGGCATGGGGGATATTTCCTTTTATGAGTCAACTACTTATTATTTCATAAATTTTTGATTTCATTCTATAAAAACCACCCCATGACTGTCAAGGGAAACGATTGTCCTCTTGGGGCCCGCACCGGTTGGGGCGGGACTGTCGCAACCCGTTCGCAGGGCGTACCTTGCACCTGCACAGGCTGGAAAGCCTGTGCCACCACATTAGCCGGTGGGGCAGGCCTCCGTGCCCGTCAGCCTGAAGTGATGGTGCGCAGAGCGCACCCTATGAAAAATCTTTTCGTCGATTTCTGACCCGGGACCCTCGCGTCTGCCTCTTCCCCCTACCCGGCTCTTTGTGATAAAAGAGCGGCAGGAGGAGACGGCGTGGGTCAAAGCCAGTTTTCAGTTTTCGGTTTCCGGTTTCCGGTTTTCGGTTAGATAAGACTGAGATATCAATAAGTTATAATTGACACGTGGCATTTATAAGGAAAACCGTCATCAAGCTCTTCATTCCCTGCTTCCTGGACCAGTGCGCCCCGCAGGTGGCCAATGCTGTGGCCGGACTCCTGGCGCGCCTGGGCGTTGCCGGACACTACCCGGCGGAGCAGACTTGCTGCGGCCAGTTTGCCTGGACGGTAGGCGATCCGGCCACGGCCCGGCGTCTCATGCGCCACTTTCTCCGGGTCTTTGCCGGAGAGGAGACCATTCTCTGCCCCAGCGCCTCTTGCACCTATATGGTGCAGCATTGCTATCCCCAACTGGCCGAAGGCCGGCGGGAGCAGCGCGCCGTCGCCGCCCTCGCCTCCCGGATCATGGAGTTGGGCGAGTGGCTCTACGCCTGGGGGCCGCTCCCCTGGACCCCCGAATTTGACGGTTCCCTGGTCCTGCACCAGTCTTGCAAGGCCCGGCAACTGGGGGTCCTGGATGGCGCCCGGGAGGTCTTGTCGCAGGTTAAGGGATTGGAGTTGATTACGATTTCCCCCTATTATACCTGCTGCGGCTTTGGGGGGACTTTCAGCCTGCAGCACCCCGGGCTCTCCCGGGATATGGGCGAGGCCTATCTGGCCGCGGTGTCGGCTACCGGCGCTTCGGGGCTGGTGTCCCTGGATTACAGCTGCCTCCTCCACTTGCAGGGCCTGGGCGTGGCTGCGGCCCGGGACCTGAAGTTCTATCATCTGGCGGAGATCATGACAGGACATGAAAAACCATCTTAACCGGTTTGAGGGTGGGGCGGGCCTCAGTGCCCGCCATGGTGGTGCGCAATGCGCACCCTACACTGCGCAGGCGAGAACGCCTGTGCCGCCAGCACTGCAGAACTTTTCTGAACAGTACCTCATGGGCCTTCGGTTCACTTGTAAAGCATGAAAAGTTCATGTCAGCCCTTGCTCTTAGCCTTGAACTTTGAACCTTGAACTTTTCAGAACAGCAGCAGACCCGCGGAGGTTAACTTTGTGCACGGATAATCAGGCGCTGACCGATCACCCCTCCTCCTGGGGGCAACTCCTCATGGTGGGGATTCCCGGCCTCCGGGTGGATGCGGTGGCCCGGGAACTGGTGCGGGACCTGAAGGTTGGGGGGGTCATCCTCTTTGCCCGTAATATCGAGAGCCCGGAGCAGGTCTGGGAATTGACCCGGGATTTGCAACGGGAGGCCCTGGCGGCTACCGGGCGGCCCCTGCTCCTGGCGGTGGACCAGGAAGGGGGCCGGGTCCAGCGCCTCAAAGCGCCCTTCATCATTATTCCGGCAGCCAGGGAACTGGGGATAACCATGACCCCGGAGGAGGTGGAGAATCTGGCCCGTCAGGTGGCCCGGGAGCTGGCCCTGGTGGGACTCAACGTCAACCTGGCCCCGGTTCTGGACGTGCCCCGGTCGCCGGCCTGCCCCCAGTGGGACCGCTCTTACAGTTCGGACCCGGAACGGGCCGCCCGGTTCGGGCTGGCCGCCATCCGGGGCTATCTGGCCGGCGGGGTCATCCCGGTGGCCAAACATTTCCCCGGTCTGGGTGACACGATGGCCGACTCTCACGAGGTTCTGCCGCTGGCATTATCCCCCGATGCCGAGCGGGAAGCGGACCTGCTGCCCTTCCGAGAGGCAGTGGCCGCGGGGGCGCCCATGGTCATGACCGCCCACCTGAAGGTATCGGCATGGGATGAGCGGCCGGCCACCCTGTCAGCGGTGGCCCTGCAACATTGGCTCCGCCGGCGCCTGGGGTTTCAGGGGGTGATCATCACCGATGACCTGGAGATGGGGGGCATTACTACCAATCTGCCGGCCCCCCAGGGGGCCCAAGAGGCCCTGGTCGCGGGAGCCGATCTGCTCCTCATCTGCAATAACTGGGAGGCTGCCTGGGAAACCGCCCGCCTCCTGGCACTGGATGCGTCCCTGGCGCCTCGGGGCCGGGAGGCTGCGGCCCGCCTCAAGGCGCTGCGGCAAACCCTGCGGGGCGAGTCCGCCGAGTTACCGGCGGTACGAGAATACTTCGCCCGGTAGAAGCTCAAACAGGTAATTTATTTCTTGTAGGGGCGCACCTATGTGTCCGCCCTGGGCTAGGGGCGCACACACAGGTGCGCCCCTACAGGTCAAGAAGCCTTCCTTACTTTTATGAGCGCATCTTGGTATAAATCCATCCGGTTGGGACCGTAATCATTAAAAAGCCGGGGCTCGCCCCGGCTTTTTAGTATCTTCCGCCTCAGTTTAAGGAGCCGGCGGGATATTGAGGAGGAAATCGATGATAGCCGGGTTCGCCCCGCCTTCCATCATGATTTTGGCGATCCTCGACCGGTTTACGCCGTTGTAGGTGGTAAAGGCGCCGCCGATTAGGGCCCTTTGGTCTTGGGAATTATACAGGATAGTGTGGACCGGGCCATTGGCCCCGGCGCCGGGATCGAAGCTGGGGTCCAAAGATCCATTCCAATTCAGCCGGGCGATATGGTTCCTGCCTACCCCGTTATACGCCGTAAAGTCCCCCCCGATGATGATCTTGTCGGTATACCACTGGCCCTCCATGACATAAATGGGGCCGTTGGGGCCGGGCGGGTTAAAAGTGTAGTCCAACATGCCATCGGGACTGAACCGGGCAAGATAGTTCAGGGGGGGGGTTGTCGCCGCCGATTATTTGGGTAAATGCGCCGCCCACGGTTATTACCCCGGTGTTCTCATCACCAAACCCGCCCTTCACTTCCCCGTTAAAAATCACCACGTGAGGCACCGGACTCAGACCGTTGGCGAAGCTGGTATCCAGGCTGCCGCCGTGAAGGAGACGGGCCATAAAGCCAACGGTGGAGCCTTGATAAGTTGCTTTTCCGAACACGCGCAGAGGCCCGCCGGTGTCGTCGCTGGTGTGGGTTACCATGATGTTGGTGAAACCCGGCATGGAGGCGGGATTGAAGGTGAAGCCGGTGTCCAGGGTGCCGTTGGAATTCAGGCGTACGATGCCGCTGCGCGCCTCTCCGTTGACAGAGGCAAAATCACCCCCCACCAGGATATCCCCGCTGCCATCCCAGGAATTTTGGACCAGGTAAAGGTCGGGGAGGGAGCCGTCCGCCTTGGCCAACACCGGCCTGAAGTTGAGATCCATGCTGCCGTCATTGTTGAGACGGGCCAGACTAGTACAGCCTACATAGCCGGTGCCGACTCCGAAATGGCCGGCAACCAGGAGTTTCCCGCCATCCTGCCATTCAGTGTCAGCGTCATAAACCACCCCCCCTAACCCGGCCCGACAGGAGCCGTCAACCCCGCCGTTAGAGTAGTTAACCCGGGCTACCCGGCGGTGCAATTTGCCGCCATAACCGGACAAAGCACCGAAGACATAGATTCCGCCTCCCACCGGGGCGAACCGGATGCCGTACGGCACCGGAGAAGATGGTTCGGTACCAGTGGTAAACGAGGCGAACCTGTCCGCGTTTAGAGTGCCGGTGTTCGTCAAGGCGGCCAGGCACTGACGCGGGGTGCCATTGTATAATTTGAAGGCGCCCAGAATGACCCAGCTGTCGTCAGACTGGCGGTTCGCGTTCCAGATGCGGTCATCGGCCCCGCTCCCCCCGGCATTGAAGTCGGGATCCACGGCGCCGTCGTTTACGCCGTCATTGATAAGGCGAACCATGTAGCCGCAGGGGGTGCCGTTAAAAGAGTTGAAGTAGCCGTTCAGCACGATCTTGCCGCTGGGCTCGATGGTTATGAGTTTCACGTGGCCGTTGGCCCCGGTGCCGACATTAAAAGAGTCGTCCCGGGACCCCAAACCGGCATTGAGCCGGGCGACGTTATTCCTGGTTTGGCCATAAACCTGCGTGAAAGAGCCGGCAATGATAACCTTGCCGTCGCTCTGGCCCATTACATCCAGAATGGGACCGTTCAGGGCCTCGTCCCCCAGGTGCATCACGAGATTGCCATCTTTGTCATAACGCTGCAGGTAATCCACGTGCGGGGGGTCCGCGGGCCTGGGTATGGTCCCCAGGAGACGGACATGGCCAGGAAAGTTCAGGTCAGTGTCAGAATAAGCCGTTATCGCATAGACGTGCCCCCCGGGGGCCGAGAACATGAAGTTGTTATCGACGTTCCCGTTACTGTCAACCCTCACCAGGAAGTAGGCATTGTTGGGGTAGCCGTTGACCTTCATGGCATACCCACCCACCAGGATATCGCCGCTCGATTGCCTCGTGAAGGTTTGCACGCCGTCACCGGTGCTGAAGGTGTGGGCAAAGCTGGGATCCACAGAGCCGTCCCAGTTCAACCGGGCCAGGCCATAGTAGGGGCCACTGTCTGAGTCGATGACAAAATCGCCGCAGATGATCATCTGGCTAAATGGGTCGCTCCAGTTAACCAGCATGCAGCCGTTTACGTACCCGCTGTCCCGGCTATAGGAGGCGATGGCGGCATCGAAGGAGGGATCCACGCGGCCGTCGGCGTACAACCGGGCAATGCTGCGGCGGGCATACTTCTCCGTCTCCGGGCCAATCTCCTTGAAGGAGCCGGTGATCATCATCTTACCCACCGACGAGTGGTAATTCATTTGCCCCCAGAGCATGGGGGCAGTCTGCACCCCGGGGCCGGGATCGAAGGACAGGTCCAGGGCGCCGGCCCCGGCCCAGGCGGTGCCGAGCCAGACCAGGACCAGGGAAAAGACCGCCAACCCCATCGCGGCCCGGCGGTAGACCTGACGGAGGCCCACAAGTTGGCAGGTTGCGGATAATGACTTTATCAACCGGACCATGTGCAAGTTATTGGTTTTAATTACAAAAACCTCCTTCCCCGCTCGCAGAGGTGAACTGCATTTCCCTTCAACCCAGTCTTAGGATCTTTTACATCATTTGCCGTTATATTCATGTTCTATCTTGTAAACTTAGATACTACTGTCAAGAAATTATAGCGCCTCCCAAAATATACAAGATTCGTGATTCTACCGGCCCAATCACGGCTGGTCAGCACCTCTGACTTCCCGGGTTTTACGGCGGCAATGGAGGAATCCTGCAGGTCAAGAAGGCTGGATATTGGCTGGATGGGGGAAGTTTGTCAGGCTCAGATACGTGATATTATTGACGCCGGGTAAACCAGAACCCGCCCCTCAACCGGACCGGGCTCAGGCCGGCTGCCCAGGGGAGTTCCAATCCTCTGACTCTGCCACCAGGTCCCGGGCCAGCATGATGCGGTCCCGGCCCCGGTCTTTGCTGCCGAACAGGGCCCGGTCAGCGATGAACAACAGGGTCTCCCGGTCCTGGGCGTCTTCCGGCAGCGTGGCGATGCCGTAACTGGCGGTGACCTTGATCCGGAGCCCCTCATTCTGCAGAAAGGCGGTGTGGTTGAGAGAGTGGCGCAGGCGCCGGGTGATCTCCAGGGCCTCCGGCTGGGACCGCCGGGGTAAGAGAATGATGAACTCATCCCCGCCGTAGCGCACCAGGCTGTCGTCAGGCCCCAACTCCCCGTTGATCACCCGGGCCACCTCCGACAGGACCTCGGCGCCCCGAAGATGGCCGTGCGTGTCCACCACGGCCTTGAAATTGTCCAGGTCCAGAAAAACCAGGGAGAAATGCTCCCCCCGTTCCCGGTGCTGGGGGATGAGGCGGTCCAGCTTTTGAATGAGATAACGGGTGTTATAAAAACCCGTGACCTCGTCGATAAAGGTGCGGGCCTGGAGTTTTTGCAGATTACGCACATTATCCACCGCGATGGCAACGTAGTCAGCCAGGATGGCCAGGTGCGGCAGGTATTTTTCCCGGAAGAACCTGTCGTCTTCCACATTGATTACTTCAAAAACGCCGATAACCTCTCCCCTGACTATCAGGGGCTGGGCGATTATGGACCGGGTGTCGAAGCCGGTACGTGAATCCACCCGGGGACAAAAATGGGGGGTCTGTTTTACGTCGGGGATAATGATCGGCCGCCCCGTCTGGACCACGGCTCCGGCGACCCCTTCCCCCGGCTTCAGGCGGATGTCCTTCACCGCCTCGGGCGCCACCCCCACCACCACCGCAAAATAGAGTTCCCTGGTCTTGGGATCGATGAGCAGCAAGGACCAGTTCTTGGCGGCAATGATCATATTGATGCGCTCCAGCACCTCCTTGAGGAGGGTTTCCATGTCATAGATGCCCGCCAGCACCTTGGAGAACGCTATACAGTCCATCAGACGTTCCACCTGCCCGGTGTCCGCATGAGTGTCGAAGAAACCCGCTCTCTGCTCCATTATGTCCTGCTCCCCTGCATGCTTCTATGGCCCACTGGATGCAATTGATGAAAATTTTAACCGGGATTTTGCTGCATCCAAAGATAGTTCTGTCCCCGCGAGGTTATGGAGCCTCTGGCCCCGGGAAAATTCTCCCAAACGATCTTCTTCTCGAAGCCATTTCTTCTCACAGGCGGCATGATAACACAATTTCATTACAAAAGTAGTTTCCATAAATTTTTATACCTAGGAGTAATTTCAGGCCCATGTTCACCGGCGTCTGAGACCACACCTTGCCTTAGCGCCACCCGCCTATCAATAATCGTTAAGTTAATCAGCAAGTTGAAAACCCGGCGGCCTTTACGGCTGGCGAGCGGCCCCCGGTGGTTTGTCTATAAAAATACTTTTCTGTCAATAAGACTAATTCGCCATACATTTTTGGCAACTACCAGCCATTAAAGGACTTTTTTGTAACTCTAACCTGATTGCCTGACATTTTTGTAGAGCTCCACATACTAACCTATTGAATTATCAGCAATTAATAATGGCCTAATCTTTGCATTATCTAGAAAGTGATTTTATGATGATTTTCAAGGAGTTGGCTGATGGCTATCTATTTAACCCCTTGTTATTCCCTATAATATGCCTATTGTTGCCGGTTTTTTCTCTCCGCCCGCCATTCCCGCTCCCCGGGATTCATCGCCGTGTATGTTCATTTTTGTTAATTTCCGAACCGTCATAATTACTTTTTTGTACTCAATTATGGCTTTTACCCCGGATAATCAAGCAGCCGCGGTCCAACCCGGCCCATAAACCTAAGGAGGACAGTAAACCATGAGTCTCAGCAATCCCAACCGCAGCCCCGCCACCTTAACCAAAAACCGGGTCAAGGCCGCTCCCGGCTCCGGCATCTGCGTCACCTGCCTGGACAGCTGCCCCGGTCCCTGTGAGATCGGCCGCTCGGCCATCCGGGGCCGGGAGATGCTCTATCCCCAGCCCTTCGGCAATGTCACCGCCGGGGCCGATAAAGACTACCCGGTGGATTTTTCCCACTTCAACGTCCAGGGAACTTGCGTGGGCGCGGTAGGCATCAAGGCCGATTCCGATGTCGCCGTCTTCCCGGCGGTGGATGTCAGCGCCGAAATCGGGGTGAAGGAAAAGGTCAAATTATCCTTCCCGGCCTTTACCGGGGCTTTGGGGTCCACCGAAATCGCCCGGGTCCACTGGGAATCCATGGCCATCGGCGCCGCCATCAGCGGCATTATCATCGTGTGCGGGGAAAACGTCTGCGGCATGGACCCCCACGCCGATATCAAGGGCGGCCGCATCGTGCGCTCCCCGGAAATGGAGCGCCGGATCAAAACCTTCCGGAAATGGTATCAGGGCAAGGGCGACATCATTATCCAGGCCAATGTTGAGGACGGCCGCCTGGGCGTCCCCGAATACGTCATCGAAAAACTGGGGATCGAATTTTTCGAACTCAAGTGGGGACAAGGGGCCAAGAACATCGGCGGCGAGGTCAAGCTCCACACCCTGGAGCGGGCCCAACTCCTCCGGAGCCGGGGCTATATCGTGCTGCCCGACCCCACCGATTCGGCCACCGAAGAGCGCTATCTGGCCAAGGGCATCAAGGAATTCGAACGCCACTCCCGGGTGGGCATGGTGGATGAAGACGAATTCCACAAGACGATAGAGCACCTCCGCAACGTCGGCGCCAAACGCGTCTCCCTCAAGACCGGCGCCTACCGGCCGGTTGACCTGGCCCGGGCGGTCAAATTCGCCTCCGATGCCAAGATCGACCTGCTCACGGTGGACGGCGCCGGCGGCGGCACCGGTATGAGCCCCTGGCGCATGATGAACGAGTGGGGCGTCCCCACGGTCTACCTCGAGTGCCTGCTCTACGAGTACCTGAACCACCTCAAACAAACGGGCAAATTCGTGCCCGACTGCGCCATCGCCGGCGGCCTGTCCCTGGAAGACCATGTGTTCAAAGGTCTGGCCCTGGGCGCTCCCTTCGTCAAACTGGTGTGCATGGGCCGTTCCATCATGACCGCGGCCATGGTGGGCACCAATGAGGGCCGGAAACTGGAAGATGTGTGTTTCCGGGAAGAACGGGACTGCAAAGAGGCCTACGTGGAGCATTTCGCCGAAGCAGCCACCCTGCGCCGGGACTATCCCCTGAGCCAGTATGGCCGGATTCCCGCCGGCGCCATCGGGATGTACAGCTATATCAGCCGCATGACCCAGGGCCTGCAGCAGTTCATGGCCGGGGCCCGCAAGTTCGCCCTGAAGTATATCGACCGCAACGATCTCTTTGCGCTCACGGAAGAGGCCGCCAAGGTCTCCGGCATCCCCTACGTCATGGACGCCGACGCCGCCGAAGTGGAAAAGATTTTAGGTTACCGCCGCTAAACCCTAACCTCTCTCAAGGCGCCCCTCACCTGGGGGCGCCTTTTTTATATCCTTCCCCTATCTGAAAATCTTCAAAATTTTTTGATAAGTTTTGTAGGTGGCAAGGTATTTTGAATTTTTTTAAGGGGGATTTTTGATTAACTTTCGGGGAAAATTTATGAAATCAAAAACTCTACATTGAGGCTTTCTGCGCCCACCCTTGACAAAATGGTGTTTATCGTGCAATTGTTTATGGCAAAGGGAAATCTTCATAACCTGCCAATACTCTTGTCCCGTGAAAGATTTCGGTCCCTGGGAGCAGATCTTCTATTGTGAGTTTGATGGGCTGAGTTCTATCGTTAACCCTTTGGATTTGGAATAGGCGGAAAAGAATGGATAACAAGAACCCGAACACAGATTATGGTAAGTGGGTAGCTGCCTATTATCCGTTCGAAATGATATCCAATCAACATTCGAAGACTATTATCTGCCTCTTATTCGATAAAATCGTATGTCATTTCCCAGTTTCTAGTATGGATTGTGGCGGCGGACACGGGGGGAGTTTATGCTATTGGGACGACCCCCTTGTCGAAGGTGATGTCATTGAAATAAGAGAAGAAATATTATTGGATGATATCGAGGTTGACTTTTCTCCAGGATATTATTGGGGCACTGAAGAAGAATTTGACCTTTATCATAGACTCCAGGTTACTGGCATGGCGATAAATGAATCCAGTAATAGTGGTTGCGTACCTCTCACAGATATTCCCGATAGTCTAATACCGGCAGAAATTCTTGAAGGTGTCGATTTGAAGCGTTTCGCACGATTACAGGCGTCGGCCCTTGCAATTCAGTCATTAAAGTTTGTCCTTCCTCCCTTCAAGGAAATTTCAGATTATGAAATATTAGAGGCGAGAGAAGAACTAAGAGACCAGCTGATACCATTCAGACTTGCTATGCTTGCTCTCTCTCCTGTAGTACGGCAAGGCATTGAAGGTAATAGCTCATTGATCGATATTCATAAAGAAGCGAACTATATCGCGGAAACACGCATTTTGCCAACTCTAATCGAGTTACGCAAAAAACTTGAATTGGAAAGAGGGAAATTTTGGAGACGAATCGTTTTGAAGGGAAGCAGCATATTGCCTGCCTTCTTCTTGAATTGGACTACCAAGAACGCTCTTACGGCTGTTATTAAGGCGATAGATTCGTCTAAGGACATTGCACTTGACTTTATAAAGCGCGAGGAGACGTTGGAGGCTTTTAGATCTCAAGGCGGTCTAGGGTATTTGCTTAATATTATGGATCATCCTGTCTTTAAGAAATGAAATCACAGGATTTAACAACTTGTTCCACTATATCGCCAATTAAGATATTTTATCAGATTAACGATTAAAACTTAAGCTTTCGTTGGCCTGTCGGTTCAATCTCAGAAATAGATGACCAGAATCGATGACCTAAAGGATGCTTACTTGCAAAAAGTAGATAATAAAGCGGCAATGCTCTTTTTGAACTTTTTATTAGAATTTCATCTGCTGATTTTATCTCTTGATAGCCGATCGTCTTAAGATTATCTCGATATAGATCGATCAAACTATTCTCTATTGAATCACCAGACAATTTTGAACTATATAAATTTCGCCACCTTCGATCTCCCATAAAGCTATCTAAAAGGCTATCTTCTTTTTTAATAAATTTATCTATATTTCTATTAATTGCCATACCTTCTGGAAATGTTACGATTAGATCCATCCGTCTTTCGTTAGTTAATTTTCGTATCGTATCGAAATTAATTTGTAATCCAGTCGGGTCAATTAATGCTACATAAAGAGTATTTACCTTAGGTAGTTCTGATAATATTTCCATCACTTTTTCATTACAGTCACCCCATTTAAATGAAATTCTTGTGAATAATAAATTGCTTTTTACTCTCTCTTTCAATGATTGGAGGGAGTTCTCATCTGAATCTATAAAATAGTACTTATTAAAAGGAAACTTAAGATTAAGAGCAATCAAACCTGAACCGTCAATTTCATCACCTGTTTCTCTCACCCTGCATTTGCCACAACCTGAAAATAGATCAATGTAATATAATTGCCATTTTTGCCTCATTGACATGGTAAAAATATCCAGATATCTTTCGATATAGTAATATTTTTCCTTTGCCCAACTACCGACACATCTTACATATAATCCGTCCTCCCCTCTATGATTAAGACAAACCCCATGAGGAGCATTTGTTTCGCGATCACAAGTCCTACAAATTACCTTCATTCCGACCATCTTGCATACATCCTATTGTGCAATTACAACCTTTATCATCCCAGCCAAGGTAATCCCAAAGCTCATTGGTTTCCTTACATAAGGCTGGCTCAAACCCAAGCCATTCAGCAATAATTGAATAGATTTTTGCTCGTACCTCTAGTGCGTATCTCATTCGTCCATCGGGGGCTCTTTTGAGCCCTATCCTTGGAGCATTTTTTTCAAACCTGTGAACCCCTGGGTATTGTCTCAAAGTTCCTAATGTGACTCTATCTGGAGAAAGATCAATAATTCTTTCTATGATTTCTTTATAGCAATTTATTCCTATGTGTTCAATTATTGGGTCAAGTCTAATTCTTATCTTCCATCCTTGTTTCTTCAATTTCAAGGCTGCATCTAACCTTTTAAATGGATTTGGAGTAGTTAATTCATAATTTTCCCATGCAACTATCGAATTAATCGAAAAAGAAACAAATACCTGAGGAGTCGGGTCTATCTTTGTTAACATATCAATATTAATGCTCTTAGTTGTCAATAAAAGATATTTATTATATTGCCTTCTGAAATATTCTATAGCTGGGAGTAATAAAGGAGGTTCAATAGCAAGGCTGTCAGCTAACTCCCCAGTTGCAAAAACTCCGCAAGGTATTTTTTCTAACTCTTTTTCTACTTGGTCCCAGGAGTTTGTGAATAGAACAGGAGATTTATTGCCTCTAAAGGTCAGCTTGAGATAGCAATAAAGGCAATTGAAAGGGCAACCATTTGAAAGGATAAGTTCGTAAAAATGGGGGCACACGACACCAGGGGGCGTTTTGCTAAAGAGCCTTACGAAATTTGATTTCCTTGTCCTTTTGATCATCTATATTCAGTTTTTTTCATATGGTATTATATTTTTCAAACAATCCTAAACGATATTTTTTATAATTGCCCAAAATACAGGATTTGTCAAATTACCATAAAGAAAAATCTCCTGACGCTCTCCTTTACTAACTTTTACCTAAAAGTTAGTGACAAAAAATATTTGAATTTTAGAGGGGGTTGCTAATCTCCCAATATGCAGAAATCTGCTATTTATGTATAGTCAGGTAGGAAAAAATCGGTATTTGATATGGTTTCCATATGAAAACTTGAGGATCAGCCCTATTTGGAGGCGCACACGCAGGGCCGTCCCGGCTGCTTTTTTTCTGTCTCCAGCCAGCCCTGGTATTTAGGTATTCCCCGCCTGCTTAGACCTCTTCGCTTTTCCGGTTCAGCCCGCTTGCCTTGAAATCCAGACAATTGCCTTCAATTGACAATCTTGTCAGTAATTTTTTGACTAAATCTACAATAATGTAAACTGCGGTTTGGTTAAGTTTTTGATTTTCCTAAATAATCAGTCTGGTATAATCCTTGCTGTGAGGTAATTAAATTTTCTGTTCAGGAGGAATACCGTGCACTGCCAAACCTGCCAAACTGCAGAGGATGTGTCCCGCATTGTCAAGGATAAAGAGGTCAGCTTTATCCAGATTTGGTTCACCGACATCCTGGGAGTGTTGAAAAGCTTTTCCATTCGCCCGTCCGAACTGGAAGAGGCCATGACTGAGGGGATGGGGTTTGACGGGTCCTCCATCGAGGGATTTTCCCGCATTGAAGAAAGCGACATGATCGCCAAGCCCGACCCCACCACCTTCCAGGTCCTGCCCTGGCGCCCCGACGAAAAACCCGTGGCCCGGATGTTCTGCGACATCCTGCAGCCCGACGGCACCCCCTACGCGGGCGACCCGCGTTATGTCCTGAAGCGCATGCTGGCCAAGGCCGCGGAGAAAGGCTACATCAATTATCTGGGACCGGAACTGGAGTTCTTCTATTTCGCCAACAACCGCGGCACCGAAGTCCTGGACCAGGGCGGTTATTTCGACGCCCCGCCCCTGGATGGCGGTAATGACTTGCGCCGGGCCACCATCTTCGCCCTGGAGAGCATGGGGGTGCGCATCGAGTACAGTCACCACGAAGTGGCCGACTCCCAACACGAAATCGACATGCGCTACGACGAGGCCATGCGCATGGCCGACAAGACCATGACCATGAAGGCCACGGTAAAGGCCATTGCCATGATCAACGGGGTCTATGCCACGTTTATGCCCAAGCCCATCTTCGGCATTAACGGCAGCGGTATGCACACCCACCAGTCCCTGTTCCTGGGCAACAAGAACGCCTTCTACGACGCCAGCGACGAGTATCACCTGTCGGCCATCGGCAAGAACTACATCGCCGGTCTGCTGAAACATGCCCGGGAGATCACCGGCATCTGCAGCCAGTGGGTGAACTCCTACAAGCGCCTGGTGCCCGGCTACGAAGCTCCGGTCTACGTCGCCTGGGCCCGGCGGAACCGTTCCGCCTTAGTAAGGGTGCCCATGTACAAGCCCGGCAAAGAAACCGCCACCCGGTGTGAATACCGCGCCCCCGACCCGGCCTGCAACCCCTACCTGGCCTTCGCGGTGATGCTGGCCGCCGGCCTCAAGGGCATCGAGAAGAATTATCCCCTGCCCGAACCGGTGGAAGTGGACATCTACCACATGACGCCAGCCGAACGCCAGAAGATGGGGATCCAGGAGTTGCCGGGCAGCCTCCACGAGGCCATCGTCGAAGTGGAAAACAGCGCCCTGGTCAAAGAGGCCCTGGGCGAGCATATCTTCAACAAGTTCCTGGAAAACAAAAAGATCGAGTGGGATGCTTACCGGATGCACGTGAGCAACTACGAGATCGAGCGTTATCTCCCGATTCTGTAAGCGCCGGGGCCTTATACCGGCAGGGCTGAAGATCGGTTAATAAATCCAGTAGGCTGCGGGGAGGCCGCCCTCCCCCAGCCTACTTGTTTGCCCAGTCGCTCTGGTTACAAACTTGTCGTCTTTGCGAACCTAATTTGTGAACAAAAAGGAGTAACGGCATGGAGGGGGCCATTAATTCCGGCGACACCGCCTGGCTGTTGGTGTGCTGCTCGCTGGTCCTGCTGATGACTCCGGCCCTGGCCCTGTTTTACGGGGGCATGGTGCGCCGGAAGAACCTGCTTTCCACCCTAACCCTGAGCTACATCTTTATGGCCCTGGCCGGGGTCCAGTGGGTCTTGTACGGTTACTCCCTGGCCTTCGGGACCGATATCGGCGGGTTGATCGGCGGGCTCAACTTTTTGGGGTTCAACGGGGTGGGGGCCTTGCCCAATCCAGACTATGCCAAGACCATCCCCCACGGGCTTTTTGCCGCCTTCCAGATGATGTTCGCGGTGATCACCCCGGCCCTGATCACCGGCGCCTTTGTGGAGCGCGTGCGCTTCAAGTCGTTTTTGCTCTTCAGCCTCATCTGGATGACCCTGGTGTATGATCCCCTGGCTCACTGGGTCTGGGGCAAGGGCGGCTGGCTGGGCGCTCTGGGGGTCCTGGATTTCGCCGGCGGCACCGTGGTGCATATCGCCGCCGGGTACTCGGCCCTGGCCTTCGCCCTGGTCATCGGCCCCCGCAAAGGCTTCGGCAAGGTCCCCATGGAACCGCACAACATTACCTACACCGTTTTAGGAGCCGGACTCCTGTGGGTGGGCTGGTTCGGGTTCAACGCCGGCAGCGCCCTGGCGGCCAACGGCGTGGCGGTCAACGCCCTGCTCACCACCAACACCTCGGCGGCCACCGCCGGACTGGTGTGGATGGTGCTGGGCTGGATCGACGGCCGCCCCAGCACCCTGGGGATCGCCACCGGCATGGTGGTGGGCCTGGCCGCAGTGACCCCGGCCGCGGGCTTCGTCTCCCCCCTGGCGGCCATGCTCATCGGCGCAGTGGCCGCGCCCCTGTGCTACTACGCCATCCGCTTCCGCCAGAACCGCCGCCTGGACGAGTCCATGGACGTCTGGGCCTGCCACGGCATGGCCAGCACCTGGGGCATGATCGCCACCGGGCTCTTTGCCACGCTGGAAGTGAACAGCGCCGGCGCCAACGGCCTGTTCTACGGCAACCCCAAGCAACTGGCGCTCCAGCTCCTGGGAGTGGTGGTCACCATTGTCTTCACCTTTGTAGTCACCTACGTGGTGGCCAAGGTGCTGGATCTCAGCATCGGCCTTAGGGTCACCACCATGGAAGAGGAAGTGGGTCTGGATATCAGCGCCCATGGGGAGAGGGCGTATTCGTAAATTTAACCGCCGATGGACGCCGATGAACGCGGATTTAGGGTTAATATTTCTTATCGGCGTTTATCGGCGTGCATCGGCGGTTAAGAGGTTTTTGCCATGTTGAAAAAAATCGAAGCCATTATTCGGGAAGACAAGCTCAACGACGTCAAGGAAGCCCTCCGGGAGATCGGCATCGTGGGCTTGAACGTCTTTGAAATCCGCGGCCACGGCCGCCAGGGGGGCATCACCCTGGTAGGCCGCTCCGGCAGCTACCAGGTGGACATGCTCACCAAGATCCAACTCAACATCATTTTGAGCGAGCATAACCTGGAAGAGACCATCGAGACCATCCTCAACTCCGCCGCCACCGGCGAAACCGGGGACGGCCTCATCTTCGTATACCCGGTGGAAGAGGCCATCCGCATCCGCACCCGCCAACGGGGTCAAGAGGCAGTGATGTACCCCGGCGACATCGACGAGAGGAAGCATCGCGGCAAGACTTAGGCCCCGGGGACAACCCTGCATCTCCTCCCGGGGGAGAATGAGCTTAATTTGTTGCAAGGCTCAGAATCGAATGACATACTATTTATTTGGGATAAATTTTGTTTATAGGCAGCCGGACGCCTTCCTGAGGCGGTCCCGGTTTGCCTTTGAGGCAGACCATCTATGGCAACGGAAGTGGTAATCTACGCCTGTCAGCAAGCCGTGCCGAACCCGGATTTTCTCAGGACCCAGTGGGGCCAGGACAATATCCGGCTCCAGGTGCTTCCCGAACCGTGCAGCAGCAAGATCGAGGCTTTTCAGCTGCTCCGGACCCTGGCCACCCCCGCGGACCTGGTGTGGGTCATCGGTTGCGCCGAAGACCTTTGCCGCTATAACGAAGGCAGCCACCGGCTGGGGAACCGCATCGCCTACACTCAGCGCTATCTGGAAGAGGTCGGCCTGGAGAGTGCCCGGGTGGGACGCTCGGTGGTGATCCCGGGAGATGCACCCGGCCTGGCCGCGGTAGTGGCCGCAATCAAGGCGCAGGCCGAGTCCCTGGGACCAAGTCCGTTAAAAAAGACGGGGTAAAAGGGGAAAAGGCGAAAAGGGCAAAACCCTTGATTTAATGCCACCCTTTGCCCATGTATCATTTTCCCTACAGTAATGACTGAGGATTAGAAAAGGGAAAGACGTTAACCAGGCAAAAAAGGGGAATCCCCACAATTTGCTTTACCCTTTTCGCCTTTTCCCCCTTTTCCCTTTTCACCCAAGATTTTATTGGAGGAAGTTTTGCCAGCCAAATATCACATCCCCGTACGCCGGGTGCCGCCGCGGCTGTCGGCCCTGGCCAAAACCACGATCATCGACTGGAATGAAGGCTGCCTGCGGTGCCAGCGCTGCGTCAAAGAGGTCTGCCCGGTGGACGCCTACAAGAAGCGGGATTTCGACCGGAAGCAGTTCGTGGACACCCTTGACGAAATGTGCCGGAGTTGCTACCGCTGCGTCCAGGGCTGCCCCAAGGAACTGGTCTTCAAGGCCATGAACCCCCAATACCGCCAGTTGGGCGACGACTACTACACCCCGGAGATCATCGGCACCACCTGGTACCAGGCGGAAACCGGTAAAATCCCAGTCTCCGGCGCCGGGTACGGCGGCGTTTTCGCCGGCGAGGGCTTCGACTCCCTTTGGACCGACATGTCGGAGATCGTGCGGCCCACTCGGGACGGCATTCATGGCCGGGAATACATCAGCACCGCCATTGACCTGGGCCGCAAGCCCATGTTCCTGGTCTTTGACGAATCCGGCAATCTGTTGTTCGAGCCGCCGTCTCTGATGGAACTCCCCTTGCCCGTGGTCCTGGCGGAACCGCCGCTGGGGGCCAACCCGCCGCGGATGCGGCAGATTCTCGCCGCCGCGGCCCAGACCCTGGGCACCGTGGCGCTCATGGCCCGGGACGCGGTCAGCGGCGACTTGACGGACGCCGCTCACTTTCTGGTGCCGCAATTCCCCGCCGGCCAACTGAACCTGGATGACCCGCTCCTGTCGAAGGTCAGGGCGATTGAACTCACGGACCACCCCGAGGTCATCAGCCGCATGGAGGCCGTGAAGCAGCGTTATCCCCGGCTGATCGTCTGGATCAAGGTGGACGGCGACCTCCAGGCCCCGGACCGGGTCGCGGCCCTGGCGGCGGCCGGGGCGGGAGTGATCCGCCTGGTGGCCACTGAACAGGCCCGGGGAATGAGAGACGCCGGCGAAGTCCATCTCAAGGACCTGATCCGCCGCACCCACCTCAAACTGGTGGAGCACCAGATGCGGGACGCGGTCACCCTGCTGGCCAGCGGCGGCATCGCCCTGGCGGAGCACGTGGCCAAGGCCATCATCTGCGGCCTCGACGGCATTATCGTCGATATCCCCCTGCTGCTGGCCCTGGAGTGCCGCCTCTGCCGGAATTGCCAGCACAGCCAGGGCGACACCTGCCCCATCGAGATGGACAAGCTCCCCGTCAAGCGCGGGGCCCAACGCCTGGTCAACCTGGTGGGCGCCTGGAACAACCAACTCCTGGAAATCCTGGGGGCCATGGGCATGCGGGAGGTGCGGCGCCTGCGGGGGGAAGTCGGCCGAGCCATGTTCAAGGAAGACCTGGATAAAGAGATCTTCGCACCCCTGTTCGCCCGTCCCGAAGGGGCGAGCCGGAGAGTGGGGGAATAAGACCGTTTTCGGTTTTCGGTTTTCAGTTTTCGGTTAAATCAAGCGCTTTAAGCATTTCGACAGCTAAAACAGTGGAGAGAATGTTGTTGAATACCTCTTATCATCGTAATTGCACGGTTTTTGATCCTTTACCGAAAACCGAAAACTGAAAACCGAAAACCCTCAAAAAAAGCAACCCAACTATATATAAAGACTAATAATTATGGCACAACCACAGAAAGTAGTCCCCATGGAGTCCTGGTCTCCGGGCCAGCCCTGGCAACCTGTTCCCACCCCGTCCCGGTTCAAGAATGCCTTGAGCAAGTACCGGGTGTGGCGCGACGAGAAAAGGTGCATCAAGTGCGGCCGCTGCGTCGAGGTCTGCCCCTACGGGGTCCACGCCAAGGCCGGCAATTACTTGCGGCGTCCCAAGAGTTACCGCTGCCTGGGAACGGCTTGCCAAAACAATGAATTTTACTGCGTCAAGCAGTGTCCGGCCCAGGCCCTCAAGGTCAGCATCCACCCGGTTTTCAGCACCCTGGGCGACAGCCGCTGGACCCCGGACTTGCTCCTCAGTAACTGGTGGCAGGCCGAGACCGGCGAGTTGCCCTACATCGACCTGGATTACCGCCTGGGCGACTCCGGCGGCGGCTTCGACAAGCTGCGCTTCCTGTTTCCCAAGGCCCGGCCCGACTTCCAGTTGAGCCACGACGACATCTCCCTGGAGGTGGAAATCAACCGCCGGGGAGACGGCCGGCCCCAGATCAAGCTGTCGGTCCCCTGGTACGGCGGCGGCATGTCCTTCGGCTCGGTCTCCATCAACACCATCATCTCCCGGGTTCAGGCCGCCATCCGCTTCAACACCATGGTGAGCACCGGTGAAGGCGGCTACCCGGAAGCGCTTTACCCCTATGACCATAACATCGTCACCCAGTTGGCCACCGGGCTCTTCGGCGTGCGGGAGGAGACCATCCAGCGGGTGCGGATGGTGGAATTCAAGTACGCCCAGGGGGCCAAACCCGGCCTGGGCGGCCATCTCCTGGGGGAAAAGGTCACCCCCTCGGTGGCCCGCATGCGGGAATCGGTGGCGGGCAGTTCCCTGTTTTCGCCCTTCCCCTTCCACAGCGTCTACTCGGTGGAGGACCACAAGAAGCACATCGATTGGGTCAAGGAGATCAATCCCCGGGCCCTGGTGGCCGTCAAGGTGTCCACCCCCACCGACGTGGACATGGTGGCCGTGGGCAGCTATTATGCCGGCGCCCACGTGGTCCAACTGGACGGCAGCTACGGCGGCACCGGCGCGGCGCCAGACATCGCCAAGAAAAATATCGCCATGCCGGTGGAGTACGCCATCCCCAAGGTGCACCAGTTCCTCCGGGCCGAAGGCATAAGGGACCACGTCACCCTCATCGCCTCCGGCGGCATCCGCACCGCCTACGACATCGCCAAGGCCATCGCTCTGGGGGCCGACGGGGTCCAGATCGGCACCGCCGACCTGGTGGCCCTGGAATGCCTGCGCTGCCACAACTGCGAATCCGGCCGGGGCTGCGCCCGGGGCATCGCCACCACCGACGAGGAACTGGTGGATCTGATGACTGTACAGTGGGGCACCGACCGCATCAGCAACCTGTATTATTCCTGGACCTGGCAGTTGAAGGAAATCCTTCGCCGCCTGGGTCTCAGGAGCATCCGGGAACTGGTAGGCCGCACCGACGTCCTGGCCCATCTGGACTACTTCGACCGCCCGGTGGACGACGATCTGAGACGGAAGAGTTGAAAGTTCAAAGTTCAAGGTTCAAAGTTAGTGTAGGGCGGGCACTGCCCGCCGTAAACAAGGTTATGGGGCGACCCGTCAGGTCGCCCCTACTTAAGGGCCATTTAATAATAAGGCGGCTCGTCGCGGGCGTGATTCGGGCATGCACGGCACCTTCTATTAAATAATGGAATTAAGGAGAAAATAGAAAATTATGAAAGATAACGAAATAAGAGGAATCATTCTCGAAAAATTCTATGAGGTTCGAAGGGAACAATCTTTCCAACCCAAGTCTGATAATTTTAATCCGCCAATTCCAATAGAAGATTTATATAGGATTTGTGATCAATTATATGAACACGGATTAATTCATTGGAAGCCAATAAAAGGCATGCGTGGATATATTGGCGGTATTGGTCAAATTACTGCTAATGGAGTAGATGTTGTTGAAAATGAAGGGAAAAATTCACCGATTAACATTATCATAACTAGTAATATATTTAATCAATCATTTATTTTTGATATCGAGCAAATTATTATGAAAATTAATGATATTGACACCTCAGAAGAAGAAAAAAGTGAGGCAAAATCACGGTTAAAATCTTTTATTGAGCACCCTCTTGTTGCATCAATTGTAGGTGGAATTCTTGGCAATTTACCCAATCTGTTAAAATAATAGAACATGTAAGGCGGCCCCGCCCGCTTTTCTAATATGTTTATCTAATTGGCGGGCAGTGCCCGCCCTACATAAAAACATTGAGGATATCAATGAAGTCTAACGGCAATTTGAATGATCATCCCGGCCTTGCTTTACTCAACACCCGCCGGGATTTTGCCTCCCCCTTCCCTGCCGGCCGCATCTACAAGGCCGACGAAGAAGGCGGTTGCGGGGTCACTGGTTTTGCCTGTAGCATCCCGGTGGCCGGCCGCCACATCTTCCAGCCCTCGGTGCAGATGCACAACCGGGGCAACGGCAAGGGCGGCGGCATCGCCGCGGTGGGCCTGGATGCCGACACCTTAGGGGTTTCCCAGCAAATCCTGGACGATGATTACCTGATCCAGATCGCCTACCTGGACGCCGAGGCCCGGGCCACGGTGGAGGCCCGGTTCATTGCCGAGGTCTTCCGGGTGGAACACGCCCGGCGCCAGCCCACCATCGGCGACTGGCGGGATTTGCCCGGCCTGATGGTCAAACCCCCGGAGGTCTGGCAATACTTCGTGCGGGTGAAGCCCGAGGTGCTCCAGCATTTCATCCAGAAGCACAAGCTCTACCACGTCCCCGGGCGCAAGGTGGAAGACGAGTTCGTGGCCCAGAACTGCTACAAGCTCAACGAGACCTATTATGCCTCCCTGGGGGAGAAAAAGGCCTTTGTGCTCTCCCAGGGGCGCAACCTCATGATCCTCAAGATCGTGGGCTACGCCGAAGAAGCCGCCCTCTATTACGATCTCCTGGATTTCAAGGCCCATATTTGGATCGCCCACCAGCGCTACCCCACCCGGGGGCGCGTCTGGCACCCCGGCGGCGCCCACCCCTTTGCGGCCCTGAACACCGCCCTGGTGCACAACGGCGACTTCGCCAACTACTTTTCGGTCAGCGAATACCTGAGCCAGCGCCATTTCTATCCCCAGTTCCTCACGGACACCGAAGTGGCGGTCTTGACTTTCGACCTCTGGCACCGCCTCTATGGCTTCCCCCTGGAATACGTCATCGAGTCCATGGCGCCCACTACCGAGCGAGACTTCGACCTCCTGGACCCGGAACGCCAGAGGATTTACCGGCATCTCCAGACCACCAACATCCACGGCTCCCCCGACGGCCCCTGGTTCTTCATCATCGCCCGGAACGACCCGGACCGGAGTCGCCTCGAGCTCATCGGCATCACCGACACCTCCATGCTCCGGCCCCAGGTCTTTGCCCTGCAAGACGGCGAGGTGCAGATCGGCCTGGTCTGCTCTGAAAAGCAAGCTATCGACGCCACCCTGGAGAGCCTGGCGGCGGAGGACTCCCGGTTCTGCCCCGTGGCCGACCTCTATTGGAACGCCCGGGGCGGCAGCGCCACCGACGGCGGCTCCTTCATCTTCTCCCTGGAAGGCAAAAACGGCCACCGGGTCCTCACCTGCCACGACAAGTTCGGCAAGCCCAAGACCGTGCCCTGGCACCAGCGCCCCTGGGACGGCACCCGGCTGGATATAACCATCAATGAAGATTCGGAGCTAAGCCGCTTGATCAAGTCCCACCTGGAGGATGCCAGCGGCCAGAAACTTTTTCAGTGGATCAAAGGACACGTCCCCATCTGGTCCTATGCCAGTTTCCGGGAAGCGCTTATGGTGACCGCGGCCCAGGCCGCGGGTGGCGACGGCTCCAAGGTCGCGGCCATCAACGGACTCACCCTGCTCCTGGACCGGCGCTACGACGCCGGCGACAAGAAACGGAGCCATCTTCTGCGCCTGCTCATGGAGGCCCTGACCGAGATCTTTCAGGCCACCCCCCGCCTGGGCGAGACGCACGCCAGCCGCTACCGCTGGGTCGATTTTGAGACCCAAGAGCACCTGACGGCTCCTTCCCGGGATGACGCGGTGCTGGTGCTGAACGCCGCCGGCTTCCCCCCGGAAGGTGACGGCTGCGACGCCCGTTTCTTGTGCCGGGCCTTCGAGCTCGGGTGGCGGCAATTCCTCACTTACGGCTACAAGGGCCAGCGTTTCCTCGGCTGCGGCTTCGGGGCCGACACCGATGAGGTCAAGATCGACGCCTACGGCAGCACCGGCGACTACCTGGCCTCGGGCATCGACGGGATGTCCATCTGCATCCACGGCAACGCCCAGGACCAGTTAGGGCAGATCATGAAGCGGGGCAAGCTGGTGGTCCACGGCGACGTGGGCCAGACCTTCATGTACGGCGCCAAGGGCGGGGACGTTTACGTCCTGGGCAACGCCGCCGGCCGGCCCTTCATCAATGCGGTGGGCCGCCCCCGGGTGGTGATCAACGGCACCGCCCTGGACTTTTTGGCCGAGTCCTTTATGGCCGGCAACCCCCATGCCGGCGGCGGCTTTATCATCGTCAACGGCCTGGAGTTTGACTCCCGGGGCCGCATTCGCCCCCAGCGCACCCCCTATCCCGGCGGCAACCTCTTCTCCCTGGCCTCGGGGGGCGCCATCTTCATCCGCGACCCCTACCAGCAGGTGGTGGAAGAGCAGTTGAACGGCGGCGAGATCGTGCCGCTGACCGCGGCCGACTGGGACCTCATCCTGCCGTATCTCCAGGAAAACGAGCGCCTGTTCGGTATTTCCATCGAGGAGGACCTTCTCACCGTAGAGGCGCGCCTCCGGGCCCCGGACCAGGTCTACCGCAAGGTCCAGGCCGTCAAACTGGCGGTCCTCACCCAGGTGGAAGACTCCTGGGAATAGGCTTTGGTCAGGGCGGATAAATCTCGCCGCCGGGCGCCATGAATTGCGGCCCGACGTAATAAAAACAATGCGGTTTAAGGCAAGTTTCGCTCTTGCCTTAAACCGCATCGTCGTTGGGCTGGGAGATAAACTCCCCAATACAGGTTACGCCGCCTTGCGGGTTCGCTTCTTCATGCAGTTGGCCTTCTTCCGCAGGATGTCTTAAAGTAACTTGAGAAATTCATCCACACTCAGGCCGGCGTCACGCACGATGCCAGCCAGGGTATAGCCATTGACTGGATTGTGCCGGGGAATGGTTAAATAGCGGACCCCGTCGGACATCACCACATGTTTCCGGCCCTGGCGCACTATACGGAACCCTGCTTTGCCAAGGGCTTTGATCGCTTGAAGGTGGTTAACGCCGGAAATTTTCGGCATATTCACACGGCAATATCAATTTCCCGCACATCCTCGCCCTTAACTGAATCAGCCACCGCAGCCAGATATTCCTGGACAGCATCCTGGATATTGTGCAAGGCTTCCTCTTCAGTATCACCTTGGGACCAGCACCCAGGCAAACCAGGGCAAGAAACACTATAACCCTCTTCGGTCTTCTTCAGTACAACGAAGTATTTCATAAAGCCCCTCTCCCAGCAAGCATTACGCCGCCTTGCGGGTCCGCTTCTTCATGCGGTTGGCCTTCTTGCGCAGGACGTCGATCTTCGCCTGGGGTTCCCCGGCGGTGATGGCTTCCAACTTCTTGGCCCGCATCGCCGCGGCCTTTTCCTTCAAGTCCCGCATGCTGACCTTTTCGGTGACCTTGCCTTCATCCTTGATGCCCTTCACCTGCTTGATGGCGCTCAGCAATTCCTCTTTATTCATGCCGTGGACCCCGCTGATCTCTCCCATATCCAGGGCGTACTTGCGCAGTTCCGTGGCGGTCATCTTGTCTAAGGGTTTTTCTTTTTTCTCTTTGCGTTCCTTTTTGGCCATGATGCCTCTCCTGTGATATTTTCCGGTCCGGGTGGGGTATCCCCTACCCTGCCATAATATTTCCGGTTGGCGGGCAGGGGTCGGCTCGCAGCGACCCCGCCGGCCAGACGTTTTTTCTCTAAAACCTTTTTATTTTACCGGTATTGCACCGATTTCTCAACCCCTAATAGTTATCCGGGTCACCGGATGACCGGCAATCGGCTGTTATTCCAGCTATTTTTTGTCCTCCTCCAACGCCTCCAGCTTCTCCCACCGGTTGGCCATCTTGATAAAGGGGGTAATCAGGTCGATGGGGATGGGGAACAGGGTGGTGGAGTTCTTCTCGGCGGCGATCTCTCTTAAGGTCTGGAGATAGCGCAGGGTTAAGGACATGGGTTCCTGGGCCAGGACATGGGCGGCCTCGGCCATCTTGGCGGCGGCCTGGAATTCACCCTCGGCGTTGATCACCTTGCCGCGCCGTTCCCGCTCCGCCTCGGCCTGTTTGGCCATGGCCCGCTGCATCTCGATGGGCAGGTCGATGGCCCGCAGTTCCACCAGGGTCACTTTGATGCCCCAGGGATCGGTATGTTGGTCCAGGATCTCGGCCAGTTGGGCGTTGACTTTCTCCCGGGCCGAAAGCAACTCGTCCAGGTCCACCTGGCCGCAGACGCTCCGGAGGGTGGTCTGGGCCAGCAACTGCGTGGCATTCCAGTAGTCCCGGACCTCGATGATCGCCTTCAGGGGATCGATGACCCGGAAATAGACCACCGCGTTCACTTTCATCGTGACGTTGTCCCGGGTGATGATGTCCTGGGAGGGAACGTCATAGGTCACCAATTGCAGGTTGACCTTGGTCAGTTTGTCGATCATGGGGATCAGGAGGATAAGTCCCGGCCCCTTGGCTTTGGGCAAGGCCCGCCCCAACCGGAAGACCACGCCCCGTTCGTATTCATTCAGGATTTTGATGGCGCTCATTAAAAAGAACACTGCAATGACGATAACGAAGAGAAAAGAACCGGAGATAAACTGAAACATGACTGCCTCCTTTTATTAAGCCCGGCGCACCCGGAGCTTCAAATCCATGACCTCCAACACTTCCACGGTTTCTCCCTTGGCGATGGGCACGTCGCTCAGCGCCTGCCAGTACTCGCCGTGGACAAAGACCTGCCCTTCCGGGTTCAAGGGGGTATAGACCACGCCCCGCTCCCCCACCATGCCGGCTGCACCGGTCATGGATTGCAGCAGGTGACTGCGAAAGACAATCCCGGCCACCACGATAAAAAACAGGGAGACGATGGCCACCGTAGGAATCAAGACACTCCAGGAGATATCCACCCCTCCTTCACCTCCCCGAAACAACATCATTCCCCCTAAAAACAAGCACACCAGTCCGGCCAGGGACAACAGGCCGTAGCTGGTGATGTTAAACTCCAGCACAAAGAAAATAAAGGCCAAAACGATCAGCAAGACGCCGATATAATTGATGGGCAGGGTCTGGAAGGCGAAGAACGCCAGGAGCAGGCAGATGCCGCCGAGAACCCCGGGAAATACCATCCCGGGATTGGACAGTTCAAAGTAGAGACCTGCCAGGCCGATCATCATCAGGATAAAGGCGATGTTGGGGTCGGCGATGTACTTCAACAGCCGGGTGCGCAGGCCTTCGGGGATTTCCTTGACCGGCGCCCCCGCAATTTGGAGAACCACCTGCTTGCCTCCCACCTCGACTTTACGGCCGTGGATTTTGGCCAGGAGGTCTTCCCGATTATCGGCCATAAGGTCCACAACCTTGAGCTTCACCGCCTCGGCGGCGGGGATGGAAACGCTCTGGCGGACGGCCTTTTCCATCCAATCGGCGTTGCGGCCTCGCTCTTCGGCCAGGGACCTTCCTGAGGCCACCATGTCGTTGAGCAGTTTTTTCTCCATGGTCTTATCGATCTTACCCATGCCCACCGAGACCGGGTGGGCCGCGCCGATGTTGGTTCCGGGCGCCATGGCGGCCACGTGCCCCGCCATGGTGATGAAGACCCCGGCCGAAGCGGCCCGGGCGCTCCGGGGATAGACATAAACCACCACCGGAACCTTGGCGTTGCTGATGGCCTGGACGATCTGGCGCATGGAGGTTTCCAAACCGCCGGGGGTGTCCAGTTCAATCACCAGGGCCGCGGCGTTCTCGCGCTCGGCCTGGTGGATGCCATCCATGATGAATTCCGCCAGCCCCGGGTTAATGGATCCCACAGCCGGCAACACGAAAACTGGCCCGGGCGCAGCCGCGCCGGCCGCCCCGGCCGTCAGGAGCAGCACCAGCAGCGCCCATACGAGATGCTTAAGTATCTTCATGGTCAGTCAGATACTCCATAACCTGCTGCATGTCGTCCCAGGTCTTGCGCCGCTCCTGGGGCATCCGCAGCAGGTAAGAGGGATGAAACGTGGGCATCACCCGGATGTCGTGGTACTTTTGCCAATGTCCCCGCAGCCGGGTTATGGGTTCCTTGGTCCCCAACAGGGCCTGGGCCGCGATGCGTCCCAGGATGACGATCACCCGGGGCCGGATGGCCTTAATCTGCTTGTCCAGAAAGGGCAGGCAGGCGGCAATCTCATCGGGCTCGGGGTCGCGGTTTCCCGGGGGCCGGCTCTTGAGGATGTTAGCGATATAAACCTCTTCCCGGCGCAGACCCAAATTTGTGAGCATTCTGTTCAGGAGCTGCCCGGCAGCGCCCACGAACGGCACTCCCTGTTGATCTTCATCGGCCCCCGGGGCCTCTCCCACAAACATCAACCGGGCGTTGGCAGCCCCGTCCCCAAAAACCAGGCGGGTGCGGCCTCCATAGAGCTTGCAGCGGCGGCAATCCCCCATCTCGGCCCGGATTTCCTCCAGGCTAAGCACTTTATCGGCCGTTTTTCCCTGGTCCTGAATCTTGGGAGCGCCCTTGCGCGGCGCCCCCCGCCATCCCAGGCGCCGTTGATAGCGGAGCCAATCAGAGAGATTATCGACCAGTTCCCGCAATTCCTTAACCGGGTCTTCAGGCATCTTTGGCATGGTCCCCGTCGCGGGTTTCCAGAAGCTCGACCACCTGGTCCAAAATCTTCGCCGCCACCTCTTCTTTGCTCAACAACGGCAGGGGCACCGCCTCGCCCTCCCGGGGGATCAGGATGACTTCGTTGGTGTCCACCTGGAACCCGGAATCCGGCCGGTTGACGTCGTTGGCCACAATGAGGTCCAAATGTTTCTCCCGCATCTTGCGGCGCGCCTCGGCCTCGATATCGTGGGTCTCGGCCGCGAAACCCACCACGATCTGCTTGCCCTTCAGCGGCGCCACCTGTTTCAGGATATCGGGATTCTGGGTAAGGTGGAAAGTCATTTCCTCATGGGCGCGCTTAATCTTCCTTATTTCTACCTGAGTAGGCCGGTAATCGCTCACCGCCGCGGCCATCAGCAGCACGTCCACCTCGGGAAAGTGTGCCTTGACCGCGGCCTGCATGTCCCGGGCGGAGCGCACCATGACGAATTTTACCCCGTAGGGCGCCGGCAGGTTGGTGGGGCCGCTTACCAGGGTGACATCCGCGCCCCGGCGCCAGGCCACCCTCGCCAGGGCATAGCCCTGCTTGCCGCTGGAGCGGTTGGTCAGAAACCGCACCGGGTCAAAGTCTTCATGGGTGGGGCCGGCGGTGACCAATATCTGCCGCCCCGCCAGGTCCGGGACCCAGAGCAGGCGAGCGGCGGCCTCCACAATCAGGTCGGGTTCCGGCAGGCGGCCCAACCCTACGGCGCCGCAGGCCAGGGACCCGGCGGCCGGCTCCATCACCATGAATCCCCGCCCCTTGAGCCGGGCCAGATTCCCCTGCACCACCGGGTTGGCCCACATCTCGGTGTTCATGGCCGGACAGACCAGCACCGGCCGGGTGGCCGCCAGCATGATGGTGGTGAGCAGATCGTCCCCGATGCCGCCGGCCACCTTGCCGATGAAATTGGCGGTGGCCGGGGCCACCACGATGGCGTCCACCTCCTGGCCCAGGGCCACGTGCTCCAGAGGGTCGCTGTCCGGCCCGAACATGGCCGCGGCTACTTTCTCACCGGTCAGGGCGGCAAAGGTCAACGGCCCCACAAACTCCTGGGCCGCCCGGGTCATCACCACCTTGACCCGGGCCCCGCAGCCCATGAGCCGCCGGGCCAGCTCCGCCGCCTTGTAGGCCGCAATGCCGCCGGTCACTCCTAAGAGAATCCGTTTTCCATTAAAAGACATGGTAGCTTTCCCGTGCTGGAAGCCTCTTTACCGTTCCTCGCGGGTCCTTAGTCAACCCGCACCGCATGAAAAGTTCGGTAGGGCGGGCGTCCCCGCCCGCCGCCTTTGGTGGCACAGGCTTCCAGCCTGTGCGCTGCACCGGCAGGATGCCGGTGCCACCAACAACTTGTCAAGGCAGAGGGCAATGGTATCATGGAGCAACGGGCGGAGCGGAAAGGTTAATAAGATTGCTTTCACTGATTATTTGCCTTTTCCCCTTTTCGCCTTTTCCCCTCTTACCCCCGGTTTTAAAAAAACGGGTTATACTTCTTCTCCTGGGCCACAGTGGTCACCGGGCCGTGGCCGGGGTACACGGTATAGTTATCACCCAGCGGGAATATCTTCGTTCGCACGCCGTTGATCAGGGCGTCGTAATTCCCGCCGGGGAAGTCGGTACGGCCGATGGACCCGGCAAAGAGGGTGTCGCCGACGTAGACGTAAGGGTGATCTTCCAGAATCAGGCTGATGCCGCCCGGGGTATGTCCCGGGGTATGGAGGACCTTCAGCCGGTACTTGCCGAAGGTGAGGATGTCGTTTTCATTCAGCAGGATATCCGCCTGGGACAGGCGCAGGCGGTTGCCGGTGAAAAACATGGCCTCGGATGAGGGTTTGTCCAGCATCTGGGCATCGGCTACGTGTATGGCGATTTTGGCCCCGGTGGCGTCTTTCAGGGGCTGGTTGGCGTCCACGTGGTCGAAATGGCCATGGGTGTCGATGATCAGCTTCAGCTGCAGTTTGTTGCGATTCAGGACATCAAGAATTTCGGCCTCGTCGCCCCCGGGATCGATGACCACGGCTTCCTTGGTCTCCTCGTCGCCCAGGATGTAGCAATTCACTTCCAGTAAACCCACTGTCAGAGCTTTTTGGATCATTTATCGCTGCTCCCTGTAGGGGCGCACCTGTGTGTGCGCCCTCAACCAGGGCGGACACATAGGTCCGCCCCTACATTTTTAAGAATTAAGCAGAAATTTTACTCCCTGGACCGCGAAGTAGCCTGCGAACCCAAAGAGAAAGACGCCGCAGCCGGCCAGAAAGCCCTGGTAGATGCGGTCGGAGATCAAGCGGCGCCCCTTCGCCACCGCCCCGGACACCAGGGTGTACCAGGCGAAGTCGGCCAGGATGTGACCGACGAAAAACAGGGCCACCCCCAACCAACCGTATTTCATGGAAAACATGACGTAGCCCAGGCCGATGGTGAGCCACCAGATGAGCCAGTAGGGGTTGGCGGCGCTCATGAGCACCCCGGCCACCACCGGGTTGAGGCCCGATACCCCTTGGGGATCGAATTCCAGGTGGCTGTGGCGGGAGGACCTGAGCAGCCCCAGGCCCATCCACCCCATCATGGCGGCGCCGCCCACGCCCACCAGACCCAGCACCAGCGGCCGGTGCAGCCAGACGCCCAGCCCGGCCAGGATCAACAGGACCAGAGCCAGTTCCAGCAAGGCGTGGCCCACGATAATCAGGGGACCGGCCCAGAACCCCCGGCGAGCCGCTTCGCCCACGGTGAGGGTCAACAGCGGCCCGGGCATCAAGGCCCCGGAGAGGGCCACGATGAACGACGTGATGGGTACCCCGGCCAACAACCACCAATCCATAGAGGAAAATTTCCTTTCCTTGCCTTAACCGCGTCAATGTATTATGGTACCATACAGGGCCTGGATAAACCAAGGTAAAATCAGGGACATGGGGGATGCGCCCCCGGATATGAAAAATAATCCCGCCAAAAAGAAGACCCGGACCAGCGCCTTCGGCACCCCGGGCCGAATATCCCACGACGCATCGCCCTTCTATGCCAGCAAACTCTACTCCCAGGTTCCCCCGGCCGAGGCCGGCGAGTATAGCGAAAATCAAGTGTCGGCGGAATTCCTCAACACCATTGTAGCAAAATCTTCCGAATCCATGGCGGAAATCCCGGACCACAGCGTCCATTTGATGGTCACCTCACCGCCGTACAACGTCGGCAAAGACTACGACGAAGACCTTACCCTGGAAGAGTATCTCGCATTTCTCCAACGGGTCTGGCAGGAGGTCCACCGGGTCCTGGTGCCGGGGGGCCGGGCCTGCGTCAACATCGCCAATCTGGGGCGCAAACCGTATATCCCTTTGCATGCTTATATTATTCAACAAATGGTGAAAATTGGGTTTCTCATGCGCGGGGAGGTCATCTGGCACAAAGGGGCCAGTTCCTCCCCCTCCACCGCCTGGGGCAGTTGGCGGTCGCCGGCCAACCCGACGCTCCGGGATGTGCACGAGTATATCTTGATCTTCTCCAAGGCGGGATTTTCCCGCCAGAACCCCGAAAAGCGGCGGGCCACCATCACCCGGGAGGAATTTCTCGAGCTCACCAAGAGCGTCTGGACCTTTCCGGCGGTGTCGGCCCGGTCCATCGGCCACCCGGCGCCGTTTCCGGTCCCCCTCCCCTACCGCCTCATCCAGCTTTACACCTATGAAGGCGACCTGGTCCTGGACCCCTTCATGGGCAGCGGCAGCACGGCCATCGCGGCGCTGAAGGGCAACCGGCGCTACCTGGGCTACGAGATCGAAGCCGACTACGTCCGGCTGGCGGAAAAACGCATCAGGCAGTTCATCCGGGAATTCAAATCCCCCAGCCTGCTGGACCTCATGGGAGAGTGAGACATGATATTGGGCCGATTTTGCCTGATCTGGGTTATTTGTCTGCTGCTGTCCCCCTGCAATGGCCTGGCGGCGCACCCCCAATCCGGCGTCATCGAAGGGTCGCTGTCCTACCCCAGCGAGTTCATTCCGGATGACATGACCATTTGCGCCGAAAACCTGGCCACGAAGAAGATCTATTGCACCGATAAACACCTTAATGCCAGGAAATATAGGTATAAAGTGGGCTATAAGCTGACGGTGCCGCCGGGAGATTACCACGTCTTCGCCCAGCTTCCAGATCCAGACCGATACGGGGCCACCTATCCCAAAGACTACCGGGCCTACTACTCGCAATTCGTCAAGTGCGGCATGAGCGTCGAATGCAAGGATCATACGCCCATTGTGGTCACCGTGAAGAGCGGCTCCACCACCAGCGGCGTCGACCCCTGGGACTGGTAAAAATCAACTAGGCGGCCAGGCCCGCCAGAGATGGGGCGCAGGGCGCACCCTATAGTATTGCCTATGCAAAGGGGCAAAGAATGAATCATAACGATAAACCAGAGATTATATTTGCCGGCGGGTCGGGTGACTCCCGGGAAGACGCCATAGTTATCAAAAATGCGGCAAGTCATCGGGCCTGCCTAAGCGCAGAATATCTTTATCTTCAGAAGAAATTCGGTGAGAAAGATAAACATTGGAAGGTATTCATGCAGGCTCTCCTGAAAGGCGAAAAACGGGTTGATTGGATAGTGATTACGTTAAATGACGGTACTACGAAGAGCATTTATTTTGATATTTCTGAATCTTTTGGCAAAGGTTGAGAATGGACAAAATCGTTATTGAAGGCGGAGTGCCCCTGAAAGTAGTTTCACCTCTGAGGACCGATAGGGTCAGGGTTGGTGGCTCGACGTGATCGCCTGGTTTGCCGGACAGCCGCTGGTGCTCAAGATTGTCCTGGGCGGGCTGGGTTCTATCCTCCTGGTATTTTTATTGTGGCGTTTATGGCTGCGGCAGTACCTGGAATGGCAGAATGTCAGGACCCTGGAAATTGAAAAGCGGGTCGGCCTCAAGATCGAGTTTATCAAGACCGCGGCCCAGATCCTGGGCGGCGTCTTTTTCCTGGGGACCTTTTATATCGCTTACCAAAACCTGGTGGTCTCCCAGGAAAAATACCGGACCGACCTTTTCGTCCAGGCCGTTAAACAGTTGGGCGATGAAAAATTGGAGGTGCAGCTAGGGGGCATTTACGCCCTGGAGCGCATCGCCCGGGACTCGGAAAAAGACCACGGGCCCATCATGGAGGTGCTCACCGCCTACGTCCGGGAAAACGCCCCCTGGCCGCCTAAAAAAGCGAATGGGGCCAAGGAGCAGCCGGCCGAACCCGGCAAGCTGCCACCCGGCGAGAAAAAACCGGAAGACAAGCCGGCGCCGGAGGTCAAACCCCGGGCCGACATTCAGGCCATCCTCACGGTGCTGGGCCGCCGCGCCCGCATCTATAAGAAGGAGGGGGATCAACACCTGGATTTGCGCCAGACCGACCTGCGGCGAGCGGATTTGAGTCAAGCCCACCTGGAGGGGGCGGTCCTTCGGGAAGCCCACCTGAATTTGGCGATGCTTACAGAAGCCCACCTGGAGGGGGCGGTCCTTGAGGAAGCCCACCTGGGGTTTGCGATGCTTATAGCAGCCCACCTGGAGGGGGCAGACCTCCAAAAAGCCAATCTGGGACTTGCCCAAGTTAGTGGGCATCAGGTGCGGCAGGCCCGGAACTGGGTCCTGGCCTACCTCCCGGAATACATGCTGGCAAATCTGGGCCTGCCTCAGGACCATAACCGGAGATTGCGAGACCATAACCTGAGCGGTGACCATTTTGACAAGTTGGTGGGACTGGATTTGCGTGGGGCCTCTTTCAGTTTTATGAACCTGCAAGGGGCCAATCTCAAGGAAGCCCGCCTGGAGGGGGCCTCCTTCAACTTCGCCAATCTGGAAAAAGCCCACCTGGAGGGGGCGAAATTGATGGGGGCCGACTTGACGGGGGCAAAAGGCCTGACCAAAGAACAGATTGTCTCGGCCATTATCGATGAGAAGACCCAGCTGCCGTACTATCTTAAGCAAGCAGGCCCGGACAAAGCAAAGCCCCAATAATTTATCGATCAGCTCAAGGAACTCGTTAATATATGGACAAAATCGTCATTGAAGGCGGAGTGCCCCTGCAGGGGGAAGTTTCCATCAGCGGGGCCAAGAACGCTGCCCTGCCTATCATTGCGGCCACCTTGCTGGCCCCGGGGGTGCATAAGCTTTACAACGTGCCGCCCCTGGCCGATATCCGCACCACCAAGAAACTCCTGGGCCTCATGGGGGTCACGTTTGAAGACGGCGAGCCCCTGGTGGTGGATTCCACCCGTCTGACCGGCTGGATGGCCCCTTATGAGACGGTCAAGACCATGCGGGCCGCGGTCCTGGTCCTGGGGCCGCTGGTGGCCCGGGCGCGGCAGGCCAGCGTCTCCCTGCCGGGCGGCTGCGCCATAGGGGCCCGGCCCATCGACCAGCACTTGAAGGGCCTGGAGGCCATGGGGGTGAAGATCACCCTGAACCAAGGCTACGTCGAGGCCAAGGCCAAACGGCTGCACGGCGCCGACATCACCCTGGACCTGCCCACGGTCACCGGCACGGAAAACCTGATGATGGCCGCCACCCTGGCTAACGGCGTCACGCGCATCATCAACGCCGCCCAGGAACCCGAAGTGACGGACCTGGCCCGGTTTCTCACCGCCATGGGGGCCGAAATCGAAGGCATCGGCACCGACGTCCTCTGTATCCACGGGGTCAAGGCCCTGACCCCGGCCTCCTACACCATCATGAGCGACCGCATCGAGGCCGGAACGTATCTCGCCGCCGCGGCCATAACCCGCGGCCAGGTCACCATCACCAACGCCCCGGTGGCCGCGATGGCTGCGGTGCTGGAAAAATTCCATGAGGCCGGGGTACGGCTCACTACTGCCGGCAACCGCATCATGGTGGAGCCGGGCGGGTCTCTCACCGGGGTGGATGTCAAGACCCGGGCCTACCCGGGCTTTCCCACGGACATGCAGGCCCAGTACATGGCGCTCATGACCCTGGCCAAAGGCGCCAGCGTCATCACCGAAACCATCTTCGAAAACCGCTTCATGCACGTCAGCGAACTGGAGCGCCTGGGAGCCGACATCACCGTGTCCGGCAACCATGCAATCGTCCGGGAACGGCGCCACCTCCATGGCGCTCCGGTGATGGCCACGGACCTCCGGGCCAGCGCCTCCCTGGTCATTGCCGGGCTGGCGGCCCAGGGCACCACCGAAGTCCTCCGGGTCTACCACCTGGACCGCGGCTACGCCCGCCTGGTGGAGAAACTCTCGGCCCTGGGGGCGCGGATTAAGCGGATGCCGGCGTGAGATAGTAGTCAGTAGCCAGCTTTTAGTTTTTGGTTTTTGGTTTTTGGTTTTTGGTTTTTGTTGTCAGAAATTTAGGTGCGTTTTCACATCGCACTCAATAAGCCATGCAAAATTAGGCTAACTCCCGCGCTTATACTCGTTGCCAGAAGTTTCCTCCCCCCCTCACCCTGACCCTCTCCCCCCGTTGGGGGGAGAGGGGATAAGAGGAAAGAACTTTTGGCAAACGCTATAACCCCAGGAAACTCTTTACTGACAACTGACTACTGACTACTGACTACTGGCTACTGCTTTCTCAGTCCATCAATTCCCGGAAGCTTTCTATGGAAAAAAAGTCCGGGTGGGATTCGCTCGCCTGGCGGGAGCTGGATTTGGCCTTGAAGTAGGGGTACTTGATGCCGAAGCTCAAGGCTGCGGCCAGGGCCTCGGCGTTGTCGTCCACCAGCAGCGTGCCGCGGGGGTCGAACCGCAGACGGTCGTGCAGGATCTCCCAGAAGCGCACCGCTTCCTTGGGGTGCCCCAGGTCGAAGGAAGAAATTACCTCGTCGAAATACCCCAACAGCCCCGTATGGTTCATCTTGAGGCTCAGGGTCTTGTAGTGGGCATTGGTCACCAGGGCCACCCGTTTGTCTTTTTGCCGCAGGAATTGGAGAAAATCCTCCGTGTCCGGGTGCACCTCGATGAGGTGGCGGATGCCCTCCTTTAAGGCCGGGATATCCAGTTCCAGTTCCCGGGACCAAAAATCGATGTCGGTCCAGTTGAGGGTGCCCTCCTCCCGCTGGTAACGGGCGAACACCAGGTCACGGGCCAGGGTCAGGTCCATGGCCTGCCGCCGGGCGTACTCCTGGGGCACCAGGGTCTCCCAGAAATAATCGTCGAAGTGTTTGTCCAGCAGGGTGCCGTCCATGTCCAGGAGCACCCAGGTTATGTCGTTCCAGGGAAA
>Ga0351871_1069_pt1 | contig 37875 bp, 34 predicted proteins | sample TotcelHFGM3001N8_FD_206786 | JGI IMG/M metagenome (GOLD analysis project Ga0351871, IMG submission 206786) | Enriched cells from coal bed in the Powder River Basin, Montana, United States - Total cells FGM rep2 HSBNCT.FGM.300.1.N8 ...
AGCACCACAAACCAACAAATTACGTTTCGTTGGCCAAGCCTTGGTAGCCCGACACCGAGGACAAATGAAACCCAGCGGCCAACGCAATTGGAAGAGGTAGTCTCTGCATGCTTCTTCAGAGGAAAACCTTGATTCAAACTCAGCGATTGTCTTGGGATAATCTTCCATTCCCCAAAATACTACATCTTGGGGCTACTGGAGTCAATTGAATACCCCTTACATATTATTCCCAGGGTCCAGTCATACCACCCCAACGGCAAACCGGGTAAGGGTCTGTGAGCGGTATAGGTCTCTGGGTATGAAAATTCCCGGGTTCTTGCCAGGTTAGGCAATTATCCCCAGATAAGCGGAAAATCCGGATATGATCTGACTAGCGAAATTGACCTTTTGTGGGGGTATTTCCAGAATCCTTTTGGGTCCGATGATAGTATGCCTGGATAGAGAGGTTTTCGGCTCAAATCTTGACCGTTTTACTAAGTTCTCACCTTATTAACCCGCCGCCGGTATCAGAAGGCCAGATTTTTCACCACATAAACCAGGCCCCAGACACCCAGACCGAGACTCAGCAGCCATAAGATTTTTTTGCGGCTGAGGGCCCCCGCCGCGGAACCCATAATCCCAAGCTGGAAGAGAATCACGGCCAGACCGAGTTCTCCGGCCTTCTGGGTCAGCGCTTCCTCCTGGGCGGCCAGGCCCTGGGCCACCTTTTTGATCTGGTCCCGCTCCTGGTTCAGGCGGCTCATTTCCTCTTCGTAGGCCTTTATCCTGGCAGCCGCAGTCTTGGGAGCCTTAAGGGCTTTGGCCTCCGCAAGCCCCAGGGATGCCAGGATATCCCGGTGGAGACCGAAATTATCCTTCCTGAGGCTCACCACCTGATAATCTTGCCATTGCTGGGCCTCCCGGGCGGCGAAAATCTGCGCCCGGGTAGCATAATCGGTGGACTTGAAGGCCGAGAGGCCTGCGGCCGCCGCCAGAACGATGACGGTCAGGACGGCCAACTTGAGCCAGCTTGGTTGCTGCGGTTCCGCCATGACAGGTCCCCGTTATTTTCCCATGCCTTGAGGCCGGTAAACTGGCAATTATGGTAATTATCGCGTTTGCCAAAAATTCTTTCCTCTTATCCCCTCTCCCCCCAGCAGGTGGAAAGGGTTAGGGTGAGGGGGGCGGAAAAAACTTTTGGCAGCGAGTATATAACCGGTTAACCGCGGGCGCCACGATGGCGGCCCGCGGGTGAGGCGTGGTTATCCTGTAGCTCAACCGGCAGTAATTGTCAATGGTTCGTTCAGGCAAAATGGCTTCCTGCCGGTGGTGCGGCCCGGTCACGGGGCCGGGGCTTCGCCCAGGGCCGCAGTGATGCGGGCCACCACCTCCGGGGCCTTCAAGCTCTGGACCGAATGGTACCGGCCCTTAAGAAGCCGGCTCAGTTCCGGCAGGCAGCCCAGGTCCAGGCAAGGGGCGAAACGCTCCGTGTCCAGCACCAGGGCGTTGATCCCCAGGGTCCCGATCTGCCCCGCCAGTTCCTTGACCTCCTCCATGGGCTTCCGGCCTTTCCCCAGGCTGAGGTTGCCCCGGCCGTCGGTGATGAGGACCAGGAGAAAGGCATCCTTAGGATGCCGGGCCTTCTCCTGGCGCAGCAGTTCCCGGGCCAGGAAGAGGGCGTGGGGCAGGGGGGTCTTGCCGCCGGTGGGAAGGTTCTCCAGGTAGCGCTGGGCCATGTCGACGCTGCGGGTGAAGGGCAGGGCCACCCGGGCTTCGCGGCCCCCAAAGACGATGAGCCCCACCCGCTCCCGCTTTTGGTAGGCGTCGATCAACAGCGACAGGATCGCCCCCTTGGTCTCCATCATGCGCTCGTCCGCCCCCATGGAGCCGGAGGCGTCCACCACGAACAGGATGTGGCGGCCGATGCGCTTCTCCCTCACCTTGTAGCGCAGGTCCGGCTCACGGATGGCCAGGGCCAGGTTGCCCCGCTGCCTCAGGCCCTGGAAAGGGGCCGCAGCCCGGAGGGTGGCGTCCAGGGCCAGATCCGGAGTGGCGGGTTTCACTATTGTGGGGCGGACGTAGCGCCCGGTGCGGTCTTCGCTCCGGGTCCGGGTGCGGGAACCCGGCGCTTTTTTGACCTGGCGGTCCGGGGGCAGCTCCAGGGGACGCACCGGAAAGGTGGCCCCCGGCGCCACCAAGACCTCGCCCACCACAACCGCCTCCTCCCCGTCGGGGGCGGCGGCGCCCGGTGGGGGCGGGGTTGGCTCGGCGCGGCGCGACTCCATAGCCTCGGTGTGCTTCCGGAAGGTTTCCTCCAGCCGGTTTTCGTCCATCTCGGAGTCGCTGAAGGGCTGGCGGCGCAGGCGGTGGGGCAACACCAGGGTGGCGGCCTCCCGCACGTCGGCGGGGCTCACTCCCTCCCGGCCCCTATAGGCCGCCAGGGTCTGGGCCACCTTGAGCATGAAGATGTCGGCCCGATGCCCGTCCACTCCCTGGTCGACGCAGATGGCGGTGATGAGCCGCAGGAGATCATGGGAAAAGCTCACCCGGTCCAGGCGCTCCCGGGCTGCCAAAATGGACTGGCGGATGATTTGCTGCCCTTCCTGCCAGCCGGCGGCAAAGGCCTCGGGGTCGCGCTCGAAGGCCAGGCGCCGCTCCACTACGGCCATGCGGGCGTCGAGATTGTTGAGCCCCGTCACTTCGACGCACAACCCGAAGCGGTCCAGGAGTTGGGGCCGGAGCTCGCCCTCCTCAGGATTCATGGTGCCCACCAGGATAAACCGGGCCGGGTGGGCGAAGGAAATGCCCTCGCGCTCCACCACGTTGACCCCCATGGCCGCGGCGTCCAAGAGCACGTCCACCAAATGGTCGTCTAACAGGTTCACTTCATCGACGTACAAAATTCCCCGGTTGGCCGCGGCCAGGAGTCCCGGCTCAAAATGCTTCTCGCCGCTCTTCAGCGCCGCTTCCAGGTCGATGGTCCCCAGGAGGCGGTCCTCGGTGGTGCCCAGGGGCAAATCCACCACGAGCATGGGCCGGTCCCGGCGGGGCAGGACTTCGCCTTGATCACGGCGCTTCCGGCAGGCGTCGCACATGAGTTCGGGCAACTCCGGGTGGCAGTGAAACCGGCAGCCCGCCACCATGGCGATGGGGGGCAACAACTCCGCCAACCCCCGAGCCGCGGTGGACTTGGCCGTACCCTTCTCGCCCCGGATCAACACCCCGCCGATCAGGGGATTGACGGCATTGAGGACCAGGGCCAGCTTCAAACGCTCCTGCCCCACCAGGGCAGCGAAAGGGAAAACGGGACGTTTAGGGGTCATGGGAAAATATTATAGGCTTTTCTGGTCAGTTGGCAAGAACTGGCGTCCTTGCTAGCAGCAACAGAGCACCGCGATAGCGGAAAGTTATCAGGGATTGCTAATCGCCGAGTCATGTAGGGGCGGACCTATGTGTCCGCCCTTTGGGGGCATACACCTGGGTCTCGTTACCATCCGGGCCGAGGCTTGACCCCTGGTAATTGCCGAGGGCCAAGGGCAAGACCCTTAGCCTGACGAAAAAGCCCCAAGCCCCTAACCCTGATTCCATGACAACGCCACCGGGCTGCTAACCACTGGCTAAGGCGCCGCTTTCAAAACCAGCTTCAGACCCTTGCGGAAGTTTTTCAAAGCCGTGCCATAGATATTCTTGTGCAGCGGGGAGGACAGATCGGCATCCTGGACCACGTCAAGAAAAAATTCCCGTTCCTCATCCGCTAGGTGGTTTACCCGATAGAGCTCAAAGGCAGTCTGAATATAGATTAAGGCCAATTCCACCGCTTGTTCGAGGTAACTGAGATAATCCACCTCGCCATAAAACCTCTTATAGTCGGGGCTGTTGATCCCCTGCTCCCTGAAATCCTGAGAGGCTCCGATGTACGGGCCGAATTTGGTGATAACCCGGAGGGACTGGAGCATGCCGTCCACCCAATTTTCGATGCTGTCTTCCTCGGGGGCCACCGAGTGCGCTTCCACAAAGGCCTTTTGCATAAAGTAGCGGAACCACACCGGGGTATTGTCGCTGGAGTCTGGGCTGATATCGCACCACAGGTTGGGCTGTTCTTTCACAAGGTCTTTCCCCGGGTTCATCTCCTGAAAGACCACCACATCCTGGTAAACTTCGCACTTGCGGTGGAGCGCGCGATGGTTGACGTCAGGGCTGCCCTTATAATATGGCCCGGCAATCTTATTGACTATCGGATGGATAATCTGGTCCGCGGCGATATGGGTGAGGAAGCCGCAGATGAAGGCAAATTTTTGATCATCTTCTTCATCCCATTCGTCGGCATAGAGGTCCGATTCCCGCCAGGCAATCTCAATCATCTTCAGGGGAAAGATATTGGGGTTCTTGGAATGGAGCTGGTAGGACCATTGATCCACCCCCATGGGTTTATCCGACCGGTCCAGCAACAGGTTAAGGACCGCGGCGGCGGCATTTTCATAATAGGGCAAATCCGGCCCCACCGATCCCAGTTCCATATAGGTTTTATGCCGGTCCAGGATGCGGCTGAAGTCGGTGTAACGATCTCTGGTCAACAGCCGTTGCCGGCATTCTTTCGAAATCAACATGTGGGCAATACTCGCGGGCATAACGTCCTCCTTGGGATCAATCCGGATAACCTCAGAGCATGAAATGGCATTTACGCCAAAGTGTCAAGCCTTCTTTGCAGCCTTAAAAGATTACTGATACCATTTCGCAATCAATTGGTGGCTCAGGCGTCTCGCCTGTGCAGGCGCAGGCTAAAGCCTGCGGCTACCATAAATTGCTTTTTGATTGCATCTCGGTATGAGACGAGATTGGCGCCTCGACGTGGTCAAACCTTGAGTTCCACCAGTTCAGCCTGCAGGGAATCCCGGCTCACCACAAGGCGGGCCAGGGTCACCGGCAAGGTAAACCGCCGCGGCCCGGCGCTGCCGGGGTTTAGGAAGAGGACGCCGTTTTTGTGTTCCAGGTGGGGACGGTGGGAGTGGCCGAAGATGACCGCTTTGATGCCGGCGGCGGCGGGGTCCAGGTCGAGGCAGAAGAGTTCATGGAGGACGTAGATGAGGCTGCCGCCCACTTCCACCACCTGGGTGGCAGGCAGGTCGCGGGCCCATTCGCCCCGGTCGGTGTTGCCCCTGACCGCCTGCACCGGGGCGATCCGTTTTAGGGCGCGGAGAATCTTGGGGTCGCCGATGTCCCCGGCGTGGATGATGAGTTCCACGCCCTCAAGGGCCTGGATCGCCTGGGGACGCAGTAAGCCGTGGGTGTCGGAAATGACGCCGATAACAGGTTCAGTCATAAAAATAGGGCAGGGCAGGGGAGGCCCAAGAGTGGCCCCGCGGCCGGGGGAAAAGCGGCCACACCCCTCCGGCGCCGCCCGGATCGCGGCCGGTTAATCCTTTTGGTAAATCAGCTTGACCAGACGGCCCAGGCCTTCCAGGCTCATCCGGTCCTGGGCGTACATCTGGGTCACCTTTACCAGAGAAGCCAGGAGTGGCAGACTCCCGACCTGTTCATCCAGTTGTTTGCGGAACTTCTGTTCGTGACCGGCCACAAACTTGGCCTTCTTGGTTTCCTCACCGCAACCGCAGGCGCACTCGGGCATCGGATTCCTCCTCTCCGGCTAACTACCGCAAAATGCATGGCAATTGCGGCTATCATACTAAACCTGCGGCAAAATTCAAGTGTTTAGATGCAACCAGGGGCAGAACCAGACATAATTGTGGGAAAACCGGGGCTGTCGGGATCGAGGTAAAATCAGGGGGCAGGGGAGGGGCCGGTTGTATTGTCGGTCTGATAAGAGTTGGGTTCAAAAGGCTGGAAGTAATGTGGGGGCGCACCCGTGGGTTCGCCCTCTTGGGGGGACACGCAGGTCCCCCCCTACGACAATTGTTCATTGAGCGACAAAAGATATAGACCATAATATCTTGAAATTATACCCCTTTTCGCCTTTTGGCCTCGGCGCAATTTTCCCCGAAACCGCAGACCGGCGGCAGGAGGGACTGGCCGTGGGAGGGGGAGCAGACGTCGTCTTCGAAGCAGGTCTTGGAAAAGTCGGACTCTATAGGCACGGGATATTCTCCGGAAAAGCAGGAGAGGCAGAAGTCGCTATGGTTGATTTGGGTGGCCTCCACCAGCCCTTCCAGGCTCAGGTAGCCCAGGTAATCCAGGCCCAGAAAGTCGCGGATCTGGTCGACCTCTTGCTGGGATGCGATGAGTTCGCCCTTGCTGGAAAAATCGATGCCGTAATAGCAGGGGAAGCGGTGGGGCGGGCAGCTCACCAACATGCTCACTTCCTTGGCCCCGGCCTCCCGCAGGGACTTGACCCGGGAGCGGGTGGTGGTGCCCCGGATAATGGAGTCTTCGATCACCACCACCCGTTGGCCCTTGAGAATGTCCCGCACCGGGTTGAGTTTGATGCGCACGGAGAAATCCCGCATGCTCTGGGTGGGCTGGATGAAGGTGCGGCCGACGTAGTGGTTGCGGATGACCCCCATTTCAAAGGGGATGCCGGTGGCCGCGGCGTAGCCCAGGGCGGCGTAGGTGCCGGAGTCGGGGAAGGGCATCACCAGGTCCCCGGTCAGGGGGTGCTCCCGGGCCAGGGCGGCGCCCAGGCGCTTGCGCACCAGGTAGACGCTCTGGCCATAGACTAAGCTGTCGGGCCGGGCGAAATAGACGTATTCGAAGATGCAGTAGCGGGGCGGCGCCGGCGGGAAGGGCTTGTGGGAATGGAGCCCGTTTTTGTCCATGACCACGATCTCGCCGGGTTCCACGTCCCGCCAGTAATCGGCCTGGATCAGGTCCAGGGCGCAGGTTTCGGAGGCCACCACCCAGGAGCCGTTCAGCTGCCCCAGGCACAGAGGCCGGAAGCCGTGGGGGTCCCGGGCGGCGATGACCTGGTCGGCGGTGGAGATCACCAGGGAATAGGAGCCCTTGACTTCGGCCAGGGCCGCGGCCAAAGAGTCGATCAGATCGATGAGGTCGCCACGCCGGTGCCGGGCCATCAAATGGACGATGACCTCCGTGTCCATGGTGGACTGGAAGATGGATCCCTCCGCCTCCAGGCGGCAGCGAATCTCCCGGGCATTGGTGAGGGTGCCGTTGTGGCCGATGGCGATCATTAAACCGCCGTGTTGCACCACGAAGGGCTGGGCGTTGATGAGCATGGTGGAGCCGGTAGTGGAATAGCGCACGTGGCCGATGGCCAGATGCCCCGGGAGCTCATCCAGGACAGCGGGGTTGAAGACCTCGGGCACCAGCCCCAGGCCCCGGTGCATGGTGACCCGGGTGCCGTCGCCGGCGACGATGCCGCAGGACTCCTGGCCCCGGTGCTGGAGGGCGTAGAGGCCGAAAAAGGTGATGCGGGCCGCGTCAGGGTGCCCATAAATACCGAAGACGCCGCAGTGTTCCTTGGGGCGGCCTGCGGCCGGGTTTTCGGTTTCCGGTTTTCGGTTTTCGGTTTTCAACATCTTGCCCTTCGCCAGCCTGGCAATGATTCTTGGTAGCCGCAGGCTTTAGCCTGCGCTTTTGGCTCATTTTTATTTAAACTGGTAGCACAGGCGTCTCGCCTGTGCAAAATAGCATTAAAAATATATTTTACTACGTAACCTGCAATTCATACAAGACTTTGCCGCGATCCAGGGCTTCCCGAATCAGGGGATCGCCTGAACGCTAGCGGCGCTCCGTGTCGTCTGGATGCCAAGTTTTTCAATGTTGGGCGGGCACGGCCCGCCTTATTGGCGCGCAGGGCGCATTACATAACTTCTTCCAAGGTTTTGCGGCCCCGGGGAGTCCGGTCAAAATCGCGGTCGAAACTCAATAGTTCTAAGTTAAATTTCTCGGCGGCAACATACTGATAGGAATCATCAAAATCCAGGCCGAAGGTTTGGGCAATTTCGCTTATTTTCGCCATATCCTCCACCCCCAGTCGCAGAAGGGCGATGACTTCCGAGAGGAACAAGTCTTTAACTGATCGGAGAAAGAGATCAAAGCGCTTCAGCCTTAGGAGAATAACCCCTAATAAAGGGAAAATTCCGAGATATGGAGGCTTTCCGGCGCAGCCTGGTTGAGGAACGCGGCGACCTGGTCGGCATGGTCTTGATCGAGGAGAAGTTCCAGGATGATATTGGTGTCCAGGAGATACACTAATCTCCCCACCATTCCTGAGCCTTATGCTGAAGCTCCACGGAAGTGTACCGGTCCCGCAAGTCGCGCAAGCCGCCGCGCCAGTCCAATTTCAGGGCTGCTCTGCTCTTGCGAGATCGTTTGGCCAAGAGAGATTCCAGGAAATCTTCGGCGGCGCGGTGCAATTCGGGCGGCAGTTCCTTGACTAATTGCTCAAGCCGGGTCATTTTTTTTACCTTTGATTCATCTTATCAAATTTGATGGAAATTTTCTATTTAACCCATCACTTAGCGACATATTGGCGGGCACGGCCCGCTATTGATGGTGCGCAGGGCGCACCCTACATATCTTCTTCTTTAGCACAGGCTGGAAAGCCTGTGCCACCGATCTTAGTTGCAGGCTAAAGCCTGCGGCTACCTGGCTAATGTGTCCTCTATTTGCCGGTTGCTTTCCTCAATCCTTCAGCCTGGTTATCATCTCATGATACTCCTGGATGGTCTTCACTTCCAGTTTGCCCCGTTTCTGGGCCCGGATGGCGTCCAGGGTGGCCCGGGCGGCGGCCATGGTGGTGGTGTAGGGGATGTTGTGTTCCAGGGCCACCAGGCGGATGGAGTGGGAATCGCCCGTGGTTTGGCGCCCTTCCGGGGTGTTGACCAGGAGGGAGATTTCCTGGCTCTTGATGCGGTCGATGATATGAGGCCGGCCTTCCCGCACCTTGTAGACCTCTGTGACCGTCAGGCCGTGGTCCCGGAAAAAGGCCGCGGTGCCGCTGGTGCCATAGAGCTGAAAGCCCTCGTCCTGATAACCCTGGGCCAGGGTAACCGCCTGGGGCTTGTCCGCGTCCTTGACGCTGAAAACCACGCCGCCGGAAAGGGGCACGATCTGGCCCGCAGCTAACTGGGATTTGGCAAAGGCCAGGCCGAAATCCTCATCTATCCCCATGACTTCCCCGGTGGAACGCATTTCCGGCCCCAGTAAGGGGTCCACCCCGGGAAAGCGCCGGAAGGGAAAGACCGACTCTTTCACCGCGAAGTAGGGCGGCTCGATTTCTTTGGTAAAGCCCAGCTCGGCCAGGGTCCGGCCCAGCATCACCTTGGTGGCCAATTTGGCCAGCGACACCCCGGTGGCCTTGCTCACAAAGGGGACAGTACGAGAGGCCCGGGGATTGACCTCCAGGACGTAGACCTGGCTGTCTTTGACTGCGAACTGAATGTTGAGCAGCCCGATTACCCCCAGTTCTCCGGCCAAGGCCCGGGTCTGGGTCTTGATTTCCTCCTGGATGGAGCGGGTCAGCGAATAGGGCGGCAAGACGCAGGCGGAGTCGCCGGAATGGATGCCCGCCTCTTCGATGTGCTCCATGATGCCGCCGATGACGGTGATGTGGCCGTCGCAGATGGCGTCCACGTCCACTTCGATGGCGTCTTCCAGGAACTTGTCGATGAGGATGGGATGCTCCGGCGAGGCCACCATAGCCCAATTCATGAAGTTGATGAGGGCCGCATCGTCGGAGACGATCTGCATGGCCCGCCCCCCCAGGACGTAGGAGGGCCGCACCAGCACGGGGTAGGTGATGCTGTGGGCGATGGCCAGGGCCTGGTCCACGGTGGTGGCGGTGTCGTTGGGGGGCTGCTTGAGGCCCAACTTGTTCAACATTTGTTTAAAGAGCCGGCGGTCTTCGGCCCGGTCGATGGCCTCGGCCCCGGTCCCCATGATGCGGACCCCGGCCTGTCCCAGGGGGACCGCCAGGTTCAAGGGAGTCTGGCCGCCGAACTGGAGGATCAGGCCCAGGGGCTGTTCCGCGGCCACGATGTGGAGCACGTCTTCTTTGGTCAGGGGCTCGAAATAAAGCTTGTCGCTGGTGTCGTAGTCCGTGGACACGGTTTCGGGGTTGGAGTTGACCATAATGGACTCCACCCCGATCTCCTTCAGGGCGAAGGAGGCCTGGCAGCAACAATAGTCGAACTCGATGCCCTGGCCGATGCGGTTGGGGCCGCCGCCCAGGATCATGACCTTGTCGCCGGTGGTCCGGCGGGCCTCGTCTTCCCACTCGTAGGTGGAGTAAAAATAGGGGGTATAGGCCTCGAACTCGGCGGCGCAGGTGTCCACCAGCTTGTAGACCGGATTGACGCCGTGTTCCCGGCGTATCTGGGCCAAACGGTCCTCATCACCGCCCCAGAGGTGGGCGAGCTGCCGGTCGGAGAAGCCGCACTCCTTGGCCCGCCGGAGCATGTCCTCAAACTGGTCCTGGCCGCGGCCCTCCCGCAGCAGTTCCCCGAAGACGGCCAGTTCAGCGGAGAAATTCACCAGGTCGCGGATCTGGTAGAGGAACCAGGGGTCGATGCCGGTGATTTCATAAATCTCTTCCACCGACAGGCCATCGCGAAAGGCCTGGCGCAGGTAAAAAAGGCGCTGGGAATTGGGGACCCGGAGCTTGCACCGCAATTCCGTTGGTGACAGGTCGGGGAGGTCCTTGCCGTCGGCGCCCAGGCCGAAGCGGCCGATCTCCAGCGACCGGATGCCTTTTTGCAGGGCCTCTTTAAAGGTGCGGCCGATGGCCATTACTTCCCCCACGGACTTCATGGAGGTGGTGAGGAAATCCTCTGCCCCCGGAAACTTCTCAAAGGCCCAGCGGGGAATCTTGACCACGCAGTAGTCAATGGTGGGTTCAAAGGCGGCGTAGGTCTCCCGGGTGATGTCGTTGTGGATCTCGTCCAGGGTGAAGCCCACCGCCAGCTTGGCCGCAATCTTGGCGATGGGAAATCCGGTGGCCTTGGAGGCCAGGGCCGAGGAGCGGGACACCCGGGGGTTCATTTCGATGATCACCATGTCGCCGTTTTCGGGGTTGACGGCAAATTGAATGTTAGAGCCGCCGGTTTCCACCCCGATCTCCCGGATGATGGCGATGGCCGCATCCCGCATGGCCTGGTACTCTTGATCGGTCAGGGTTTGGGCCGGGGCCACGGTGATGGAATCCCCGGTGTGTACCCCCATGGGGTCCAGGTTTTCGATGGAGCAGATGATCACCACGTTGTCCTGGAAATCCCGCATCACCTCCAGTTCGAATTCCTTCCAGCCCACCACCGACTCTTCCAGCATCACCTCGGTGATCATACTGGCGGCCAGGCCGTCGGCGGACAGGGCCTTCAAGTCCTCCAGGTTGTAGGCGACGCCGCCGCCGGTGCCCCCCAGGGTGAAACTGGGCCGCACGATGATGGGGTAGCCGATGACCGGGGCCGCGGCCACGACCTCATCCAGGGTGCGCACGATGACGCTGTTGGGCACCCGGAGATTGATGTTGGCCATGGCATCCCGGAAGAGTTCCCGGTCTTCGGCCTTTTTGATGACCGCCGGGTTGGCCCCGATCATTTCGACGCCGTATTTTTCCAGGATGCCGGTTTCGGCCACGGCAATGGCGCAGTTGAGGCCGGTTTGGCCCCCCAGGGTGGGCAGCAGGGCATCCGGGCGCTCGCGTTCGATCACCTGGCACACCATTTCCGGGGTGATGGGCTCGATATAGGTGCGGTCGGCCATCTCGGGGTCGGTCATGATGGTGGCGGGGTTGGAGTTGATCAGGACCACCTCATAGCCTTCTTCCCGCAGGGCTTTGCAGGCCTGGGTGCCGGAATAATCAAACTCGCAGGCCTGACTGATGATGATGGGGCCTGAGCCGATGATCAGGATCTTCTTAAGGTCGGTGCGTTTGGGCATATTTCGTTGATAATCAGGGCGCCGGCCAGGAAGGAAGTCTCGGCCCGGCCCCAATGTTCCTTTTCCTTATCCATAACCTTAAAGGCGCCGGCAGGCGCAGTTATGCGGGGATATTTTCCTCTCCAGGCTGGGGCAATGAGGCGGCCCGCGGGTAGAGCGCCTGGAAGACATCGTATCAATAATATTCTTTTGCGCCTATCAAGGCCAGTAGATTTTTCCCGGTCCCGGAATCCCGGCCGCAGGCGCCGGAGAGCACCGGGCGAGTAAAGCTACCCGGCCACCGGCGGCCCGCGGTCCCGGCCCTTCGCATCATGGTTATCCGCTGCGGTCGCACTGACGCATCAAGGCACGCTTCCATGCGGTCCCGTTTGGACCGGACCCGGAGCCGGGGTCGTTTGGACCGGAGCCGGGGTCTGATGCTGTGGCGCCAGCACCGGGGGAATGGTTTGCTGTAAGAGCTTCTGATCCGGGCTCCCCGGCAGAGTCAAGGGTGTTTGATATTGGGCGCCCGTACCGGAGGCAGGCGAGCCAAATCCTAACCCACCGCCGGTCAGCCCGGTGTCCATCAGTTTCTCCAGCATTCTCAGGATCTCCGGCGTCAGGGGTTGGGGCAGAGAGGGTGGCATGCCCTGGACAACCTGGGTAAAGTGCCGGGACGGCAACCGGATTGAGCCCGCAACCGCGGGAACGTTGGAACTCACACTCAAAATACCATTGGGCAGATACACCCCGGTGGCATTGGGGCCCAGGAGCGTGTACCAGTCAGTGCCTCGCACCCCGATGGTGGCGGTGTGGGTCTCCATAATAAAATCCGGCTCTTCGGTCTTGATAATGCGGTTGACCACGGTGTGCACCAGGCCCCGGAAGAGGCGCAACACGGCCCGCCGCTCTCCCCGGGCAGGGTCATATTGATAATCGGCGACGGCCAGGCGGGACTCCGGCGCCAGGGTGATGACGGAGGCATCCACCATGGACAGTTGGGCCTTGGCTCCGCTCTTGGTGCGGATCACGTCGCCGGGCTCCACCCCATCCTGGACCTTGGCGGGAACTCCGGGGACCTTGCCGCCCTTGAGAACGTCCACCTGGCCCTTGATCAGGGTAAAGCGGCCCACGACCGCGGCGTGGGCGGCTAAAGGAATTGCGAGGGCTGCTAAGGTCAAAATAATCACTACCAACCGGACTAACCGGATTTTCTGCCGCATGACATCCCCTCCTTTGGGTAACCCCGGCGTCTTGCCGGGGTTTTGCTCGGGTCAGGTCATATATTTGTCATTCTGAGTGAAGCGAAGAATCTCGCATTTTGCTCCAACGAGAGATTCTTCACTCCGCTCTGCTCCGTTCAGAATGACATTGATAAAGTAGAATCTTAGTAGAACCCCGACAATACTGGTGGGTAGGGGCCACTACATTTTCTCATAAACCACCCGATACACCACTCCCGCCTTATCATCGGAAATAAAAATCACCCCATCATCTTTTATCAGAATGTCCACTGGGCGGCCCAGGGCGCCGGCCGGGGTCAGCCAGCCGGTGATGAAATCCTCCACGTCGATAAAATTGCCGGCGGGGTCCAGCTTATAGCGCACCACCTTGTAGCCCGTGGGTTCGGTGCGGTTCCAGGAGCCGTGAAAGGCCACCAGGAGGTCGTGGCGGAACTCCCGGGGCCACTCCTCGGTAAAGAAGGCCAGGCCCAGGGGCGCGGAGTGGGCCGGGAGGTCGATAAACGACGGGATGGTGTCCTTACAGAACTCCCGGTGAGCCCCGGCTGCGTCGAACTTATCGTCATGGAGGCGTTTGCCGTAACAGTAAGGCCAGCCGTAATTCCTTCCTTCCAGGATGATGTTGATTTCGTCCGGGGGCAGATTATCCCCCAGAAAGTCCCGGCCCATTTCCGTGGCCCAAACGTGCTTGCTCTGGGGATGGACGGCCATAAACACCGAGTTGCGCAGGCCCGAGGCAAAGGTCTCAAGCTCGCCGCCGTCGGGGTCCACCGCCAGGATCTTGGCGTAGCGCCAGTCTTCCTCCTCGCAGGCGTCGCAACTGGAGCCTACGGAAATCAACAGGCGCCGGTCCCGGGGCCCCGGTAAAAACTTCAGAGTCCGGGTGTAATGGCGGCCGCCCGGAGGCAGGCCGGCGATTTTCTGCTCGTTGGCGGCCGTGAGACTTTCCGGGTCGTAATCGAAAGCCGACACCCGGCTGGTTTCCGCCACATAGAGCCGGGGTTTTTCTTCAGGACCGAAGGCCAGACCGTGGGGCTTATTCAGCCCATCGAGCACGGTCACCACCGCATCGGCCACACCGTCGCCGTTTTTATCCGGCAAAGCCACCACCTTCCCCTTGGAGGTGAGGCTGGCCAGGAGGGTGCCATCGGGGTCCAGAGCCAGAACCCGGGCGCCCGGCAAATTCTCGGCGAATATAGAGATGGCAAAGCCCGGCGGCAGCTTCAAGGGCAGAGAAGAGGGCAGGGCGGCTTTTCCCTCGGGGTGCTTTGGCTCATCCAAGAGCTTGACGATATCCCGGGGCGGGGGCAGGATCGCGGGCCTGGCCCCCCATAAATTTTGCCAGAAGTACGCCGCGGCCCCCAGCCCCGCGGCCGCCAGAATTATGGCGATGATGACGACGGGTTTTTTCATCTACCCAGTGTGGTTTGGCCGCGGCCGGATGAATGTTGGTAGGCCAGTTATACAGACAACCGTTGCATCTGAACCTGGGAGACCAAAAACCATCAAAGGGTCTGAGGGGCGGGCCTCCGTGCCTACCTTATCACTAAGGATGGTGCGTAAGACGCACCCTACGCCTCCAGGATGTCGGCAATTCTAAACTTCCAGTCCCTGACCGGCATGGTTAGCCTCGTTAAGGATGCCGTCACGTAATGGGGATTTAAGGGCCTCGGGGGTAACGAGGTCCACGGGTCGGCCCAGCAATTCGGCCAGACGATACTTTAGGCCCACAAAGGCCAGCAACCCGATGGGTCTGGAAAATTCCACCAGGATGTCGATGTCGCTTCCTGGCCCGGCCTCTCCCCGCGCCACAGAGCCGAAAATCTTCAGGGATTTTACCCCTGCCGCCCGCAACTCTGCCTGGTGGGACCGGAGAATTTCCAGGGGCGCTTTAATCGCCATTTGATCAATCCCCCTTAACCTCCCGCAAAAATTCATCGAACAAATAATCGGCGTCATGGGGACCCGGGGAGGCCTCGGGGTGGTATTGGACCGAGAAGGCCCGGAGTCCGGGATGGCGCAACCCCTCTGAGGTGCCGTCGTTGAGGTTGACGTGGGTCAGCTCCACCGCCGGGTCGGGGATGGAGTCCAGGTCCACGGCAAAGCCGTGATTCTGGGAGGTGATCTCCACCCGGCCGGAAAGCTGGTTTTTCACCGGCTGGTTGGCCCCCCGGTGTCCGAACTTGAGTTTGAAGGTCCGGCCCCCCAGGGCCAGCCCCAGGAGTTGGTGCCCCAGGCAGATGCCGAACAGGGGCTGGGCCCCCAGGCACTGGCGGACGTTGTCCACGGCATAGGTGACCGCGGCGGGGTCGCCGGGACCGTTGCTGAGGATGATGCCGTCGGGCGCCAGCGCCAGGATCGCGGCAGCCGGGGTGGTGGCCGGCACCACCAGGACTTCCAGGCCCCTGGCTTTTAAGTTTCTGATAATATTAAACTTTACTCCATAGTCATAGAGAACCACTTTTTTGCCGGACTTCTGAGCCCACAAGGCGGCCAGGTCGGCGGGGCCTGCGTCCGCAGCCGGAAACTCGGGCCACCAATAGGGCTGGCCGCAGGTCACCAGGGGCACCAGGTCCAGGCCCTCCATGCTGGGGAGTTCCCGGGCCCGGCGCACCAGGGAGGCGGGGTCCAGATCCAGGGTCGAGATAATCCCCCGCATGGCCCCCACTTCCCGGAGGCGTTTCGTAATGGCCCGGGTATCGAGCCCTTCCACCCCCAGTTTGCCGGCGGACTTAAGGTAATCCGCCAGGTTGCCTTGGGCGCGCCAGTTGGAAGGGTAGGGGTGGTACTCCTTGACGATAAACCCCTCCACGTGGATGCCCCGGGATTCCATATCCTCGGGATTGACCCCGTAATTGCCCATGAGGGGATAGGTCATGGTGACGATCTGCCCTTTGTAGGACGGGTCGGTGAGGACCTCCTGATAACCGGTCATGGCAGTGTTGAACACCACCTCGCCGCAAGACTCGCCGGGGCCGGTGAAAGACCGCCCCCATAAGGTTAAGCCATCTTCCAATGCCAGTAACGCTTTCAAAGACTACCTCGAAGTTCCATAGTTTTCCTTTAAATATACCATAGCTACGAGCCGAGGCGGTTTTTTTTTGCAGCCGGATTATGGATCAAGATTCCTGCCGCCAGCTCGTTGCGCCCCGGCTGAGGGGGGGCGCCAGCACACCAGGCGCCGACTCTTGGCTTGGCTTTTAATTAACGGAGGAATATCAAGCTGTTATATATGGCCAAAAAACGGCTTCATATAAAGCCGATAGCGGGGCGATTTCGGTGTAACCAAGGGTTTAGCCTGGCCTGCTTTTTGGGGCTAACTCAGGCGCCGGCCGCTGGGGGCGCTTTGGGGCCCATTTTGCCCCCCGGCGGGTTGGCCGAAGGGTTATTACTATGCAATAACTTTTTGGGCCAACGCCGCGACCAACTCCGCCTGGCGGCGGGCCGCGCCCTGGTGAGGGATTAGGGCCGCCTGGGCGCGCCGGCCCATCTCCTCGCGCTCCTGGGGTTGGTCCAAGAGTTGGCGGACTGATTGGGCGAGGGTTGCAGCGTCTTGGACCATAATCCCGGCCCCAGCTTCCTCCAGGATCTGCCTGGCCCAGCGGAAATTTTCGAGATGGGGGCCATAGATGGGCGCCCGGCCCCAGGCGGCGGGCTCCAGGATATTCTGCCCGCCATGCGGCACCAGGGACCCGCCCACAAAGGCGACGTCGGCGGCGCCGTACAGGGTAAAGAGGTCGCCGATGGTGTCAACGATCACCACCGGAGCGCCTGGGGCCGCCCGGCCGGACTTGAGAGCGGTCCACAACCGGCAGGTGAAGCCGCGCCGGGACAAGAGGCGGGCCAACTCGGGGGCGCGTTGGGGATGCCGCGGGGCCAAAACAAGCCGCAGAGCAGGGTAGGGGTCCAAAAGTTTCTGAAAGGCGTCGGCCACCAATTCCTCTTCGCCGGGATGGGTGGAGGCCGCAAGCCATATTGGCGCACCGGTCAGCTCCGGTTCGTTTGCAGTAGCCTGAAGGAACTCGCGAAATTCCTTTAGACGAGATTCGTCCCGGCCCTGGAGCAGGCGATCGTATTTCAGGTTGCCGGTAAGGTGCAGCCGGGAAGGAGCAATCCCCAGGCGCTGAAAGCGTTGATAATCAGGGAGAGACCCCGCGGCAACAATATCATAAAGATTAAATATACCGGATAGATATCGCTTATATTTAAGAAACCTTCTTAATGATTTATCGGAGAGCCGGGCGTTGACCAGGGCCAGGCGCACTCCCCGTTGATGCGCCTGGCTCAAAAAATTCGGCCAGATCTCCGATTCCAGGCCGATGAACACCCGGGGACGCAGATATTCCAGATAGCGCCTGACCGCCCAGGGAATGTCCAGGGGAAAGTAGCAGACCAGGGCGCCCTGGGAGGAGAAGTGTTTACGGGCCAGCATCTGCCCGGTTTCGGTGCCGGTGCTGATGATAAAGGCGGCTTGGGGCAGTAGGGTCCGGAGCTCGGCCACCAGGGGGATGGCGGCCTGGATTTCGCCCACGGAGACGCCGTGGAGCCATAGGCGGGGCGCCCCCGTGGGAAGCGGCCCTTTCGGCAACCTCAGGCCCAGGCGGGGCAAAAAGCTCTCCCCCTGGCCCCGGGATTTCAGATGCCAGAAGAAATAGGGCCAGCCCACCAAGCCGGCGACCGTGCTGACCAATTTATAGAATGATAATAGCTTGTTATCCACTATATCTTATAAGTCTTCTTAATTATATCCAGCCATAGGGGGCGAACTTTGAGGTATTCCGATAGGATAAGGCTGTGGTCGAAAGCCAGGACGGCGGGCAACTGCTCCGGGGGGAAAATCGCCAGGCGCCGGGCGTCATCGTCGGCCTGGGGTTGGCCTTCGCCCTGAGCCACGTAAACGGTGGTGATGGTGTGCTGCCGGGGGTCGCGCCGGGGGTCCGAATAGGTATGAAACTGCCCCAGCAGGGTCACCGTCAGCCCCGTTTCCTCCCGGGCCTCGCGTATGGCGGCGGCCTCCAGGGATTCGCCGTAATCCACAAATCCCCCGGGCAAGGCCCAGCCGGGCGGCGGATTGGCCCGTTCAATCAATACCAGGCCCTGGTCCTGGAACTCGATAATGATATCCACGGTGGGCACCGGGTTGCGGTGCCTCCGGGTCACGTAACCGCACTGGGGGCACTTTTCTTCCGTCAGCATATCTTAGTTGACATAATATATATTATCAGACGTTATACTTAATGAAGGAATTCCCGCTTGGAGAACCTTTTGAGATCGTCGTAATTCACCGACACGATCTGCCAGGTGCCCTGATCGGGAAGCCGCCGCATGTTAAACTGAAAGGTATCCTTGGTCTTCGGGTCGGTCAGGGTCACCAAGGCTGCATCCCCCTGGCGGTCGATCTGGGCCACGGTGGCGGCCGCGGCAATTACCAGGATCTTGGAGTAGTCCAGATTGAGCAGGTAGCGTTCCACCACCACCCGGATCTGGGCCTCGAAGGTTTCAAATAATTTGGGCAGGAACAGATGGGCGAACTTGCGCCCCAGTTGCCGGGAAAACTTGGTCCATTCATCCCCCGGCTGGTCTTCCGGGGCCGCCAGATCCTTGCTGGAAGCCTCGACCATATTATTTAAAATCTCTTTTAAATTAACATAGTTAAAGAACTTATCCATGTCCCGGGCTTGCAGGGCCAGGGCCGCCTGCTGCAAGGCGTAGCGGGGTGAATTGGCCCAGCGCCAGTAAAGGCCGCCGGCCACCGCCCCGCCCAGGACCACGATGGCCACGGCGATTATCCAGGTTTTCCGCTGCATGGTGCACCTTTCGGCTGATTTTGTTATTATTACAGGACAATTATACTATACCTTAAATGACGGTAGGTTTGAACCTTAATGAATAAAATGCACCATGGCGCTGGTCCAGGGCGATGAACTCCCCACGCTTGCTCAACCGCCATACTCTGGACAACGGCCTGACCCTGGAATTTTGGGACTTATCCCGGCCGTTGGTGGGTGACCGCCGGTTCGTCTGCCTCGAGGCCCGGATAGCCATTCCCGTACGGGCCGAGACGCTGCCGCTGGAGTTGAAAGCCCAGGCCGCCCGGATTGTCGAGGCGCTGGGAGAGGAAATTATCTTTTCTCAAAGGCAGGAGCGCAACTTTATTGCCGCCTCAACGGCCCCGGACCTGCTTCAGGAGATGCAGGACCGGATTCTGGCTTTGGCGCCCGGCTATTTGGGGCACGCGGATTTTGCGGCCCGGTTCATTCGGAAAAAATGCGCCGAATTGCAGGAACTGCAGCAGTGGCAGCGTTTAGATACCAGGGGCGAGCGCACCTGACCCCCCTACCCTCCTTATACTATTTTCCGTTTTCGGTTTTCCGTTAAATTGTAAAATCTTTTATTCGGCTCTATTTCCACGCCTGAGCCTTCGATACCGGGGAAATTTATGACGAAAGATATATCGGGCCCTCGCCACTTGCAGGCCGTCCGGCTGACACCCAAGGGACTCAGGTGGCGCCGCACCGGCCACCCCTGGGTCTACCGCAATGACCTGGAAGACCTGCCGGAAATCCCGGCGGGCGATTTAGTGGCTGTGGCCGGCCCGGACGGCCGCTTCCTGGGCCAGGCTTTTTATAGTGCCGCCTCCCGCATCGCCCTGCGGATGGTGAGCGAAAATGATGAGCCGGTGGACCGCGGCTTTTGGGAGGGCCGCCTCACACGGGCCCTGGACTATCGGCGGCGGGTGGTGGCCGATACCGACGCCTGCCGCTTGATCTACGGCGAGGCGGACGGGTTTCCGGGCCTGGTGGTGGATTCCTATGGCGGCCATCTAGCCCTCCAGACCCTGCATCCGGGTATGGAGCGGCGCCTGCCGGAGATTTTGGACCTGCTAAAGGCGCACCTTACTCCCCTGTCGGTGACCCTGCGCCACGACGCCGAGGTGAGGCTCCAGGAGGGACTGCCCCTTGGGGTGGAAACGGTTTGGGGCGAGTTGCCGCCCCGGGTGGAAGTCCGGGAGGGTCTTGTAAGGCTGTGGGTGGACGTCAGGGCCGGCCAGAAAACCGGGCTGTTTCTGGACCAGCGGGAAAACCGCATGGCCGCGGCGGCACTCGCTGGGGGGGAAGTCCTGGACGCCTTTGCCTACCAGGGCGCCTTTGCCATGCACCTGGCCCCCCGGGCGACCCGCGTCACCCTGGTAGAGAGTTCGGGTGCGGCCCTGGCCGTAGCCCAGGACAACGCCAGCCTCAATGGCTATGAGAACCTGGACCTGGTCAAGGCCAACGTCTTCACCTTCCTGAAAGAGGCGGTGGCCGCAGGCCGGCGGTTCGACTGCATCTCCCTGGACCCGCCGGCCTTTGCCAAGAGCCGCCGGGACCGGGAGGCGGCGTATAAAGGTTATAAGGAGATCAACCGCCGGGCTTTTCAACTCTTGAACCCCGGGGGCATTCTGGTCACCTGCTCCTGCTCGTATAACCTGAGCGAGCCGGAGTTTCTGGGCATCGTGCGGGAAGCGGCAGCGGACGCCCACCGCCAGGCCCGCCTGGTAGAGCGCCGCGGCGCGGCCAAGGACCACCCGGCCCTGCTGTCTCTGCCGGAAAGCCTCTATTTGAAGTGCCTGATTTTGGAGGCGGAGTGAAGTTTGAAAGTTCTTGATTATCTTAAAATGCGAGAGCCTGTGCCCTTTAGGAGTGACGTATGGCGAGCATTGCCCCCCATATTGGTACGTCTCGCGCACCCTAAACCATGCACAGCCTGGAAAGCCTGTGCTACTGAATCCGAGTTTCTGGTTTTTTGACAAAGAATATTGTTTCATGCTGCTAATTTGATTAAGGAATCAGTGCTGGCCGACAGGGCGGCCAGGACCGCGGTGATGGCCTTGGAGCCAATGGCGGTCAGGTGATAGCGGTGGGTTTTGGGGACCTTTTTGATCAGGCCGTGAGCCCGCAGGAAACGGAGCTGGCGGGTGACGGCGCTGGATCGGCGGCGCTTTTGCGCGGGTGTAAGCCCCTCGTCCGAAGCATAGAGGAGACTGACCAAGTCCCGGTTGCGGAAGCCGTTAATGGTGAACTCGCCCCGAGCCACCGCCTGCAGGAGCGCCAGGTCTTGCGGTCCATAAGGATTTAAGGCCCGCACCCGCTGGCCCTTCCAGGCGGCGGGGCGGCACAGTTTTTCCGTCAGGGCGCCCAGGGAGATGGTGTCCTGGACCTGGGCCAGGGCCTGAAGGTAGCGGCGGTTGGCGGCCTCCGAGACCTGGGCGCGGCGGTGCAGGTCGGCCACCCCTTTGCGCAGGGGGCGCCAGGCCATCTCCCCCTGGGGGTCGCCCTCTTTGCGCCGCAGAACCTTGAAGTCCCTGGTCTGGTTGATGGTGGTCTCCACCCGGAGGTTGGCCCCCTCTTTGTCATAAAGCTTGATATGATTGCTGCCCGCCCAATGCTTGATGCGGATGCCTTCGGGGCGCTTGGTCAGACGGCTCACCACTTCGCCGGCAAAATTCGCCGGCAGGTTGCCCGTGGAGGAAATCTTGCGTCCCAGAAAGCGCATCACATCGGGACTGGCAAAAGTGGTGAGCCCGTGGCGCAAAAACCGGGGATAGATGCCGGCCAGCTTCTCGGGGTCCTTAAACATGATGTCCGTGGCCCATTCGCTCTGGTGCACCGACCAGTAATAGCGCAGATCGAAGTCCCGGAAGAGCTCGGCGTGGATGGGATTGAGCTGCCCGGCGATCTCCTGCAACCACGCCGGCCAGGGGGTGCGCAGCAGGCGTTCCATAATCTCCTGGGCCCGGGGCGGGTCCTCGATCCAGGTGAAACAATTGCCCCGCTGCTGATACGCGATGCCCTCCCGGGCCAGCCACTCCCGGCCGTTCAGGCACACCTGGATGGTCAGGGGGAACCAGGTCTGCAGCCGGGCGCTCATAAAACCGAATTGGGGATCAAGGAAATAGTGATATAGGTGCAGACACTTGCTGCGGTGCGGCCGGATCAGGAGCCTTTTGGATTCCCGGTGGCGGTGAATCTCAAAGGTTTGACAGGGCTCGACGCAGGTGAGGACGCAGATCAGCCCGTCGGCCAGGCGGTCCCGGGCGGCTATCTTCCGGGCCAGGGCTTCCTTGCTCACCTGGCTGGAGGCCAGATATTGGATGGGGCGGCCGGCGCCCCGGGCCGCGGCCAGGGAGGCCTCCTTGAGTCGAGCCGTCACCTGCAGGACGTATTGGGCGAAGTCTTTCAACAGCACCCCCAAAAAGGCCAGGCAATAGTCCATGCCCCCCGGATATAACAGCCGGCGCAGCGTGCCCCGGAAAACGAGACGGTCAAACCCCGAAAGAGACCCCATGACATCTGGTTCATATTTCTGTATAAAGGATTTCACGGCGTTTTCCTCTCTGTTGGCAAGTCTTTCGTTTCTTCAACCCGAAACTTACAACAAGAGGCAAACGCCGGCAATTTTTTAGTTTGGTTGCGGCCATAGGCCGCGATGTGCCACTAAATAAAATCTCTGATTAAAATCGAAAACTGATTGTGGGCCGGTAGATAATTGCGGGCTGGGTCTTACTGGCTGAAAGCTGAAGGCTGACCGCTGAAAGCTGCCCTTAGCCCTCGCCCATGGTGAGGTTGTAGGCCAGGTTGTCCAGCTTGACGGTGAAGTCGACGTTTTCCACCGCCATGCCTTCCGGGACCTGAAGTTGGATGGGGGCAAAATTGAGGATGGCTTTGACGCCCGAGCTGATGAGGCGCAGGGCCGCCATTTGCGCCCTGGTGGCCGGGGTAGCGATGACCCCGATCTCCACGCCCTTTTCCTTGACCACCGTCTCCAGGTCGTCCACGGAGTGGATGGTCTGGCCGCTGGGGAGCCGCCGGCCCACCTTGGCCGGGTCGACGTCGAAGACCGCCACGAACTCGTAGCCCTGGCGGATAAAATTCTGATGGGCCAAGAGCGCCGAGCCCAGGTTCCCGATCCCCACCAAAGCCATCTTCCAGATCTTGTTGAGGCCCAGGATGCGCCTGATCTCGAAGAGCAACTCCTTGACGAAATAGCCCACGCCCCGGATGCCGAACTCACCGAAGTAAGCCAGGTCCTTGCGGATTTGGGCCGGGTTGATGCCGCACTTCTGGGCCAGCTTGTCCGAGGCGATGATTTTTACCCCTTCCTGGGCCAGGGCCTCAAGATACCGGGAGTAGATGGACAAACGGGTAATGGTGGCTGTGGGAATCTTGGAGAATTTCATGGCTGAGCGCATTAATTAACCACTATGAGGGTAAGCCGTATATGACATTGTACAAAATTGCACAAACAACCTGAATAAAAAGGGGGGCATAAAGCCCCCCTTCCGGCTTTCAGGTGGTTACATCTTGAAGCCCAGGGCCGTAGCAATGGGCTTGGCCATGGGGTACGCGTACAGGATGATCAGGGCGACGACCAGAGCGTAAATACACAGAGACTCGATCATAGCCAGACCGATCAGCATGGTGACGGTGATCTTTCCGGAAGCCTCGGGGTTACGGGCGATGCCTTCCACCGAGCTCTTCACGGCCATGCCCTGGCCGATGCCGGTACCGAAAGCGGCGATGCCGATGCCGAAGCCGGCGGCCATAACCGCATAGCTGAAAAAGGTGCCCAAGCCGGCGGAAGCGCCGCCCGCGGGCTCAGCCGCGAAAGCCAGGGAAGCCCAAAGCAGGGTTACCAGCATGCTCAGTCCAAGAACCAGGGATTTTCTCATTTCCTAAAACCTCCTTAAACGATGGTGAGATATGTGTATTGGCCTTCTTCCGAATTTTAGTTTCAGCTATCAGCGGTCAGCTAAAGCTCTGGGCTGAAGGCTGAAAGCTTCTTTTAATGCGCGTGCTCCATGGACCCGGCGAAGTACATCATGGACAGCAGGGTGAACACAAAGGCCTGCACCACGCTGGTAAACACCGCCAGGAACATCATGGGCAGCGGCGCCAGGAACATCCCGGCCAGGAACAAGAGGATGGCCAGGACCAGATCTTCCCCCATGATATTGCCGAAAAGACGCAAAGTCAGGGAGAGCACCCGGGCGAAGTGGCCGATCACCTCAATGATAAAAAACAGGGGCGCCAGTGCCGGGATAGGTCCCATGAAGTGCTTGATATATTTGGCCCCATGATACTTGACACCTAAGTAGTGCGTATAGACGAAGGTGCACAGGGCCAGCGACAGGGTGATATTGATATTGGACGTCGGAGACAGAAAACCGGGAACCAAGCCGATCAAGTTACAGAACGCGATGAACAGAAAAAAGGTGGCGATGAACGGAAAGAAGCCCCGCCCTTCTTCACCGGTTACATCCACCATGAACTCTTCCAGGCCGCCGATGATCAGCTCAAAGACGTTCTGGGCGCCCGTGGGAACCAGGGTTGTCTGACGGCCGGCCAGCCAGCCTAACCCCAACAGAATGACAGAGACCAACACGGCATAGGTGAGGTGCGGCGGAATGTGCAGACCGAACTTTCCAAAAAGTAAATCAAGAAATAGAATGGGGTGTTCCATGGGACGGGTTTGCCTCCTTATTCTTGAGCTTGATCGTTTCGTAAAGTGCGGCCAGCATCAGGGTCAGGACTACTGTGGACAACCCCAGCAGCAATCCGAAGATATTGACCCAGCCTTGGCCGACTAAGAGAAAAATAATAGCCAGCAGCACAAAAAAGCGCAGCAGTTGCCGGAAGGCGAACCAGGCCTTGGCCTGCCCGGCGCCCTCCCGGGGGTTATTGGCCAGCTGCCCGAAGGTGCCGCGCAGGGCCTGATGCAGCAGGTGGAAATTGATGACCACCACCAGGCCTCCCACCAGGACTCCCAGGGCGAATTCCTGGCCCAGCCAGAGGTATCCGGCCACGACCAGCACCGTCATGACTGACCAGTTGGCGATTTTCAAGTGGCGGGGTGAGGTAATTTCCATCGTCCCCTTCACTTTTTATCCTGGTACTTTTTGCCCATTATGTAGACATTCCGGAACCCGGCAATGATGCCGACAATCAATCCGATGATCTTAAATAAATAACCGGTCTCAAAGTAGTTGTCCAGCAAGTAACCCAGGAAGGCGCCGATAAAGATGGCGAACACCAGGGCCAGGCCGATGGAACTGGCCCGGTAACCCCCGGAAAAAAGCTCTTTTAAAAAAATTTTGGTGTCTTGTCTCAACGCCTGTCCGCCTGGGTAAGCCCCCCAGAGAAAATGATTCTTTTCACATGTGCCTACCTATCATACCCCCACCTTATAGTCAATATTTTTTGGCAAAAAGGTGGGGAGAAAATCTTGAACCGGATTGCCCAGATATATGTGCCGGTTATAACTACCCCCCGGCCGGGCGGCGGTCTCCAGGGCCGAGACCGGCCTTACGATTTGTGCTTTTTTTCTCTAAGTCTGGTCCGCCGGTGCGGACTCAGGCGATTCCCGGTGGACCGGAAGCTCAATGACAAAGACCGTCCCCTCGGTCCCGGTCCGTTCCACGTAAATCCGCCCCATGTGTTTCTGAATGATGCCATAGCTGATGGACAAGCCCAGGCCCACGCCCTTGCCCACTTCTTTGGTGGTAAAGAACGGGTCGAAGAGGCGGCTGAGCAGGTGTTCCGGGATGCCGGGGCCGGTGTCCGAAAAGTGGATGAGCACCAGGTCGCCGCCTTGGGCCGCCTCGGTTTTGACCGTGAGCCGGCCCTCCCCCTGGATGGACTCCCCACTGTTCATCAACAGATTGATGAACACCTGCTCCAGTTTGCTCTTGTCCCCGTAGACCGCCGGGAGGTGGGGATCGAGTTCCCGGATCAGCTGGATGCTCTGAAACATGAGGTGATCCTCCACCAGGGAGATCGCCTCGTCCAGGATGGCGTTGATGGAAAGGGGTATCATCTTGGAGGGCATATGCCGGGAGAACTCCAGCAGCCCCTGGACGATCTCCTTGCAGCGGGTGGCCTCCCGGACAATCTTCTCCACCTGGGTCCTCTCCGGCGCCGACGGGTCCAGGTCCTCCAGGAGCAGGTAGCTGTAAACCAGAATGCCCCCCAGGGGATTGTTGATTTCATGGGCCACGCCCGCGGCGAGTTGCCCCAGGGCCGCCAGCTTTTCGGTGCGGCTCAGGTGCTCCTCCAGGTGCTTCTTGTGGGTGATGTCCCGGATATGGGTCTGGATGGCGGGCCGGCCTTCGTAGGTGGTGGGGAATGAGACGCCCTCCAGATCGAATTTGCTGCCGTCCTGTTTGACCCCCTTCATCTCGAAGATCCGCGGGGTGGAAGCCCCGCGCTGGACTTGCGTCCGCCACCGCTCCACCACCGGGCGGTACTGGGGGTCCACAAACTGGACCAGCGACCGGTTCAGCATCTGGGCGGGTTCCTGGTAATGGAACATCTCCAGGCAGGCCCGGTTCACGTACAGGAGCTTCAGGTTGCGGTGCAGGACGATGCCGTCCAGGGAGGTTTCCACCAGGCTGCGGAACTTATCTTCGGAATCCGTCAGTTCCCGGGCCAGTTGTTCCCGCTTGGTCATGTCCAGGATGACCTGCACCGCCCCCTGGATGCGGTTTTCATCATCATAAATGGGCGAGGCGGTGTGATAGAGATAACGCTCCCGGCCCCGGAAGTTGGGAAAATACTCGTAGGCCTCATAGGCCCCCGGCAGGTTGGGGGAGGGTTTGAGATTCTTGTCCCCGAAAAACTTCTCCAGGGCCTTGATGTTTTGTTCCACCACCAGAGAGGCCATGGACGGCCGCTCGTGGGTATAGAAGGGCAGCCAGTAGCGGTAAGTCCCCACCATTTCATGCCGGGAAAACCCGGTCAACTCCTCGCAGGCCCGGTTCCAGTAGATGATGCGGTGGGTCCGGTCAATGACGAAGGTGGGCACCGGCAGGCCTTCCAGAATGCCTTCGGTGGTTTTCTTCTCCCGCAACAGCTCCCATTCCTTGAGCTTGCGCTCGCTGATATTCTTCAAGATGCCTTCGTAACCGGTGATGCGGCCCTCTTTATTTCGCCGTGCAATGCCGGTCAGCAAGGCATATACCTGGCCCCCGCTCTGAGGTTTTAACGTGAGTTCCAGGTCCCGGATGTAGTCCTCCACCTCCACCTTGAGCTGAAACCGCTCCCAATCCCGGGGGTCTTGAAAGATTTCCCGCAGATGCGGCAGGCTGAGGGCCTCGGCCTTGGAGGGAAATTTAAGGAGTTCCACCCCCGCCGGGTTGAGGTCCAGGATGTGGCCCTCCACGTCGGTGACGAAAATCATGTCCTTGGAACCTTCAAAGATGCGGCGGTAGCGCCGTTCCGAGCGCCGCATCTGGTGATAGAGGCGGGCGTTTTCAATGGCCAGGCCGATCTGGTTCCCCAGGATGCCGAGGAAATACTTCTGGCGCCGGGAAGACCGGAAGGTGCGGGTGCTTTTCGCCGCCAGATTGAGAAACCCGATGATATCGTCCCGGTATCTCAAGGGGATGCTGGCCACCGCCCGGAACGCCGCATCGCCCCGGATCAGATCGCTGAAGGTGGAGGAAACCAGGCGCGGGTCGTTGTGGATATCCTTAATGACTAAAGGTTTGACGGCTCGGGACCGGCTGGATTCCATCAGGCCTTCCGGGGTCCCGCCGGAGAGTTGGGCCAGGTACTCCTGGGGCAGGCCCCGGGCCGCGGCGTAGGTCAGGCGTTGGCGCTCCGAGTCCCACAATAGCAGGAAGCCGGCGTCAATCCGGAAAAACGCCAGAACGGCTCCGAGGATCTCATTGATGATCTCCTGGAGATCCAGGGTGTGCGCGGTAATGGTGGCGATTTGATTGAACAGGTTCAGTTCCCGGCGGTGCTCCTTCTCCCCCGCCTCCGGCTGCTCCACCGGCCCCGCCTCCGGCTGCTTCACCTCCTCCGGTTCCGGCTGCTCCACCGCCTCCCTGCCCTCTACAACTGCCTCTTCCGCCATTCCCGGCTCTCCTTCCGTGTCCTGTGCCTGCGGTGATGGGTATCGGTTGCCCAGCAGTTCGCCCCTCCGGCATGGTGACCGGTGTCACCATCATATCAGAAAAAGGCGGCGGGAAGGAAGAGGCCGACACGGTTCAAGGGGTGCTGGCCAGACCAGATAAGCGTCGGGGGGGTGAACTCAGAGGTTCATATCTGCAGTTTTGTGTCATGGGGGGATAATTGTCACGTTTGGCAAGATAGTAGCCGGATAGCATTCTTAAAGATTGCTACCATGCTCGGCTTTTTCCCGGCTCAACGCTACCGATCAGTACTGGGGGACCTTAACCTCTACTGTAGTGAATTACCTGGGGTCTTAGAGTTTGGTATACCCAGGTTCCTGGAACAATTACCTTTTGAGCGAAATTATGTTATCATATCCCTCATGAGAAAGCTTGGCTATTAAAAAGGAATAATTTGGGGCTTTGTATAGAGCAACGAGGTCCTCAAAATCATTCTTGTGGCAAATAACGGTTGTCGTATGATATCAGTTATGAAGGCCGAAAAATGAAATTTCCAGTGGATTCATACGATATAAAAGCCCGTTATGCTCCGGCCTTGCTCTTATCGCTGCCAATCATCATCACATTCTGGACCTGCTTCCCAAAGGAAGTAGAAGTCATTTCCAAGCTTTTAAGCGGGATTTTGTCAGGTGTTATTTTATATGCTCTCTCAGTAGTTGTTAGAGCATTGGGGTTGAAGGTCGAGCCTGAATTATGGAAATCTTGGGGAGGTGCTCCTTCTACAATAATCGTTTCATGGAGTGACAGTCGTCTTGGCAATGACTTAAAGGCCAAAATTCACCAAATAGTTCATTCTCGTTTGGGATTACCAATGCCAAGTAAAGAGGAAGAAGCGGCAGATTCTTCCAAAGCGTATGATCTGATTGGACAAGCTTTTTCCCGAGTAAAAGGACTCATAAGAAAAAAAGACAAGGCCGGATTATGGTCAGTGGCTAATGCTGAATATGGGTTTGCCAGGAATCTTTACGGAAGTAGAGTTTTATGGATAATTATCTCTTGTATAATGACTTTTTTATCAGCAGGAATGCTATGGAGGCAATTTAATACACTTGCATTTCTTGGCCTCATAATTAATATAGTCATTCTTCTATGTTGCGTTATATTAGGATGGTTTATTCTACCTAAGTATACTAAGCGAGTAGGCTTCCGTTATGCTGAACACGCATGGGAATCATTCATTAATATCGTAGATAAGGATGTTTAATAGTATTAATTTATTACCCTATATATTATGGACTTAATGTATTGAAGGAGAATTAATATGTCTAATACTGCGAAGAAAGTTTGTATACCAAAAGAAAAAGGGATATTCAGGGCAATATTCCTTTACGTGGGACAAGGGGATTCCACAATATTAGTAATCCCTGATAAGGAAAAGTATAGGTTTGTCCTTGTGGATTGTAATCACCACCCTGACGTAAGGGGGATTAACCTTACAAAATTAATGAAAGATTTGTGCGATAACCCACTTGACCTCTTTATCAACACTCATCCACACAAAGATCATCTCTTGGGGATAAAAGATATCCATAAAGGTGTTTCGGTCGCTAAACTATGGCACTCCGGCCATGAGCCCATGGGAGATCATAAGGGCGCTTATAAGGAACTCAAAGAGGTTATGAAAGATATTGGGGACGAAAATGTTCAAGAGCTTCGGGGGACAAAAGAAGAGAAAAATCTTTGGGATATTTCATATAATTGCCTGGCCCCAGCAGACTATGTGAAGGATGATATCGACAATGAAGACCCCGATATTCATTACAGGCGGATTCACGAGTACTGCACTGTTCTGCGATTCACGTATGGGAAAGAACCCAAAAGCATTCTTATGACCGGTGACGCCGACTATGTAGCCTGGAAAGAACATATTACCGAGTACCACGCAGACAGATTGCCGTCTCAAGTTCTGAGTGCCGCTCATCACGGCTCAAGATCATTTTTTATGGAAAAGGAAGGGGATGACCCTTATGAGGATCATATAAAAAAGATTGCTGCTGACCACCTTGTCATAAGCGCTCCAAGTCGTTCCGAAAGCGATTTTGATCATCCACATAAGGATGCCATCAAAATTTATGAGAAGCACATTGATAAGGATTGTATTATTAACTTAGGGGACAACAAAGAGTGCGTCATAGTCGATATCGACCCGGATGGCAACATCGATATTTATCCAGATAAGGAACTTATAGAGGCATACGGCTTTGACGAGGATGGAGGCAGCGGAGGTAAAGGGCAAAAGGCAGCTCCGATCGTCAGCACTAAAATTGATCATAAGCCCATGGGAGGCCACAATGTATGAGTTGGTATAAGAGGTATCCTGCCTGGCTTCATGCGGAGTGGCAGGAACTATCATCAAACACAAACTACAAAGAGAGCCGCACCCTTTTTGAGAAAACCTTTATCTCCTGCGGCCAGATTATCGTAAGATCAAACGAAGCCCAGTATTTTCCGGTGCTTATCGTCTACCCGGAAAGTACCCCTTATCGTCCCCCTTCAATATATTTACTCAAAGAAATCCCAAGTGAAGAAAAACTCCGGCATCTGGCGCAACTACCCCCCGGAGAAATTGAGAAAGAGATTAAGCCATTTATCCGGTTTCTTTATAGGAGACACCAGGGGCCAAGCGGAAGTTTGTGTTTTGTGGAGGCGGAAGACCTCCATGCTGATCAAGCCGAATTTTATGGGATTCGCGAAATTCTCAAGAGAGTCAGGGATTGGTTAGCTGGTTTTCAGACCGGCAGGCTGCCGCCGGATAGCGCTGAGGTGGAACTTTTTCGTCACTTTCCGAAGCAAAATGGCAAATATACTTTTCTAATACCAGATTCTTTTTTTGATAAACAACTTTCCTTCGGTCGGTTCTACCTTAGCAAACTAACTCCGGCAGTATTCGATGAAATCCACAAGGTATATATTGGAGTGGCCTTCGAGGGGTCCACTGAAAGCAAGATAATTATTCCTATCAAAGATCAAGATAAAGTCCTTCCTTTAGATGGATTTTATATCCCAAGTAAGAAAGATATTTTGGAAAGGACCGCATCATTTAACCATAAAATTGCAGAAGGGATTTTGATTGAAGGTTTTTGGTGGAATATCGATAAAGAACTTGAGCCTTTTGAAAATGTACAAGACCTTGCTTCTTATTTAGGGGAACAAGAAGATGGTCTTAAAACCTTATTAATGTCAATTTCTGAAAATATCAGGAAAGATGAAGATGTGTATTTAGGGATTAGGTTCCCAAGACGAAATCCAAATGATCAAGAATACGATTGGCAATTTTTCAGTTTATACAAAGGAGGACAGCGCTTACCTTTAATTTCTCCTGTACAAGAGGAAGAGTTAATTCAGCGTCTAAAAGAAAGAAAAATTGAAGCTTTACAATGCGAATTTTTCGATGAAAAATCCTTTTTCAAAAGGAATAGAGGGGTCTTATCCAGGGATAATCTAAAAAATAAAAAAGTATCTCTTTTTGGTTTAGGGGCTCTTGGTTCAGAATTAGCTGACAATCTTGCAAAAGCTGGAATCGGTAATGTCCTTCTGTTAGATAAGGATATTCTAAAAGCCCAAAATACAGTTCGGCATCTTTGTGGTAGTCATTTGGTTTATTTCCCTAAGACCCTTGTGGTTGCCATAAGAATTCTGGAAAATGTACACCACTTTATAAATCTCATCCATTCACCCTCAGATATCTTACAAAACTCGGCGAGTGAACTATTTCCCGACCAAGATTCGATTGGGGTCTCCACCATTGCTGATGACAACACAGAGGGGTTTCTTAACGAGTTAGCAGTAAAGAGCAAGAGGACAGTCTTTTATGCCAGGGCTCTTAGAGGCGGAAAAGTGGCCAGGATTTTCCGTGTTATCCCTGGTACCGATGCCTGCAAAACCTGCCTTTCCCTTTATCGCCAAGAAGACCTCGGCAAGTTTATTAAAATTGAAGAAGATCTCACTCTCCCCGTCATCACCACTGAGTGCAACAATCCAATCCGGCCGGCCAGTGCTGCCGACCTGAAGCTAATCGCATCGTTAGCGGCAAAGGTGGTGCTGGAATATTTGGAAAAAGGCGATTTGGGATTTAACCATTGGGTATGGAGCAGCGAAGCACTTCCGGGCCTTCCAGTTTCGGGTGAAATTCCCTTCATGGTTAAGAGACAATTTCTGCCGCCGCACCCTAACTGCCCAGTTTGTCATGAAAAAATCCCCAAACCGATCATTCTCGCACAAACAGCAAGAGAAAGTATTTTAGGAGAAGTTAAAAAGGTCGAAGGGGTCGAAACAGGGGGGATTTTAATAGGATTTGAGACCGAAGAGAGAGACATCATTATTTTACGAGCCTCAGGTCCAGGGCCCAAAGCAGTAATGACAGAAACCCTCTTTGAAAAAGATATAGAGGACTGCCAACAACAACTAGAAGAAGCATCAAGGGAATTAGGAATAAGAGGACTCTATGTAGGTGAATGGCATTTCCACCCATCTGGTAGTAATCATCCAAGTCCTTTAGATATCAAAAGTATGTACGAAATCGCTCGCCAGGAAAACTATGCAACCGATCAACCAGTGATGATTATAGTCGGACACGAACATAATCTATCCGGGACTATTCATCCTATTAACGCTGAATATCTTGCGACTGAGATATCGAATATCGAGTTTGACAAAGCTCTACGGAAGAAGCCTTTGCTGCATCCTAAATAATAAAGTTATGGCAGTCGTTATTTTGTTAAGCTCGGAGGCATGAGTAAGGAAAGCTTCCGGTCTGTAGGGGGCACCCGCGTGTGCCCCCGACCTGAGGGCGGACACATGGGTCCGCCCCTACAGAAGATAGGTTACCTGTATGATCGCAGTTTGGTATTAGCGGCTATCAGGTGTGGTTTTATAGATATTGTGGGGCCAACTGCGGCCAGAGCTGCGAGGTGCGGCAGCGGGCTGCGGCGACGATGGCTTGAAGCTGTGACAGGGCCGTGGCCTTATCGTCGTTGATCACTAAGTAATCATACCAGTGGGCTTCTTTGAGTTCCGTCCGGCCGTTAGCCAGGCGCCGGGCCAGTTCCTCGGGGTCCAGGCCTCCCCGGCCTTGCAAGCGCCGCTCTAATTCCGTCAGGCTGGGCGGCAGGATGAAGATCAGGGTCGCCTGGGGAAATTCGCCCTTGAGGGCCCGGGCGCCCCGGGAATCCAGATCGAAGATCAGGTCCCCCCCTTGGCGTACCATATCCAGCACCCAGTCCCGGGAGGTGCCGTACCCATAGCCGAACTGTTCCACAAACTCCGCCAGGGCGCCCGTGTCCCGCAGCCGCCGGAACTCCTCCGGGCTGACAAAAAAATAGTCCCGGCCGTCCACCTCGGAGGCGCGCCGGGGCCGGGTGGTGTAGGAAATGGAGAACCGCAGCCTGGCATCGGCGGCCATCAGCGGTTTCAGCAGGGTAGTCTTTCCCGTCCCGGAAGGGGCGGTGATGACGAAGATTTCCCCGGGCACCTAAGTGTCCTTTTCCCCCGAGTCCGCCCGAGCTACCACGCCATGGCCGTTTAGACGCTGGGAAAGGGTTTCGGTGTGGACCGCCGACAGGATGATGTGATTGCTGTCGGTGACGATGATGGAGCGGGTCTTGCGGCCGTGGGTGGCGTCGATGAGGCGGTCGGCCTGGGTGGCTCGCTCCCGCAGCCGTTTCATGGGCGCGGAACCCGGCACGACCACTGCCACTACCCGATAAGAGATTACCGTATTGCCAAACCCGATGTTGATCAAGCGCCCATCCATGGTTGATTCTCCCCCTTCGACCTACTCGATATTTTGCACTTGCTCCCGGAGCCGCTCCAGGGAGCCCTTGATTTCCAGCACCGCCTGGGAGATTCCCAGGTCGCCGCTCTTGGAGCCGATGGTGTTGGCCTCCCGCAGCATTTCCTGGAGCAGAAATTCCTGTTTGCGCCCCACCGGCCCCTGGACCTCCAGGGTTTGCTGGAATTGGGTCAGATGGCTCTCCAGGCGGGCCAATTCTTCGGCCACATCCCGGCGTTCGGCCATAATGGCCACTTCCTGGGCCAGGCGGGTCTCGTCCACCGGGCTGCCCTCGGGAAACAGCTCCGCCAGGCGAGCCGCGACCCGCTCCCGCCAGAGTTGCGGCAGCCGCGGCGCCAGTTCGGCGATGCGGCCCATTTCCCGGCGGATGTCCGAAAGGCTCCCGGCCAGATCGGCCGCCAGGGCCGCGCCCTCGGTTATGCGCATTTCGTCCAGGAGGTCCAAGGCCTGAGTCACCGCCTGGGACACCGTTTCCCAGGCCGCCTCCAGTTCCAGGTCCTGGTTGGCCTGTTCCTTGGCCACCAGCAGGTCCGAAAAATGGAGAAAATGCTCCAACTTCAGGGACTCGGGGGTGTTGCCGGCCAGCCGCAGCCGCTCCAGCACGTCCCGGACCCCGGCGACCACGCCCATATCCAGCCGCAAGGTCACGGATTTCTCTTCGAAGCTCTCCCAGGATAACTGCATATCCACCCGCCCCCGGGCCACCCGGCTCTTGATGAGCTTGCGGAACCGGTCCTCCAGGGCCCAGAAGCGCCGGGGAAGGTTAAGGGCGAGTTCCAGAAAACGGTGGTTAACGCTTTTCAGTTCCACCACCCACTTCTGGGCGGCAGTTTCCACTTCCCCCCGCCCGTAGGCGGTCATGCTCTTCATCATGTTGCCATCGCCTTGAGTTGCCAGAGATATTTCCGGCGCACCACCTCCAGTAGCGCCGGAAGCTCGCCCCGGGCGTAATCCGGGTAGCTCCAGGGCAGAGGCTGCCACCTCCCCTGGCCAAAAACCAGAGTTAAATCCCCGTAGATGCCTTGATCCAGATAAATGCGGTGAGGAAAATTCTTGCCGGTGGCCAGGACCAGCCGTTCCCTGGCCACGTATCCCGGGTCCAGGTTAGCCAGCCGCCGCTCACCCAGGCTAAAGGCCTGCTCCAACGCATTGGTATAAACCTTCCAATCAGCCAGGCAGGCCGGATCGGCCAAGTGCAGGAAGGAAACCAAACGACGGCCCAGGTTGGGGCCCATTTCCGGGGCATAGTAGGCGGTGGCGTCAAACGGCCACCATGGCCCCACCAGATCTGGCGGACCCAAATACCCGGCGAGTCTTTCCACCAGTGCCGGGGCCAAATCTTCCCGGGCCAGCAGCATACTGACCACCGGCTTCACCGGCGTTGCCGGGCCCGGCGTGCTCATGGTCTCCCTTTCTCCCGAACGGAACTCATTTTAAGGCAGACGGCCCCCAAACGCAATGGAAAAATCATGTGAAATTTTACGCAATTACGAACCTGGACGCGTCTATAAGGAAATCGGGACGGGTGGTTAAAAAAGATCAAGCCTGGCCGGAAGTTAGCTGGTAATGTTTACCATAACTCTCCGACGAGCGATAGGAGGTAATTGCCCTCAACTATTTCACCGGGGGATATCCCAAACAATTCAGCTCATTCCCCCCTGGGAATCTCGGGGTAAGGCGCGAGTGTCCGGCAGAGATTTTGACTGACCGGCAGCAGAAAACCCCCTCTCCCCTGCGAGGGGAGAGGGTTGGGGTGAGGGGTGGCTTCGTTGGTTGATGAGATGCCCCCAAAGGGACCAAGGCTTGATTTCCGGCTCGCCCCGTTCGATAATGAGGTCACTGAACTCCGAAATCTACCCGAAAACGGTTCCTTATGGCGCTTGTGGTCTGCGAAACCTTTGCCAGCCTGATGGGTGAATCCACCCGGGCGGGAGTGCCGGCGTATTTCATCCGCCTGACGGGCTGCAACCTGCGCTGCCGTTATTGCGACACTACCTACGCCTATGAGGGCGGGAGCGCCATGACCGTGGGGACGCTGGTGGAACTGGCCCGGTCCCAGCCCCACCGGCTGGTGCTGGTTACCGGCGGCGAACCCCTGCTCCAGCCCGAAACCCCGGCCCTCCTAACGGAGTTGCTCGACGCCGGCTTCACCGTCTGCCTGGAGACCAACGGCTCGCGGCCCATCGGCGCCGTGGATGCCCGGGTGCAACGCATCCTGGATGTAAAATGTCCGGGGAGCCACATGGCTGATCACAACCTCTGGGCTAATATGGATCTCCTCACCCCCCGGGACGAGGTCAAGTTCGTGGTGGCCGGCCGGCTCGATTTCACCTGGGCCCTGGAGGTCATCAAGCGTTTTCGCCTGGCCGAACGCCTGCCGGTGCTGATTTCACCGGTATTCGGGCAGGTCGCACTGCAAGAGGCCGCCGCCTGGATTTTGGCCACCCGACTGCCCCTGCGGCTGAACCCCCAGCTCCACAAATACATCTGGGGACCAGAGGTCCGGGGGAAGTGAAGCAGGTTTTAGGTTTCAGGTTTCAGGTTTCAGGTTTTCGGCAAAGCATAACGCCAGACTTGCGCATTGACATCGGACCATGGGATAAGTAAGTTATTTAAAAATCACCCTTTTTATGGAGCCTTTGGTCCAGTCTTCCTGATGTTCACGCTGAAATTGCCATGAATCAACAGGCTCCAGGCAGTTTATCCTATTTTAGTTAATTTTTTTTTTTGCAGGTATTATTATGAGCAACGATACTCTCACCAAAGCAGAACAGTTACTATTAAAAGAATATGAACTTAGGTTTGGGCAAATGCTTCATGAAGATAAGCTTCGCCATCAGCTTGTAACATTCATAATAACTCTATCCACAGCAGTTATTGGAGGGTTATTTTATTTAAATAAATTTTACTGTGATTCTCAATTAAAACCAATATTAATTATATCTATTTCATTAATGATAATAGTAATATTAGTATCTATAATAATAATTGCCAAAATAAGAAAATCCCAACTTCTATCGATGAAAATATGTGAAAATATAAGAGAATATTTTTATGAACAAAATTATGAATATCATATTATTAATATTTTATCAAAAGCAGAATTCCCAATTGAACCCAACTATTCTAAACCTTCTCAGACGCTTTGGTTTGTTTATCTATTATCATTCTTTAACTCAATTTTAATAACCGTAATTGTATATATATAGTACCTCATGTAATGCTTATTGTTGCTCTGAGCAGATAATAATTAGTTACATAGGGATCTGGGTTATTGTATTTATAGGTCATATTTCTTTATTTCGGCTTTTTGTACGCCCTGATAAAACAAATCATATTATTTTTAGAAGGATAAAATAAAGAAGTTTAGGATATTGAAATGCTTTCCAGCAGTTCATCAAAACCGAAAACCGAAAACCGAAAACCGAAAAACGCCTCTAAGCCCCTGGCGGTAATCCTGGCCAGCGGCGGGCTCGACAGTTGCGTCGCCGCAGCGGTGGCCCGCCTGGATTATGACCTGGCCCTGTTTCATGCCAATTACGCCCAGCGCACCCTCATGCGGGAGCTCACGGCCTTCCGGGCCCAGGCGGCGTTCTACCAGGTGGCCTCGACCCTGGAGGTAGATCTCAACTACCTGGGGGAGATCGGCGGCTCCAGCCTGACGGATTTCGACCGGGCCATACCCACCGGCGCCGTAGAACCGCCGGGCATCCCCTCCACCTATGTCCCTTTCCGCAACACCAATCTCTTGGCCGCAGCGGTAGCCTGGGCCGAAGTTTTGGGAGCCAAGGCCCTGTTCATCGGCGCCAACGTGCTGGACAACCCCGGTTACCCCGACTGCCGCCCCGAGTATTTTGAGGCCTTCAGCCGGGTCATCGAGTTGGGCACCCGGCCTGAAACCCACCTGGCCATCCACACCCCCCTCATTGACCTGGACAAGGCCGGCATTGTGCGCCTGGGCCTGGAACTGGGCGCCCCCCTGCACCTCACCTGGTCGTGCTACCAGGACCGGCCCCGGGCCTGCGGCCGGTGCTCCTCCTGCCGCCTGCGCCTCAAGGGCTTCGCCGCCGCGGGCA